>Ga0184612_10000536_pt1 | contig 17830 bp, 28 predicted proteins | sample PLM3_60_coex_FD_133163 | JGI IMG/M metagenome (GOLD analysis project Ga0184612, IMG submission 133163) | Groundwater sediment microbial communities from an aquifer in East River, Colorado, USA - PLM3_60_coex | ecosystem: Environmental > Terrestrial > Soil > Riparian zone | place: USA: East... | reverse complement strand
GCCTTCACTTCCATATAACCGTGCACTTGATCGATACTCGCGCCCATAGCCGCCAGACCCTTAAGGTGGAGGTTCACCGGGCGCGTACCGATGGCGCAGCCGCCCGGTGTGGAAACATGGGCCCGACCAAAGCGCGCCAGCAGCGGACCGGTAACCAGAAACGACGCACGCATGGTCTTGACCAGGTCGTAAGACGCCTCGACGTTTTTCACACGGTCCGCCCGAATCGTGAGATCGCCCGAGTCTCTGGCCCAGGACTCGTTGTCCACTTCGACGCCGAGTCCACCTAGTAGCTTTAACGTCGTGTTGATATCGACGAGATGGGGAATTCCTTGGTAGACACATGTCTCCGAAGTCAGAAGCGAAGAGATCAAGATCGGCAGGGCCGCATTCTTCGAGCCGCTAACCGCTACCTCGCCTTGCAGTCGCCGGCCTCCCCGGACAATGATCTTATCCACGGCTGATGCTCTTCGGTGCGGCGTCTGAGGGTAACAACTCCATAGCGGCGATCACACGGTCCTTTCCCGCGTAATCCTGATACACGGACGCCGGTCCGTAGCAACCGGAGCGCGAGAACAAATCAGCAACAGCCGACGCCATATCCGCGCCAATCTCGATCACAATGGAGCCACCGGTTGTCAAATAGCTGTGGCCCTCCTCGATGATGCGACGGTAGGTGTCGAGCCCATCCGGGCCACCGTCCAGGGCTACTGTCGGCTCCCACTCGCGGATTTCCGGCGCGAGCATCGGCAGCTCACCGCTTCGTATGTACGGCGGGTTGGACACGATCAAATCGAAGGTTTCTGGCAGCGGCTTTACCGGCGCGAAGAGATCTCCTGCTAAGAATCGAATCCGATCAGCCACGCCGTGACGCCTCGCGTTGAGGCGGGCCACGTCCAAAGCAACAGGGGAAATATCCACGGCAGAGATCTGCGAGGCGGCTTGCTCTTTGGCCAGACACACGGAAATTGCGCCGCTGCCGGCGCCAACGTCGAGAACCTTCACCGGCGATTCACTCGCAAGCCGCCTTACGTATTGCAGAGCCACTTCCACCAGCAACTCCGTTTCAGATCGAGGGATCAAAACAGCGGGAGAGACAAAAAAATCCAGCGACCAGAATTCTTTGTGACCGGTGATATAAGCGACCGGCTCTCGCCGCGAGCGCCGCAGCAACAGGCCTCGGAACTCCGCTTCCTGTCCGGCGCTGATCGGCGCATCGCCGTTCACGTAAAGCTGCTCCTTCTCCATGTTCAGCACGTGGCGCAACAGAACCTCCGCGTCGAGCCGGTGGTTATCGATACCGGCGTGGCGTAAAACCTGCGCACCCCACAACAACGCGTTACAAATAGAAAGCGGATTTTCCTGCGCAATGGCCGTCTCAACCGCCGTCATGATTTTAGCCCCTTATCCCGTCGCCTTTAACGCTTCCGCCTGATAATGGGTGATTAAGGCTTCCACCACTTCATCCAACTCCCCCTCCATGACGCGGTCGAGCTTGTAGAGCGTAAAGTTGATTCTATGATCCGTGAGCCTTCCCTGAGGGAAATTATACGTACGGATGCGCTCGCTGCGATCCCCGCTCCCCACCATCAGCTTGCGCGTCGCCGCAATTTCAGAGCGCTGTTCTTCCTGTTTCTTTTCCAACAATCGCGCCCGCATGATCTTCATCCCTTTAGCTCGATTCTTGTGCTGCGATTTCTCGTCTTGACAGGACACGACAATCCCCGTCGGGATGTGGGTTATGCGCACGGCCGAGTCCGTCGTGTTGACGCTCTGCCCTCCCGGCCCTGACGAGCGAAAAACATCGACCCGTATATCTTTCGGATCGATGTCGATTTCCACCTCATCGGCTTCGGCCAGCACCGCCACAGTCACCGCTGAGGTGTGAATCCGACCCGAACCCTCGGTGACCGGAACCCGCTGCACGCGATGAACGCCGCCCTCGAACTTGAGCCGGCTGTAAGCCCCTTTTCCCTCGATCATCATGATAATTTCTTTGAAGCCGCCCAAACCGGTTGGGTTTGAACTCAAGATTTCAACCCGCCAACCGCGGGATTCAGCGTAGCGCGTGTACATGCGATACAGCTCGCCGCCAAAAAGGGCCGCTTCGTCCCCTCCCGTGCCGGCTCTTATTTCGATTATGACGTTTTTACTGTCGTTGGGATCTTTGGGGAGAATAAGAAACTTGAGGCGGTTCTCCAAATCCTCTTTGCGCTGGCGCAGCACGCCGACTTCTTCCTTAGCCAGTTCCCTGATCGCTTCGTCATTTTCTTCCAGCAGCTGTCGGTTCTCCTGAATTTCCTGTTCGACCTTTCGCCATTCGCGAAAACGGGTGACAATCTCCTCCAACTCCGCCCGCTCCTTGGCCAGTTTCGAATACTCTCGCTGCTGGTTAAGGAGCTGCGGATCGGACATCAGGCGCTCCAGCTCCTCATAGCGCTTTTCAACTTCGGCGAGTTTATCAAGCATGTTTGTATTTGCTGCTCAGCTGAAAGGCAATGAGCCAATAAAAAAAGGGCAAAGGGATAATCACCGCCCTTTGCCCTCTCCTGTAACGCAAAACCCTAATAGGTCACATTCAGCCTCAATCCTCCGCTGAACTCAGTTCTTTAGTCCGTATTTCTTTCTGAATTTTTCAACGCGGCCGGCTGCGTCGACCAGTTTCTGCTTTCCAGTGTAAAAAGGGTGGCAGTTAGAACAAATATCGACGTGAATAGTGCCGACGGTAGAACGGGTTTGGACTACAGAGCCACAGGCGCAATTGATCGTCGCTTTTTTATATTCTGGATGGATACCTTCTTTCATAACGTCCTCTCACTGGGATTTATAACATAAAGGAGACAGCTCTTCAAATCCCACCTGACGGCCACACAATGCAAAAGAAAGGAGTTTTTGCGCCGCAGAGGCGCTAATGACGAAATATCGTAGCTCACGCGCGAAACGTAAATCAGCCGAAGCAAACCGACACGATGGTTTAAAAAATGCTCGTTCTTATCTACCAAAATTAAGTCCGCAGGAAGTTACTCACCAGGTCATTGAATCTAGCAGCTCTATCCCATTGCACCCAGTGGGCGCACTTGTCGAATAGATGAAATTCGGCGCCCGGTATGCTGCGAAAGAGCTCGAGCCCGCGCTCGACCGAGACACCGCGGTCGTTGCAGCCCCATAGCAGGAGTACTTTAACGCGCAACTGCTTCAACTCTTCGTACACCGGCTTTTGACGGGCAGCGTTGCGGCGCTGCAACTGGGCCTCATAGTTTTTCCCTGTGCTCATCTCGTAGCGCTCGCGCACCAGGTCCTCCGTGACTAGCTCCTTATTAAAAATCGTTCCGAGGGTCAGCTTTCTCATGTTCTCTAGGGTCGGCTCGTATTCTCTCAGTTCCTCCGAGTGTTTTTTTGCCAGTGCTTGCGAATCTGCGGATCCCTGCGGGGACAAGGAGCCGCTGGTCGTGGTGACAAAGCTCTTCACCCGCTTGTCCTCCAAGGCAAGCCTAGCGGCGATGTAACCTCCGACTGAGTTTCCGACCACATGAAACTGATCCAAACCTAGAGCGTTAATCAACGCTTTGGCGTGGGTGACCCGATACTCAATGGAGTGATCCGAAGGATTTTCGGTATAGCCAAACCCCGGCTGGTCATAAGCATAAACAGCAAAACCCGCCGCCGCTAGCGGCTCGATGTTGAGCTTCCAATTAACCAGTGAAGAAGCTCCTGGAGACGCGCCGTGAATCAGGAGCAGCGGCTGACCATCTCCCGCCTTGACGAAAAAAGTCTTGACGCCATCCACCTGAATGTATTCCTGCTTGCTGGTTATTGCCATACAGTAGTTCTCCTAAAAACAAATCTGCCGTTAGACGATACACAGTATTATGCAGCCACGTAGCTACAATCGACTCCAGCGCTCATTACAAGTCCTTTTGTCCGTCTAAATAACATTGAGACGCCCCTCTTCAACAGTTAATGCGACCGCTGCTCGTATTTTGCTCTCTGTCCACGAAAAGGGGCTTCCACATTTGTAGCAATAAGCCGGAGGGTGGTACGGCGCCACGACAAATATACCAGGACTGTGATACTCGCCTCGGATTGGAGTATTTCAACTCGGACATGTTTTCTCTCCGGACTTGTCGCAATACTCCTGATTGAACTGGGGCATGTTTGTCGATGAACCGTTGATGGCATGTCCATTAAGACATACTTGGCCCCTTGAGGCATCGAACATCTACGTCGACGAACCGCTCAGTGAGTATACTCCCCCGCGTATTCCAATAATGAAAATTCGCGGCGGTGTGAAACTTACTCGCCACCTCAGTGACTTGTCAAACATAACGCCTCGAATCCCTCAACATACGCTGGTCAGTGTATTACCAATACACCCCGCTGTCGGTTAGCCCTCCCGCACAACTTCCCGAGCACCTTTATCTTCTCTCAGCCCGACAAACTTTGAATGCCTCAAATGATTATCCGGCGTCCATTCCGTGAACTCTATCTGTGCAACCAGCTCCGGCTTAAGCCACACACAGTTTTTCATCTCTTCCTTGGTCAAAGCCCACTGGGTTCGCTTCTTCTCCGGCAGATTAGCAAACGGACAGGTGTCGGTCTCTAGTCCCTTGAACTTAGTTGCCATCTCACGGCGAACAAGTGGCACAAATCCATTTCTCACCTTGGCAGCGTAGAGGAACCGCCCGCCCTCGTAATAGCCGACTATCAAAGCATCAAACGGATTGCCCGGTGTGTAGCCACCTATGACAAATTCCTGCCCTCGTTCGACCTTATACTTGACCCATGCCCCGCTTCGCTTTCCCGACTCGTAGGATGATTCCTTGCGCTTGGCGACGATCCCTTCAAACCCAAACTCCTTTACAACGCGCATCAGATCCGCTGGTCCGGCTTCAATGCTCTCTGATAAACCGATTGGAGCAGCGTTGCTATCTTCAAAGACTCTACGAAGCACTTGTCGCCTGAAATAGAGAGGCACCGTTAAGACGCTTCGACCACGATAGATGAGAACATCAAACGCGTAGAAAACTAACGCCTGTGCTTTTGATCGGCGATGTTGCAGAAGGTTAAATGAAACCCTCCCGGTTTCATCCAGGGCCACGATTTCCCCGTCAACGAGTGTATTGAGTGGAAGCCGTTCACACGCATGGGCAATGTGCGGGAATTGGTTTGTGAAAGGGTTTCCTCGCCTCGACCAAAGAGTGACGACCCCACTTGAATCCCTCCCGGTAAGACAGCGGTATCCGTCAAATTTAATCTCGTAAAGCCATTCGTTGCCCTTCGGTAAGTTTTGAACCGGCAACGCATACATGGGTTCGACGAAGCGAACGGCGCCCGGAGGGAGGGCACTAAAGTCCTTTGTTTTCACAAGCCGTGGCGTCAGTGATTAGTTCAGAGTGTCACTTAATCACCTTGTCTGCTCGATACAGCACGGACTGCGGGATGGTCACACCGGTCTGCTTCGCGGTCTTCAGATTGATGATCAGCTTAAACTTCGTCGGCTGCTCGACTGGCAAGTTAGCGGGCTTAGCGCCCTTCAGGATTTTGTCTACGTACACGGCGGCGCGGCGAAAGCATCAGCTTCGTTGGCTGAATAGGATGCGAGGGCGCCAGCCTCTACGTAGTCATTTCCTTCGGACATTAAAGGCAGCCGGTTCTTTATGGCAAGGTCCGCAATCTGCTTTCGGTAGCGATTGAGCACGGGACCCCTACCGGTGATGAGTGCGTTAGCGCGCCCCTTGGCCGCTGGTGGGGCGCTCAACCCTTTTGACTTCACTTCGGATTACTATGAGCCCAACGGGGTCGAATGTTCACTTGGAAGGGGACTTACGACTCATCAGCTTCAAGCCGATCTCGTAGCATAATCCTCACGCACTTTGTTTATGCAAGATAATCCAGGCAGGCGTCATACTAGACCATATCGAAGTTGAAAACATGAAATCCGTAAAGTCTGCTCACTCGTGCACCATCAAAATTCCGAGAACAATTCCGGCCACTATACCCACTGAAAAAATTAGAAGCATCTCGTTCATATGCTACGTCTCCAGGAAATTAGTTGTGTGCCTCTCGCGTGGGCGATTCGCGAGCTGCTAGTTTTGGAACAATGAAATGATAGCTAGAGTTGCTTTCTTCATGCTCTATCCTCGGTTGATTTTGTTCCGGCAGGAACGCAAAACGCATACCACGACGAAAGTCTGGAAGTCTGCGCTCTTAGCAGGGTACCTGCATGACAACTCGGCACAACTTGGCACCCCGTCGTGTCAAATTGTCAACGATTGGCACTGACTGGTTGCGACGGAATTAGGTGGGTCAACGACCGGGATTCTATTTTTGAGTTTGTTTGCGATTCTTGTTCAAAGGGATGCCCCGACCGTATTGTCCCATAGCTTTAATCGCCGCCCGGCAATGCTGATCTGGAGCGGCCCATTCTTCGAGAATATTTTTGGTGTGAGTAATCTTGGAGAGTTCTTTGAGGTATCGGTCCAACCGCCCAAGCTCTTTCATTCGTTCCTCTATCGAATATGCATGGACGGGGTTGGTCGAATAGTAGGGCACCTTGGCTAAGCGTCAGCGCCCGGCCCTATCCTGCTTCTTACCGACAAGCTTACCTTCATGCTTGTGAACGTTCTTCCAGCCGAAAACCTTTTCAGCCGTCAATGTGTCCAACTTTGGACCTGGTGGAATTTTATCGAGAACGCTCTGGGCCATCGGGAAAGTGACTCAGTTGATCACCTTATCTGCTCGGTAAAGAACCGACTGGGGAATCGTTAGGCCGATCTGCTTCGCCGCCTTGAGATTAATTGCCAGCTCGAACTTCGTCGGCTGCTCGACAGGCAGGTCGGCAGGCTTGGCACCCTTCAGGATTTTGTCGACCATCGACGCTACACGCCTGCAGGGTTCGGCCTGGCCGGCTGCGTAGGACATCAAGCCACCGCTCTCCACAAAATCTCCCCGAGCGTAAATCGCCGGCAACCGATTTTTGCCGCCAGGTCCGCGATCCGTTTTTGATTAGGATTGATAACCGGACTCAACGTCACGGCGAGAGCGGCGCTACGCGCCTTAATTGCCTCTTTGAACGCGCCCTCGAATTTGTCGGCGCTGCGGGAGTAGCAGATTTGATTCAGTTCACGGCGGGAAGGCTTGAATAAGTCTTGGACGAGTTAACGAGCGTTGAAATGTCCTGTGCGTCCATGTGCGGTGACCGACTAATTCATTACTTGAAGTGGCTTGTTGATAAGAACGACTTGGAGGCGTTGACCAATTTCTATCCGTTGTAGATGCCTTCGCCGGACCTAAGGTCACGCCCCCATGCTTTCTTGGGCAGATCCTCATAATAAGAGCTGTGGGAGAGCGGTATCGGTATCGTCGCCAACAGCCCTTCAAACCGAAGACATTGCGGAAAGAAAAGAACTGATCTAACGACGCGATGCAACCCGAGTCCACGTCGTGCCATTCGCCCATTCAATGCTTTGGCGTCGAACTTCCCCACGCAGTCCGCCTTCCCAGTCGCGCGCTCGGATAGATCCATAGCGGTCATACACAAGGCGACTGGTCTCGCCGCGTTCATTTCTCGCTTCGAACCCGTCATGTGTCGAAACGATCATACAGGGTTTATCGCGTTCGCCGTTCAGATACCACGTACCCTCTAACCGCCGCCGATCCTCCCTACTATCCCGCCGCCATTCCTCTCTTCTCTCATATCTTCTTTCGTCCTGCGCGAAAGTGATACGAGGAAGGGCCAAAATCGTGGCCATCAGAGCCATAGCAAACCAGGCGAAATTTTTTGTTTTCATTGTAATTTCTCTCCTTTCGAGTCACTTTCAAAATTAACGCCCGTACACTGCGACTGTAGCTTTGCCACTTTCATTGGCGTCTTCGTGATCAGTACTCGCTCTGTCGCTTTAGTCGGTTGATCTCGTATTGTTGCCGTTCGATCTCTTGCTGATTTTTCCGGATCTGTTGATCCTGTCGGTAATTTTCATTTTCTTGACCTTGGAGTTGGTCACCGACGAGCGCACCGGCACCAAGTCCTAGACCACCGCCAATCGCGGCACCCATACCCGGGCGCCCGACAGCGGCACCAATGAGACCACCGGCCGCCGCACCACCCAGAGCGCCGATTCCAGCTCCCTTCTCCCGAGTTGTCAGAGATCCTCCAGCACAACCCACAAGTAGCAGTGCCCCTGTAAGAAAGAGCACGGGAGCTTTGCGCACAAATTGGTAATTTGTCTTCATCGCCAATTCCTCCTTTTCACTCGGCTTTTCCAGCCGGTGAGGTGAAAGAGGCAATGGTCGTGCCGGTCAATCAAAACGCCCGAAAATCTAGCTATTTGTCGTTATCTGGAGGTAATGGGGATAGGTGAAAAAAGGTAAGAGTTGGGAAGAAATTACACACGGGCTTCTAAGGCTCCGTCTGTGTCACAAAAAGTGATCCATGAAAAATACTCCCAATGGGCCGTTTAATCGAGAGGGAAGTGCACAAGACTGTACTTCCGAGAAACTGTTTGAAATGATCCGATCTGTCTTTGTGGGTCATTTTTAATTTGGCGAACCTGTCCCGAAAATGGTGTCTATGAGCAGCGTTTGGTGAGGTGCTTCAAGCGTTCTAGATCGCAAACGCGAGAAATAAAAAACACCCCGCTCAACAAGTCACTTAAGATTTGACTTTTCAGGGTGTCTCTTTTACCTTTACTCAGCAGGCATCACCGACTGCATCCTATCGTGGGGCCGTAGCTCAGCTGGGAGAGCGCTTGAATGGCATTCAAGAGGTCGTCGGTTCGATCCCGATCGGCTCCACCAATATTCTCAATGGGTTACGGTTAACTGATCGCCCAGAAGATTCTCGATTGTAACTACTTTTGTAACCGAACCACCTTCTCTTCTTTGATTGCCTGTCGGACATCCTTCGGGCACTTGCCAAAAAGCTGAGAGACATGCCGACTTTTACCGGAACATTATACTGGCAATAAAGTGTTCGTGTCGCCGCCTCGCCACCGGTAACGCGACATAAGCCTCTACCCATTAGGGAACCACTTTGATGTCGCCCTGTACGCGAGGATCAACCTCGAAATGATCGGCAAACTGCCCGCTGAATCCTGTGACCTCTATGGTCTGGCCTAGGCTTATGCCGCTAACATCTATGCCCGTCGAGGCGTTAACGAACGAATTGACTTCGCCGGACCCATCATTAACAACTATGATGAATCCGAATGGCAGATCATTGACTATGGGCTGAGTGATCGTCCCGGTTATCCTGACAAGCTTGCCTTCGGTCGCCTCACCTACGGCCCCCGTTGTGACCGGGAGCGGCTGCACTTTCGGGCCGCGTCCATGAGCCTTGATGTCAGTCACATTGGTTAGAATGAGCAGTCCAAAGCTATCGGCGAGTTGCCCCCTAACGCGAACTTGTTGCCTAGGGGCAAACCCTAGATTGTCGGCAACGCTGACATAGATGCCGCCAGTATAATCTTGAATTGCAAAACCCTGATTAAAGGTGCTTGAACTGAAAGCGCCTGAAGCAACTGTAACAGAGCCATCAACAGTTACCACCGTTCCCAATGGTAAGCTGCGCGCTTCGGCGATTGAGAGTGCTGCGCGAGCCGGAGCCCCTGAATAGACAGCTTCAGGGGCTATAATGAAAAGGACAGCGAAGAGGGGGAATACTTGCAAAGCCAAAAGGGCCTGCCGCATTGTTGGGATTGGCGTTCCTAACATCCGTGATTTCTCCTTATTAATATTGATTTCGGGAAGCCTAGTGGAACAAGCAGCACTTATAACCAAATACATATTTCCTGTCCATCTAAGAGCAAGGCGTCTAACGCAAAGGCTGAGCGGACGAGGCCACCGAGCGCTGCGAGCGGATCGGCTTTTTAGTGGATACTTGTATCAGCAAAGGGCGTCTGCAAGGCGAGGGTAGAAAACCCGATTACACTAAAAGCAATTTTCCTTGACCGCTCGGTGCCTGGCGGTATAGCTTCGCGATATACGGAAGGAACCATCGTATGGAGCGCTATCACAAATCATATCGTATTATCTGCAGGTCCGACCGTGACCCGGAGAACAACCTCTTCAGAGCGCTGATTACTATTGAGACCAGTCCGGGGCCTGTCTACTGCGAGAATACGACACCATGTCGCGAACCAGCGACGGGACGATTCAAGAACGAACGCGAAGCTGAATCGTACGGCGTCGAATGGGGAATGGGAGCAATCGACCAGGGTTTTATGGAAGGTAACTTTTACCGTAGACTGCCATGAGGTCATGATGCCTTATGGCTGTCCGAATTTTGTCCGAATCTTCTGTGATAAAATTTGATAAAACCGGAAAAACTGATGACCTTCAGCGGTCAAAAACGCTGGATATTTCTTCTAGGAATAGGAAGCCCTGGAAAGGTTGGGAATAATGGCATTCAAGAGGTCGTCGGTTCGATCCCGATCGGCTCCACCAATAAATCAATAATGTCCGCTGTTGTCCGGTTCAGATCTAGATTGGAATGGATGGCTGTTTAACCTCGCCGGGTCTTGTCCGAGGTCCTGTAATTAGCTCGGCGTGGTAATCGCGGAGCCCGACGGCCGCGGAAAGTCCCAACCCATCAATGGTCGTTGTGCCGTCTGCGGATACGAGATCCACTGGACGCTACTCCCAGGTTATGGCGCAATCAACCGTCGATAAAATCGCGCCCGGTCTAAAGCTGGATGCATTAACGGCTGAAAAGGTTTTCGGCTGGAAAAACGTTCACAAGCATGAAGGTTCGCTTGTCGGTAAGAAGCAAGATAAGTCGGGCGCTGGCGATTAGCTAAAGTGCCACCCCATTCGACCAACCATCTCCACGCACATGCCATCGACGACCGGATAAAACACCTTGGGCGGTTGGATCGATAATCAGAAAGAGCTCTCGAAGATCACTCGCTACAAGAAATTTCCTGTGAATGGGCGTCACTGGATCAACTTCGTGCTGTAGATTGCGTCTACAGCTTGTTAACGAAGTCTACAATTCAAAAAACCCCCTTTATTTCGAGATCTTGCTGCCCTCCGTATACTTCTTGCTAGAGAGGACGTGTACAGAACGCCTATTAACGGCCGCTGAAATGACACTAATAATTCTTAGGTCAATTCAACAACTTACCTTAACTTGTTTAGGCTTTAATCTGAGTGGCACCGTGCTTGCTGATTGCACTCGGTGAAGCCAAAAGAAGAAGGGGAAGAATAGTGGAAAGGGACATCAGCCGCAGACTTATCGGATGGGTTCTAGTTATTGTGTGCGCCGGGAGTATTCTTTCCCATGCCCAAGAGTCCGCGGATGCCATCAAGACCCAACAAAGTAATGCGGTCGTGCGCGGGTCTTGCACAAATCGAGACAACGGCCAGCTGTTCGCCCGAACTGAACTAGTCTTTGGCAGAGCTAAACCGAACGGTTCAATGGTGACCGGTGAGGAATTCCGCGGTTTTCTGGATGAAATAATTACGCCCCGATTTCCCGACGGATTGACCGTGCTGTCTGGTGCCGGACAATTTCGCGGCTCCAGCGGGATGATTATGCGTGAAGGGGCGGTGTTTGTGATACTGCTTTACCCGGCTGGCAACAAAAACAGCAGTACGCGCATTGAAGAAATCCGAGACATCTACAGAAAAACCTTCGCCCAGGAATCCGTGATGCGCATCGACGGCGAGTCCTGCGTCTCGTTCTGAGCCCGCGAACTTTTGCCCAACCAGTTCTTCTTCCAGAGGTCTTTCACACATTGTTGGGTCCGTACTCTCGAGAAGCCTGCGTTCAAAGATTTAGTTCGAACTCGGCGGTGCCTCATCCCTGCGGACGGGTTTTACGAGTGGCGCAAGGAAGGGAAGCGTAAGGTCCCCATGTGGGTCCATCTCAAGACTAAGGAGTCTTTCGCCTTCGCTGGCCTGTGGGACGTGTGGCGCAAGCCAGACGGCGGCAAAGTGGAAACCTTCACCATCATCACGACTGAACCTAATGAACTCGTTCGGCCTATTCACAACCGCATGCCCGTGATCCTCCGACCGGAAGACGAGGAGCAATGGCTGGACGCTTCTCGAACAACTTTCGTAAAAGCCAAATCACTGTTGAAGCCTTATCCTGACGAGCTGATGGATGCCTACGACGTTTCACCAGTCGTCAACTCGGCGAAGTACGACGGGCCGGAGTGCATCCAACCGGTTTCAGATGACGAGATGCCTCGCGCCGGGCAGCTGTCCCTACTGTGACGAGGACTTCTGCTAATACCCCCTAGCCTTCATGCACTTATCGAAAACCTGCCGCTTATCGCCAGCGCCAGCAAAGGCCGCCTCACGCTCGCACTCGTACAAGTCGCGGTCACGATTTTTGTTAAGCTGACTCTTGGGGGTGTCGCTCAATCCTGAGGGCTGCTGACTGACTGGGGACTGCGGGGGCTGCTGGCTGGCGCATCCTGCCAGTAACATGGCCGCTAAGATTAGTGATCGAAACTTCATACGTCGTAGTTTAGCAGCCTTGACTCCACATGCTGGGTGGCGCTATAGGTGTGGCCGCTTTACGGAGTTTCATTCATGATGATCGACGACGATACCCTCAAGCAGCTGCTGCGGATCAACGATGAACTGTTGCAGCTATGCAAGTGGCTGAACGAAAAACGTGACATGGAAACTTCATCCCGCCTTATACTCCTCGTAGACGACTTCACCCACGTTCTGATAGAAGCGGGCAAGAACAAATTACACTGATGCATACAAAGGATACCTCATCAAGGCCAGTGCGCTGATGGTTCATCCGTTTAGCCCAGACTGGTACGTTGGGGGCAGCGTTTTGCTGCCTGGTCGCTCTAGTTCAATCGTGGAAATCACGCGCTTTCAGGTTCAGCGGTTCACTGTGAGCATCAAAGAACTGGCGGAATGATTCGGGCTGGAGGTTGCTCGGATCGTGGTGGACGAATGCCTGGCTCCGCGAGGGAACTGAATGGCAAGAGGCTGTTGAGTAAGGGGGAGGAAATGAAAAAGTTGTTTGCCATATTGCTTCTTGCTTTCGCTTCCGGATGCCTTCCAAGTTATCATCGTTCTTGTAATGAGCTTGAAGCAGACATGAGCGTTTCGCTCGATGAGTTTTATAGCCATTGTCGCGCTCATAGCAGCATCCCTTGATTGAAAGACGACGCGATGAAAGCTGGAAAGAGCATGCTGAACCGATTTCCGCTCTAAAAATAAGTTTTTTGTGGAAAGGGTAAAGGCCATGAATATGAAACTCTTCTGGCTACTGACGCTTCTCCTTCTCGCCGCAGGCACATTCGCCGAGGCGCAGCCGACGACGAAGATCCCCCGAATCGCGCGGTTATCGCCGCTCTCCGCCTCCGCTGATGCCCCCATCTTTGCGGCATTCCGGCAAGGACTTCGCGACCACGGTTGGGTCGAGGGCCAGAACATAGCCATCGTGCACCGATTTGCGGAGGGCAAGTTTGATAAGCTCCCTGAACTGGCGGCTGAACTCGTCCGTCTTAAGGTTGATATTATCATTAGTGGGTCTACGCCAGGCGCCGTGGCCGCCAAGAACGCGACCAGCACAATTCCCATCGTCATGGTAACCACCGGAGACCCCGTCGGAACCGGGCTGGTCAGCAGCTTGGCTCGACCCGGTGGCAATCTCACGGGAGTGACCGCCCTCGGTCAAGAGTTAAGCGGAAAGCGGCTGGAACTCCTCAAGGAGGCCATACCCGGTGCCACCCGCGTGGCCGTCCTATCAAATCCGGCCAACCCGGACACCAGCTTCTCGGTGAAAGGCGTGGAGGTTGCGGCCCAAGCGCTGGGAATGCAGCTTAGAGTCATCGAAGTCCGCGATGCAACTGGATTCGATGGGGCATTCCGGGCGATCACTGGCGAGCGCACCCAGGCGCTGATGGTGCTGACGGATCCCATGTTCGTGACACACCGGAGATCGATCGTGGAGCTTGCGGGCAAGAGTCGGCTGCCGGCAATGTACCCCATAAGTGAGTTCGCGGATGCAGGCGGCCTCATGTTCTATGGAGCAAGTCTTCCTGACATGTACCGCCGCTCAGCGACTTACGTGGATAAAATACTCAAGGGCGCCAAACCGGCCGACCTGCCGGTAGAACAGCCGACCAAGTTCGAGTTGATTATCAATCTCAAAACAGCGAAGGAGATTGGCGTGACGATTTCCCCCAACGTGCTGGAGAGAGCGGACAAGGTGATCAAGTAAGACGCTGAACGTATCACTGCCCGCTACTCCTTGTGAAAGCAAAAGACTTCAGTGCCCTCCCTCCGACCAAGGTTCGGTTTGTCGAACCAATGTATGCGCTGGCGGTTCAGAAACTCCCCCAAGGCCAGGAATGGCTCTACGAGGTTAAATTCGATGGCTACCGATGCCTTGCGGGGAGAAATTCAACCGGAGTAACGCTCTGGTCGCGGCGAGGAAACCTCTTCACAAAGCAATTCCCGCACATCGCCCAAGCATGTGAACGGCTCCCGCCCAATACACTCGTTGATGGGGAAATCGTGGCCCTGGATGAAAGCGGGCGGATTTCTTTCAAAGTCATCATTCATCTCCAAGGTGCGGCTCCTGGAGGGACTGCAGGCGCTTAATGGCTCTTGCTCGGCATTTGCAACACGCCAAGATAGAAAACGACACCTCTCGACATTCCGGGCAATTCAGGTGGCCACAGAGCAGACATTTCGCTCTGAGAAAAGGCCAGTCTAACCGCTTGGCCATTGATTGGTCCTATTATCGTAGGTCTCATTACTGCTATGGTTTGTTGGTATCAGGGAGGTAGATCCGAAGTTTACTCCGCCGCTTGGAGCGCCGTATTTGTTTTTCTTTTGTATGAACAGAATTCCCATTGCATCGAGTTCCGAGTTTAGTCGCTGAATCTCTTCTGACATCTCACCTTTAACCTTTATGATCTCTTGCTCTTTCCCGTTCAGTTGGCGCTCCAAAATCGCAGATTCTTGCCTTGAGGTTTCTTCGGACCCCATTATTGCGGGTGCGCTTGTATGCGTAGCGTTTGGCGAAACCGTTGCGCCCAACTCCCGTTGGATCAGCCCATTGCTACCCGAACCGCCATTCCCATCGATGAAAGATGGCATTAAAGTTCACCCTTTTTACCTTTGAACGTTGTTGAAATAAGGCCGATCACCTTTCTCCGCAAAGATGATGCCCGGTAAAACCGTCCTATCTTGTAACGAAGCGGCGTTTGGAATGAGCAGTTTTCTACGGGGTTTTTGCCAGCCGTGCGGGACCGGGTTGGCAATCCTGACAAACGTTGATGCTCTTGGGAGACAAATTAGAGGAATCGGCAACGCAAAATTCAATTTAACACTGAGGAAGCCAGTTCGTTGGACGATGCCTACTTGGAGTAGACGGTTTTCATAAGAAATCAACCGGTAGGCGGCTACACGCCGGGAAATCCGTTTGACGCATTGGCCGTAGGCTATTACGAGGGCGAGAGACTTCTGTACGCCGCCAAGCTGAGAAACGGCTTTGTGCCTCAGGTTCGCCGTGAAGTGGCGAGCAAGTTCAAAGGATTGGAAATCGAGACTTGCCCGTTTGCTAATCTACCGGAGAAGAAGCAGACGCAGTGGGCTTTGACCAAGGAAGAGATGAAAAACTGTGTCTGGCTCAAACCTGAGTTAGTTGCATAGATCGAGTTTACGAAATGGGCCCCGGATAATCACCTGAGGCATTCAAAGTTTGTCGGGCTGAGAGAAGATAAAGAGGCTAGGGACGTTGAACGGGAAGGTTAAAGTCGTTGTGGTGGTCGAGGAGTCTGGCTAATATACCGAGGGTTGGATTCGCGGGGCCGTGTTTGACACAAGTCAATCAGGGGCAGTAAATTTCGTAATAACGTCATTTTTTGAATACCGCAAGTAAACGGCTATGACAAATGAGTCGAAAAAAGCTCCTAGGTAAAATCTTTTTGTCCTATTCCTGGAAGGATAAATCTTTCGTGAGGCAGCTTGCCCGCAGACTTTCGCAGGAGGGATCCCAAGTCTGGCTTGATGAGAAAGAGCTGGTTCCAGGTGACCAGCTTGCTGCTAGGCTCAGCGATGCACTTGACCACTGCCGGATCATAATCGTCGTCGTGACAGCGAATTCACATGAGTCAAATTGGCTCAAGTTCGAGCTGAATAAGGCTACAGAACGCATGATAAAGGGAGAGTGTCGGCTCATTCCGGTTCTCCGTGGGAAAGTCGAACCCCTGCCGCGTTAAAGGGCCTCATCTACGCAGATTTTCGTAAGTCCTTTAGTCGGGGCTGCGATGCGCTCATCGCCGCTTTGCAGCGGGAAGGCGACAATCTTATTCTCAGCGAGTGGGAAAAACTGGATGAACTGATTAAGGAAGTCTTTGACGCAACCGGGTCCAGTTCTGTTGTGGGAGGGTATGAATCCCTAGACTACGATTTCGTCGAAATAAAGGGAGTCAAGGATGACTCAGATTTCGAGGCTTCAATAGTTCTCGACACTGTCAATGACTATGGTGGGCGACAGGAACCACTGAATATCCGATGGTGGCAAGAGTATCTTGACGTGCATGAACGCTATGGGCAAAAGTATCATCTAGCGGTAACTGAGCGTCCCATTAGCTTCGAGATTAATCAGGCAAACACCCGTTCAGGACGAGTGTGGGTCCGCGAGGGACAGTAAATGGACGTGACCATAGTTGATCTTAGCAGACTGACTGACCAAAACGATCGGCGACGCATACTACTTGAGGCGAAGGAAAACATTCGTTCGAGAGCCAACCGCCACAATGAAAATGTTCCATCTGACACGCACATCGACCAGGATGCTGCGCAAAGGACTAGGCTCATCGTTAAGTCTCTCCACCATTCCAGTAGACAAAGAAGTCATAGGTCGAAGCCTGATGACAGGTGACAGATAGACGCTGTTTTTGAGAACTTTCTATAAATCATCTTTCATAGGAGACTTTGTAGAAACTGCGTCACCTAGTGTCACCCGTCACCTGGGCTAATTCGCCCGTTGCCATATCTTACCCTTAGAACTGGGACATCCCGGCGCTTGCCATATTAGAGATTTTTCAGGAAGCGTGTCCCGATCTGAGCAGTTCTCGACCCCGTTTCGTAGCGGCCCACGCGTTGCTCTATCTTCTCACTGAGAAAGCACATGGACTCCGTCCGTACCCTTAAGAAACGTAGACCAAGGCAGCGAGCGAGGGTCGGCGCAGCCCCACTTCCCGGGGGGTGGGCCAAAGCCCTCTGGTATCCACATTAGAAAATACTTGCGCGCGACAGCGGCAAAAAAAAGTAAAAACGGGTTGAGTCAATGCCGAGAAAAGATCCCGTGCGGATATAGGAAATGAACACGGTCGATTTAGAATGCCTCAAGGAAAAGGAAGACGCCGCAATCAAAATCATTGATAGCTGGCCGCGAATCTTTCAGCTCCTCATCTACCGGCAGCTTTACGCTTTCGGTATCCGAATCAGCAATATCGATTCTGAGATTGAGAAAGAATTGAAGAAGTCTGCCTGAGAGGTACGTCTTTCTCAGCAGAACTCCAACCGCAAACCTAGGGGAGATCCAGTGAAAAAGAAAATTCTTATCGTGGAAGATAACAAGGATTCCAGTGAGATCCTCGGTCTGTTCATAACAAAGATTGGACATCACCCCATAAAAGCCAAGAACAGCAAAGAAGCGATCACAATCACAGAGGCGGAGCAGCCGGACCTCATTTTCATGGACCTGGACCTGCCAGATGTCGACGGAGTCAAGACAACTGCGATGCTTAGACAGAATCCCAAAACATCTCACATTCCTGTCATTGCGCTAACGGCGTGGATCTCCGCACTATGGCAGGAAAAGGCTGAGAGAGTGGGT
>Ga0184612_10000535_pt1 | contig 17867 bp, 14 predicted proteins | sample PLM3_60_coex_FD_133163 | JGI IMG/M metagenome (GOLD analysis project Ga0184612, IMG submission 133163) | Groundwater sediment microbial communities from an aquifer in East River, Colorado, USA - PLM3_60_coex | ecosystem: Environmental > Terrestrial > Soil > Riparian zone | place: USA: East... | reverse complement strand
TCGAGCGGACGGTCCTGGCCGTCGCGGAGATCGCCGGCGGGCACGACGCGGAAGGCGCCGACGGTGGCGAGCGTGCGAACCTCCGAGCCGCGCAACCTCACGTCGCTGTCTCGCGCCCAGACACGCTCACGTTCCGGGCCGCGCGGCAGCTCGAGGTCGCGCGTGAACACGTCGCGCGCATCGAGTGGCTCGCGCTCGCGCGGATTGGACAGCCCTCCGCGGCTGCCCTGGCTCAGCTCGCGGCCGTAGTCGTCGCGGTCGCGTGGGTCATCACTCCAACGAGGATCGAAGTCCATGGACACCTCTGATTGGAAAAGCTCGTCTGAGAGCGCGCAGAGAATGGCCGCGGCCTGGCGCCGATCATTGCCAAAATGTCTCCAAAACTCCGGTAGAATACGGAGGACTGGCGGGGACTCTGGCGGACGACAAGAAGCTGGTAAGTAGTTGGAACTCGAACCCTTAGAACCAGAAGTCGCGCGTCATCACCAAGTTAGAAAGACGCGTTTTTAGAATTCGAATCCCTGCCTCACCGCCAGACTTCGCTCGCTGCACTCTGGCGAGCTTCGTCTCGGCAGGCCCAGCCTTCGCTCGCGCTGAATTGAACGCGAGCTTCGGCTCGGCAGGCTCAGCCTTCACTCGCACACGAAGTGGCCGCTTCCTCCGGTCGCACCCTGAACCTTGTGAACCTCTTGAACCTACTGAACCCCTGAACTTGTAGAGACGGTGCCAGCGATCACCTCGGCGACGATAACCGCGTTTTACCTCTTCGACGTCGCCGAGCAGATCGACCTCGTGGCGCTCAGCGCCGCGATCGGCGGCGGCGCCGTCAACGCCCGGTTCACCACCAAGTCCGCCGCCCCGTCATACCTGCAGTACACGACCCCGCCGGTGATAGTCGATGGCGACGCGCTCGACATCACGGACGTCGACGGCTTCAAGCTGCGGGTGAAGTTCTTCGACTATGGCGTGCTCTCGCTGGCCTTGTCGCGGCCCTTTGCGGGCGAGTGGCCGGCGCTGCTCGGCCTCAGCCAGATTTACGTCGAGAACGCTGAGCTGGAGCGGCAGGCGGAGAAGATCGCGCGGAGCATCTCCGAACGCTTCGCCGCAGTCATGACGACCGGGAGGACGACGTTCCTGAGCGAAGACTATCTGGTCGTGGCGGTCACGAGATTGGCGACGCCGATCACCGCCGAGGCCCTCATCGCCGAGCGATCGGAAGAGATCGCGCGCCTCGTGCGCGGCGAACGTCAGGCGCTCAGCCGTCAGGAGCGCGACGACATCATGAGCAACCGGCTGTCGTATTTGGCCGACGACCTCGTGGTGCCGACGTGGAACGCTGCGTTCGTCTACGACACCGAACCCGGTGCGCAGGCGGCGCTCGAGATCTTCGAGTTCGCCAACTCTCAGCTCCTCGAGTTCCGCTACTACGACGAGCTGCTCGACGTCGAGCTCACGCGCCTCTATCCGACGCTGCAGCAGCGGCATCGTTGGCCGCTCCTGACTGGCCGCGGCTACATCGACGCCACACACCACCTGCACGCACTCTTCATCGAAGTCAACGAGATCACCGACCGCACGGAGAATGCGCTGAAGATGGTCGGCGACGTCTACTCGGCGCGGCTGTTCCACCTGACCGCGGCCCGCCTGGGTCTCGCCAGCTGGAAGGCAAGCGTCAACGACAAGCTCGAGACCCTCGACGACATCTATCGCTTCGCCGTCGAACAGCTCGCCATCTCGCGCGGCCACTTCCTCGAGCTGACCATCATTCTCATCCTGGTGCTCGAGCTCGTCCTGTTCTTCCTGGGGATCATGACGTAGAGGCCGGAGGCCAGAGGCCAGAGGTCAGGGATCAGGGATCAGGAAAAGCATACTGATGAAGGTCGAGCAAGCGCTCGAAAGAGGCTCACCATGCTCTTCCTGACGCCTGACCCCTGATCCCTGACCTCTGGCCTCTGACCTCTGTGACAGTACAATTCCCCAGAGATGATTCGCGTCCGATTCGCCCCGTCTCCAACCGGATACCTGCACGTCGGCGGTGCTCGTACGGCGCTCTTCAACTGGCTCTACGCCCGCCGGCACGGGGGCACGTTCGTGCTGCGCATCGAGGACACCGACGCCGAGCGGTCGTCGTGGGAGATGGTCACCGGCATCGTGGACGGTCTCCGGTGGCTGGGTCTCGACTGGGACGAAGGGCCGGACATCGGTGGACCGCACGCGCCGTACTTTCAGTCCGAGCGGCTCGATCGATATCGCGCAAGAGCCGATCGCCTCGTGACCGAGGGCCGCGCATACTACTGCTACTGTTCGACCGAGACGATCCAGCAGAAGCGGCAGGCAGCGGAGGCCGGTGGCGGCGGCTGGATGTACGATCGCACCTGTCTCGCGCTCACGCCGCAACAGATCGCCGCTCTCGAGGCGTCGGGCGCCCCGCGCGCGATCCGGTTCAAGGTGCCCGGCGGGCAGACGCGCTTCGACGATCGCGTGCGCGGGTCGATCACGTTCGACAATGCCAACATCGAAGACTTCGTCGTGCTGCGCTCCGATCGTCACCCCACGTATCACCTCACCGTCGTCGCCGACGACATCGAGATGGAGATCACCGACGTGGTGCGTGGCGACGATCACATCTCGAATACGCCCAAACAGGTCCTGCTCTACGACGCATTCGGACAGCCGACGCCGCGTTTTGCGCACGTACCGCTGATTCTCGGTCCGGACAAAAAACGGCTGAGCAAGCGGCACGGGGCGACGTCCGTGATGGAGTATCACCGCCTTGGATATCTTCCTGAGGCCATGCTCAACTTCCTGGCGCTGCTCGGGTGGTCGCCAGGGACCGACCAGGAGCTGTTCACGCGCGACGAGCTCGTCGCCGCGTTCGCGCTCGAGGGCATCAGCGGCGGCAACGCCGTCTTCAGCCCTGACAAGCTCGACTGGTACAACCAGCAGCACATCATGCGGCTCGCGGCGGCCGATCTCGCGGCGCGCGTGCAGCCGCTCCTCGCCGGTGCCGGTCTCTGGCGCGAGTCGTTCGCCGGCACGGAGCACGAGTGGTTTCTGCGCGTCTTCGAGCTGTTGAAGCCACGCGCGAAAAAGCTCGGCCAGTTCGTCGACGATGGTCGGCCATTCTTCGGGGAGACCGTGACCTTCGACGAGGCCGCTGTGAGGAAGCACCTGGACATTCCGGGGATGCGCAAGCACCTGCGCGCTCTCGCGTCGGGTTTCGCGGAGGCTCAGCCGTTTGATCAACAGAGCTCGGAATTAATGCTGAGGTCGGTCGCCGACGAGCGCGGCATCAAGCCGGCGGTGCTCATCCACGCAACGCGCGTCGCGGTCACCGGTCGCAGCGTCAGCCCCGGTCTGTACGACGTACTGGAACTGCTCGGCCGCGAGCGCGTGTGCGCGCGGCTCGACGCCGCAGCGTCGTTGCCCAGCGAGTAAGGACTTACACGGTGTGCGCCTCGAACGTGTCACCGCACACACCGCTGAGCTTTGACCTCAGCTCGACAGTCCGTCGAGATCCTGCGTTTTTCTCGCATTCCCGCCCGACTGCGTCGTGGCATTTGCGTTGCACACTCTGGCTCGACGGTGACGAACGAGTACAAGGGGGTCGACGTGGCAAAAGAAGATCGTGGATTTGCGTCAATGGACCGCAGCAGGCAGCGCGACATAGCAAGTAAGGGCGGGAAAGCCGCGCATCAGAAGGGCACTGCGCACGAGTGGACGAGCGAAGAAGCGCGCGATGCGGGCCGCAAGGGTGGCCTGGCGAGTCATCGCCGGCGGCGCGAGCAGAAGGACTCGGGCGACACCCGAGAAATGGTCGGTGTGGGCCCTTCGACCAGAAGCGCCGAGTACGGGGAGTAAAACGTACTGGACTATGATCGCGCGCAGTGACTCCGGCGGACTATCAGCGTGCGCGACGGACGCTCCTGCGTCGTGATCCAGTACTGGCGTCGCTGATTCGGCGGCATGGCCCCTGTGGCCTTGCTGCCGCTCAGCGGGCGGATCATTTCTCGGCGCTTGTCCGCGCCATCACCGGCCAGCAGCTTTCCACCAAGGCGGCAACGACCATCTATGGACGCATGGTGACGTTAATGCACGGCGGCGTGCCTACAATCCGCGGCTTCGCGGGCGTCACAGACGACGAGCTGCGGGCGGCTGGCATGAGCCGTCAGAAGGTCGTCTACTTGCGGGACCTGTGCGAGAAGGTCTCCACAGGCGTGCTCCACTTGACTGCGCTCGATGGTCTCCCGGACGAGGACGTCATACGCGCTCGTCACGGTCAAGGGCATCGGCCGCTGGTCGGCGGACATGTTTCTGATCTTCCGGCTGCACCGGCCCGACGTTCTGCCTGTTGGCGATCTCGGGATCGTGATGGCGGTGCAGCGGGCGTACGGGCTGCGGACCAGGCCGAAGCCGGACCGGCTGCGCAAGATTGGGGAAGCCTGGCGACCCTACCGGTCCGTGGCCTCCTGGTATCTCTGGCGAAGTCTCGACAACGAGCCGGTTCAAGCCCCTGTTCAAGCCTCTCTTCCGAGCAGAGTTCCAAAGTCGGCCTGATCCCCAGCCCGCTTGCCCGCCGCGGTCCGTCGCACCTATAATTGAAGGCTCGGCCTACCCCTCGACCTCTTACTGGGACGTCGTTCAACGGTAGGACACCGCGCTCTGGACGCGGTTATTGGGGTTCGAATCCCTACGTCCCAGCCAGCTCATCCGCAAGGCGCGCCCTCCCTAGTTCTGTAGAACGCAAGTTCGGCGCGAGACCTTGCGCCTGAGTGCTAGCCGGTTCGACTCCACTTGACTTCCGAGTAGAGCGCCCGTATCTTCTCCACTTGAGAGGCCAGTGCAAAGGCGGACAAGGACCGAGTCGAACTTCTGCACGGAACATTGGACCTCATCGTGCTCAGGGCACTGGCCACGATGGGGCCTCTCCACGCCTACGCATTGGCGTCGCGCCTCGAACAGGTGGCCGAGCATCCCCTGATGCTTAACCAGGGAACGCTGTATCCCGCCCTCGTCCGACTCGAACAGCGGGGGTGGATCAAAGGCACGTGGCGCCAGACGGAAAGCCGCCGCGAGGCGAAGTACTACACGATCACGCCGGCCGGATGTCGCGCCGTCGAAGACCAGGCCGTGCGTTGGCGCCGGCTGTCGGCGCTGGTCAATAGGCTGCTGCTCGACGAAGGATAGGAGGCGTTGCCCATGCGTCGCTTTTTCGAACGCCTGTTGAACCTGCTCCGCGTGCGGCGGCCGGATCACGATCTCGCGCGCGAGATCGAGGCGCACTTGGTGCTGCTTCAGGACGCCTACGAGGCGCGCGGCCAGTCGCCGGACGCCGCGCGGCGTGCCGCACGGCTGGCCCTTGGCAACGCCGACCATGTCAAGGAACAGCATCGCGACGCTCGGTCCTTCCGCTGGATTGAAGACGCGTGGCAGGACGCCGGGCACGGCCTGCGCCTGCTGCGGCGGAGTCCCTTGTTCACCGCGACCGCGGCCTTGTCGCTGGCAATCGGCATCGGCGCCAACACCGCGATCTTCACGATCGCCAACGGCCTGCTCCTTCGTCCTCCCACCGGCATCGCCGCTCCGTCCGCACTCGTCGACATCGGCGCGGCTCGCGGCGACGGTGGTCTGAATCCGGTCAACCACGCGACCTATCTCGAGATTGCGCGGCGTGCGACGTCTCTGACCAGCGTGTCCGCGGAAGAGCTGTTCCCGCACGTCATGGGGCTGGTGCCGCCGGGGACCGCGAACGCCGAGGCGATTCTCGGTCGGTCCGTGACGCCAAACTTCTTCAGCGTGCTGGGGACCCTCCCGTCTCACGGGCGGCTGTTCACCGACGGTGAAGAGGCGACCGCGGTCCTCAACTACGACTACTGGAACCGGCGATTCAACAGCGACGAGGGGATGATCGGGCAGACGGTGCGGATCAACGGACGGCCCGTGACCATCGTTGGTGTCGCGGCACAAGACTTCCAAGGCGCCGGAATCCAGAAATGCGATGTGTGGCTTTCCATCGGGCCCGGCGGCACGTCGGCCGGGAATCTCATGTCTCGTGGTCGTCTGCGGCCGGGTGCACCGTTCGAGACGGCGGTCGCCGAACTGAACACCATGGGTGAGGCCATCAATCGCGATCGAGGCACCTCGAGCGCTCAGGCCCCGCGGTTGAGCGCGCTCCCGTACTCACGCGCGGGCGGAAACCGGAATGTCGTGCTTTTGTTCGCCGGCGTGCTGATGGTGTTGGTCTCGCTCGTCCTGGCCGCGGCTTGCGCGAACGTCGCCGGCATCATGCTGACCCGGGCGACCGCGCGCGCGAGAGAAATCGCACTTCGCGCGGCACTCGGGGCCTGGCGAGGACGCCTCGTTCGTCAACTGCTCACCGAGACGCTCGTGCTCTTTGTGTGCAGCGGTCTGCTCGGGATCGGCCTGGCGCGGGTGTTGATGCGCCTGGCCCTGCTGATCCTTCCGCCGTTGCCGGCGTCGCTCGTCGTGCCGCTGGCGCTGGATTGGCGCGTGCTCTCTTTCGCGTTGTCCTTGTCAGTTCTGGCGGCCGTCGCCTTCGGCGTGCTGCCGGCGTTCAGAGGGTCGAAGGTGGACGCGGGCGCATCGCTCAGGGACGGCACGCGGGGATCGTCCGGGCGCTCGCGGCTTCGAAGTGCCCTCGTGGTCGGTCAGATCGCGTGCAGCGTCTGGCTCGTCGTACTCGCCGCGCTGTTCGTCCGCGTCCTGCGCCATGCCGGTGCCGCCGATCCCGGCTTCGATCCGCGAGGCGTCGACGTCGCCACCGTCGACACGTCGGTCGTCGGCGAGCCGAACGCCGGGCCGTCCGTACTCTGGCTCACGATGCTCGATCGCGTCCGGCAGACGCCGAGCGTCGAGCGCGCGTCGCTCGCGCGCGTTCCGCCCGGCGGCTTCGAAGGCATCGGCCTGGGCGGCGTGGCTCCGGGCGACCAGCCGAGTACGACAGCCATGTTCTCTCCCGGCTGGAACATCGTCGACACCGGCTACTTCGCGACGCTCCGCATTCCCATCGTCGCCGGACGAGACTTCGCGTCGAGCGACGCGGCGGGGACCCCGCCAGTGGTTGTAATCAGCGAGGCGCTCGCGCGACGGTTCTGGCCTGGACAGCTCGCGGTCGGAAAGCCGTTGCGGCTCGCGGTCTTCAATGCTCGATCCCGGCGCACAGAAACGCTCATCTCGACGGTCGTCGGCGTCTCCGGCGATATCCGATCGAGCAGTTTGATCGACGGACTGGCCGAACCGTACGTCTATCTGCCGTTGGCGCAAAGTGACGCCATCGGAGCCAGGGACATGACCGCCACGATGTCCATCGTGGCGCGGAGTCGGAGCGGCGGCAGCCTGTCCGCGGCGATGGCGACGATCGTCCAGGGCATCGATCCGCGGCTCGTTCTTGAGAACCCGCAATCACTCGCCGATGCGATCGCCCTGGGCCTCACACCTCAGCGCGTCCTCGCCACCATCTGCGGGATCATGGGACTCGTCGCGCTCCTGCTGGCGTCGATGGGCATCTACGGCGTGACGGCGTATACCGTGGCGCTGAGACGTCGCGAGTTCGCGATTCGTCTCGCGCTCGGGGCTCCGCGCGCCCGCGTCGTCCGCATGGTGTTCAGGCACGGCACGTGGCTCATGGCCATTGGTCTGGGTGTCGGCCTCACGTTGGCGATCGGCGCCGGGCAGGTGCTGTCCGTCTTCTTCTACGGACTCCCGGCCGCTCATGTCCCGACTCTTCTAGGGACGGCCGTGCTCTTCCTCTTCATAGGCGTTACGGCGTCCGTCGTGCCGGCGGCGCAGGCCGTTCGCGACGGATGGCGGGGGGCGCTTCAAGAAGACTGCTAAGGCTGAACGGCTTGTCCGAGATTTGGATACAGATTTCGGACATCTCCCAATCCGAAGTCGGCCGATCGGCCGCTAACCTGTTCACGGACACCCACCTTTGATGCCGTCCCCTCACGCCGCCGTGATCAGGTAGTTGCGAATTCCGTCCCTGACACCCAGCCAGCCTTCGCTCGCCCTTCGGGCGAGCTTCGGCTAGGCTGGCTTCGCCAGCCCAGTCCACAGCGAGCACACTGACAGGCGAAGGCTGTCTCGCCGAAGCGGGCGTAGCCCGCGTAGGCGGACCTCCCGCACCAGCACTCCCCCTACTAGGTATGAACGCAAGTTTGGGGCGATTCCTTACAGGCCCATAGTCGTTTGGCGCCTCCTTGAGACGGGCGCCGCGACTCCCTCGAAGTCCCGCAACCCTGCCCCTGCATCAGGGACCTTTCCGTTCCCGAACCAACCATTGCGGTCGTCGTCCCGTTCGACGGTGTAGTATCTGCTTATGACAGACATCGACCTCTCCGCGCTTGACCGCGAACTGAAGAAGGGCGCCGCCGAACTGCTCCTGCTGTCCGTGCTGGAGGCCAGACCCCGGCACGGCTATGAGCTCGGCAAGCTGATCGAAACACGGTCGGGCGGGCGGTTGGTGTTCCACCTCGACTCGCTCTATCCGCTGCTCTATCGCCTCGAAGAGCGCGGCTGGATCAAGGGGACGTGGGTCGAGAAGGCGGGCGAGCGCCGGCGCCGCTTCTATCGGCTCACGCCCACAGGTCAGCGTGTGCTGTTACGACAGCGTCGGACCTGGGACGAGTTCGTCGAGGCCGTACGGCTGGTCACGGGAGGCGAACATGCCTGACTGGAAATCGCACATCCGCCCGCGCCTCGCGTCGCTGCGCCTCTCGCCGTCTCGTGAGGCGGAGATCGCGGAGGAACTCGCGCAGCACCTCGAGGATCGGTGGCGAGAGCTCGTAGCGCGCGGCGCGACGCCCGAAGAGGCGGCGCACACTGCGAGGACCGAGTTCGATGGTGCCCGGCTCGAAGCCCTCCTCGGAACCCTGCGCCAGGCGCACTGGCACGAAACGCCGCCGCCGGGTCCGGCGAGCGTGTTCTCGTTTGACAGCGTGCTCATCGATCTGCGTCACGCCATCCGGGCACTGAGGGCGACGCCCAGCTTCACGCTCGGCGCGCTTCTCGTGTTGGCGTTGGGCACGGGCGCCACGACCGCGATCTTCTCCGTCGTCGACGCCGTCGCGCTCCGGCCACTGCCGTTTCCCGAACCGGACCGCATCGTCGCGGTGGGAGTGCGCGCGAACCCGACTGTCGGCGCGGGTGGGGGACCACAGCGATCGGGGTCTGCTCCAATGGGGAGGGGGCCAGGTGGCCCCGCAGTCTCCCGGAGGGCCGCAAGGGCCCCCGAGGCCGATGGGAGCCATGCCCGGCGCCAAGCCTCCCGAGCCGGATGCCCTGGCGAGCATCACGGCTCAGGACTACCTGGACTGGGAAGATCAGCAACAGGTCTTTGAGGCGATGGCAGCCCTCAACGGCACCGGCGACTACGTCTTTCAACCTCCGGGCGACGAACCGGAGTTGGTGAAGGGCGACCGCGTCACGGCGAGTTTCTTCGACGTACTCCGGGTGCAGCCAATGCTGGGGGCGGTCTTCACGTCACGTAATGAGGTTGGCGGCAGCGACCGCGTGGTTGTGGTGAGCTATGCCTTCTGGCAACGACACTTCGGCCGCGATCCCGCGGCCCTTGGCCGCACGCTCACGCTCAATGGCGAGTCCTACACGATCGTCGGCGTGATGCCGGCGGGCTTCGCCTATCCCCCCGTTTCGCCCCAGCCAGCCGATCTCTGGACGCTTTGGATCCCGTGGGCGCAGGACCGCGTCCGCGGCGGGAGCGGGGCCCGCTCATTGGGAGGGCTGCAGAGCATCGCGCGCCTGCGAGCGGATGTGTCACTCGACCAGGCACAGGCCCAGATGTCGCAGGTGGCGGCCACCATCGCCAGCGCGAATCCCGCGACGAACAGCAGGCGCGGGATCGGCATCCGCCCGCTGCGCGATCATCTCGTCGGCAGCTCCACGCGGTTGTGGATGCTCATGCTCCTGGGCGCTGTGGGCATCGTGCTCCTCATCACATGTGCGAACGTCGCGAACCTCTGGCTGGCGCGGGCCTCCGTCCAGCAGCGCGATGCGGCCGTGCGTGCGGCCCTCGGCGCCAGTCGCGGTCGACTCGCACAACGCGTGCTGATCGAGAGCCTCGTCGTGTCGGTGGCGGGGACGCTCGTCGGGCTCGTCCTTGCCTGGCTGGGCGTTCGCGTGCTGGCGGCCGCATTGCCCGATACCCTCGCGCGTGTCGCCACAATCGGCATCGATGCGCGCGTGCTCGCCGTCGCGGGGGTCGCCGCGCTGGCGACGGGACTCATCTCCGGCGTCACCCCTGCGCTGCCGGGATCCAGTCCCGTGCTGTCAACCGCCCTCACCGAGAGCACCCGTGGCGGCGGCACGGGCCGCGGCCGGCGTCGCGCGCGCGGGGCGCTCGTCATCGTCGAAGTCGCGCTCGCCGTCGTGCTCCTCGTGGGCGCGGCGCTGTTCATCGGCAGCTTCGTCAACGTGATGCGCGTCGATCTCGGCTTCCGGAGCGACCACGTATTGACGGCGCAGGTCTTTCCGCGCACGAGTCCCGGATCGGCGCCGCCCGATCTGCGGTTGGCCTTCGCCGAGATCGTCGATCGTGCGCGGCAGTTGCCCGGTGTCATCGACGCCGCTGCCGCGGCGCCGGGGATTCCGCTGCGCTTCAACGCGTGGATCGACGCGCTGCGGTGGCCGGGCCAGCCGCTCGACCCTACCATGGCCGTGAGCGTCAAGGTCGTCACCGCGGGCTATCACCGGACGCTGGCCATTCCTCTCAGGAGCGGTCGGTCCTTCAGCGACGATGATCGTGCCGGCGCGGAGGCTGTCGTCATCCTGAGCGACGCGGCGGTACGAATCTTGTCTGCCGGGGACGACCCGCTCGGACGCGTCGTCACCGTCGCGGGCGCCGATCGCCGCGTCGTCGGAGTCGTGGCCAACGCGCGGCAGTCCCGTCTCGAGGTGAGTCCCGACCCCGAGGTCTACCTCCCGATGGCGCAGAGTCCCTATCGTTACGGCTTCCTCGTCTTGCGCACGACCGGCGATCCGAATGACGCGCTGCCGGCGCTGCGGGGCGTGGTGGCGCAGGCGCTGCCGCAGGAACCGCTACGCCTGATCGCGCGGCTGGACGACCTCGTCGCGTCGCAGACCGCCGAGCGCCGCTTGAACATGCTGATGTTCAGCCTCTTTGGCGTCCTCGGCCTGGCGATTGCCGAGGTCGGCCTCTTCGGCGTCATGGCGTATCTCGTGTCCCAGCAGACGAGAGACATCGGCATCCGCATGGCGCTCGGCGCGACACGCGCACGAGTGATTGCGGACGTCGTCGGCTACGCCGGCGGGCTCGTCGCCGCCGGGCTGGTCGTCGGTAGTCTCGCCGCATGGTCGTTCTCGAACCTGGCCGGGCGATTCCTGTTCGGTCTCGATCCCCGGGATGCGCGAGCCTATGGCGTTGCAATGGCCACGCTGATCGCCGCGGCCCTTGTCGCCACCGTGCTGCCTGCCCGCCGTGCCGCGAGCATCGATCCAACCGAGGCGCTGCGAAGCGAGTAGGAGGACTCCTATGAAGGCTCTTTCATACCTCGTCTCGTTCATGATGGCGATCTGGAGTCTCGTGTTCATCGAGTTGCCGGCTTCGGCGGCCTCCGCGGACATCACGGGCACGTGGGAAGTCACAATTCACTATCCATCAGGCGACTATCGAGCAACGTACGTCCTGAAGCAGGACGGCGAAAAGATCACCGGTTCCTACTTCAGCTTCGTGTCCGTCGCGCGATAGACCTCACTCATTCCGCCTCGCCGATCTGCGCAATGACTTCGTAGAGGCCGAGCCGAGTGCCGCGTGTGAGAGACAAAACGCTTGCCGCTGATCATACGGGCTGGGCGGCCGCAGCACCTTGCCTCCCAGCCAACTGTCGATCCGCATCCGCAAGCCACAGAAAACAGCGGAAGTGCAGAATCGCCGCGCCGCTATACTGGGGCGTGGACGCCGTCCTCGAAACCCGCCTACGCGCCATCTTCGAGGCGGGTACACCATGAGCGAGCGCATTCGCCTCATCGACGCGCTGCGCGGGCTCTCGCTCGCGGGGATTGCGATGGCCCATTTCGGCGAGCAGTACCTCGGCTTCATGCCGCCGCCGGGGCAACCCTACAACATCCACGGGACGGCGGACGGATTGCTGGAGGCCTTGTCCTGGATCTTCGTACGCGGAAAGGGGTTCGGCATCTTCTCGTTCATGTTCGGCCTGAGCTTCGCCCTGCAGATGCAGCGCGCCGAGTGCCGTCGCCCCGGGATCGACTTCCGCCCCCGCTTCGCCTGGCGCCTTCTCATTCTGTTCGCGATCGGCTGGTTGCACGGCCTCGCCTACAGCGGTGACATTCTCACCGTCTACGCCGCGCTCGGAATCCCCCTCATCCTCTTCTACCGAGTTCATGACCGCTGGCTGCTCGTCCTCGCGGTCCTGCTTCTCGTGGGCGTGCCGCGGATCGTTCAACGGGTAATCGAGGGCCCCACAACCCCGGCCGAGCTCCAGTCTCTCCAGAGTCGGATGAACGCAGAGGCGGAAGAGCACTGGCGGGCGGTCGCGGGCGGAGACGTGCCCGCAATCGTCCGGCTCCATGCGACGACGGGCTTCCGGGCCAAGTGGGAGTTCCAGTTCGGATTCGTCGGACGGGGGTTCCAGACGTTCGGGCTCTTCCTTCTCGGCCTCTGGGCCGGGCGGCGCCGGGTGTTCGAGGACGTCGAGACGCACCGGCCGCTCTTCCGCCGGATCTGGCGCTGGACGGGGGCGCTCACCTTGCTCCTCCCTCTGATCGGCCTCGTTCTGTTCGCGGTCGGCCGCGCCATGGGCGACGGTCAGCCGCCGCAGCCGGCCGGCACGTTGCCCGACTTTTCGAGCTGGCCCGTGGTGGCCGGCATGGGTCTCTTCGACGCCTGGAACAATGCCATGACCCTCTTCTACGTGGCGTCGTTCGCGCTCCTCTTCCTGCGCCCTCGATGGCAGCCACGCCTCCTGCGCTTCGGCCCGGTCGGACAGATGGCGCTCAGCGTCTATGTGGGCCAGACCGCGATCGGCGTGCTCGTCTTCTTCGGATTCGGCCTCGGTCTTCTGGGCCGTTTCGGCAACAGCGTCACCATCCCCCTGGGCCTCGCTGTGTTCGTGGTTCAGGTCTGGGCTTCTCGGGCTTGGCTCGCTCATTTCCGCTTCGGGCCGATCGAGTGGGCCTGGCGGTCGCTGACGTGGCTCCGGCTCGAGCCCTTCCGCGCGCCGGACGGTGCGCCCGCGCCCTCCTCCCCTGGTGGGGGCTAGAAACGGCCAACGTCCTCATCCCCGCGTCTCGCGCCAAGATACCTTTCGAGAACACACGGCACCCAACGTCCGCATTTTCGAGCTCATTCGTCCAAGGAGAACACCATGTCTGGCACCGAAGGGAAAGTCGTCGTCATTACAGGAGCAAGCAGCGGCATCGGCGAAGCCACCGCCAGGGAACTGGCCCGCCGCGGTGCGAAGGTGGTGCTGGGCGCGCGCCGCACCGAGCGTCTCGAAAAGCTGGTCGCGGAACTGCGTCACGAGGGGCGCTCGTCCACTTTTCTCAAAACCGACGTCACGAAGCTCGAAGACGTGCAGCGTCTCTCGCAGCTCGCGCTCGACGAGTACGGCCGGCTCGACGTGTTCGTCAACAACGCGGGCATCATGCCGCTCTCGACGCTGGATCAACTGAAGATCGACGAGTGGAACCAGATGATCGACGTGAACATCCGCGGCGTGCTGCATGGCATCGCCTCAGCCCTGCCGCACTTCAAGAAAGAGAAGTCCGGCCAGTTCGTGAACGTGTCGTCGCTCGGCGGCCGCATCGCCGTCGCCACCGGTGCGGTCTACTGCGGCACCAAGTTCGCGGTCCACGCCATCTCGGAAGCCCTGCGGCAGGAAGTGGGCGGCGACATCCGCGTGACGATTGTCGCACCGGTGTCGTCGAGTCCGACCTCGCCGAGACGATCACGGATCCCGCGACGAAGGAGCTCATGAACAAGTTCCGGGAGGTCTCGATCAAGCCCGACGCCATCGCGCGTGCCATAGCGTTCGCCGTGGAGCAGCCTGCCGACGTGGACGTGAGCGAGGTGATCGTGCGGCCGACGGCCAGCGCGTTCTGAAGGCCGGGAAGCTCAATCCTGGCCCAGCGTCGGGAAGGGCCCTTAGAACTTCACCGCGACCTGCACGCCCTTGCGATCCCGCATGACGAGCGGTCGAATCATGACGCTCTTTGCACGACCGCTCGACGCCCCTGCAGCGTACACCGTCACCTTTCTGTTGATGGCGTGGTCGATCACCCCCCCGACGACCGCGCCGATTGCGATGAACGCGTACTCCTCGGGACACATTCCGTTGCACTCGTTTGGATCCGCGGCGAGCCAGTAAATCCCCGGGATGGCACCGATCGCGCCGCCAATCACCACGCCGGTGAGCGCAGAGTCGGGCTGCCGCCACTCAACGCGGCCGACGTCGGCTGTCGCCACGCGGCGCACGTCGGCCCTGACGAAGATCAGCACTGCGTCATCGGTCACCGCGGCCAGCGGCCCTTTAGTCGTGGCACCCGTGGTATCGGTTACGTAGATGACATCGCCGATCGGCACGCGTGCCTTCACTACGGCGAGAGACAGGGTTGTCATCGATCGTGGTTCGGGCGCCTGCGCCGATGCGGCGCCGGCCGCCCAACTCCACGCGATCGCTGCCAGGACAATCAGACGGGACCCGCGACAGAGCAGTGAAATCATCTGGCGCCTCCTGAGCTTGTTATGCGCAGTTTGTGGCCGGGCCAGCTCACGGAGTGCTCCAGCCTGCTGAGGTGCTCGAGATCAGCCATCGTCAACGACGTTCGTTTACCCGCTGCCCGGAACAAGCCGTAGATGTCCTACGTCTAAGGCTGTAGACTGTCTACGACTATGGCCAAGACTCCCGACGATCGGCGCCTGGAGCTCCTCCAGGGCACCCTCGACATGCTCATCCTTCGGACCCTCCAGTGGGGCCCCCAACACGGCCACGGCATTGGCCAGGCAATCCGCGCGCAGTCCGACGACCTGCTCAAGGTCGAAACCGGCTCGCTCTATCCCGCGATGCACCGCCTCGAGAAGCGCGGCTGGCTTGAATCCGAGTGGGGCGTGAGCGAGGCCAACCAGCGGGCGAAGTACTACCGGCTGACGGCGGCTGGAAAGGCCCACCTGTCGCGTGAGCAGGATCGCTGGTCGCAGCTGGTGCGCGCGATCGGCCGCATCATGAACCCGGCGCCGGCGGTAAAGGAGTAGCCCATGCGGCCTGGCGATCGCGACCTCGACGAGGAAATCCGCGGCCACCTGGCCCTCAGCGTGAGGGAACGGATCGAGCGCGGCGAGGATCCCGAGGCCGCTCGCCTGGCCGCGCTGAGGGAATTCGGTTACGTCCCGGCCATCCGCGACTCGATGCGGCGCGTCTGGTACAGCCGCTGGTTCGATGGGGCCGGGGCCCTTGGACGGGACATCCGGTTCGCCCTGCGCGCCCTCCTGCGTGCCAGGGGCCTGGCCGCCACCGTCGTCGTGACGCTCGCGCTCGGCATCGGCGCCAACGCCGCGATCTTCAGCGTCGTCAGGGGCGTGCTCCTCCGGCCTCTGGTCAATCGCGACGAAGATCGCTTGATCTACATCCGCCAGAGCGCACCGGGCCTCGGCGACGAGAACACGACGTTCTCGGTGCCCGAAATCAACGACTTCAAGTCACGCGTCACCACCATCAGCGCCCTCGGCGACTTCTCCACGGTCGACTTCGCGATGACTGGTTTCGGCGGCGAGCCCCGCATGGTCAAAGCGGGCGTCGTCGGCGGGTCGTTCTTCGACGTCATGGGCCTTCGCCCCGTGCTCGGCCGGCTGCTGAACGCGCACGACGATAGTCCAAAGGCGGCGGGCGCGGCGGTCCTCACGTACAGGTTCTGGACCACCTCGCTCAACAGCGACCCGACCGTGATCGGCAAGACCATTCGCCTCGGTCCGCGCACGGCCACCGTGGTCGGCGTCCTCGAGCCATCGGTCCCGTATCCGGCCGACACCGAGATCATCGCAAACGTGGTGACCAGCCCGCATCACCTCGGGGCGACGATGGTGACCAGCCGCACCCACCGGATGACGGAGCTCTTCGGCCGCCTGGCGCCCGGGGCGTCTCTCGAGGCGGCGCGCGCCGAGCTGACCGCGGTGCACGCCGCCATCATGCGCGAGCACCCCGACGCGTACTCGGTGAAGGCCAATGTCCAGCTGAGCGTCAAGAAGCTCCGCGATCAGATCGCGTCGCCCGCGCGGACGATCCTGCTCGTGCTGCTCGCCGCAGCGATCGTGGTGTTCGTCATTGCGTGCTCGAATGTCGCCAACCTGATCCTGGCGCGATCGGTGCGCCGCGAAGGCGAGCTCGCCGTGCGGGCCGCGCTCGGCGCCGGCCCCGGAGCGCTCCGGCGCACGCTGCTGGCCGAGAGCCTGGTGCTCTGCGGCGCCGGCGCGGTGCTGGGCGTGGTGCTGGCGCAGCCGCTCGTCGCGATGGTCAGCGGCTATGCCGCCCGCTTCTCCATCCGCGCGCTCGAGGTCACCGTCGATTCGAGCGTCCTCTGGGTCGGCGCCGGCCTGGCGATGGCCGCGGCCGTGCTGCTCGCGTACGTTCCGCGCCTGCCGTCGCAAGCGTCCGCCTCCGCCCCTTCGTGGTTACGGCGGACCCGCCGTAGCCTTGGCGAAGGCGGGCCGGCCGGCCTCGGCCTGACGAGCGGCAGCGTCCGGATTACGCCGGGCACCAACCGCCGGCTGCGGGTCTTCGCGACGACCCAGATTGCGTTCTCGTTCGTCCTGCTCGCCGGCGCGGGCATGCTCCTCGCCACGCTCGTCGCCCTGCAGACGGCGCATACCGGCTACGACATGCGGCGGGTATTGGCAGTCGACGTCCCGGCGCCAGTGACGGGCCTCGGCGATGCGAAGGCGATCGCTTTCTATCAGGAAGCGACGCGGCGCATCAGCGGGCTGCCCGGCGTCGAGGGCGCCGCAGTGGGAAGCTTCGTGCCCTGGCGCGATGCCGGCAGCCTGGGTCCTGGCTTTCTGTTCACCGTCGAAGGCTACACGCCCGCGGACGGAGAGGAGAATCCGCGCGGGCGGATGCGTATGGTCGCGCCTCGCTTCTTCGCCGTGCTCGGCGTCCCGATCGTCGCCGGCCGCGACTTCACCGACGATGACCGCCGCGGCAGCGAGCCGGTGACGATCGTCAGCCAGAGCGTCGCACAGCGGCTGTTCCCGAACGGCGACGCGGTGAACCGGCAGCTGACGTGGATCGATCCGGTCTTCAGCATCTACGGGAAACCCGTACCGTCTCGCATCGTCGGCGTCGTCGCCGACGTGGACGACGAGAACGTGGTGCCGGGACCGGCGCTGACCATCTACCGGCCGGTGTGGCAGATTGGCGTCGCCGGCCGCCTGTTCGTGCGTGCGGCGGGCGATCCGTACGCGCTCGTGCCGGCGGTGACGCGCGTCATCCGCGAGATCTCCGCGGAGCAGCCGGTGGAGCGCGCCGCGACGCTCGAGGACGTGCGCGCGGAGGTGCTGTCCCCCGAGCGGGTGAACGCCCTCGTGTTCTCCGGATTTGCCGGCATCGCGCTGCTGATCGCCGTCGTGGGGGTGGCGGGCGTGCTGGCGTTCTCGGTGAGCGCGCGCACGCGCGAGTTCGGCGTGCGGCTGGCGATCGGGTCCGCGCCCCGGCATCTGCTGGCCAGCGTGCTCTCGGAGGGCGTGCGGATTGCGGGGATCGGGATCGCGGCCGGCGCGGCGGGCGGCTACGCGCTCGCGGGTGCGGCGGCGAGCGTTGTTCAGCACGTGGAGCTGCCGGGCGCTCTGCCCGTGATCGGCGCCG
>Ga0184612_10000534_pt1 | contig 17868 bp, 15 predicted proteins | sample PLM3_60_coex_FD_133163 | JGI IMG/M metagenome (GOLD analysis project Ga0184612, IMG submission 133163) | Groundwater sediment microbial communities from an aquifer in East River, Colorado, USA - PLM3_60_coex | ecosystem: Environmental > Terrestrial > Soil > Riparian zone | place: USA: East... | reverse complement strand
GGCCGGTGCGGTTCGGCGTCCGCGCACGCGCCGCGGCACCGAGCTGGCGCTACTGATCTTCGCCATGCTCGTCGTGGGGATCTACTCGGCCGCCGTCGAGGCGGGCATGCTCGAGACGGTCACACCCGACGTGTGGGTTCCGGTGGCAGTGCTCTTCACGATCTTCCTCGGCGTGCACATCGCGATCCGTAGGCTGGCTCCCTACGCCGATCCGGCATTGCTGCCAACGGTCGCCCTCATCAACGGCATGGGCGTCGCGTTCCTGCGCCGGCTCGACCTCGGCGCCGTGCCTCCGGAGCAGCGCGAGAACCTCGGGGCGTTCACCGGCATCGCCTTCAAGCAGATCCAGTGGACGGCGGCCTCCGCCGCGGGCGCGGTGCTGGTCCTTCTCCTCGTCCGGGACCACCGGACGATCTCCCGGTACGCATACACGCTCGGCCTGGCCGGCATCATCCTCGTCATGATCCCCGCGCTGCTGCCGGCGCAGTACTCCGTGGTCAACGGAGCCAAGCTGTGGATCCTCGTCGGCGGTTTCTCGATCCAGCCGGGCGAGTTCGCCAAGCTGGCTCTGCTCTCGTTCTTCGCCTACTACCTCGTGCGCAAGCGGGAGGTGCTGTCCCTCGCGGGCAAGCGACTGCTCGGCGTCGACTTCCCCCGCGGACGCGACCTCGGCCCGGTACTCGTGGTCTGGCTACTCAGCCTGATGGTGCTCGTGTTCGAGAAGGACCTGGGTACGTCGCTGCTCTACTTCGGCATGTTCGTCGTGACGCTGTACATCGCCACCGAGCGGTCGAGCTGGCTCATCATCGGCCTGTTGCTCTTCTTCGGCGGCGCCTTCCTCGCCTGGTCCCTCGGCGCCACCGTCGGCGGGCCGTTTGCCAGCTTCGCCGGCCGGGTTGACGTCTGGCTCAACCCGTTCGCCGACGCCGACGGCAGCGGCTACCAGATCGTGCAGTCGTTGCTCGGCCTCGGCACCGGCGGGCTCTTCGGTGCCGGTCCGGGCAATGGCCTGCCGTACCTGAACGATGCGAACCGCTACGTCCTACCCGAGGTCCACAACGACTTCATCTTCGCCGGGATCGGCGAGGAGATCGGCCTCTTTGGACTCACCGCATTGCTCGTGGCGTACCTGCTCTTCATCGAGCGCGGCCTGCGCACGGCGGTGACCGTGCGCGACTCGTTCGGCAAGCTGCTCGCCGGCGGCCTCGCCTTCACGCTCGGCCTGCAGGTCTTCGTGATCATCGGCGGCGTGAGCGGCCTGATCCCGCTCACCGGTCAGACCACCCCCTTCCTCTCCGCGGGCGGCTCCTCGCTGATGGCGAACTGGCTTCTGCTCGCGCTGCTGCTGCGCATCTCCGACGCCGCTCGGCGCCCGGCCTCGCTGCTCCCCGTGGGTGGCAGCATCGCGCCACCGCCGACTGCCGCGCCAGCCGGTTCGGGTCGCCAGGACTCCGAACCGCACGAGGCGCCGACGGAGGTCGCGAGATGAACGCGCCGCTGCGGCGCGTGGGCATGGTCATGATGATCCTGTTCGCGCTGCTCTTCGCGAACCTGAACTGGGTGCAGGTCTACAAGGCCGACCAGTACCGCACCGACGACGAGCACAATCGCGTCCGGGTGCAGCAGCAGGAGTACGAGCGGGAGCGCGGCCAGATCATCGTTGACGGCAAGGCCGTCGCCCAGAGCGTCGAGACCAACGACACGCTGAGGTTCCTGCGTAGGTACCCGAACAAGGAGCTATACGCACACGTCGCTGGCTACCGTCCGGTGAACCTGGCGGCCATCGGCATCGAGCGCCTTGAGAACGAGTTCCTCTCCGGCACGGCGGACACCTTCGCGGCCGATCGGCTGCTGGAGATGTTCACCGGTAAGGAATCGCCGGGCGGCAACGTTGTGCTGAGCATCCGCAGACAGGTGCAGGAGACGGCGTACCGGGAGCTGCTGAACAACTCCACGGGCACCAAACGCGGCGCCGTGGTCGCGTTGGACCCAACGACGGGCGCGATCCTCGGCATGGTCTCGACGCCGAGCTTCGACCCGAGCCCGCTGGCGAGCCACGACGCTGACACCGCCCAGAATGCCTTCAACAAGCTCGACAAGGATCCCGACAAGCCCCTGCTCAACCGGGCGATCTCGGAGACCTTTCCGCCCGGTTCGACGTTCAAGGTGATCGTGTCGGCGGCGGCATTGCAGGCCGGGCTCGACCCCAACACGACGCTCGCCGGCGGGGCCAGCTACACCGCCCCCGACACGACCACGCCCATCCGCAACGCCCCGGGAGTCAACTGCCCCAACGAGCTCACGCTCAAGAACGCGCTGCGGGTGTCGTGCAATACGGCGTTCGCGCGACTCGGCGTGGAGCAGGTCGGCGCGGACCGGCTCAAGGAGACGGCGCGCGCGTTCGGCTTCGAGACCGAGCCGTTGTTCGATCGGGACGACGACAACATCATGCGGGTCGCCGCGAGCCATACCGGGGAGATTCTTGGCCCCGGTGGTCAGGTCGACCGCCCAGCTCTCGCTCAGAGCTGCATCGGGCAGCGTGAGGTTCGGATAACACCGCTTCAAGGCGCGATGATCGCGGCCACGATCGCGAACAACGGCGTGCAGATGCGCCCGTACCTCATCGACACGCTGCAGGGTCCCGACCTGAACGTGGTGGGCACGGCAGACAAGAAGGAGCTCCGCCGCGCCGTCTCGCCCCAGGTCGCGGGTCAGCTTCGCGAGATGATGGAGAGTGTGGTCGACGGCGGTACCGGCACGGCTGCCCAGATTGCCGGGTTCCAGGTGGGCGGCAAGACCGGTACCGCGCAGGACGGGGACCGGCCCGACCACGGCTGGTTCCTCGGCTACGCGATGAAGGACGGCCGGCCGATCGTGGCTGTCGCGGTCATGTTGCAGAACGCGGGCTCGGGCGGCAGCCGCGAAGCGACGCAAATCGCCGGTGAAGTGATGGATGCCGCGATCAAGGCCGAGGGGCTGAAGTGATGCGGGCACGAGCGAGGTTGCGATGATCACCCCCGGCACCACGCTGGGCGGGCGGTACCGGCTGGAGGAGCGCATCGCCAGCGGAGGCATGGGTGACGTCTGGCGCACGGTTGACGACGTGCTCGGCCGCACGGTGGCGGTGAAGATCCTGTTGCCGTCGCTGCTCGAGGAGATGGGCTTCACCGAGCGGTTCCGCGTAGAGGCGCGCACGATGGCGACCATCAACCATCCGGGCGTGGTGGACATCTACGACTACGGCAGCGACCAGAGCGCGGGCGCTTACCTGGTCATGGAGTACGTCGAGGGGGACGCGCTCTCGCGTACCCTGTCGCGGGTTGGCCGACTGACCCCGGCCCGGACGATGGCGCTGGTGGCCCAGGCCGCCGACGCCCTGCACGCGGCCCACGAGAAGGGCATCGTGCACCGCGACGTGAAGCCGGGCAACCTGCTCGTACGTCCTAACGGCACGCTGGTGCTGACCGACTTCGGCATCGCCCGTTCGGCGGGCGCCGCGCAGCTCACCGCCGCCGGATCCGTACTCGGCACGGCGTCGTACATCTCGCCCGAGCAGGCGATGGGTGGGCAGGCGACGCCGTTGAGCGACATCTACGCGCTCGGCGTCGTGGCCTACCAATGCCTGGCCGGGCGGCGCCCGTTCGAGGGGGAGAACCCGCTCGAGATCGCCATGAGGCATGTGCGCGAGGCGCCCGCGGCGTTGCCGCCCGACATTCCGCCGCCGGTACGGGGGATCGTGGAGCGGGCGATGGCCAAGGACCCCGCGGCCCGGTGGCACACCGCCGCGGAGTTTGCCACGGTCGCGCGGCGCGCGGCGGCCACGCTGTCCGGACGGCCCGCGGTCCCGGCCGGCCAGCCAGGCGCTCCGTCGGGTCAGCCCGGCTGGCCGGCCGCCGGACTCGGCCCGGCCACGCCGACGCCGACGCCGACCTCGCCCGGCGCCGTCGGAGCGGCGTCCGTGTCGGGAGGCTCGATAAGCGGCAGCCCCGCGGGCCTGCCGGTGTCACCCGGCCGGCCCCTGCCCGGCGGCTTACCGGGCCAGGTGGGGACCCGCCCCGGCTATCCGGTATCGCCGGGCGGTCTGCCACAGCGGCCCATGCCACCGGGATATCCGCATGGCGCCGCACCCATACCGCCGGCCATTCCCGGGTACCTCCAGGTTCCGGTGCCGCCGCAGCCGTCGCGCAACACGGGCTTGATCATCGCGATCATCGTGGCGGTGGTGCTGGTGGCGGTGTGCATCGGCGCGGCGATCGCGATCGTGCAGGGCGCTCAGCAGTGACGGTGAACACGTTGCGGCAGTACACGCGAATCGGTTGACCTAGAAGCCAACGACAGTGAAGGACGACTGAACGATGACGCAGGCCCGCCTCCTCGGGGGGAGGTACCAGGTCGGCGAGCTGCTCGGCTACGGCGGCATGGCGGAGGTGCACCGCGGTCGCGACCTGCGGCTCGGCCGCGATGTCGCGATCAAGATGCTCCGCACGGACCTCGCCCGCGACGACACGTTCCAGCTGCGCTTCCGGCGCGAGGCTCAGAACGCGGCGTCGCTCAACCATCCGGCGATCGTCAGCGTTTACGACACGGGCGAGGAGCGGGGCGCGACCGGCGAGACCCTGCCCTACATCGTGATGGAGTTCGTGAACGGACGGACCCTCAAGGAGGTACTCGCGGCCGAGGGTCGGCTCATGCCGCGACGCGCGTTGGAGATTACAGCCGAGATCGCCGCGGCGCTGGAGTTCAGTCACCGGCACGGGATCATCCACCGCGACATCAAGCCCGGCAACGTGATGCTCACGCAGACCGGCCAGGTCAAGGTGATGGACTTCGGCATCGCCCGGGCCCTCGCGTCCGGCGCCTCGACCATGACGCAGACGTCGGCCGTGATCGGAACGGCGCAGTACCTCTCGCCGGAGCAGGCGCGCGGGGAGCCGGTCGACGCCCGCTCGGACGTGTACGCCACCGGCTGTGTGCTCTACGAGCTGCTCTGCGGGCATCCGCCCTTCGTCGGGGACAGTCCGGTCAGCGTGGCGTACCAGCACGTCCGGGAGGATGCCAAGCCGCCGAGCGAGAGCAACCGGGACGTGACGCCGCCGATCGACGCGATCGTGCTCAAGGCATTGGCGAAGAACCCGCTCAACCGCTACCAGAGCGCCGGCGAGATGCGCGCCGACCTGCTGCGTGCCGCCGCGGGCCGGCCGGTCTACGCCGAGCCCGTGATGCGCGAGGATCAGATGGCGGGTGCCACCGCGACCCTCGGTCACGCGGGTCCGCCGACCCGGCACATTCCGGCCCGCGTCGGCGACACGCGCCGGCGACGCACCTCGGGCTGGGCGATCGCGGCGCTGGTCGCGCTCGCGGTCCTGGCCGTCGTGGCGCTCACGGCCGGGCTGATCGTGGCCAGCCAGCCGAAGCAGACGACGGTGCCGAACCTGGTTGGCCAGAGCCGGAACCAGGCCGAGGCGTTGCTGCGCTCGGCGAACCTGAAGTCCGAGGCGACCCCGCAGTCCGGGACCACCTGCCCGCCCGACCGGGTGCTGACGCAGAGCCCGGCGGCCACCTCCCGCGTCGAGGTGGACTCGTCCGTCACGTACACCTACTGCACGGGTCCGGGTCAGACCACTGTCCCGCAGATCCTCGGCGTCACTCAGGCCAACGCGGAGCAGCAGCTCACCGCCGCCAAGCTGAAAGCCAAGATCGAGCAGATCGACAGCGAGAAGCCGGCCGGCACCGTCGTGGAGGTCAACCCGCCGGTCGGCACTCAGGTACGGGAGGGCAGCGAGGTCACCTTGAAGATATCGAAGGGCAACCGCAAGCTCGTGCCCAACGTGTCCGGGCTCGGTTACAGCGCGGGTGAGGCGAAGGCGGTCCTGGCCAACAGCGGCTTCACCAACGTGGAGGCCGTGGACCAGAACACGGACGACCCGAACCTCGACGGCAAGGTGCTCAACCAGGAGCCCAGGGCCGACACGCCACGCGATCCCAAGCTTCGAGTGCGAATCTTCGTCGGCAAGTTCAACCAGCCCGAGCCGACCGACACGCCCTCGCCCGCGCCCAGCTGACCCCGCTTCCCCCGTCGATCTAGGACTTGTTCTCGTGGTTCGATCTCTAACCACGAGAACAAGTCCTAGATCGACGTAATGGGTGGGGGCGGCGACGCGGTGGCGCGTTAGGCGAAGGCGGCGACGCGGCGGGCCTCGACCTCGGCGGCGAGTTCCGGCGCCCTATCGCGTGCGTCCGGGTAGCCGCACGCGGCGAGCCAGTTCGCCAGCATGAGGTGGCCGCCCTGGGTCAGCACCGACTCGGGGTGGAACTGCACCCCCTCGATCGGCAGTGACCTGTGCCGCATGGCCATGACGAGCCTCGAGTCGGTGGTACGGCCGGTCACCTCGATCTCGTCGGGCAGGGTGGACTCGACGACCGCGAGCGAGTGGTACCGGGTGGCCGTGAACGGGTCGGGTAGGCCGTCGAGCACACCGACGCCCCCGTGGGTGACCGTGGACGTCTTGCCGTGCAACAGTTCCGGCGCACGTTTCACGACGGCGCCGTACGCCTCGCCGAAGGCCTGATGTCCGAGGCACACCCCGAATATGGGCACCTCTCCGCCGTACTGCCTGATCAGGTCCAAGCAGATGCCGGCGCGGTCGGGCGTGCCCGGACCGGGGGAGAGCAGTACGCCGGCGGGGCGTAGCCGGCCGACGTCGGCCAACCCGATCTCGTCATTGCGCCGTACCTCGCACTCGACCCCGAGTTGGCCGAGGTACTGGACGAGGTTGTACACGAACGAGTCGTAGTTGTCGATCACAAGTACGCGCATCGCGGGCCTCAACGGGTTGGCGTGGGAGTGGGGCTGGGGTCGGGGCTGCTGGGCTGCTGTTCGGGGTGGAGGCCCGGCGACGCCGGCTGTTGGTTGCCGACCTGCACGTCATCGAACGGGAGTAGCGGTTCGGCGGCCGGGAAACCCCAGAACCACAGTACGGCCACGGCGGCCGCGATCAGGAGGGCCGATCCGATGAGCTTGCCGGGGAGCCCGAACGGCAGCCTGCGCCAGATCCATCCGTACATCGCCCTCAGCCCCCCAACTCGGCCGGCCGACCGGCGCCGCGGGGCTGGCTACGGACGAGCACGGCGTGCACGACGAGCCGCTGGTAGTTGTCCCACTTGGGGTTGCACGTGGTGAGCGTCAGCATCGCCTTGGTCGGCGTTTCGCCCGGGCTACCCGGCACGGGGGCGACGACCTCGGTCGCGGTCGGCTTCACGACCTGGCTCTGGTAAACCCGGTAGATATAGAAGGTGCTCTTTGTCTCCACGATGATCGAGTCGCCCGGGCGCACCTTGTCGAGATCCCAGAAAATGGCCGGACTGCGGTGACCCGCGATCGCGAAGTTGCCGACCCTGCCGGGCTTGGCCGAGTCGGGGTAATGCCCGGGCGCGAACCTGATGTCGCGGGGTTCCACCCCCTCGACCACGACCCAGTGCTTGTTCAGCCGCGGCAGGTAGAGCCGGGCGATCGACCAGCCGGGTGGCGGCGTGACCGTCTCGTCCGGCGGCTCTCCCCCCGGCGCGGTCGTGGTCGTCGAGCCCGGGTTCCCCCAGTCCTGCGCCAACTGTTGGTCGAGGTCCTGCTGATGGCCCTGGACTATCGCGGCCTTGCCCCAGATCTCGTACGCGGAGAAGAGCAGCAGTACCAGGCCGATCGTGATCATCAATTCGCCGAGGGTACGGAAGCCGGTGCGCACGGCATTGTCCGTCTCGGCGTGCCGCCCGCGGTAGCGGCGGTTGTCGTTCGCCTCGCCCGGGCCGGGCTCGGGATCGGGAATGCCCGCCGGGGAACGGGTGGGGGCGCGGCTGCGGACGCCCTGCGATGTCGCCGCGGACGGGCCAGCGACCGCCGGGAGCAGTTGGGTCGAGTCGTCGGTTCCGACGGCCGGGATCACCTGCGTCGCCTGGTCGGTTCCGACGGCGGGGAGCACCTGCGTCGCGGCAGCGTCGGACAGGTACGACCGGGCGGGTGCCGGTGGGTACGACCGGGCGGAGTCCGGCGGACCCGGTCGGCCGTGGTCAGGCGGATGGGGTCGACCGGGCTCCGCTGGCTGGGGTCGGATCTGGGTGGGCGGGCGGATCTGGTCGGGCCCGGGCGGGAGGGGACGGACGGGTCTCACCTCAGCACCCCCTCACCGGGTCGCTTCGGCGCGGTCGAGTGTGATCGAGCCCTCAAAAGCCGGGACCGTGATGTCGCTCTCGGAGCGGACATCGTAGCCAAGTCCCCAGGCCTGGACCGCGTCGCGGAAGGACTGTACGCCGGGGGCGGCATCGAGCGCCCCGCGCAAGGCGTTCGGGTCGCCGATCGCGGTGATCTCGAACGGCGGGGAGTAGACCCGGCCGTGCAGCAGGAGGGTGTTGCCGACGCACCGGACCGCACTCGTCGAGATCACCCTGACGTCCATGATCGCCATCGCCTCCGCTCCGCCGGCCCAGAGCGCGTTCACGACGGACTGTACGTCCTGCTGGTGAACGACGACGTCATCCGGGCGGGCGCCGGCCGGCAGGCTGCCGTCGGGGCGGCGGGGAGCGTCGTCGAGGCGGACGGTGACGCCCGGGCCGTGCAGCGCCGTGAGGCCGGCGTCGGCCCTGACCGCGTTGGCGCGCGCCTGCTGCTCGGCGATGCGACCGTCGGATCCGGCCTGTTGCCCGGTGCTCGCGTCGATGTCGCGGCGCAGGGCCGAGGCCGTGGCGTCCTCGCTCTCGACCTGCCGCCGGCGCTCCTCGATCAGCCGGGTGAGTTCGGGCCGGCGGTCGTCGCGCAGGTTGGTACCGGCGGAGATGTGAGCGCTCGTCGTGAACAGGAGGCCGGCGAGCGCGGCGATCAGCGGCACGAGCAGCGACCAGCCGGGCCGCCGCTGCGCGGCCCGTGGAACGAGTACGGCGCCGGCGCGCCGGAGCGCCTCGCGCCACGTTGTCCCACCGCCGCCATCGCCCGGGCCGGCCCCGTGGCCAGGGCCGGCCGGGTCGGTTGGTGTGTTCTCCGCCAAACCCCCTCCTGCGGCCAGCGCAACCGTTGACTACGCTTGCACCCGACCATTATTCAGGGTTCCGGTGGCGAACTTGAATCTTGGCCGCCGATGCCCCCTCAGGAGAACACCGTGCCCAAGTCATCCGTACGCAAGAAGAAGGTCTACACGGCCCCGGCGGAACTGCGGCCGCAGACCACCGCCGCCTCGAGAAAGCCCAGCCCCACCTGGCTCCCGGCGACGGCCGTCAGTCTGATCGTGTTCGCCATCCTGTGGCTGGTGGTGTACTACCTGACCGCGGGCTTCGTCGACCTCGGCGAGTCGTTCTCGTTCCTCGCGAATCTGCAGTACTGGAACCTGGCGATCGGCTTCAGCGCGATGATCGGTGCGCTGATCCTGCTCTCGAAGTGGCGCTGATGTCCCCGGCCAACCCGGGATGACACATTTGTAGTTATCCCCATGAGATATCCACATGGTGTGGATAGCGCCTCGTGGCCGGTTTTGGCAGCGAGCCAACGCGCTCGGGCGAGCGACACAGATTACGTTACCAATGAGTAAATAACAGGCCTTAGGCTCGAGCGACGCCACAACCACGTACCGGGAGGGCCGGATGAGCGCCGACCGACGGAGCGAGAGCTAATGGGCGCGGCGCAGATCGTCGCGACCATACTTGCCGCGCTGATCACGATCGTCGCGGTCGTGCTGGCGATCCGGGCCGTGCTGCGCATGGTCGCGGTGGTCCGCCTGGGCCAGCCCGACCCCGAGCGGTTCGCCGGCCTCACCGGCCGTACCCGCACGATGTTGACCGAGATCTTCGGCCATACCCGGATGCTCAAGTGGACCGTCGTCGGTGCGGCGCACTGGTTCGTGATGATCGCGTTCATCACGCTGTCCCTGCTTGTCCTCGAGGCGTACTTCGACGTCGTCGATCCTGCCGCGGAGCTGCCGCTGCTGGGCGGCTGGCTGCCGTACGGTCTGCTCACGGAGTTGATCGGGATCCTGGGCCTGGCCGGCATCGCGGTGCTCGTGGTGATCCGGCTGGTCAACCGGCCGCTACGGCGCGACGGCCGGTCGCGCTTCACCGGCTCGACGATGTGGCAGGGCTACTTCGTCGAATGGGTGATCGTCACGGTGCTGATCTGCGGCTTCGTCATCCGCGGGTTGAAGGCGGCCGGAGACCACCTGCCGTATCCGGCGTGGGCGACGCCGATCAGCCACGCCATCGGCTCCGTACTGCCGGCCGGCTCGGCCGCGATCAGTTGGGTTGCGCTGGTCAAGATTGTGATCTCGATGACGTGGCTCATCGTGATCGCTCTCAACGTCACGATGGGCGTGGCGTGGCACCGGTTCACCGCGTTTCCCAACATCTTCTTCAAGCGGAGCGGCCGCGCGGGTACGCCGGCCCTCGGCGCGCTGCGACCGATGATGTCCGGTGGCCAGCCGCTGGACTTCGAGGAGGCCGATCCCGACACCGACCAGTTCGGTGTGGCGCAGGTGGAGCAGTTCACCTGGAAGGGCCTGCTGGACTTCACCACCTGCACCGAGTGCGGGCGATGCCAGTCACAGTGCCCGGCCTGGAACACCGGCAAGCCGCTCTCGCCCAAGCTGATCGTGCTGTCGCTGCGGGACCACGCGTACGCCAAGGCGCCTTACCTCCTCGCCGGCGCGGACAAGTCTGGCGTACCGGCGGCGGCCGTGGCCGAGGCCGAGCGGCCACTGGTCGCCGGCGCCGACGTCGGTGGGGTCATCGACCCGGACGCGCTCTGGTCCTGCACGACGTGCGGCGCGTGCGTTGAGCAGTGCCCCGTCGACATCGAGCACGTGGACCACATCGTCGACATGCGCCGCTACCAGGTCCTCATCGAGTCGAACTTCCCGGCCGAGGCGGGCGTCATGCTGCGCAACCTCGAGAACAAGGGCAATCCGTGGGGCGCGCCGCCCAACACCCGCGAGGACTGGACGAAGGGGCTCGACTTCGAGATCCCACGCGCTGGTGCCGATGGTGAGTTCGAGTACCTGTTCTGGGTCGGCTGCGCCGGCGCCTTCGAGGACCGGGCGAAGAAGACAACGCGGGCCGTCGCCACGTTGCTGCACGAGGCGGGCGTTCGGTTCGCCATCCTGGGCGAGGGCGAGACCTGTACGGGCGACCCGGCCCGGCGCCTCGGCAATGAGTTCGTGTTCCAGATGCTGGCCCGCCAGAACGTGGAGACACTCAACGAGGCTTTCGGCGATCGATCCCGCGGGCGCCGCAAGATCGTGGCCACCTGCGCCCATTGCTTCAACACGCTCGCGAACGAGTACGGCCAGGTGGGCGGGGAGTATGAGGTGCTGCACCACACGCAGCTGCTGGGCCATCTCGTGGGGACGGGCAGGCTCACGCCCGTCCAGCCGGTGGACGGCACCGTGACGTACCACGACCCGTGCTATCTGGGCCGGCACAACCGGGTATTTGAGCCGCCGCGGCACCTGCTGGAGGCCATCGGCTGGTCGGGCGGCGCGGGCAGGACGGGCTCGGGGCTGGTGGAGATGCCGCGATTCGCGGAGCGCTCCTTCTGTTGTGGCGCCGGCGGCGCTCGCATGTGGATGGAGGAGCGCATCGGCAAGCGCATCAACACCGAGCGGGTAGAGGAGGCGTTGGCCACGGGGGCGAGGACCGTGGCGGCGGCGTGCCCGTTCTGCCTCACGATGCTCGGCGACGGGGTGACGTCGAAGAAGTCGGCCGGCGAGGCCGCGGACGACGTCGAGGTGGTCGACGTGGCGACGGTCCTGCTGCGCGCCATCAAGCCGTAGCCGAACTTGGTGGGTTGGCGGGGTGCGATTTGCCCCGCTTTGCGGCGTCAGTTGATCTCCGCTGCCCCACCAAGTTCGGATCTTGGGGGCTATCGCGGCAGGTTGATGGCGCCGATGAACAGCGCGACGAGGATCGCGGTAATCAGCAGCAGGGCGCCGGCGGCCTTGCGCGCCGCACCGAAGGCCACCTTCCGCGACGTGGTAACGGTCCCCTTCGCCACGCCGTAGTCCTTGTAGGAGCGGCGAGCGCGTTCGGTCGCGCGTCCGATGACCACGCCGACTAGCAGCGCGACGACGGCGGCACCGAGCGCAGCCTCCTTCACGCCCCACCTCCCGTGGCGCCAAACAGTTGATCGACAGCATTTCGCGACATACGCCAGAAAGCAACCAAGCACGCGGCCAAGGGCGTATATATCTTGGTCATGCGAGAATGCTGACGAGGTGAGGAGACCATCGACGCCGACGTCGTAGCGACTGTGTTGCCGCTGCTAGCGTTCGTGGCGCTCACCGCGGGCAACGCGTTCTTTGTCGCGGCCGAGTTCTCCTTGGTCACTGTGGACCGAGCCGCCCTGGACCAGATGGTCGGCGCGGGCGACCCCACGGCCAGGACCGTGCGCAAGGCCGTGCGCGAGCTGTCGTTCCAGCTCTCGGGCGCGCAGCTGGGCATCACGATCACCGCCCTGCTCACCGGCTATCTCGCCGAGCCGGCGCTGGCCGCGCTGTTCGAACCCTTGCTCGGGGTGTTCGGCGGGGCCAGGGACACCGCCGCCCATGTCCTTGCGCTCGGCCTCGCCACGCTGCTGTCGATGCTCTTCGGCGAGCTGGTGCCGAAGAACGCGGCGATTGCCCGGCCCATGCGCACCGCCCGCCTCACGGCGGGCCCGATGCGGTCGTTCTCTCGCGTCTTCGGCTGGCTGATCCGTCTCCTGCAAGGCTCCGCGAACTGGGTCGTACGGCGGCTGGGTGTGACGCCGCAGGAGGAGTTGGCCAGTGCGCGTTCCCCGGAGGAGCTGGGCCTGCTCGCCGCGTACTCGGCCAAGGCCGGCGCCCTGCCCGAGGAGACCGCGCTCCTGCTGCGCCGCACGATCAGGTTCGGTGAGAAACGCGCGGCCGAGGCCATGACGCCACGCGTCAACGTGATCGGCGTGGAGGCCTCCGCGTCGGTGCAGGCGCTACTCGAGCGGGTCGCGGAGACAGGCAAGAGCCGATTCCCGGTCTACGAGCAGACGCTCGACCAGGTTGTCGGCGTGGTTTCCGTGATCGACGGCCTGGGCGTACCGCCCGTGCGGCGGCCGACCACGGCGGTGCGCGCGGTCGCCCGCGAGCCGACCTTGGTGCCGGAGTCACTCGATCTTGATGGCGTGCTCGCTACCCTGCAGGGCGCCGGGCAGGACATCGCCATCGTCGTGGATGAATACGGCGGTACGGACGGTGTGGTCACCATCGAGGACCTCGTCGAGGAGCTGGTCGGAGAGATCGCCGACGAGCACGACAAGGACGAACCGGCCCTCGCCGACGTCTCCGCGGCGGTCAACGGCGCGCCGGCCAACGCGGCGCTCGAGGGTGCGGCGGTCACCGCGCCGGGCGCCGAGCGCAGCTGGCTCGTCCCCGGCATGCTGCGGGAGGACGAGTTGGCCGAGCTGACGGGCTTCCGGCTGCCCGAGGGGCCGTACGAGACCCTCGCCGGGTTCCTGCTCGCGCGGCTGGGGCACATCCCGGTGGCCGGCGAGACCGTCGTGGAGCACGGCTGGGAGTTCACGGTCGTCGAGGTCCAGCGGCGCCGGATCGAACAGGCCCGCGTCGTCGCGCCGGAGGACGCGCATGACTGAACTGCTGGTCACCGTCCTGCTGCTGCTGGGCAACGCCTTCTTCGTGGGCGGCGAGTTCGCACTGATCGCCTCCCGCCGTACCGTCGTGGAGCCCCTCGCGCCCACGAGCGCCCGGGCCCGCGCGGCGCTGTCCGCGATGAGCCAGATCCCACTGATGATCGCGGGCGCCCAGCTGGGCATCACGATCTGCTCGCTCGGGCTCGGCGCGATCGCCGAGCCGGCGCTCGCGCACCTGCTGGAGCCGCCATTCAGCGCGGTCGGGCTGCCGCCGTCGGCGGTGCATGGGGCGGCGGTCGTGCTGGCCCTGGGCATCATCGTCTTCCTGCACACGGTCATCGGCGAGATGGTGCCCAAGAACCTCACGCTCGCCGGGCCGGAGTCGGCAGCCCTCTGGCTCGGTCCGCCGATGCTCGCGTTCTGCGTCGCGACCAAGCCGGTGCTGCTTGCGATGAAATGGGCGTCAAAGGCGATCCTGCGCCTGTGGGGCATCGAGGCCGCCGATGCGGTCAAGACGGTCTACAACGCCGAGGAGCTGGCCAACCTGGTCACCCAGGCCCGCATGGAGGGGCTGCTCGATCAGGAGGAGCACGCCCGCATCCACGGCGCGCTGGCCCTGCTGACCCGGACCGCCGCCGACGCGATGCGGCCGTGGGCCGAGGTCACCACCGTGACCGAGGACGTCTCGCCGGCGGCGTTGGAGCAGCTGGCCAGCGGTACGGGCAGGTCGCGCTTTCCGGTCGTGCACCGGGGCACGCGTCGCGTGGTCGGCTTCGTGCACGTCAAGGACGTGCTCGGGGTCAGCGGCCCGGCCCGCACGCGCCCGATCCCGCCGGCCTTGATCCGCCCGCTGGGCGTCGTCGCCCCGGACCGCACGCTTGCCGACCTGCTCGTCGCGATGCGTCGCGAGCGCCGGCACATCGTGCTCGTCACCGACGGGCGGGCCCCACTGGGCGTCCTGACGCTGCACAATCTGCTGGGCGTCATCCAGGCCCTGCCGGCCTGACGGCAGACCGGGCGGGCCGGCTCGGCGGATAGGCTGCCGTAACGGACCGCAGTTGACATCGCACCCGTTGTGCGGCAACGCGTTTGCCAAGGTGGACCTTTGTCTATTTACCCGAGTGGCTGCTTGCACAAGGGTGAACAAGTACCTAAGGTTTGCAATCGTTCGACTGTCGTATGGCCGACCCTCGGCCGCGGTCGGGCGCCGCCTAATCGCCGCGAGCGGCGAATCGGGGAACCGAGAGTGATCACCGGGGTGAATCCGCACCCCTTGCGGGTGCGGTAGGGCGAGCTTCCCGCCCGAACCCGTCAGCTAACCCGGTCGGCGGTGCAGGAAGAAGGAGTTGGACTCCCGTGGCACCCGCACGAGTGCGCACACCCCTCCTCGTCGTGCTCGCGAGCGCCTTCGCCGCCGTGATGGTCGTGGTGCTGCCGGGCACTCAGGCGCACGCCGATCCGACCGTCACCGAGATTGAGGCGAAGATCCGGCAGATCTGGCTCCAGGCCGAGCCGTTGATCGAGGAATACAACGGAGTCCACGAGCAGTACAAGAAGAACCGGGCCAAGCAGGACGCGCTCAAGAAGAAGATCGAGCCCCTCCAGCGACAGATGGACCTCGCCCAGTTGCGCGTCGGCGTCCTCGCCGCCCAGGTCTACCGGGGTGGCCAGGCCGACGCGGTCAACGCCATGCTGAGCAGCGGGTCGCCTCAGGTGCTCGCCGAGCAGCTCTCCTTCCTCGACTACGTGGCCCGCGATCAGGAGCGCCAGCTGAAGGGGATCTCCGACCTCAAGGCCAACTACGACGCCCAGAAGACGCCCATCGATACGCTCGTGGCCACGCTGGCCCAGCAGGACGCCGATCTCGCGAAGAGGAAGAAGGCTATCGAGGCACAGCTGACCGAGCTGCAGCGGCTGCGGCGGCAGCTGTACGGCACCACCTCGGGCACCGGATCGTTCCGGCCGTGGCCCTGCCCGGCGTCCTACGAGCCGACAAAGGGCTACCAGGCGGCCAAGTTCGCCTGCACCCAGACCGGCAAGCCGTACGTCTGGGCAGCGGACGGCCCGAGCTCGTATGACTGCTCGGGGCTGACCCTGGCCGCTTGGCGGGCGGTGAAGGTCTACCTCCCGCACCAGTCCAGCGAGCAGAGAGCGTCAATTCCCTATGTGAGCCGGGCCAACCTCAAGATCGGTGACCTCGTCTTCTACTACAGACCGATCCACCACGTCGGCATCTACGTGGGCGACAACAAGATCGTTCATGCGCCCAGCGCGGGGGACTACGTCCGCATGGCGAACATGGATGACTCGGGGCCGATCAACAGCTTCGGCCGCCCAAGCTAGGCCGCCGCCCAACGAGGCGGCCCGAGCTAGGCGACCCCAAACTAGGCGGCCCAAACTAGGCGACCAAGCTAGGCGACCAAGCTAGGCGACCAAGCTAGGCGACGGCGGTCGCGCCCTTCGCCGACCAGACGCGCAGGATGTCCCTTACCGAGATGATGCCAAGTACCTCGTCGCCATCGAGCACGACGAGGTGACGGAAACCGCCGCGGACCATCGCGGCGGCGGCCTCCTCGACTGTCCACGCCGGACCCGCGTAGACGACGTCCCAGGTGATATGTCCGGATGTGCGCTCGACGTCTGGATCCAGGCCCGCACCCAGAGCGTTGAGCATGTCACGTTCGGTGATGATCCCGATGCCTGCGCCGTCCGGGTCGACGACGACGGCCGAACCGACCCGGCGGGCGGCCATGAGTTGAGCGGTCTGCCGGAGCGTGTGCTCCGGGCCGACGAGCAGGACCGCCTTGCTCATCGCGTCACGCACGTGCATCGCGTATCACCCCTCTGGAACGCCACGGTACGGTCATCCTCGCCCTAAGGGGACCAAGTCTTCAAGAGTTGCGATCAACCCCGCCGCCGCCGGCGCTTGATCATCGAGCCCCCGGAGAGGCATGTCGCGGTATCGACCTCCTCGTGTCCGGTTCTGTCGTGGTGGGCCGGACACTGGCCAGGGGTACGTACCCTTGGTCGCATGGTGACGATGCCCCCGAACGGTGATAACCAGCCCGAACGTTGGACTGGACGGGCGCAGGTGAGCCGGCCCACGACGCCGAGCGCGGCCACGTCCCCCCCGCCGGCGCCGGCACCACCCGCACCACCGGCTCCGCCGGGCCGGCCGGTCGCGCCCACGTATGGCGGGAAGGCCCGGCGCCGGCCGCGCTGGGGTCGCATCGCGCTAGTCGGAACCCTCGCGCTGTTGCTCATCGGGACGCTGATCGGGGTCGGCGGCTACCTGTGGCTCAGTGGGGTCAACGACAATCTCAAGCGCACCGATCCGTTCTCGGACATCGCCGGGCGGCCGGCCAAGGTCGCCCAGGGAACGATCAACATCCTCATGCTCGGCACGGACTCCCGGGATCCGGACGCCCCGGTCGACGGCTCGAGCGAGTGGCGCACGGACACGATCGTGTTGATGCACATTCCGGCGAGCCACGACAAGGCTTACCTCATCTCGTTCCCCCGCGACCTGTACGTCTTCGTGCCGCCCAGCAAGGACGGTCAGTTCGGCAACACGCAGGCGAAGATCAACGCTGCCTATGCGTGGGGCGGGTTGCCGCTGATGGTGCAGACGGTCGAGCAGTACACGGGCGTGCGCATGGACCACGTGGCCCTCATGGACTTCTACGGGTTCATCAAGGTGACCGACGCCATCGGCGGGGTGGACATGAACGTGGAGCGCACCATCACGTCGGAACACAAGCCCTTCCGCAAGTACACGAAGGGCCCCCACCATTTCAACGGCAGCATGGCGCTGGACTATGTGCGCCAGCGCAAGCAGTTCCCCGACGGCGACTTCGCCCGCATGCGCCACCAGCAGGAGTTCCTCAAGGCCCTGATGGACAAGGCCGTAAGCGGCGGCACGGTCAGCAACCCCTTCAAGCTCAAGGCATTCGTCACCTCGGTCGCTGACGCGATGACCGTCGACCAGGACTTCTCGCTGCTCGACATGGCGTGGCAGTTCAAGGGCCTCAAGAGCGAGGACCTCGTCTTTATGACGAGCCCGCACCTCGGCAGTCAGAACGTCGACGGCCAAAGCGTCGTCGTGTCCGACCGGGAGAAGGCGCTCGGGCTTTTCGACGCCGTCGCCAAGGACACCGTGGCGCAATGGCTGGCCCAGAACCCGCAAAGGTAATTGCGGCGCTGGTTCGGCTGCTAGCGCGGCCGTTCGCCGGACCGACACG
>Ga0184612_10000533_pt1 | contig 17871 bp, 13 predicted proteins | sample PLM3_60_coex_FD_133163 | JGI IMG/M metagenome (GOLD analysis project Ga0184612, IMG submission 133163) | Groundwater sediment microbial communities from an aquifer in East River, Colorado, USA - PLM3_60_coex | ecosystem: Environmental > Terrestrial > Soil > Riparian zone | place: USA: East... | reverse complement strand
GCGATCCTCACCAGCCCGCAGTACTACGACCTGTCGAGCTCGGCCTACGGGGCATTGTTCCTCCCGCAGGCCCTGGCGGCGATCCTCGCAGCGCTGTCCGGTACCGCGCTGATGCGCCGGATCGGGATCAAGCGCGCGTTCCTGGCCGGGCTGGTGGGCGACCTTGTCGCGATGACACTCCTCGTCGCCAGCCAATCCTTCATCGGGCAGGGTTCCGTCGCGTACGCAATGCTGCTGCTGGCGACGACCAGCCTCGGCGTCGGCTTCGGTCTGACGGTGCCGGCGATCAATACGTTCGCGGCCGCGTTCGCGCCGGCCGCCGCGGATCGTGCGGTCCTCTACCTGAACGCGCTGCTGGGCCTCGGCACCGCACTGGCCCCCGTCCTCGTGGCGGTCTTCGTTGGGATCGGCTTCTGGTGGGGACTGCCGCTCGTCACCGCGATCCTGATCGGGGGCCTCATCGCATTCAGCCTGTCGCTGCCGCTGGAGGTGGCCGGCCAGTCGGCCGCGCGGGGCACGTGGGCCGGCGTGCCATCGCGGTTCTGGGTCTTCGCCGCCTTCGCCCTGCTCTACGGCGTGGTCGAGACGATGAACGGCAACTGGTCGACGATCTACATGACGAGCGATCTCGGTTCGGGCGCGACTCTGGCGTCCGCCGCGCTGACCACCTTCTGGGCCATGGTCACGCTCGGCCGGATCCTGTTCGCCGCGATCGAACGACAGTTCCCGGAGACCCGGACGTATCGGCTCCTTCCGTTCGTGGCAGCCGCGGCCCTCGCACTGATCGCGGCCCTGCCGAACGGCGATGCGAGGGCGGGCGTGCTCGCCTTCGGCCTCGCCGGCATCGGCTGCTCGGCGCTCCTGCCGCTGACGATCAGCTTCGGTCAGGCCGAGCTGGTGGCGATCGGCGCGTCGGTAGCCGGGGGGTTGATCGCCTTCTACCAGATCGGCTACGGCCTGGCGGCGTTCGGGGTTGGACCGTTGCAGGAAGGGCTGGGGCTGTCCCTGGCGACCATCTACCTGGCCGCAGCAGTCGTTGCGGTCGCCATGGGCGCGTTGTCATTCATCGTGGTCCGCGAGTCGCGCCCTGCGACCGCGTGAGCCGCGATCGAGCCTGAAGCAGGCACCAGGAGGGGATCGGATGTCACTCGACAACAAGGCCGCCATCGTGACCGGCAGCGACAGCGGGATCGGCCGCGCGATCGCGATCGAGCTCGCCCGCCAGGGCGCCGCGGTCACGATCAACTACCACAAGAACGCCGAGGCCGCGGACGCCACGAAGCAGGAGATCGAGGCTGCCGGCGGCAAGGCGCAGGTCATCCAGGCCGACGTTTCTAGCGTGGCGGACATCCAGCGCCTCGTCGACGGCACCGTAGCCGCCTTCGGCCGGCTCGACATCCTGGTGAACAACGCCGGTATGGAGACCCGGACGTCGACGCTCGACACGACGGAGCACCAGTTCGACATGGTGATCGCGATCGATCTGAAGTCTGCGTTCTTCGGCGTCCAACTCGCGGCCAAGCAGATGATCAAGCAGGGCGGTGGCGGCCGGATCATCAACATCTCGTCGATCCACGAGGACTGGCCGATGCCCGGCAACTCGCCGTACTGCGCGGCGAAGGGTGGCGTGCGGATGCTGACCCGGACGGCCGGCGTGGAGCTCGCGCCGCACGGGATCACGGTCGTCGGGGTCGCCCCGGGGGCGGTGCATACGCCGATCGACGAGGTCACGCTGTCCGATCCGGCCGCGAAGGCCAAGCTCGAGAGTGCCATCCCGCTCGGCCGCGTCGCCGAGCCGCAAGAGATCGCCAACCTTGTCGCGTTCCTTGCCTCGGACGGAGCCTCGTACGGCACCGCGGCGACCTACACGGTCGACGGCGGGATGATGCAGGCGAGCGTCGGGCTCTGAGGGGCGATCGTTTCGATGACGATCGCCGATCGCCCGCCCGTTCGAACCGTCAAACCGGGAGCCAGCAGCCCGCTCGGTCCGAGCCTGACTGCCGACGGCGTCGGATTCAGCGTTTACAGCCGGCACGCCGCTGGGCTGGACCTGCTGCTGTTCGACGCCGTCGACGACGCCGCGCCGTCGCGCGTCATCCACCTCGATCCGGCTGTCAACCGGACCGCCGACTACTGGCACGTCGCGGTGCCGGGGATCCGTGCCGGCCAGCTGTACGGTTTCGCGGCCGACGGTCCATGGGATCCGCACGGCGGGCAGCGCTTCGACGCGGCGCGTGTGCTCCTCGACCCATACGGGCGGGCCGTCGCGACCCCGAGCGCCTATAGCCGGAGCGAGTCCGGGGTCGCCGGCGACACCGCGACGGCGATGAAGAGCGTGGTCGTGGACATCGGTGCCTACGACTGGGAGGGCGACCGGCCGCTCGGGCACGGCTGGCGGGAGACCATCGTCTACGAGGCCCATGTCGCCGGGTTCACCGCCGACTCCAGCTCCGGCGTCGCCCCGGGGAAGCGCGGCACGTACGCCGGCTTCCTCGACAAGATCCCCTATCTCGTCGACCTCGGGATCACGGCCGTCGAACTGCTGCCGATCTTCGCATTCGACCGGCTCGCGGCGCCGGCCGGGCTCGTCAACTACTGGGGCTATCAGCCCGTCGGATTCTTCGCGCCCCACCAGGCGTATGCCAGCGGGTCGGGTCTCACTTCGGCGGTCGATGAGTTCCGCGACCTCGTCAAGGCGCTCCATCGGGCCGGGATCGAGGTCATCCTCGACGTCGTCTACAACCACACGGCCGAGGTCGGCGCCGACGGGCCGACCTTCTCGTTTCGGGGACTGGCCAACGACGACTACTACCTGCTCGACGACGACGGCGGATACATCGACGACAGCGGGACCGGCAATACGTTCAACGCCAACCGCCCGATCGTTCGCAGGCTCATCGTCGACAGCCTGCGCTACTGGGTCCAGGAGATGCATGTCGACGGCTTCCGCTTCGACCTCGCCGCGGTGTTGTCGCGCGACGAGCATGGACAGCCGATGGATGACCCACCGGCGCTCTGGGACATCGAGACCGACCCCGTGCTCGCCGGTACGAAGCTCATCGCCGAGGCGTGGGACGCCGGCGGGCTGTATGAGGTCGGGTCCTTCGTCGGCGATCGCTGGGTGGAATGGAACGGCCGCTTCCGCGACGATATTCGATCGTTCATCAAAGGCGATCGGGGCACCGTGCCGGCCATCACCCAACGGTTCCTCGGCAGCCCCGATATCTACGGACACAAGCGGCGCGAGCCGCAGGCGAGCGTCAACTTCGTGACCTGCCACGACGGGTTCACGCTCAACGACCTGGTCTCGTACGACGCCAAGCACAACGAGGCCAACGGCGAGGACAATCGCGACGGCAACGACCAGAACATCAGCTGGAACTGCGGCGTCGAAGGCCCGACGTCGGACCCCGCCATCGAGCGGCTGCGGGCGCGCCAGATCCGGAACTTCCTGTGTTTCGAGCTGATGTCACTCGGGGCGCCGATGCTGCTCATGGGTGACGAGGTGCGGCGCACGCAGTCGGGCAACAACAACGCCTACGGTCACGACGACGCGCTCAGCTGGTTCGACTGGACCGGCGTGGAGCGCCATGCCGACATTCATCGGTTCACGAAGTCGTTGATCGGGCTGCGGCGCCGGATCCAGACGGTCCTCGACGTCCCGGCCGACGCCGGGCTGCTCGATATCCTGCGGGACTCTTCGACCGAGTGGAGTGGCGTGCGGGTCGGCGAGCCGGACCTGGGACCGGATTCGCATAGCCTCGCGCTGACCCTGCGGGCCGACGCGGGCGCGCTCCACTTCATCTTCAACTCGTATTGGGAGCCGCTCGACTTCGAGCTGCCGAAGCCGGACGTGGCGTCGGATGGCTGGCGACTCATCGTCGACACGAGCCTGGATCCGCCCGATGACATCGTCTCGGACATCGCCGACGCGCCCCAGATCGAGGCCGCCAGCTATCGAGCCGAAGCGCGCTCTGTCGCTCTGCTTGTGGCGCGGCGATCGACGGACACGCCCCCTCGGAGGAGGACGAAGTGACAGACGCCGAACGCAAGCGGATGGCCGATGCCGGCCACCCCGAGAACGGCTGGAGCGAGGCGAGCCCGTGGTACGAGTGGGGCCCGTACCTCTCCGAACGGGCGTGGGGCTCGGTCCGCGAGGACTACACAGCCAGCGGCGACGCATGGGACTCGTTCCCGCACGACCACGCCCGCTCGCGCGCGTACCGCTGGAACGAGGACGGGATGGCCGGGATGACCGACGTCTTCAACCGCCTCTCGCTCGCGTTGTCCTTGTGGAACGGCCAGGACCCGATCCTCAAGGAGCGGATGTTCGGACTGTCCGGCCCCGAAGGCAACCACGGCGAGGACGTCAAGGAATACTGGTGGTACCTCGACGCCGTCCCGAGCAGCGCCTGGCTACGGTGGCGATACCACTACCCGCACGCGGCGTTCCCATACGAGGACCTGATCGAGACCAACCGCGCGCGGTCCAAGTTCGAAACCGAATACGAGCTGATCGACACCGGCATCTTCGACGACGATCGCTACTGGATCGTGGAGGTCCACTACGCCAAGGCGACCGCGACGGACATCCTGATGCGCATCACGGCGCGCAACCGGGGCCCGGAGACGGCCACGCTCCACGTCCTCCCGACGCTGTGGTTCCGCAACGAGTGGTCCTGGAACCCGGGACCGACCAAGCCCGAGCTGCGCGCGGCCCCGGACGGCCGGTCGATCCTTGCGAGTCATCCCGAGCTCGGCGACTACACGCTCGAGATCGGCCCCGGTCCGGACGGGACGCAGCCGACGCTGCTGTTCTGCGAGAACGAGACGAACCTCGCCCGGCTCGACGACGTCCCGTCGATCACGCCGTACCCCAAGGACGGGATCAACGACCACGTCGTGGGTGGTACGGCCACCGTCAACCCGGAAGGGGTCGGCACGAAGGCCTCGCCCTGGTACCGCCTGGACGTGCCGGCCGGCGAGACCGCCGAGCTCCGGCTGCGCCTGCACAAGATGCCCAAGGCGGCCGCCAAGTCACGCCCTGCAACGAGCGGCGAACGGACCGCGGGCGCGGCCGGCGCCGGCACTGAGGGCGGCAACGGCAAGGCCGGTGCCGAGGACGTCGCGGCGACCGATCCGCTCGGACCCTCGTTCGAGTCGATGATGCGCCGCCGGGAAGGCGAGGCGGACGAGTTCTACGAGGCGCTGCGCCGCGAAGGCGGCTCCGACGACGAGCAGCTGATCATGCGTCAGGCGTTCGCCGGGATGCTCTGGAGCAAGCAGTACTACGGCTACAACGTTGCCCGCTGGCTCGATGGCGATCCCGGTCTGCCGCCGCCACCGGCCGAGCGGCGGCATGGGCGGAACGCCACGTGGCGCCACTTCGACGCCGCGGACATCATGTCCATGCCGGATCCCTGGGAGTACCCCTGGTTCGCCGCCTGGGACCTCGCGTTCCACGCCGTGACCTTCGCCCACATCGATCCGACGTTCGCCAAGTACCAGCTCCTCCTGCTGTGCCGCGAGTGGTTCCAGCACCCGAACGGCGCGCTGCCGGCCTACGAGTGGTCGTTCGACGACGTGAACCCGCCGGTCCACGCCGCCTCGGCGTTGCTCGTCTACATCATCGATGGGCAGCAGGACTCCGACTTCCTCAAGCGGATCTTCAACAAGCTGCTGCTCAACTTCACGTGGTGGCTGAACCGCCAGGACAAGGAAGGGAACGATCTCTTCTCGGGCGGCTTCCTGGGGCTCGACAACATCGGTGCGTTCGACCGCTCGCACCTGCCGGCTGGCGCGGAACTGGAGCAATCCGACGCGACTGCCTGGATGTTCGCGTACTGCCTGTCGATGCTGCGGATCGCGACCGCGCTGGCCGAGACCGACCCCGCATACGAGGATTTCGAAACCACATTCCTCGAGCATGCCGTTCGGATCGGCTCCGCGATGAACCGCAGCGGGTTGTGGGATGAGGCCGATGGCTTCTTCTACGACGCCCTCAAGCTTGCCGATGGCTCGACCGTCCCGATCAAGGTCCACTCGATGGTCGGGTTGATCCCGCTCCTGCCCACGTCCGTCATCCCGCCGAAGATGGTCGCCCGCGGCCAATCGCTCGGGAAGCGGTTCGCCAGCTTCCTCGAAGGGATGCACATCACGGGCGAAAGCCTCCGCGAAGGTGGGTTCGTGACCGGCCGGCCGGGTCACGAAAGCCGCCAGATCAGCGTCGTGGCCCCGGCCCGGCTCGGCCGGCTCTTGGGCGAGATGTTGTCGGAGGAGGCATTCCTGTCGCCGCACGGCCTGCGGGCGCTCTCGCGACGTCACAAGGATGCGCCGTTCCACCTCGATCTGGGCGGGTTGACGGCCTCGGTCGATTACGAGCCAGGTGAGTCGACATCGGGCCTGTTCGGCGGGAACTCCAACTGGCGCGGGCCGGTCTGGATGCCGACCAACTATCTCGCGATCATGTCGCTCCGGAACTGGGACGCGTTCATGGGCGACGACTTCAAGGTCGAGTACCCGACGGGGTCGGGCAACATGGTCCGACTCCGGGAGGTGGCACGTGACATCTCGGCTCGGCTCGTGTCGATCTGGCAACGGGACGAGAACGGTCGGCGGCCGGTCTACGGTACCTACGAGAAGTTCCAGACCGACCCCGACTGGCGCGACCTGCTGTTCTTCCATGAGTACTTCCACGGCGATACGGGCGCCGGGATCGGGGCGTCGCACCAGACCGGCTGGACGGGCCTGGTCGCCCACCTGATCTGCGAGGGCGGGGTCCTCGACCGGACCCGTCAGGAAACCACCGGGCAACGCAGGGAGGCGACGGAGAAGGAGGGGCTGATTGGACGCTGAGCAGCTGTCGCGGATCCAGTTCGCGCTGACGGCCAGCTTCCATTTCATCTTCCCGCCCCTGTCGATGGGGCTGGGCCTGATGCTCGTCGTCATCGGCGTCATCTATTTCCGGACGAAGGACCCGAAGTGGCGTCGCCTGTCGTTCTTCTGGGTCAAGGTCTACGGCCTGATCTTCGCCCTGGGGGTCGCCACCGGCGTCGTCCAGGAGTTCGAGTTCGGGATGAACTGGGCCAACTACTCGCGGTTCGTCGGGAACGTGTTCGGCAGCCTGCTCGCCGCCGAGGGTGTCTTCGCCTTCTTCCTCGAGGGCGGCTTCCTCGGGCTGATGCTGTTTGGTGGCAACCGGCTCGGGCCGCGGCTGTGGCTCTTCTCGATCTTCATGGTGGTCTTCGGCGCCCATTTCAGCGCGCTCTGGATCATCATGGCCAACTCCTGGATGCAGACGCCGCAGGGCTACACGATCGCGACCGATCCGGCCCCGGCACGGGCGGTCATGACCGACTTCTGGGAGGTCGTCTTCACCAAGTCGTTCATCCCCCGGCTCATGCACGTCTTCATGGCGTCGTGGACGGTCGGGGCGGCGCTCATGATGAGCGTCAGCGCCTGGTACCTCCTCAAGAAGCGTCACGTCGAGCTGGCGAAGTCGAACCTCAAGGTGGCGCTTCCCGCGTTCATCCTGTTCGCGACGGTCAACGTCGTCATCTTCGGCGCCAACCAGGCCGTGGAGGTGACCCAGAACCAGCCGCTCAAGCTGGCGTCGATGGAAGGCCTCTGGGAGAGCGAGTCGTGCGCCCGCATGTTCGTGATCGGCTGGGTCGACGAGACGACCCAGACGACGAGCGGCATCTCGATCCCATGCCTGCTCAGCTTCCTCGCCTACCAGGACATCAACGCGACCGTCGCCGGCATCGACACCTTCGCACCCGCGCCGATCCCGCCCATCAATCTCCTGTTCCAGGTCTATCACTTCATGATCGTGATGGGACCCGCCCTGGCGGCGATCGGCGTGCTGGGGGGCCTGATGTTCCTTTGGAAGCGCCGGCTCTACACCTCGCGCTTCGTCCTGTCGTTGCTGGTCATCACGGTCTTCCTCGGCGAGGCGACCATCACCTCCGGCTGGTGGACGGCCGAGATCGGGCGCCAGCCGTGGGTCGTCTACAACGTCCTCGAGACGGCCGAGGGTGTGTCGCCGGTCCTGGCCGCGCTCGATGTGCTGCTCTCGCTCGGCATGTTCATCGTGCTCTACTCCCTGCTCCTGGTGCTCTTCCTCTATCTCCTCAATCGGAAGATCCAGGACGGCCCGGAGGAGCTCGAGGACGTCGAGACGGCCGAGGTCTCCAGCCTGCCTGACACGTTCCGCGACATCTTCAGCCGGCGCCAGCGCGCCGCCGACCTGGGAGAGGAGCGATGAGCCTCAACGAGCTCTGGTTCGCGTTATTTGTCATCATCATCGCCGGCTATCTCATCCTCGACGGCTTCGACATGGGCGTGGGGATCCTGCTGGTCCCGTTGGCCAAGGACGACACGGAGCGACGCACCTTCCTCAACAGCATCGGCCCGGTCTGGGACGGCAACGAAGTCTGGCTGGTGCTCGGCGGCGGCGTCCTGTTCGCGGTCTTCCCCCTCGCCTACGCGTCGTTGTTCTCCGGGCTGTACCTCGCGTTCATGCTGGTCCTGCTGGTGATGATCCTGCGGACCGTCGCGCTGGAGTTCCGCTCGAAGGAGTCCGGAAGACGCTGGCGGTCGACGTGGGACGTCGTGTTCTCGGGGGCATCGTTAGGCCTGGCCCTGCTGCTCGGCGTCGCGTTCGGCAATGTCGTGGCCGGGCTGCCGGTGGACGCGAACGGCAACATCTCGATCTCGCTCATCGCCCTGCTCACACCGTTCGCACTGCTCGTCGGGGTCACCACAGCGGCGATGTTCGCCGTCCAGGGCGGGATCTATCTGCTCATGAAGACCGAGGGCGAGCTGTATGACCGGATCGCCCGTGCGATGCCCCGGATCATGGTCACGTTCTTCGTCCTCAACACGCTCGTGGTGGTCGCCATGGTCCTGTTCCAGCAGCAGATCACGCAGCGGTACCTGGATGACATCTGGCCCGTGATCTTCCCCGCGGCCGCGCTGGCGGCGCTCGCGGCGGCGTGGCTCTACGTGCGGCGCGGCCAGGCCTTCCGCGCGTTCCTGTGCTCGTCGGCGATGATCGCGCTGCTGCTGATCTCGGGCGGCATCGGCCTCTACCCGAACCTCATCACCTCTACCATCGATCCGGCCAATAGCCTGACGATCACCAACGCCGCCTCGGCCCAGAACACCCTCGAGGTCGCGCTCATCGTGGCCGTCATCGGGATGCCGTTCGTGTTGCTGTACACGGCGGGGGTCTACTACATCTTCCGCGGCAAGACCGTCGTCGATCCGCACGGCTACTAGGTTCACGATCGCCCGGATGAGCGTCGCGGGCGATCGCACCTCCGCCGCCGAGGCGCGGCTGCTGCGTCACGCACCCGGCGCCCGGAGCCGGCTGGCGCTCGGGATCGCCTGCGGCTTCGCGGCCGCGGTCGTCGTCGTCGTCCAGGCCTACCTCGTGAGCCTGGCCATCGCGGACGTGTTCCTCGCGGGCGGCACGCTCACGACCGTCGCTCCGCTGCTCACAGCGGTCGCGCTCCTGGCCCTCGTCCGCGCCCCGCTCCTGCTCGGCGGGGATGCGCTCGCCCAGGCCGCGTCGGGTCGGGTTCGGGGCCGGCTCAGGGCGGACCTCACGGCGCACCTGATGGCGCTCGGGCCGCGCTACACGAGTCGCGAGCGAACCGGTGAGCTGGTCGCGGTCGTCACCGACGGGCTGGACGCGATCGACGCCTATCTGACGTCGTTCCAGCCTGCGCGGGCCTTGGCCGTCGCGGTCCCGCTCTTCGTGCTGGGGGCCATCTTCGTCGTGGACCCGCCGACGACCGTCGTCCTCCTGTTCACCGGCCCGATCCTCGTCCTGCTCCTCGGGTTCATCGGCGGCCGCACGCGGGCGCTCACGGAGCGTCGCTTCGCCGAGGTCCGCTGGCTGGGCGCCTTCTTCCTCGACATGCTCAGCGGGATCGCGACGCTCAAGATGTTCGGGCGCAGCGCCGAGCAGGTCGGCAACATCGCGACGATCAGCCGGCAGTACGGCGACACCACGATGGAGGTGCTGCGCACCGCGTTCCAGACATCGCTCGTGCTCGAATGGGGTGGGGCGGTCGCCGTCGCCCTCGTCGCGGTCGAGATCAGCCTCCGCCTGATGGCCGGCGCGATCGAGTTCGACCGGGCGCTCGCGGTCCTCATCATCGTCCCCGAGTTCTTCCTGCCGTTGCGCCAGCTCGCGACCCGCTACCACGCCGGGGCCGCCGGTCGCGCGGTCGCCGTGCGGGCGTTCGCGATCCTCGACGAGCCGCTCCCGGGTCGTCCGGTGGTGACGGATGCCGGGACCGGCGCCGGCGCGGGGCCAATTGCGTCCGTCCCGGCCGCCGCCGCGATCCGTTTCGCGGGCGTATCGGTCTCGTATCCGGGCCGTACCGAGCCGGCCCTGCGCCACCTCGACCTCGAGATCCGGCCCGGACGAGTCGTCGCGCTGGTGGGCGCGAGCGGGGCCGGCAAGTCGACGGTCGCGAGCCTCCTGCTCCGCTTCATCGAACCGGACGCAGGCAGCATCTCGGTCGGTGATGTCCCGCTCGCCACGATCGATCTTGGGGCGTGGCGGTCGCACGTGGCCTGGGTCCCGCAGCGGCCTCACCTGTTCCACGGGACCGTGGCCGACAACATCCGGCTCGCCCGGCCGGACGCGGGCGACGACGAGGTCCGCGCCGCGGCCAGCGAGGCCGGTGCCGATGGGTTCATCGCGGCCCTTCCACTCGGCTACGACACGCCGGTCGGCGAGGACGGATCGAGGCTCAGCGGTGGGGAACGCCAGCGCATCGCGATCGCCCGGGCCGTCCTCGCGGACGCACGCCTGGTCATCCTCGACGAGGCCACCTCGCACCTCGATGCGGTGAGCGAGACCGTCATCCGGGACACGGTCAGGCGGCTCGCGCCCGCGCGCACCATCCTCGTCGTCTCGCATCGCCTCGGGCTCGTCGCGGTCGCCGACGAGGTCGTCGTCCTTGACGGGGGGAGGGCAGTCGAGGCCGGACCGCCCGGGGAGCTGGCCGCACGCGACGGTGCCTACCGCCGGCTGCTGGCGATCGCCGCCGAGGACCCGGAGGCCGAGGCGTGACCACGTTCCGGCGCCTCTTCGGGCTGATGGCCGCCCATCGGCGGTGGATCGCGATCGGCGCGCTGCTCGGGTTCCTGGCGGTCGGTTCGAATGTCGCGCTGATGGCGATGTCGGCCTACCTCATCTCCAAGGCGGCCGTCGTCAGCAACGTCGCGGAGGTGGCCCTCGCGATCACGGCGGTCCGCGTCCTGGCCATCGCGCGTGCCGCGTTCCGTTACCTGGAGCGATACGTGACCCATCGCGCGACGTTCGCGATCCTGGCCGACCTTCGCGTCTGGTTCTTCGCGTCCATCGAGCCCCTGGCCCCGGCCCGCCTCTCCGGTCGCCGGAGCGGTGACCTCCTCGCCCGGATCGTCGCCGACATCGAGACGCTCGAGGACTTCTACGTCCGGGTGATCGTCCCGCCTGTCGTGGCCGTCCTGGTGACCGCCTTCGCCAGCCTGCTCCTGGGCGTCTTCGATCCGACATTAGGGCTCGCGCTGCTCGTCTTCCTCGGGCTGACCGGGATCGCCCTGCCGCTCGTGTCGCGCCGGCTGTCGAGGCGACCGGCGATGGCGCTCGTCGCCACGCGGGCCGAGCTCACCGCGACGCTCGTCGACGAGATCATCGGGATCGCGGACCTCGTGTCGCTCGACCGGGTGGCCGACCATCGGGAACGGATCCTCGAGCTCGGCCGGGCGACGGACCGGGCGATGGCGGAGCTGGCCGTCGCCCGCGCGGCTGCGGCCGCCCTGGCGGCCACGTTCGCCAGCCTGGCCGCCGTTACCGTGCTCGCGATCGGGGTCCAGCTCGTCGGCGCGGGGCGTCTCGATGGCGTGTACCTGGCGCTGCTGCCGCTCGTCGCGCTGGCGAGCTTCGAGGTCATCGGACCGCTCGCCCAGGCGCTCCAACTCCAGGATGCCAACGAAGCCGCCGCGCGGCGACTCTTCGAATTGACCGACGCGGCTCCGGGGGTCGCCGAACCGGCCGGGGCTCCGGGCCGCGGCCCGCTCCCCGAGAGCCACGGCATCGAATTCCGGAACGTGCGCTTCCGCTACGGGGCCGATGAGCCGGCCGCGCTCGACGGTTGCAGCTTCGCGATCGACTCCGGGGCGAGCCTTGCCGTCGTGGGGCCGAGCGGCTCCGGCAAGTCGACGCTGGTCAACCTGCTGCTCAGGTTCTGGGATCCCGACGAGGGTGATGTCCTGATCGGCGGTCACGACATCCGCGAGTACGGCGCGGACGATGTGCGGCGGATGCTCGGCGTCGTGTCACAGGACGTGCATCTCTTCAACGCGACGGTGCGCGACAACCTGGCGGTGGCGGATCCGGACGTGACCGACGAGCGCATCACCGAGGCCTGCCGCCTGGCGCAGATCCACGAGACGATCGTCGCGCTGCCCAATGGGTACGAGACGCGGGTCGGTGAGAACGGCCTGCTGCTGAGTGGCGGCGAGCGTCAGCGCCTGGCGATCGCGCGGGCCATCATCAAGGACGCCCCGATCCTCATCCTCGACGAGGCGACCGCCAACCTCGATGTCGAGACCGAGCGCGACGTCATGGCGTCGCTCGCGTCGTTCATGGTCGGCCGCACGACGCTGGTCATCTCGCATCGGGCCGCCGTGGCCGAGGTGACCGATCGGACCGTGACGATGGTCGCCGGCCGGGTGGTGGGGACGTCGTCGGGCGCATGAAAAAACGGGCCGCCCGGAGGCGGCCCGTTCACGAGACCGTATCGCGGTCCCGCGGGATCAGGCGGCGCGCACGTGGTTGGCGCGCGGGCCCTTGGGGCTCTGCTCGACGTCGAACTCGACACGCTCGCCGCCGACGAGGCGGTCGAAGTCGAGCGACGCATCGAGGCCGTCGCGATGGAAGAAGTACTCCTTCTCATCCTCGGCCGAGATGAAGCCGAAGCCGCGATCCGCGACGAGCTTCTTGATGGTTCCGGTGGCCATTTCAGGACCTCCACACTCCCCGAACGGGGGGATCGCAGATCGCACGGTCCGTTCGAGAGGGGTGACCACGCGGCGCATCATCACGAGTTGTGACGATGGTTCATCGTAGCACGGGTTGGTTCACCCGCACGCCCACCGACCAAGAAGCCGGCAGGCGTCGGCCGAGCCCGACGAGGACGACGTCCGGCGACTACAGGCCGAGCGCGGTCCCGACCACGGCCCGCGCTTCGTCGATGATCCGCGCCAGGTGGTCGTCGCCGCGGAAGCTCTCGGCATAGATCTTGTAGACGTTCTCGGTGCCTGATGGTCGGGCAGCGAACCAGCCGTGCTCGGTCATGACCTTGAGCCCGCCGATGGCGGCGCCGTTGCCCGGCGCCGTGGTCAGGATCGCGCTGACCGGGTCACCGGCGAGGTGCGAGGCGGACACCTGGTCCGGGGAGAGCCGCGCCAGGATCGCCTTCTGGGCCGGCGTCGCCGGGGCGTCGATCCGGCGATAGACCGGGGATCCGAAGCGATCCGTCAGCCCTCGGTAGGCTTCGCCCGGGTCGCGACCGCTTCGGGCGGTGAGCTCGGCCGCCAGGAGGCACGCGATGATGCCATCCTTGTCGGTCGTCCAGACCGTGCCGTCGCGGCGCAGGAACGAGGCCCCGGCACTCTCCTCGCCGCCGAACCCGAGCGTGCCGTCGACGAGGCCGTCGACGAACCACTTGAACCCGACCGGGACCTCGAGCAGCCGCCTGCCGAGGTCGGCCGTGACCCGGTCGATCATGGCGCTCGACACGAGGGTCTTGCCGACGGCGACATCCGGTCCCCAGTCGCGTCCGCCCCCGAACAGGTGGCCGACGGCCACCGACAGGACATGGTTCGGGTTCAGCAGGCCGGCGTTGGGCGTGACGATCCCGTGGCGATCCGCGTCGGTGTCGTTGGCGAAGGCGACGTCGAACCGGTCACGCAGGCCGACGAGGCGCGCCATCGCGTGCGGCGAGGACGGGTCCATCCGGATCCGACCGTCCCAGTCGCATGTCATGAACGCGAACCGCGGGTCGACGACGTCGTTCGTGACGGTCAGGTCCAGGCCGTACCGTTCGGCGATCGCGGGCCAGTAGGCCACGCTCGCGCCGCCCAGCGGGTCAACCCCCAGCCGCAGGCCGGATGCGCGGATAGCGTCCATGTCGATCACGTTGGCGAGGTCGTCGACGTAGGTGCCCACGAAGTCGTACGGGGTCGTGGCCGCCGTGGCTTCGTCGACGGCGACCCGTTGCACGCCGTCCAGGCGTCCCTCCAGCAGGCGGTTCGCCTCGCCCTGGATCCAGCCGGTCACATCGGTGTCGGCGGGGCCGCCGTTGGGCGGGTTGTACTTGAAGCCGCCATCCTCCGGCGGATTGTGCGACGGTGTCACGACGATGCCGTCGGCGAGCCGGTCCCGCCGGCCGCGATTGTGGACGAGGATCGCGTGTGAGATGGCAGGCGTCGGCGTGTAGCCGTCCGCGGCATCGACCCGGATGTCGACCCCGTGCGCCGCGAGGACGCCGAGCGCCGTCACGAACGCGGGCCCGGAAAGGCCGTGCGTGTCGCGCCCGATGAACAACGGGCCGTCCGTCCGTTGCGCCTGCCGGTAGCGGCAGATGGCCTCGGTCGTGGCGGCGATGTGCGCCTCGTTGAACGCGCCGTTGAGCGAGGAGCCGCGGTGCCCCGACGTCCCGAACGCGACCCGCTGGGCAGGATCGGCCGGATCGGGCCGGATGTCGTAGTAGGAATGGACAAGCCGATCGAGGTCGACGAGTTGCGCTGGATCTGCGGGTCGCCCGGCTCGCTCGCTGATGGCCATCGCTCCTCCGATCGCGACGATCGTGCCACATCGAGCCCGGCTCACGAGATGCTTCGTCACCGGGATGGCGCCGGTGCCTCTAGCGCCTGATGGTGGACCAGCGCGAGCAGGAGCACGAGGGCCACGAACGCGAGGGCCAACGGTGCCAGCGACGGCGAGGGGCCGACGGTGTCTGTGGCGGCCAGCAGCCAGCGGACGGGCTCCGCGGTCGTCGGCCACGACGCCGTGTAGCGGGCATCGAGCGGCGCCGCGTCGTAGTTCGCCCAGACATGGACGAACACGCCGATCGCCGACGTCACGAGCACGACGACGCCGAGCGCACGGGCCACGAGGATCGCCCGTCGGGTCGGGCGGAGGATCACGAGCGCCACCGCGACACCCAAGGCCGCCACCGCGAGCCAGGCGATGAGTTCGCGGGTCTCGGTCCAGTGGCGGAGGAGCAGCAGTTCCAGGGCGACGCCGATCGTTCCTGCGGCGGCGAGCGCCAGAAGACCGCGACGAATGACCACGAGGCTCGATCGCGCGTCAGTCGCCTCGGCTGCGGAGGTGGCCACGGCTAGACCTCGAGGAGCGCGATGATCTGCTCGAGCACGGTCGGGTCGATGTTGTACTTGGCCAGTTCCTGGCGCAGTTGGGCCCATGTCGGATCGTTGGGATAGGGACGGTATTCGGCCACCTCCCGCGCCCACTTCGACGCATTAGAGATCCCGGCGGCCTCGAACGCGGCGGCCAGTTCGCCCTGGCTCGCGGTGTTGGCGTTGATCTTGGCGGTGGCGGAGGCGGCCGGGGCCGCGCTCGACGGGGCGGAAGAGGCGGCGGTGGCCGACGAGGCGGCCGGATCGCTTGCTGTCGGAGCGGTCGATGTGCCACCACCACCACTGCATGCGGCAAGCGTCAGGACCGCCGCAAGAGCGAGTCCGGCGCGAAGGGAGATCGTGGGCATCCGGTGTCCTTTCGAGGGGGTTCCTGCGCCGCATCCTGCCGGCGTCCTCTGAGAAGGGGCTGAGACGTCGCAGGGCGGTACCATCCGCACCCGACGCTGAAACCGATGCATGGATCCGGTCGGAAGCGGTGTTGTACAGGTCGAACGGCAGGCAGCACGACCGGCCGGCTGACCGAAGGTGACGAGATGCACGACGACGACCTGGACCTCTCGACGCGACTGGCGGCGCTCGAGATGCGCGTGCCGGCGACCGCCCAACCGCCCGCGTTGCCCGGCCAAGGGCGTCGCCGCCGGTTCGCGCTCTCGATGGCGATGGCACCGGCCCTCGTGCTCGCCCTCGTGGCGACGACGGCCGCCGGGGCGGTCGTGGCCGTCAACCTCGCGCAGGGGCGTCCGGGGATCCAGAACCCGGGTCAGCCGATGGCCGGGGTCCACATGGAATGCATGACGCCGCCCGAGGCGGCCGCGGCGCTCGCGGCCCACGGGTTCACGAACGTCGTCTGGCAGGTCGAGGCCGGCGCTGCCCTCGCAGCCGATGGTGGCAAGGGGTCCTCGACCTCGATCCAGCAGTCGACCCCGCCGACGCACGGGTACGTGGTCCCCGGCTCGATCCTCGACGACGGCTCGGTGATCATGGTCGTCGATCAACGGGTCGGTGCCACGGGCGTCGGGGATTGCTTCGGCCAGCCGATGCCATGACGTCCATCGAGACCTCGGCTGCGGCGCGGGCGACGCGCGCCGCCGCCTCGAAAGGCGACGCTGACGCCTTCGAAGCCGCCGTCCGACCCCACTACGCGAAGCTCGTCCGCCGTCTCGTCCTTGTCGTCGGCGACGAGCGAGACGCCGAAGACATCGCACAGGACGCGTACCTCAAGGCATACCGGTCATGGGACCGGTTCGACGGCGCGGACGTCCGAGCGTGGCTCTATACGATCGCGCTGCGTCTCGCCTTCAATCACCTGCGTGGCCGACGCCGCTGGCTGGTCGCCATCGGGCGGGTCGAGCCACGGACCTGGAGCGACCCGTCCGACCCGGACCTGTGGGCGGCGCTCCGTGCGCTTGATGCGCGGACGCGCTCGGCCCTGCTCCTCAATATCGTCGACGGCTACACGCAGGCCGAGATCGCGACGATGCTGTCGGTTCCGGAGGGGACCGTGGCGAGCTGGATCTCGCGGGGACGCGCCGCGCTGCGTCGGGACCTCCGTCGGGATCGCTGAGCCGTCGGAGGGGCGACGCTCGTGCTACCGGCAGACGCCACGCGGGGGAACGGGGCGCCTGCCGGCGGGCGCGCGAGGCGCGCCACGAGTCACCCGGTCACATGGGCCGGGTGACTGGCGTGAGCATCGGCGAGATGGGTCGTCGACGACAGGCCGCTTCGCGGACAAAAACGACCGTCGCGGTTGCACGGTCGCGGCAACCAAACCCCTGGCTGTTCAGCGCTGCGGGCGTCGCATCCGGTACGCGAAGAGCGCGATGGTCAGGCGGCGGCAGGTCGGTCCATCGAGCGGATGGTCGATCAACTTGCCGACCCGATCCAACCGATAGGCGACCGTCCGTGGGGCCAGATGGAGCCGCCGACCCGCTTCGCGCATGTTCTGGCCGCTTTCGAAGTAGACATCGAGCGTCTCGATCAACTCTGCGCCCATCCGGGCGTCCCCCAGGATCGCTCCCAGCTCGCGATCGACGACCGCGCCGAGCAGGTCGTCGTCGACGGTCACGAGCTCCTCAAGGGCGAGTTCGTCCGGCCCGCCGATCCAGCCGCGACGCCCGATCCGAACCGCCGTCCGGAGCGAGAGCGTCAGCCTGCCCATGGTCGCCGCGATCCCCTCGACGCCCTGGACCGTGACTCCGGCGACGGCCACCCAGTCCGGCCCGAGCAGGTCGTCGAGCTGGGCGGGCAGCTTCGTGTCGGCCGGCCATGAGGCCTTCGCCAGCACGACCAGCATGCCGCGCCAGACCAGGACCTGGGGCAACGGGAACGTCGACCTCGATGTGCCGTTCCGAACCGGTCGCCGGATCCGGCGCGCGAGCGCGTGCGCGTCGTCCTCGAGCGACACCTCGGTGTCGGCTCGCG
>Ga0184612_10000532_pt1 | contig 17886 bp, 20 predicted proteins | sample PLM3_60_coex_FD_133163 | JGI IMG/M metagenome (GOLD analysis project Ga0184612, IMG submission 133163) | Groundwater sediment microbial communities from an aquifer in East River, Colorado, USA - PLM3_60_coex | ecosystem: Environmental > Terrestrial > Soil > Riparian zone | place: USA: East... | reverse complement strand
TCAATTCTGAGCCCGGCGCGCCTCCGCGGAGATGTCCCCGTCCTCTGCGACGGTAATGGTGTGAAAGGAGGGGCGGTGACATGACCTCGCTGTGGTGTTCGGACTGTGGCATTGTCCGGCTCTTCGAGCCGGTACCGGACGGGGTGGACTACGAGTGGGCCTGCACCGGTTGCGGCGCTGCCGCGTTCGTCGGCGACCTGCCGCTGCCCGAGCGCGTCCCGGTTGCGGCGGTTGCCTGAGATCTTCATCGCCGGGTCAGCACGTAGCACGCGATCGCGGCGGCCGCGGCGACGTTCAGCGAATCGACATCGCCGTTCATCGGGATGCGGACGCGGCGGTCGACCTGGTCCAGCCATCGCGGTGAGAGCCCGTCACCCTCGGTGCCCACGACCAGCGCGACACGATCCCCGAGTGACACCCTCTCGAGCTCGACCGAATCCGCAGCCGGCGTCAGCGCCAGAAGCTCGAATCCGGCCGAGCGCAGGTCCGCGAGTCCGTCGTACCACCCGGCCATCCGCGCGTACGGCACCGAGAACACCGTGCCCATCGAGACCTTCACAGCGCGCCGGTACAAGGGGTCGGCGCAGCGCGGGCTGAGCAGCACGGCGTCCATGCCAAGCGCGGCCGCGCACCGGAAGATGGCACCGACGTTGGCGTGGTCGACCAGGTCCTCGAGCACGACCACGCGCCGGGCGCTCACCAGCACATCGGCGACGCTCGGCAGCCGCCGCCGATGCAGCGAGGCCAGCGCACCCCGATGGACGTGGAAGCCCGTCACCGCCTCGATCACGTCCGGTTCTGCCACGTAGCAGGGCACGTCGCCGGCCTGGTCGAGGACGTCCCCCAACGAATCGAGCCAGCGGGGAGCCATGAGCAGCGAACGCACGGGATAGGCGGCGCCGACTGCCCGCCGTACGACCTTCTCGCCCTCGGCCAGGAAGAGCCCGTGCTCGGCCTCGATCGAGGTACGCAGCTCGACGTCGCGCAGGGAGACGTAGTCGGCCAGCCTGGCGTCCGACGGTCCCGCGACATGCACGATCCGGGCCACGCCCGCATGATCCCACCCACGGCGACGGCCTGGATCAGAGCACCCGGCTGATGAGGCCGTACTCCAACGCCTCGTCCGCCGAGAGCACGCGTCCGGATCTGAGATCGCTGTCGACTTCGGATCGGGTGCGCCCGGTGGTGCGGGTGATGAGATCCCGGATCCGAGCGACCTTGTGCTCCTGTTGTTCGGCGTGGACTCTCAGCTGGCCCGCAGTTCCCTCAGCCCACGAGGGCGGCAGCGAGATCACCAGTATGGCGTTGCGGTGTGCGGCGCGTTCCTGTGCGGCGCACAGGACGGCGACTGCAGGTCCACCCAGCGCCCCACGCACGATGACGTGCACCGGCGCACGCACCAGGTCGACGGCGTCGGCGAGTGCGAGCGAGGCGTCCAGATCGCTCTCGGGGCAGGAAACGTGCATCTCGATCGGTCGGCTGTCGCGGTTTGCGAGAAGCAGCAGCTGCGCGGCAACTCCGTTGGCGAGCGGGTCGTCCAGATGACCCCCGACCACGATCACCCGCTGCTCGAGCAGCCGGCCTGCCACGTCGATGTCCCGCTGGGTCGGATCCGGCTCCTCCCACGACGGGATGATCGGAACCGGCGGAGGTGGGCTCGGGGGCGGGTGCGGCGTCGGCGGCTCGGACGGAGGGCCCGGCCGCCGGTATGGCGGCACCTCTGGCGGCCAGGGCGGCCACGTCGCAGCGTTACTGCGCGAGGACATCGGGTTCCTCCGGGTCGGTCATCTCACAGGGTGCGCTCCCCGTGCCGTGCATGGAAGTGGTCACGCAGGTCGGGTTCAGCAAGCGTTCAGCCGCGGGTTGCTAAAGAGGGCGGGCCATCGCTACAGCGGCGATGCCGACACAACCAGAGGAAGGTGCAGCATGAGACGTCGGTATGTGCTCCTCGTCGTTCCACTTCTCGGGATCATCCCACTGCTTGCTACCAACGCGGCCGAGGCCGGACGGAAGACGATCCCCTTCGCCGACGCTCGGTTGAAGGTCGAGGTCAACGCAACCGACGGCGATGCCGGCCTGCAGGTGTTTCTCGACGGGGAGGCGTGGAACGCGCTCAGCATCTTCAACCCAGCGGGAGAGAAGATCCTCGATGTCCAGGGCACGGGTCCCCTGATGGACTACGGCCTGACGGAGCTGTTCTCCGAGAGCAGTGAGCCGCCGTTCGACGTCTTCCCGCTCGAGGAGTTCAAGCTGCTCTTCCCAGAAGGCGTCTACACCTTCCAGGGAACGACCATTGACGGTAACGCGCTGGTGGGCCAGGCCACGTTGACACACGACATCCCCGACGGACCGCAGATCGTCGCGCCGAGCGAGGGAGAGACGGTGCAGCGCGACGAGCTGGTCATCGAATGGGAGCCGGTCGCGACGCCGCCTGGCATCGACGTCGTCAGCTACCAGGTCCTTGTGACCCGCGAGAATCCGCTTCGGGTGTTCAGCGCTGACCTGCCGGCCACCGCTCGGACGATGCCCGTCCCATCGGAGTTCCTCGAGCCGAAGACCCGGTACAAGGCGGAGGTGCTGGCCATCGAGGCCAGCGGCAACCAAACGCTCACCGAGGTCGCCTTCACCGTGAAGTAGCCGTCAAGCGTCAATCGGATGGGGCGAAGCGAAGCGAAGCAGAACCTCGTAACGGCCGTCCTCCTCGACGACCTCCAGTGCACCTGGCGACCCCTGGAAGATCGACATCATCGCCTCGTTGCCGACGAGCACGTCGGCGGAGAAGCCCCGGACGCCGTGGCGGCGGGCGTAGTCCAGCGCCCGCTTGTGCAGGGCCGTGCCGAGCCCTCGGCCCTGCCACCCCGGGTCCACCATGTAGGCGACGTCGGCGAAACCGCTCTCCGGGTCGAGGAAGTAGCTCGCCGTGCCGACGACGCGTTCCGTCTCCTGTTCGCCGACCACGGCGGCGAACGCCATCTCGTCCTCGTAGTTCACGCTGCACAGATGCTCGGCGTGCTCCAGCGTCAGCGACGAGAGCCGCCGGAAGAAGCGGGTCAGCACGTCGCCGGGGCGCAGCCGGTAGAACAACGCCTGGAGCAACGGCGCATCCGCCGTCCGGGTGGGTCTCAGCAGAACCCGCTGCCCGTCGGACAGCACGACCTCTCGCTCCTCCTCCACGGGATACGCGCGCCGACTCCGCAGCAGCTGGTCCTTGGGCAGCAGTCCCAGGTCGGCAGCCTCGCGCAGCAAGGCATCACGGTGGTCCGGGTGGGCGATCTCGACGAGTGCGACGGCGCGCTCCCGCAGGGAGGCGCCCTGGAGGTACGCAGCGCCGAACTCGGTGACCGCCCAGTGGACCTCCCAGCGCGGGATCGTGACCGGCTCACCCGGACCGAGTGCCGGCCGGATCGCCGACTGCCCGTGCGGGGTCGTCGACCGCAGGCAGATGATCGCCCTGCCTCCGCGCGACCGGACGGCTCCGCGATGGAAGGACACCTGCGCGCCGACACCGCCGTAGGAGGAGCCGGCCCACGCCTCCGCGCACACCTGGCCGGTCAGGTCGATGCTGGCCGCCTCCGTGATCGACACCATCCGCCGCTGCGCGGCCACGACGTCGGGGTCGCCCACCTCGTCGATCGGCCGCAGCACGATCTCGGCGTTCTCGTCGAGCAGGTCGTAGAGCCGGCGGGTGCCGAGGGCGGTGCTCGCCACGATCCGGCCGCGACTCATCGTCTTCCGCCGCCCGGTGACCACACCGGCCTCGACCAGCTCCACGACGGCGTCGGTGATCACCTCGGAGTGGATGCCGAGGTCACGCCGTGACCCCAGGTGGCGCAGCACCTGGTCCGGGACGTCGCCCGGGCCCGCCCGCAGGGTCGCCCCGTCGTCGACCAGGCGCGCGACGTATCGTGCGATCCGGTCGGCGACCGGGCTACCGACCGGCCGTGGGAACTCCGGGACGGCGGCGTCGGCCTCGACCATCACGTCGAGGCGCTCGAAGGGCACGGTGCTGTGGGGCCCGGAACGCGGCATCGCCGGGTTGATCTCCGCGACGACGAGCCTCGCCTGCCGAACCGCCTCGAGGGTGGCGTCGACGGACACGCCCAACGAACAACGCCCGGCGGCATCCGGGGGCGTGACCTGCACGAACGCAACGTCGATGCGGATCCGGCCGCGGCGCATGAGTTCCGGCAGCTCGGCAAGCGGAACCGGCACGTAGTCGACCCGGCCGGTCGGCAGCAGACCGACGGTTTCGGCGTCGACGGTGAACACCCGGTGCCGGAGCACCGAGCGCGGCTCGACGGGCCCGCCCCGGCGGTCGCCGAGAACATCGACGAGCACGACCCCAGGATGCTCGACGGCCTGCGCTTCCAGCGCCCTGAGCAACGTGCGCGGCGTCGCGCCGGCGCCGCCGGCAAAGACGTGTGCGCCCGCAGGCACCACCGCCACCGCCTCGTCCGCCGGGACGCAGTGCTCGCGCCACATGCGCGCAGCAAGCCCGGGCCGGAGCCGCATCAGCTCACCGTAGCGTCACGATGGCGACCAGCCCGACCGCGACGACCACAGCACGCAATGCGACCGGCGGCAGGTGCCGGGCGACCCGCGCGCCGACCAGACCACCCGCAGTCGCGCCCACGGCCACGAGTCCGGCCGCCGCCCAGTTCACATCGGCCACCACGGTGAAGACCGCACCGGCGACGAGGTTCGCCAGCCCGGCCAGAACGTTCTTGGCCGCGTTGACGCGCTGGAGCGTCTCGTCCAGGCCCAAGCCCAGCACCGCGATCAGGAGCACACCCTGTGCCGCACCGAAGTACCCGCCGTACGCGCCGACCAGGAAGATCAGCGCCCAGACCAGTGGACCGCCGTGATCGTGCCTGGGCCGGTCACCCACCCACCGAACGAGCCAGGGCTGGGCCACGACCAGGACACAGCCGAGCAGGATGAGGGCCGGAACGACTGCCTCGAACGCCGCCGCCGGCAGGACGAGCAGCAGCACCGCACCGGTGACCGCGCCGAGGACTGTGCCAACGCCCAGGCGTAACAGTCTCGGCCGTTGGCCGGCGAGCTCGCGCCGGTAGCCCCACGCGCCCGACACGCTCCCAGGTACCAGCCCGACCGTGTTGGAGACGTTCGCCACGACGGGGGGCAGCCCCACGGCGAGCAGGGTCGGGAAGGTCACCAGGCTGCCCGCACCCACGACCGTGTTGATCGTCCCGGCGGCCAACCCGGCGAGCACGACCGCCAACGCCTCCAGCAGGTTCATGCGCCACAGGACCGGTCATCCGGCGTCGGGGCGCAAGCTCGGGCGATACGCCGGTGCCTCACCCCGGCCGAGACTGGGGCGGTTCGGTCGACACCGACGCCTCCTTTGCCTCCTGCAGCGCCTGCCGCACCTCCTCGGCCGCTGCCGAGACCGCTGCCTCGACCTCCTCCTCCGCCTGCTGAGCCGCAGCCTCGATCTCGGCGAACTGCCCCGTCGCCGGCTCGCTCGGGGCTCCCGGCGCAGGCCCGCCTTCCGGGTAGCCGGACGGTGCCGCCCCGAACTTCCCCACGGCCGTGCCGAGCCCCTCGAGGGCGGCACCGATCTCGCTCGGGACGATCCAGACCTTGTTGGCGTCGCCGCGAGCGATCTCGGGCAACATCTGCAGGTACTGGTACGACAACAGCTTCTGGTCCGGGTTTCCTCGGTGGATCGCATCGAAGACCGCGTGGATGGCCTTCGCCTCGCCGTCGGCGCGCAGAATCTGTGCCTGCTTCTCGGCCTCGGCGCCGAGTACCGTGGCCTGCTTGTTGCCCTCGGCGGTGAGAATCGCCGCCTGCTTCTGCCCCTCGGCGGTGAGGATCTGCGACTGCCGGACACCCTCGGCCGTCAGGATCGTCGCGCGCTTGTCACGGTCGGCGCGCATCTGCTTCTCCATCGAGTCCTGGATGGACGGCGGCGGGTCGATCGCCTTCAGCTCGACCCGGTTGACCCGGATCCCCCATTTGCCGGTGGCCTCGTCGAGTACCCCTCGCAGGGCGTTGTTGATCTCTTCACGGCTGGTCAACGTGCGTTCGAGGTCCATGCCGCCGATGACGTTACGCAGCGTGGTCACCGTGAGCTGCTCAATGCCCTGGATGTAGTTGGCGATCTCGTACGTCGCTGCCTTCGGGTCGGTCACCTGGTAGTAGATGACGGTGTCGATCGACACCACCAGGTTGTCCTGGGTGATGACGGGCTGTGGCGGGAACGAGACGACCTGCTCGCGAAGGTCGATCAGCGGGAGCACACGGTCGACGAACGGGACGACAACGGTCAGGCCGGGGTCGAGGGTGCGGTTGTAGCGCCCCAGGCGCTCGACGATGCCCGCACGGGCCTGTGGCACGATCCGCACCGCCCTGCTCAGCGTGACCAACACAAACACGGCGAGGAGGACGACAACGATGAGGACAACCGCCGAACCGACGTCCATGAACGAGCAACCCTTCGACAGGTGGTGGACGCTGTGGGCGCCCTCCGTGGGATACGACGACGGAGCCTACGGACCCTCCGCCTCGTACACGAGCGCGGTGGCGCCCTGGATCTCGACGACGTCGACGCTGGCGCCGACCTCGATCACGGCTCGGCCGTCATAGCTGCGCGCGGACCAGATCTCGCCGGCCAGCTTGACCCGCCCGCCGTGGCCGTCGACCCGTTCAACCACCGAAGCCCGGCGACCGACCAGCGCGGCCACGCCGGTCCGGGTGCCCACTGGCGTGCGCAGGTGTCGTTTCGCCACCGGGCGTACTACGCCGAGCAGGGCGGCACTGGTGCCGATCGCGACCAGGGCCTGGACGAGGAAGCTCGCTCCCAGGATGGCCGCAATCGCACCGGCCACGGCGCCGCCCGCCAGCATCAGGAAGACGAGGTCGAGGGTGGTCGTCTCGATGATGCCGTTGACCAGAGCAAGCCCGAGCCATGGAACCCACGCGTTGTCGCTCAACCAGTCCAACGCGTCGCTCATGTGCGAAGCCTAAGCGATCAGACGGACGGAATATGAGAATGTGACGCGCCTTCTCACCGCGCGCGGGCGCTCCACCGGGCGCCGTTCCGGCTCACGGTCAAGGCGAGCCCGAAGCACTCGCTCAGGGAATGGTCGGTGACGATGTCGTCGACCTGACCGGCGGCGACGATCCGGCCCTCGCGGAGCAGCAAGGCATGGGTGAAGGCGGTCGGGATCTCCTCGACGTGATGCGTCACCAACACGGTCGCCGGGGAGGTCGGGTCGGCCGCGATGTCGCCGAGTGTGCTCACCAGCGCCTCGCGTGCACCGAGGTCGAGCCCTGCCGCCGGCTCGTCGAGCAGCAGCAGCTCCGGGTCGGTCATCAGGGCCCGCGCGATCTGCACTCGCTTGCGCTCGCCCTCGGACAGCGTGCCGAAGGTCCGGGTCGCAAGATGCCCCACGCCGAGCCGGTCCAGGAGGATCGCCGCACGATCGGAGTCGTAGCCCTCGTACTCCTCACGCCAACGCCCGAGGACCGCGTAGGAGGCCGTGACCACGACGTCTCGGACCGACTCACCACGGGGGATGCGGTCGGCCAGCGCCGCGCTGGTCAGTCCGATCCTGGGTCGGAGCTCGAACACGTCGACGGCGCCGAGCAGCTCGCCCAGCACCGCTGCGTACCCACTGCTCGGGTGCATCTGGGCGGACGCGACTTGCAAGAGCGTCGTCTTGCCGGCACCGTTCGGCCCGAGCACCACCCATCGGTCCCCGTCGGCCACCGCCCAGGTGACGCCGTCGAGGAGGTGGTGGCCGGAGCGCACCACCGACACGTCGGCGAGTTCGAGGACGTCGGTCATGGTGCGCGCAGCAGTCCTCCGAGTCGAGCATCGAGTCGCCGACGACCCTACGGCAGCCGCGAACCGTAGGCTCACCGGCATGCTCTCCCTGCCCCGTTCCGCCCGGCTGGCCGTGTGGGCCGGCGGGTGGCTCGACGGCGAGGCCACGCTCGCCGATGTCGTCGCGCGCGTACAGGGCGACGACGAGCCGCACACCGTCACCGGCGTTCCCGGGCTTGACAGCGCGGGCTCGCTGGGAACCGCACTGGGAGCGCTGCGGGCGAGCGGTGTCAGGGCGCTGCGCGTCGCGCTTCCCAGACCCGGCGATCCATACGGGCTGGCCGGACCGCCCGACCTGACCGCCGACGCCACGGCGGCCGGCGAGGCCGTCCTCGCGGTCGGCGCGCCGTACGGTCTGGTCCCGGACGTTCGGACATTCGGTCCCCCCGGTGACCAGGGACACCTCGTGAGCTGGGCCTGGCGCGACGCCGTCCGCCCGCCGCCGGGACCCTCGCTGGTGGAGGCCGAGCGCACATTGTCCGAGGCGCTCATCGCGGCGGGGTCGACCCTGACCAAACTCGACGTCGCGGCCTGGCGTCCAGAGGTTGCCCAGCTCCTGGACGACATCCGGACCGGACGCTCCGGCGAACCGCTCCCCCGGACGTTTCCGCCGACGGCGCAGGCTCTCGCCGCGCGGGCAGCGCGTCTTCTCGCCGTGTGCGACGTCGCTCTGCGGGACGACGGCGCAGCCGTCAGCGCCGCGAGGGCGGCGGAGCGACGCGACGCGCTGGTGCCGCTCGAACGTGCGGCCCGGCACGCGTTGGCCGCCGCGTGCAACACCCGTGCCGACTCACCACCCCCGTGATCGTCGGGGCCGTCCAGCGGGCGGACGATGGCCTCCGCGCGGCGCGTTCGTCGCTAGCCTGGCCGGGCCATGTCCGTCGAACCGCCCCCTGGGCCGCCGACCGCAAGCCTCACCGGCGCCGACAGCGCAGGGACGCTGCTCGTCACGGTCACCGGGCGCGACCGACCCGGTGTCACGTCGAAGCTCTTCTCCGCCCTCGGATCGCACCCGGTCGACGTCCTCGACGTGGAGCAGGTGGTGGTCCGAGGCCGGCTCGTGCTCGGCGTGCTGGTCACGGCCACCGCCGACGAGGGCGAGATCCGCACGGCCGTCCAGGACATCGCGGACGAGCTCGGTCTCGAGGTCGAGGTCGTCCGTGGCGGACGGGACCGCCGCCGGGCGCCGGGCGGGGCCCACGTCACGGTCCTCGGCCAGCCGCTGCGGCCGGTTGCGGTGGCCGCAATCGCCCGCCGCATCGCCGCGGCCGGAGCAAACATCGACCGGATCGTTCGACTCGCCTCCTACCCGGTCACATCCCTCGAGCTGGAGGTATCCGGCGCGGACCCGGCCCGGCTCCGGGTTGAACTTGCGGCAGAGGCGCTCGACCAGGGCATCGATCTCGCGGTCCAGCCGTCCGGGCTGATCCGTCGCGCCAAGCGCCTCGTCGTCATGGACGTCGACTCGACCCTGGTCCAGGGAGAGGTGATCGAGATGCTCGCCCAACGGGCCGGCGTACTCGACCAGGTCGCGCGGATCACGGCAGCCGCCATGCACGGTGAGCTCGACTTCACCGAGTCGCTGCGACGGCGGGTACGACTGCTCGAAGGTCTCCCGGCGTCGACTCTGGACGAGGTCAGCAGTGAGGTCAGTCTCACGCCGGGCGCACGCACGATGGTCCGCACGCTGAAGCGTCTCGACTACAAGTTCGCCATCGTCAGCGGCGGCTTCACCCAGATGACCGACCGCCTGGTCGAAGAGCTCGGAATCGACTATGCCGCCGCGAACACGCTCGAGGTCGGCGACGACGGGCGGCTCACCGGCGAGCTCGTCGGGCCGGTTGTCGACCGCGCCGGCAAGGCGGCGGCGCTGGCGCGCTTCGCCGCGGAGGCCGGCGTTCCGCTCTCCCAGACGGTTGCCGTCGGGGACGGAGCCAACGATCTCGACATGATCGCCGTATCGGGGCTGGGCGTCGCCTTCAATGCCAAACCACACGTCAGGGATGCCGCCGACACGGCGGTGAGCGTCCCGTACCTCGACGCTGTGCTGTACCTCCTCGGTATCAGCCGCGACGACGTCGAGGCCGCCGACGCCGCGGACGGCTACGAGACGCCCGCTCCTCCGGTCACGTGACCGGCCCACCCTCCGTCCTCCACCCAGGTGGCACGCGGAGCTTCTAGCGTGTGCCGCATGCTGCGCCTGCCCGACCCCACCCTGCTCGTTCTCGTCGGCCCGTCTGCCTCGGGCAAGAGCACCTGGGCGGCGCAGCATTTCGGACCCGGTCAGGTCGTGTCGTCGGACCATTTGCGCGCGCTCGTCGGCGAAGGCGAGCACGACCTCTCCGCCAGCGCCGACGCGTTCGCATTGGTCGACACGGTGGTCGAGGCACGGATGCGGCGCCGGCTCACCACCGTCATCGACACCCTGGGGCTCGACGACGAACGGCGGCGGTCGTGGCGCGAGCTCGCCGGGCGCCACGACGTGCCGTGTGTCGCGGTTGCCTTCGACACGCCAGCGGCCGAGTGCCGGAAGCGCAACGCCGCCCGGCCACACCGGGTGCCGGCTGCGGTCCTCGGCGGGCAGCTGCGCACCTACGCCGACGTCCGGAGCCGGCTCGCCGACGAGGGCTTCGCCGATGTCCTCGCACCGGAGCCGGTTCGCGTCGTGTCGCCATCCATGGCCGCCGCGGCACGATCGCTGCCGACGCCGGACCGGCAGCACGAGACGGGCCTCCGCTTCGGGCTGCAGATCTCGTCCTTCGAGGTGCCGGGTGGCCCGGCGGCGATGGGCGAACGGATACGAGAGGTGGCGGCTGCCGCCGAAGCGGCCGGCTTCTCCTCGATCTGGGTCATGGACCACTTCCGGCAGGCGCCGCAGCTGGGGCGTCCCTGGGACAACATGCTCGAGAGCGCCACGACCCTGGGCTTCGTCGCAGCCGCCACCAGCCGGATCTCGGTGGGCTGCCTGGTCCATGGCATCACGTACCGCAACCTGGCGCATCTGGGGAAGACCGTCGCCACCCTGGACGTGCTCTCCGGCGGGCGGGCCTGGTGCGGGATCGGCGCGGCCTGGTACGAGGCCGAGCACACGGCGTACGGGTGGCCCTTCCCACCGGTCGCCGAGCGCTTCGAGCTGCTCGAGGACGCCCTGCAGCTGTTCCCGCTGCTGTGGGGACCGGGCACGCCCTCGTTCGAGGGCCGGCGCATCCGGGTCCCCGAGGCGATGTGCTATCCGCGTCCACTCCGCGGTCGGATCCCGATTCTGGTCGGCGGCTCCGGGGAGCGGCGAACGCTCCGTCTCGCGGCCGAGTACGCCGATGCGTGCAACCTCTTCGGCGACGTGGACCGCGTTCAGCGCAAGGTCGAAATCCTGCGCCGGCACTGCGCCGACGTCGGACGCGACCCCGACGACGTCGAGGTGACCCACCTGTCGACCGTGCTGGTGAGTGGTGACGAGGCCGAGCTCGGACGCGAGGTCGAGCGCCGCCGCCCGCGACAGGGCGGTCAGGCGTGGGCGCGCCGGACCAACCCGGGCACCGTCGAGGATCACGTGCTGCGGGCCCGTGCGCTCCAGGCTGCCGGCGTCGAGCAGCTGATCGTCAGTCTGGCCGGCCTGTGGGACTCCCCAGCCCTCGAACGCTTCGCCGATGTGATCGCCGCCGTCCGTTAGGTCCTGACATGTGCGCGATCAACACCAGCGCATGGCTACCCGCGGGGGACCGCGAATGCGCTCAGCTGAGCCGTACTGGGGTCGAGATCCGCCCAGCTCGTGCCGACCTCGAAGACGGCTACGGCGCTGGTCGGGAACGCCAGCCGAGGGCCCTCCGAGTCGTCGAGCAGGCCGACCAGGGTGCCGATGCCCGGGTTGTGGCCGATGAGCAGCGCGCTCTCCACGTCCTCCGGCAGGCCGCGAAGAAGGTCCAGCAGCTCGCCCGCGCCGGCCGCGTACGCCGCGTCCGTGACTGTGTCCTGCGGCGCCACCGGCAACTCTGCCGCGACCAGGACGAACGTCTCGACCGTACGTCGCGCGCTGGAGACGAGCGCCACCTGCGGCGTCAGCTCGTGATCGCGCAACCATCGTCCGACCGCAGGCGCGTCCCGTCGTCCGCGTCCGGCAAGTGGACGCTCGTGATCGGCGACGCCGTCCGGCCACGCGGACTTCGCGTGGCGGAGCAGAACGAGCGTCTTCGACACGCCGTGGAGCGTAGCCCCGGTGGCCCAGCCGGCGACCACGGACCGCTCAGAGCTCGCCTCTGACCATGCGGATCAGCCGGTCGAGCACGTCGCCGGTCTCGCGCAGCCCGTCGTGCTCGTAAGCGTTGGTCTTCCACACCCGAAGGCCGCGAACAGCTGCAGCCGTCTCGCTCGAGAGGCGGGCGTCGACGTACATGTCGTCGGTGTAGAGCGCAGCGGCAACGGGAACCTCGTTCCCTGCCAGCACCTCGCGGTCGTAGAGCGCAGGCCAGTCGTCGCGCTGTGCAAGGAGCTCGGCGACGTCACGCAGGGGCGCCAACGCAGGGTCATCGTCGAATATCCACGGGTAGATCATCTCGCCGGTGAGCAGCAGTGGCGAAGCGTCCGGGTCGAAATCGGCCGGCCGGGTCCGTTCAGCGGCCCAGCGAGTCGCCACGTTCTGCGCGTAGCACGCCTCGTGCAGCACCGCGTACAGCGGGCCACCCGCGAACGAGAGCTGCGTCTGCACCCCGTGCAGGAACGTGTCGGAGAGCTCCGCGCCGCCCGGGCCGTCGACGAAGGCCTCCTCCAAGAGGTAGTGCACCGGCGGCACCCCGCTGCGGGCACCGAACGCCATGCCCAGGGTCTGGAGGCGACGGACCGACAACGGCGAACCATCGGGCAGCCGGACGTCGTTCGAGCGCAGGTACGCGGCGACGGCCTCGAGGCGCACGCGATCGTCGGGAAACGCTGCGTGGAAGGCCGCGTTCTTCGCACGGGCGTGGTCGTAGGTCACCTGGTACACCTGTTCGGCGGAGGCCTCCAGCGGGCCCAGACCACCGGTGATGTACGCCGCCGACAGGCCCTGCGGCGCGAACGAGAGATAGGTCAGGACGCAGAATCCGCCGAACGACTGCCCGAGCACGCTCCATCGGCCGTCCGCGGCGAGCAGCGTACGCCGGATGTGCTCGGCATCAGCCACGATCGCGTCGGCCCGGAAGTGCGCCAGGTAGTCGGCCTGGGCGGCGGCATCGCCCCGGCGCCGGATCGTGCGTGCGGTCGCCGGGCTCGACCGTCCCGTTCCGCGCTGGTCGAGCAGCAGGACGCGGAAGTCGTTGACCGCACGGCCGATCCAACCTGACGCACCTTCGGGGCGGGGCGACTTACCGCCCGGACCGCCCTGCAGGAACAACAGCCACGGCAGGTTGTCGTCGACCTTGTCGACGGCCACGACCTCACGCGCGTAGAGGCGCACCGACTCGCCGCTCGGTTGCGCGTGATCCAACGGCGCGTCGAACCAGTGGTCGCGAAGCGCCAGGCCACCCAGCCGCACCGTGCCGTCCCGCCCGGCGGGGATCACGGGTGCCTCCAGGTCGGGTTCGCGCTCTCCGCTGCGCTCAGTGCGATCAGGCCCCCATCGCGTGCGCTCCGCCATCGACATGCACGATCTCACCGGTGGTCTTCGGGAACCAGTCGGACAGCAGGGCGACGACGCCGCGGGCAGCGGGCTCGGGGTCGGTGAGGTCCCACCCGAGCGGGGCCCGCCGGTCCCACACGCCCTCGAACTGGTCGAAGCCAGGAATCGACCGGGCCGCCATGGTCTTCACCGGTCCGGCGGACACCAGGTTGACCCGGATCTTCTTCTCTCCCAGGTACTTGGCCAGATAGCGGGCCGTCGACTCCAGGCCCGCCTTGGCGACGCCCATCCAGTCGTAGCCGGGCCAGGCTACTTGCGCGTCGAAGTCGAGCCCGACGACGGAACCGCCGCCTTCCATGAGCGGCAGCACGGCCATCGTCAACGACTTCAGCGAGTAGGCCGACACGTGCATGGCGGTGGACACAGCCTCGAACGACGTGTCCAGGAACCTGCCTCCGAGGGCATCCTGGGGGGCGAACGCGATCGAGTGCACGAGACCGTCGAGACCGTCGACGTGCTCGCCGACGCGCTGCGCCAGCGTGGCCAGCTGGTCGGAGTCCTGAACGTCGAGCTCGAGGACCGGCGGCGGGTCGGGCAGGCGCTTCGCGATGCGCTCGACCAGGCTCATCCGCCCGAACCCGGTCAGCACCACGGTCGCGCCCTGGTCCTGTGCCAGCCGTGCGACGTGGAATGCGATCGAGGCGTCGGTGAGGACGCCGGTCACCAGGATCCGCTTGCCGTCCAGGATGCCCATCAATGTCCCATCCCCAGTCCGCCGTCGACAGGGATCACCGCGCCGGTGATGTATGCCGCCTCGTCGCTCGCCACCCAGCGCACGACCCGCGCGATCTCGTCGGCCGACGCGTAACGGCCGAGCGGGATCCCGCTCAAGATCTCCTCGCGACGCTTGGGCGGGAGTTGCGCGGTCATGTCCGACTCCAGGAAACCCGGAGCGACGACGTTGGCGGTGATTCCCCGGCTGCCCAGCTCGCGGGCGATCGAGCGGGCCATGCCCACCAGCCCCGCCTTGCTGGCCGCGTAGTTGACCTGTCCCGGTGAGCCCAGAAGTCCCACGACACTCGAGATCAGCACGATGCGCCCGCGGCGTGCCCGGAGCATGCCGCGCGCCGCCTGCTTCGCCACCCGGAACGCGCCGGTCAGGTTGGTGTCGACCACGCTGGTGAAGTCGTCCTCGCTCATCCGTAGGAGGAGCGTGTCGCGCGTCACGCCGGCATTGGCGACCAGCACCTCGACCGGGCCCTGCCGTTCCTCCACCGCGGCGAACGCCGCCTCGACCGACGCCTGGTCGGTCACGTCACAGCGGACCCCCGACAGGCCGTCCGGCGGCTCGCCGGCGCGGTGCGTCACGGTGACGGCGTCGCCCGCCTCGGCGAACGCCCGGGCGATGGCGAGGCCAAGCCCCCGATTACCCCCGGTGACGAGCACGGACCGGCTCACGTACGCACTCCCTTCGGACGATCGCAGCGCGACCGACGCTATCGGTACCCGCGACGTGCCGGCTTCGGGTGCCTGATCGTCAGCGGCCTGCCCGTGCCCTCGACGGTCAGCGGTCCTCGAGCCGGAAACCGATCTTCATTCCCACCTGGAAGTGCTGAACCGTGCCGTCCACCAACTGGCCGCGGACCTCGGTCACCTCGAACCAGTCGAGATGACGCAATGTCTCACCGGCCCGCGCGACTCCGTTGCGGATCGCGGCGTCCATGCTCTCGGTCGAGGTTCCGACGATCTCGGTGACCCGGTACGTGCGGTTCATGGCGATCCCTTCCGGGTGACTGGTGCCATCGAGGTCATGATCCCGTACGCGCCGCGGAGACGGGTACCGTGAAGGTGTGAGCACGCCCGCGCAGCGGCGGCACCAGCCGGTCCAGTCCGTCACCACGGCCCGAACGGCGCACAGTGACGACGTGGACACCCGGCAGCGCCGATACCTGCTCATCATGGGCATCCGCATCGCGTGCCTGCCGCTCGCGATCGTGGTGCAGGGTTGGGCCCGGTGGGTCTTCATCGTGGGCGCCGTCGTGCTGCCGTACGTCGCCGTCGTCGTCGCGAACGCCGTCAGCCGGCACGAGCCCGGGGCGCTCGTTCCGGTCGAACAGGAGCCACGACGAGCGCTTCCGCCTGCGGATCCCGAAAACATGCGGGATACCGCATGACCCACCCTTCACGGGTCATGGATTCCGTGTAATACTCCGTGCGCGCGCGTTCCGTATTCCCCCGTCGGTGCGCGTCGTGACGGCGACGCCGGGCGGCTTCCCCCGTGGCTGCCCGGCGTCGTCCTCTGTCCGGCTCGGCTATCCGCCGATGGCCGACATCGGCCTGGCCGGCTGTAGGAATCCGGGGTCGTCGATGCCGTGGCCGGGAAGCTTGCCGGCCATCGCCACCCGCCACCGGTCGGCCAGATCCGCGTCGGTGGCGCCGCTGCGCAGTGGGGTGCGCAGATCGGACTCGTCGCGCGCGAACAGACACGTCCTGACCTGCCCGTCGGCTGTGAGCCTGGTGCGGTCGCAGGCCCCGCAGAACGGACGCGTCACGGAGCCGATCACGCCGACCCGGGCCGGGCCGCCGTCGACCAACCAGGTCTCGGCCGGCGCGCTGCCTCTCTCGTCGGCGCCTACCGGCGTCAGGTCGTACTCGGTCCGAAGCGATGCCAGGATCTCCTCGGCCGTCACCATCTCCTCGCGCCGCCAACCGTGCTGCGGGTCGAGCGGCATCTGCTCGATGAACCGCATCTGGTAGCCGCGGTCCAGGGCCCAGCGGAGCAGCCGGGGAGCCTCGTCGTCGTTGATCCCGCGCATGAGTACTGCATTGATCTTGACCGGCACCAGGCCCGCAGCGGCGGCCGCCGCGAGACCGTCGAGAACGTCGCTCAGCCGCCGCCGGCGGCTGATGGCCTCGAACTGCTGCTGGTCCAGCGTGTCGAGGGATCCGTTCACGCGGTTCAGACCGGCAGCCGCGAGTGCCGGCGCCATCCTGGCCAGCCCGACCGCGTTGGTGGTGAGCGCAAGCTGTGGGCGCGGCGTGAGTTGGGCGCACTGCGCAACGATGTCGACCAGCCCGCGCCGTAGCAGCGGCTCGCCGCCGGTGAAACGCACTTGCCGGACGCCCAGCCGCTCGACCGCGACCCGGACGAGCCGCACGACCTCGTCGCCCGTGAGCATCTCCGGTGTGGGCAGCCAGTCGAGACCCTCGGCGGGCATGCAGTAGGTGCAGCGCAGATTGCATCGGTCGGTGAGTGAGACGCGCAGATCCGTCGCCGTACGGCCGTAGCGGTCGACGAGCACGAGGCCTCCTGCCCGCATCGGTGCCGATTCGCCGTCTAGCCTATGCCCCGCGAGGGACACCTCGGCGGCTCCCGGTCTACGGTCGTATGGTGTTCCGGTTCCTGGCCTCTCGGCGGTGGGCGGTGCGCATCCTTGCCGGGCTCGTCCTGGTGGCCGCATGCGTACGGCTGGGGCTCTGGCAGCTCGACCGAAACGATCAGCGAGAGGCCCGCAACGAGGTGATCGAGGCCAACGCGCACCGCGATCCCGTTGCCGTCGACGACGTGCTCACAGCCGGCACACCCGTGGCGTCGGACCTCGTGTGGACCCCTGTCGAGGCGACGGGGCGGTACGACAGCGACCACCAGCTGGTCGTGCGCCTGCGTCCCCTGGACGGCGAGCCCGGCGTCCACACCCTCACGCCGCTCGTCACCGAGGGCGGGGCAGCCGTCCTGGTAGACCGCGGGTTCGTCCGGCAGGACGGTCCGGCGACCGTGGCGCCGAGACTGCCGGAGCCGCCGACGGGAGAGGTCGACGTCGTCGGGCGGGTCCGGCAGAGCGAGGAGGGGCGCGGCACCGGCGGCGATCCCGCTGGGGGCTCCGTGCGCTACGTCGATGTCGACGAGATCGCCCGGGCGCTCCCCTACCCGGTGTACGGGGCATGGATCGAACTGATCGAGGAGGACCCAGCACCGGTCGATGCGCCGGTGAAGCCCTCGGCACCCACCACCGACGCAGGTCCGCATCTGTCATACGCGGTGCAGTGGTTCATCTTCGCGTGCATCGGAGTCGGCGGGTTCGTGTTCCTCGTCAGGGCGGAGTCCCGGATCCGCCGCGCGTCGCAACACGAGTCCGGTGATCATGAGCAGCTGGGAGTCGGGTCCGGGCCCTGACCGTTCGCGACCACGAAGGGAAGCTGCATGGCGGGATATATTGGCAGGAAGCTTGGCCTGGCTGTCGGCGCTGCCACTCGTGGCCGGGCTCCTGGCCGCACAGCATCGGAACATGAGTCTCGACGACAACGCCGCGCTCATCGTGATCGACGTGCAGAAGGGCTTCGCCGACCCGGCCTGGGGCAAACGCAACAACCACGAAGCCGAGGCCAACATCGCCCGTCTCGTCGACGCCTGGACCGGTTCTGGACGCCCGATCGTCCGCGT
>Ga0184612_10000529_pt1 | contig 17891 bp, 17 predicted proteins | sample PLM3_60_coex_FD_133163 | JGI IMG/M metagenome (GOLD analysis project Ga0184612, IMG submission 133163) | Groundwater sediment microbial communities from an aquifer in East River, Colorado, USA - PLM3_60_coex | ecosystem: Environmental > Terrestrial > Soil > Riparian zone | place: USA: East... | reverse complement strand
GCAACGCGCGGATGGTCGACGAGTCGAGACCACCAGAAAGAACCCCGGTTGTTTCGTGTCTTGGGGTTCTTTCTGGTGGTCTCGGCTCGTCGACGCGTGGCCCCAGGGCCACGCGTCAGCGGGGCAGCACACGGAGCGGTTCCGTGTTGTCCGTGTTGTCCGTGGCTCATTCGTCTGAGATTGACCCACGACCAGCTTCCTGGATTGCCTTGCCCCACGGCCTCAAAGGCGATACGCTCCGCGCCTGAGGAGACCTCTCATGAAAAAACTCGGAGTCGCTATCATCGTCATCGCCATCGCGGGCTTCGCCAGCCTCGGTCGCACCCAGGGAAAAACGGACCCGGCACTCGACAAGCTCGCCAAGGAATTCATGGCAGCGTTCAATGCCAAGGACGCCGCCAAAGTCGCGTCGTTCTATGCGGACGACGCGGTGCTGATGCCGCCGAACGTGCCGCTGGTCAAAGGACGCGCCGCCATCGAAGCGCAGTTCAAGCGGGACTTCCAGCAGGGAGTGTCCAACCTGCAGCTGCGGCCGCTCGAATCCTCGACCACGGGCGGTCAGGCTTTTGAGGCCGGCACGTCGACGGTCACCATCAAGACAGGCACGGCGACCATGACGGAGAACGGGAAGTACCTGACGCTCTTCAAGCGGGTCGGGAGCGACTGGAAGATCTCGCACGACATCTTCAACAGCGACCAGGCTCCTCCACCGCCCCCAAAGAAATGAGCGGACGGAGCGATGAGGCGCGTCTGCTCGATTGATCCGACGCTCGAGCGTCGCCTGCAAGGAGTCTTGTGCACGCGCTGATTGCTGACGACGACCGCGTGACAGCCACCATTCTGAAGAACATGCTCGAGAGATGGGGCCTCGAGGTCATTGTCGCGCACGACGGGGGTGAAGCATGGCGCATTCTTCAGCAGACGTCAGGGATTGGGCTGGCGATCTTCGATTGGATGATGCCCGAGGTTGATGGTCCAGAGCTATGTCGTAGACTCCGTTGCGCGCACACATTCATGTCCTGCTCGTAACCGGCCGCAAGAGTCGCGCCGACCTGGTCGCGGGCCTGGATGCCGGCGCCGATGACTACCTGACCAAGCCGTTCGACCCCGAGGAGCTGCGTGCGCGGGTGAACGTGGGTCTGCGCGTGCTGGCCCTGCAGGAGCGGCTCGCGGAATGGGTCACAGAACTGGAAGCGGCGCTGTCCAAGGTGAAGCAACTGCACGGCCTGCTTCCCATCTGCAGCTACTGCAAGAGCGTGCGTGCAGATCAAAACTACTGGGAACAAGTCGAAGACTACGTGGCGCACCACGTAAATGTTCAGTTCTCACACAGCATCTGCCCGACCTGCTATGAAAAGGTGATCGCCCAGTGGGACCTGGGCGATGATAGCGGAGACAAACAATGACCACGTGCCGGAAACCACGGGGCCGCGACAGCAGGAAGGCAAAAGGGAAGGCGAGCGGCTATCTGCCCGCGCGCTCCGCCGCCTGCCGCACGCGCCAGGCCTGCCAGAGGTGACGCCGCTCGTGCGCGCCGATGACGTGCAGGCCTGTGGCCAGGCTGAAGCGCACGCCTCGGACGAACGGGTTGGGGAATCGCACGCCGGCGAGATCCAGATCGGCGTACGTGCGCAGGAACGCACGCACTTCATCCTGTGACGCCGCGAAACCGGCGAACGCATCCGCGAGCGGTGGCGCGGTGCGCGGCTGGATGCTCCGCGGCGCCTTCCCTTTGAAACGCGGCTTCACCGGCGGCTCGAGACTGCGCGCGAACCAACGGCCGACAAGTCCCGGCACGACCGGACCGCGTCGCTGCCGCCCTTCCCTGCGCGCGCGGATGGCAGGTTCCTCCATGGCGCGCAGGTACACGCGGTTGGCGGTCGCGAGATGGTCGAGGCATTCCGCCACGCTCCAGGAGGCACTTTCGGCGCGCCACGCGCCCAGCGGCTCGGTCAACCCCTCGACGAGCGCCCGCGCGTCGCGCTCAGCCGCATCGAGCTGGTCTTCCAGACTCCTGATGTCCGCAGGAACGCTCATGTCCGCCACTCCACACCTTAGAGTACCTTGAATGGACGCAGGACTCAGCTGCGGGCCGCCCTCCAATCCAGTCAGCCGATCCATCCGTAGAAGTTAGCGGCGCGCGTCGTTGTTGCCGCGCCGCCAGGAATAGATGGAGGGACTATGAAGACTCGTCAGCTCGCGGTGTGTGCCGCGACGGCGCTCGTGCTCTGTGCAGGCGTCGAGACATCGTACGCGCAGACCTGGACAGGTCCATACGTCGGCGGCACCATCGGTGGCGGCATGCAGCCGAGTGGCGACAGCAGAATCGTGCAGTTCGACAAGACGCTCGACGGCAACTTCAACGACACGATCCTGACCGCCGCCGGTGTGAACGCGTTCGGGCCGGGATTCTGCGCTGGGGCCGCCGTGAACGCCACGCCAGCGGGAGGGTCCAACAAGGACGACAGCGCGCCGGACTTGGGTGTGCGCGGCGGCTACGACTGGCAGGTCGGCCGCTTCGTCGTCGGCGCCGTCGGCGAGATCTCGTGGACGGATCAGACCGGCAGCGTCAGCGCGTTCAGTACGACGCCCGCGTTCTACACCTTGATGCGCGAGCTCAACTGGCTCGGCGGCTTCCGCGGACGTGCCGGCTACGGGGCAGGACGGTATCTGATCTACGGAACTGGAGGCCTTGCCAGAGCGAGCGTCGATCACAGCTTCACGACGAGCAACGTGGTGAACACTTTCGTGCCCGCCGGCAACGACGGCGTCTGGGGCTATCAGGCCGGAGGCGGCCTGGACATTCGCTTCGGCCGTCGCTTGTCGTTTGGCGCCGAGTACCTGATGACCGGTCTCGACGACAAAGACGAGTACACCGTCCGCGTGCAGGGACCGGCGCCGTCGACCAATGCGTTCATTCTGACGAACGCGGCAGAAACCGATCTGCGGCGCGCGGATCAGTTCGACTTCTACTCCGTGCGGGTCACAGTGGGTTATCGGTTCTAGAACCGCGGACAACACCGACAGCGGCGGACGCCTGCTCCTCGATTCACCGAAGAGCCACGCGCGACAACGTGGCTCCTCGGTGCGCACGAGGAGCAGGCTCCCACCTAGGCCGATCGCCTGACATCAGGTTCATCGAACGCCGTGATCGGCACGAGACAATCCGGGCAATCCCCTGAGTCGCGCATCACCTGTCCGTGACAGCGCTGGCAGAACCCCTTCATTCCGGATTCTCTCACTGGCGGTGCGACAAACACCGCGTCCATGCCCTCGGACTCGAGAATCTCTTCAATCTCTCGTTTCGCTGCGAGTTGACGTGGCGTCGGCTCATCAAAGTACATCAGCCGCGCAGTCCGGCAGAACTCGTGGGCAGGGGTGATGACGCTCATGACCCTCATGCCGCTCACACCGTGCAGCGCCTTGCGTGTCAAGCGATCGGCCGCAAGGATCGCGCCTGGCGGTGAAAGGACCATCAGCGCTGCGTCAGACTTCCAGCCAGAGGGGTGCGCCTGGTGGAGCCTCCGCCAACTTCGTCGATAGGTGAGCACGATGGCGGTCAGCCAGACCACGAGAATCGTGAGCAGCGGCGCCCAGATTCTGAGTGGGCCGAAGCTGCTGATAGCCAGGGGCGCAACGACAAACAGATAGATGAACAATCCTTCCCCCAGCTTGCGCAAGGGCGCGGCCAGCGACAGAGCCAGCGCCACACGGCGTTCGATGTCGGCGCGTTTCGCCGGCTTGCGGCCAGCCTCCGCTCCGGCGCCGAGATCGAACTCGAAGGAGTGACGAAATGGCGGAAAGAGAGGCGGCGCGAAAAAGCCCATACCGTCCCTGACCGGCAATCGCGGACCGTGCTGAGCGCGAAACTCCCCGATGCGAGATCCGGTGAGAATCAGAGAGTTCGAAGTCGCCCACCACAACGCGTCGGACACGTAGACACACCAGAGCACCAAGATCAGCGGGATCAGCGGGACGAGCGAGGCCAGCCCCACGTCAGGATGCGGCGCCGGCGGATTCTTCCGCAGGCTTCTTCCCGGAGAGCGCTCCGAGCACCCGCTTCAGGGCGGCGACTGCCGCGACTGCTCCGAACACCAGAACCTTCCACAGCTTGGCGAGCAGACCGCTCTTGGCCAGGGCGGCGCCGGCGCCACCGGCGACGAGAGCCGTCAACCCGTATTCGGCAATCTTGTCGCCAGCCATGAACTCGGCGTAGCGATTACCAGAGGTGAATTCGAATCCGGTCAGGAGCTGGTCGAATTCTGGAACAGTCGATGCGACTTGCGTCGGATCGAGCACCAGATCCACGTCCATGACTCCGCGACGGCCGAGCAGCCGAACGGAATAGTTCACGACCTCGTCTCCTTCGCTGGACCCCCGAATGGCCCAGGTCAGGTTATTCGTGACGGGATCGTAACGGGGCTGGGCGTGCCAGCCGAGAATCTCCATCGTGGCCCAGCCACGCTTGCGCCGTTCCTCGTTGGAGTGCTCGGTGCCCGTCTTGATCGAGTCGAGGATGGCTTTCGAGTCCAGGGCGTCCTTCTCGTCGTCTTTGACATAGCCGACAGAGTCGAACTCGAAGATCACGAATTACTTGTTATCCGACTGTTCCGGGGGAACCAGAACACCGAGCTCGGTTCCGCCGACAGGATTCTGGGTCAGCTCCAGGAAACGCCGCACCCCTTCCCGGCCCGCAAAGCGGTACCCGTCCGGAATTCGAATCTGGGCGACACTTCCAAGCTGCCCGGTTCCTGGCCCCGCCTGCCAGTTGATACCGCTCTCCTGCGTGTTGTCCTGCGCGTGCGAGACGCTGGAAAGGCCCAAAAGAACGCCGACGACAACGCCAACATTTGCCAGTACGGCCGTCTGTTTTCTCATGTCGTGTTCTCTTTTCCTCGAACCTCTAACGCTCGCGCGCGACGAAAGCGCACAGCTCCGCTGTTCGCGGCCACGGCGTGACAGGGAGCTACACTTGCTGGGGGGGTATAGAGAATTGTGAGGGCTTCACGGCTGCCAGTCAAGGCCCGATGAATTGACGTGCAAGGTCGGGAAGGTCGCTCTGGCGATCGAACACCTCGGACTAGCGGTAGAACGGCTGCGCTTCCAACCACCGTGGTCCGTAGCGCGGCGCGGGCTTCCCTACCTCGAGGGCACCCAGATCCGGCGCGCGGCCGGCGAATCCGTCGTTGACCGTCGGAATGGCCACGCCCGCGTCCACGGCCTTGCTGGACGGCTTGAGGCGGAAGTCCAGATCGACGGCGTGATAAACCGCATGGCGCCTCGACGGATCGGGCGGCGTCATGCGCTCGAAGATGTCGAAGTCGAGCTCGAGCCCGTGGGCCTCCTGGCCGGTGCCGGAGCGGAACTCGGCAAGGCTTCGAAATGCTTTCCACTGCTCGGGCTTCGGCTCGTACAACCGCTGCCCCGCTTCCGGCCCCAACCAGGAGTACTGCGCCGCGACGCCCGCGTTGGGACGGTAGCCGTTGTAGTCGGAGCTGTACGCACCAGTGGCATTGGCCCACGTCATGATCCCGCGGTCCGGCGTGTCCCGGCCGAGAAAGAGGTTGTTGCGGAAGTGCATGTTCGCGGACGGGTCGCGTGCCACCTGCTCGCCGATGATCGTGTTGTGGTAGACGAACAGCCCTGCCGGCTTGGCCGAGAACTTGAATGCCACGCCGCTCGGCACGTGATAGAGGATGTTGCCGATGAAATAGACCGGGCCACCGAAGACCGGCTGCGCACTGTAGCCGCCGTGCGCCGCATTCACCCCGCGGTTGTTGAAGACGCGCACGTTGTGCACGCCACCGTCGGTCTCGACGAAATCATCATTCGACATGTGGATGTCGTTGCCGTAGATGTCGATCGACGATGCTTGCCGCTCCGGATCCCGCTCGGGCGTTCCGTAGGTGGAAATGCCGATGGCATCGTGGAAGTACGCAATCGCGTTGTGCGCTATCACGTGCCCGGGCCCGTAGACCTTGACCGCGTAGTAGCTGGTCAACTGGTGCGATCCGTACGGTCCCGCACTTGCCCACAGCGGTCCCGTCCAGCCGATCAGCCGGAAGCGGTCGTCGCGGCCGAGAAAGATGTTGTCGGCGATGTAGAAATCGCTCGAACCGGCATACTCGGTCCACACGCCGAAGCCCACGTTCTCGAAGCGGCAGTTCTTCACCGCCAGGCCGACGGCACCTGTGACCTCCTTCTGGCCGGCAAAGATGCCGACGTCAGTGTTGCGAATCGTGAGCCCGTCGAAGATGTGATAGCTCGAGGCCATGACATCGAAGAGGCGGTGATTGCCGGCACCATCGACGATGACTTCCCCGTCGCCCGCCGCCTTGATGGTGATGGGCTTGTCAGGCGTGCCTTTGAGGGTGAGGGACATCGATCCGTCAAAGGGCGCCATCATGGCGTCGACGTAGTTCAGCCGCTCGGACCTGTAGAGCCCGACGTGCATGAGGATGGTGTCGCCCGGCTGAGCGCGCCGCTCCCACACGACGCTCCAATCGCCGAGCCCGGCTCCGTAGTACGCCTGCAGCAGGCTGGTGAAGCTCGGCTCCTGCCGCGGCCCCTGATAGTCGGACGGATACACATGAAGCGTGCGTCCCTCCTTCGACGGCTGAGGCTCGCTTCGCGTTCTGACTCGGACGATCTGGCTCGTCTGGCCCGTGACGCCGTCGGGATCTGTCAACTGGAAGCGGCACTCGTACTCAGTCCCCGATTGCAGGTTGAAAATGCTGCCCGCGAATCCATCCGGCACGGTGTAGTCCAGATTCTCGCGGCGACGGTAGATGTTCTCGCCGCCAATCCGCACGAGCGGCAGCGCCTTCCGCCAGGCCGTCTCTCCGATGGCCCGGAACTCGACAGCAACGGATGCGTTGCGGTTCTCGTCGCCGCGGATTGCCCATTCAAAGCCGAGGTTGAGCAGCGTGGGATGCTCGACGACGAACTTCCCGGCCTCGGTGCTGTTCTGGACTGGCGCACCGGTGGGCGCGCCGATTGAGAGCAGGATGAGGAGCACGAGACAGGCAGGCATCATGATCGCGGCTCATTATAGCGAGCCGCTGTGGGACGGCTCCTGAAGAAATGGTCCGCCTGGATCCTCACGGTTTGGATACCTTATTGGAAACGATGACCAACCCCGTCATCCGCCCGCTGGCGATCGAAGACCTCGACGGTGCACTCGCGTTGAGCACGACGGCCGGTTGGAATCAACGGCGGGACGACTGGCGTATGCTGTTGCGGCTGGCGCCCGCGGGAAGTTTCGCTGCCCTCGCCGAAGAACGCATCGTCGGCACGGCGATCGGCATCGACTACGGCGGCTTCGCGTGGATTGCGATGATGCTGGTGGATCCTGGCTACCGGGGCCGCGGCGTCGGCCGGTGTCTGCTGGAGGCGGCCATGGGCGCGGTGCCCTCCGATCGTCCCATTCGCCTCGATGCAACGCCCCTGGGCCGCCCGCTCTATCAGCGGTACGGCTTCGAGGACGAGGCGATGCTCACGCGCCACGTCATCTCCGCGGCCGCCCCGCCTCCGCCAAGGGTTCGGCGGCTCCGCGAACCGCGCGATGAGTCGTCGCGCGTGCAGCGACTGACGGCCGCCGACCTGAAGATCGTGACCCGGCAAGACAACGAGGTTTTTGGTGGCAATCGCGACGAGGTGCTGGAGTGGGTTCTGAACACCACCCCGCAGTATGGGCATATCGTACGGAGCGACGATGGATTGGCGCACTATTGTCTCGGCCGCCAGGGTCGCCTGTTCGATCAGATCGGGCCCGTGGTCGCCGGCGACGACGACATCGCCCAGGCATTGATGAACGCGGCACTTACTGCAGGGGGCGGTCGGCCGGTCGTTGTCGATGCGTTCGACTCGCACAGCACGTTCACCGCGTGGCTTCGCGCCTGCGGCTTCCAGATTCAGCGGCCACTGTTCAGAATGTGCCGTCCCTCTGGCCAGATGGCGTCCAGCGTCGCGGGCCGGAACCGGCCGGCGCTCGTCGAGTTCGCCATTCTCGGACCTGAATTCGCCTGATCGAGGATGCCGCGCAGTTTGCTACGATGCGCGGTGGATGAAGCTCCCCGACCGCATCGACACGGAGACCGAGCTCGACGACGCACTGGCGGCACCCTCTGACGCGGATCTCGGGTGTGTGGCGCGTCTGAACGGTGACGTGTTGATTCTTGGCGCCGGGGGGAAGATGGGGCCTTCGCTGACCCGCCGTGTGCACCGGGCCCTCACCCGAACCGGCAGCCCCAGTCGTGTGGTGGCCGCATCCCGCTTCTCGTCCGCCGCCGCGCGTGCGAGCCTCGATGCCGAGGGTATTCAGACGCTTGCGTGCGACCTGCTCGACCCCGTCCGGATCTCCGCGTTGCCGCGCTGTCCCTACGTCCTGTTCCTGGCGGGCCGGAAGTTCGGGACGCTCGATCGAACCGACGTCACGTGGGCGACCAACACGGTGATTCCCGCGCGCGTTGCCGAGCACTTCTGTCAGTCGCGCATGGTGGTGTTCTCAACGGGCAACGTTTACCCGATGGTGCCCGTCAGCGGCCCCGCGTCCACAGAAGACGACCCGCCGGCACCAACAGGCGAGTACGCGCAATCATGCCTCGGACGCGAACGCGTCGTGGAGTTCGTCTCGCGCGAGCAGGGCATGGCTACGGCCATTCTTCGTCTGAACTACGCCGTGGATCTGCGGTACGGCACGCTGGTGGACGTCGCACGGCGAGTGTTCGCGGGCGAGTCGATCGACCTCACGGTCGGCTTCTTCAACGCCATCTGGCAGGGGGACGCGAACAGCTACGCGCTGCGCAGCCTCGAGCTCGCCTCGTCGCCGCCGACGATTCTCAACGTCACCGGTGCTGAACGCGTCTCCGTTCGTGAGACAGCGCAGTGGTTCGGCACGGTGTTCGGCCGATCTCCGCGCCTTGCGAACAGCGAGGGGGCGGTTGCGCTGCTGAGCGATTCGAGCCGGTGCCGCGCTCGGCTCGGCGAGCCCTCCGTGCCGCTCTCCGTCCTGCAGCACTGGGTGGCACACTGGGTGCAGGCCGGAGGCCACTCGCTGAACAAGCCTACGCACTTCGAGGTGATCGATGGCCGCTTCTGATGCCGGCCATGTATCAGAGCTTCGGCGTGCGCTCCTTCGAGGGCTGGTGATTCCTGCCCATCCGCTCGCCCTCACCGAGGCTCGCCGCCTCGACGAGCGGCGGCAGGTGGCACTGACGCGGTACTACTGCGATGCGGGCGCCGGCGGCATCGCCGTCGGCGTGCACACTACGCAGTTCGCGATTCGAGACCCCGCCGTCGGCCTCTTGGCACCGGTGCTCGATCTGGCGGCTCGGACGGTCCGGGACTGGTGCGGCGATCGCGCGCAACTCCCCGTCACGATTGCGGGCGTATGCGGGCCTACGGCACAAGCGCTGCGCGAAGCGGGCCTGGCGGTCTCTCTCGGCTACGATGCTGCGCTGTTGAGCCTTGCCGCCCTGCGCGACGTGGACAACGAGGGCGTCCTCGATCACTGCCGGCGCGTGGCGGAGGTCATTCCGGTCTTCGGGTTCTATCTCCAGCCGGCCGTCGGCGGACGCGTGCTCGACGGCGCTTTCTGGCGCGGGTTTCTCGAGATCGACCGAGTCGTGGCGATCAAAGTTGCACCCTTCGATCGCTATCGCACCCTGGACGTCGCCACGGCCCTGGCCGAGAGCGGCCGAACCGACGTGGCGCTGTACACGGGGAACGACGATGCGATTGTGGCCGATCTGCTGACGCCATTTCCTGCAGGCGAGAACGGAGATCGCTTACATTTCTCGGGCGGCCTGCTCGGCCAATGGGCCGTGTGGACGCGAAGTGCGGTCGATCTGCTGAACCAGTGCGTGGCGCGCCGAAGCCTGACCGACAACGATCAGCCAGGCCCGCCTTCGCAGGGCTTCGGCGAGGCAGGCTCGCGTTTGCAGGGCTTCGGCGAGGCAGGCTCGCGTTCGCAGGGCTTCGGCGAGCTGCTCGCGTTGGGCGCCGAGCTCACCGACGTCAACGCTGCGCTGTTCGATCCGGTCCACCACTTTGCGGGCTGCATCCCGGGGATTCACGAGGTCCTTCGACGCCAGGGCCTGCTTGCCGGACGCTGGTGCCTGGATCCGCACGAGGAGTTGAGCCCGGGACAGATGGCGGCCATCGATCGCGTGCTGGCCCGCTATCCGCACCTTGCGGACGACTGGTTCGTCCGGGAGCACCTGGATCGGTGGCTCAAGTGAGCTGGAAGCTGGAAGCTGATGTGATGCTGAAACAGATTGCTGTTGTCATCCTGCTGATCGCGTCGGTCGGCCGAGATCCAATCACTCAGGATGCGGCGCGTCCGGCCGATCTCGTGGTGCTCGACGGCAGGGTCGTGACCGTTGACGACCGATTCAGCATGGCCACCGCGCTCGCCGTCCGCGACGGTCGGTTTGTCGCGGTCGGATCGAACGAAGCCGTTCGCGTCCACATTGGAAAGGCGACGCGGGTCATCGACGGCCGTGGGCGCTCTGTGATTCCCGGTTTCATCGACACGCACGTGCACGCGCTCGACGTGGCGGCGGCGGAGGCGGCGCAACCCTTCCGGAATCTGCGATCCATCGGTGAGCTGCAGGACTGGATCCGCAGCGAGGTCCAGCGACGGCCGCAGGGAATCTGGATCTGGACGCCACGCGTGTATCCGACCCGGCTGCGCGAGCGACGTTTTCCAACGCGCCAGGAACTGGACCTGGCCGCCCCGCGTCACCCGGTGGTCGTCGACGCCGCGTACGCGTTCTCGCTCAACAGCGCCGCGCTTCGAGCCGCAGGCATCACGCGCGACTCGGCTGATCCGCCGGGCGGGGCGATCGTGAAGGATGCCGCCGGCGAGCCCACCGGCCTGCTGAGGAACGTCGGCGGCCTGCTGGCTCGCTTCCGCTCGGGGTCGGATCGAGTCCTCCCAATCTCAGATACGCTCGAGCGCGTCCACCAGCAGTACCTGGCCTCGGGTATCACGAGCGTGATCGAACGCGGCGCCTCGCTCGAGGGCTATCAGACCTACGAGGAGCTGAAGCGTGCGAACCGTTTGCGTGTGCGAGCGACGGTGACGATCAGGGTGCCTCGCGCGGACGATCCGGCCGGTGTCGAGCACTTCGTCCGGAATCTGCCGTTTCGCTTCGGCGACGGCGACGACTGGTTGAAGGTCGGCCCGCTCAAGATCGTCGCGGACGGCGGAATCCTGATCGGCACCTCGTTCATGCGGGAGCCCTATGGTCTGGGTGCGCGGCAGCTGTACGCCGTAGACGATCCGCACTATCGGGGATTCCTGACACTCACTCCGGAGCAGATCGCGTCGGCAATCGCGATCGGCCATCGGCTTGGATGGCAGATGGTTGCGCACGTGACGGGTGACGCGGGCGTGGACGTCGTGCTCGATGCGATCGAGGCGGCGCAAAACGAAGCGCCCGGGACTGCGGACTCTGGCTCCCGAGACCGGCGCCACACGCTGATTCACGCGTACTTCGTCAACGCAAAGACAGCGGCTCGCGCCGCGCGTCTCCGCGTGCTCGTCGACACGCAGCCTGCGTGGCACTACAAGGATGCCGACGCCCTGTCGACCGGCCTCGGTCGTGAGCGGCTCGCGCACTTCATCGGGCTCCGGACATGGCGGCAGGCTGGAGTCGACGTCGCCATCAACACGGATCACATGTTTGGACTGGACCCGAACGAGGCGTTGAATCCGTTCAATCCGTTTCTGACGCTCTATGCCGCCACCACCCGGCGGACGGAATCGGGGCGAATCGTGAATGGAGCCGAGGTTGTCTCGCGGCAGGACGCCTTGCGCATGATGACGAGCGCCGCCGCCCGTTTCAGCTTCGACGAGAAGAATCGCGGGTCGATTGAAGTGGGCAAGCTCGGCGACTTCGTCGTGCTGGACGAGCACGTCCTGACGTGTCCTGCGGCGCGTCTGCGCTCGATCCGCACGGACATGACCGTCATCGGCGGACGTGTGGCACACGAGCGCAGGTAGTGGGAGGTGATGTGAGCCGGCCGATCAGACACTTGCGATGGTACATCGGCGGACTGCTGTTTCTCTCGACGGTCATCAACTACATCGATCGGCAGACGCTGGCGGTCCTCGGCCCGTACCTGAAGACCGAATATCAGTGGACGAACAGCGACTTCGCCCTCGTGCTGATCGCCTTCCGGGTCACCTACACGATTGGCCAGACGCTCGCCGGGCGGGCGATCGATCGTCTCGGGACCCGCACGGGCTTGAGCTTGTCCGTCCTGTGGTATTCCATCGCCGCGATGGCGACGTCGCTGGCGACCGGGCTGCGCAGCTTCGCCGCCTTTCGATTGGCGCTCGGTCTCGGGGAAGCCGGCAACTGGCCGGGCGCCACCAAGGCCGTCTCCGAATGGTTCCCGCGACGTGAAACGGGATGGGCCGTTGCCCTGTTCGACAGCGGATCGTCGATCGGCGGTGCGCTGGCACCCTGGATCGTCCTGACGATCTATCACGCGTTTGGAAGCTGGAGGCCGGCCTTCCTGCTGACCGGTCTGCTCGGGTTCGTGTGGTTGATCGCATTCCGAGCCCTCTACCGGCGTCCGGAAGATCACCCGCGGCTCTCGGTCGAGGAGCGCGAGTACATCCTCGCGAATCGACCGACGCCGATCGAAGGTGAAGGCCAGGCGCAGCAACCGCTGCCCTATCGAACGCTTCTCCGCCTGCGCCAGACCTGGGGCTACATTCTGTCCAAGACCTTCACGGACCCCGTGTGGTTCTTCATAACCGACTGGTTCGCGGTTTACCTCGTCGCCAAGGGTTTCAAGCTCGAGGAGAGCTTGATGGGGTTCTGGGTGCCGTTTCTCGCGGCCGATCTCGGGAACTTCTTCGGCGGCGGCCTGTCGAGTTATCTGATCGCGCGCGGTTGGCGCGTAGGAACGGCCCGCAAGGCCATCGCTGTCATCGGCACAGCCGGGATGATGTGCCTCGTGCCGACGGTGTGGAGCGATTCGTTCGTCGTCATCGTGAGCTGCTTTGCCGTTGCGACGTTTGCGTACGCAGCCTTCTCCACGATCATCCTCAATCTTCCTGCGGATCTCTTTCCCTCGGCCTCGGTGGCGTCAGTGAGCGGCATGGGCGGAACCGGCGCCGGACTGGGGACGATCGGCGCGATCTATCTCACAGGATGGGTGGCGGACAGCTACTCGTTCGAACCAATTCTGTTGGGGGCCAGCGTTGTGCCACTGATCGCGCTCGCAGCCGTGTTGCTCTTGATCCGCAACACCGCGGCCACTCGCGCCGGCGTCGTCCACGACATCTGACGGCGCGTCGATAGCGCGCTGAGTTTTCGCGGCCAATCGACGAGAACTGTGACGGTCGGGCGACGTAACCCGGGCGAAATATCGACAAGACATACTGTCCGCATGGCAGCTACAACCGTGCTCTTGATGGTTGTCGTCGTATCGGGAGTGCTCCTGGTCGGCATGGTGCTCATCGGCCGATCCAGAGCTCGCGCCACGCATGCCGTTCGCGGATCGAACGGAGACGTGGGCTGGATGCCCGCCGCCTTCAGCGACGGCGGGGGCAGCGATTGCGGCTCCGGAGATGCGGGATGTGACGGCGGTGGCGGTGGGGGGGGCGACTGAGCCGGGCGATCACTATCTCGCTCAGGACCCGCACCTGGCTGACTGTCGGCGCAGGGCACGGATTCAGTGGACTCGATAGCAGGGCGCGCTCCTGGCCTATGCCGAAAGCGCAATCGCCGCCGAGATCGCCTGCGCACAGCTCGGTTCCAATAGATGCCGCTCTCGCACTCCGCGGAGTCCACCCGTTGTGGAATCTGCACAACCGGAACCTCCATTCACCGTGTTGCCAGCTGTCGCGCCGAAAGTTCCAGAAAACGTGAGGACGGTAGAACCGTCGTGCCGGCGCTGGTGCGCTGGATGATGAGCGCGGCGGCGTCGGGACGGGACTCGATCAAGGTAAGGCCGCGGTCGGCGCCGAGCACGCTGATGGCGGTGTCGAGTCCGTCGGCGTCGAGGCCGTGCCGTGCGATGACGGTGACCGCGAGGTTGTCGACGAGACCCATCCCGGAAGGCGGGTCGATGATGTGGGAGTAGCGGCGCCCATCAATGTCCACGTGCTGCTCGCTGCTGCCCGAGGTGGAGACGGCCGCGTTGGTCAACTCCAATACGGCAGGGAAGCTTGCGACCGACGGGTCGCCCGAGTGGACGCCGATTCGCCAGCCGCGCCGCCCCGGGGGCGCGTCGCTGACCGCGAGATCGCCGCTCACAGCGACCAGGGCGCTCCGAACGCCGAGTCCGCCAAGCACCTCAATGGCCTCGCTGGCGGCGTAGCCCTTGCCGATGGCGCCGACGTCCAGCGCCATGCCGGTCATGTCGAACGTCACGGTCCGATGCTCGGCGTCCAGGTGGAGCTTCCGGAAGCCGCTGCGGCTGGCGGCTTCCTGTAACGCGGCGGGATCGGGCACGCGCGCTGTCTTCCGAGCCTCGCGCCAGAGCCGGACGACGGGCCCAAGCGTGATATCGAACGCGCCGCCGGTCGCCTCCGCCAAGTCCTGCGATCGACCGAGGACCGCGAACAGATCCTCGCTGACAAGCACCGCGCGACCGACGGCGGCCTTGGTGATTCGGTTCAGCTCGCTGTCGGGCCGGTAGTCGGAGAGGATGCCGTCAAGGTGTCGGATGCGATCGAAGGCGGCGCGGAACGCGTCCTTAGCCGCCTGCTCGCCCGGCGCGTAGACGGTGATCCGGACGAGCGTGCCCATATGAGGCTCGACGGCCTCATACCGGTGGAGCTCCGGTTGCGCCAGACTGCCCAGCGCGACGACCGAGAGGCTAAGGCCGAGCAGCCAACGCACCTTGTCAGTATGGATCCAGTGCGACGCCGTTGTTCCAGGCGCGATACATCTCTTCGACGCTCGGCAGGGTGGCGGGGCGGACGAGGCGGAAGCCCAGCCATTGCGCGTCGGTCATGTACCAGATGCTCTTGGGCAGTTGAGGATCCTGCCTCTTCCAGGAGGGATCGGACGGCAGACGGACGGTGCAGCGCACACCCGCTTCGTCGTTGTGCCACGAGCCGCCGCGGACGGCATGGGGATACGGAGCGGTGGACTTGACCCACGGGTTTTCCGTCGGCGCGGCCGTGTACGGCGCGTACTGATCCAGGGTCCACTCCATGACGTTGCCGAGCATGTCGTACAGCCCCCAGGAGCTCGGTTTCTTCGTCCCGATCATGTGATAGGTGCCATCGGTAAAACCTGGCAGGGCTGAGTTCTTCACGAACCACGCGTGGTCCCCCAGCTGCCCGGGGCCGATCCCGGTTGCAGTCCCGGCCCGGCACGCGTACTCCCACTCGGCCTCGGTCGGCAGGCGGTAGTACTCACCGGTCTTCGCGCTCAGCCACTGCGCGAACTTGTTCGCGGCGTGCTGGGTCATGCTGATGGCCGGATAGCCGTTGGTGCCCCGGCCGAAACTCATCTCGAGGTGCGGCGCCGTCGGGCGGCTCAGCGCATCCACCAAAGCATCAGGGTGCTCGAGCTCCCTCGCCTGGTCGGCGAACATGAACAGCAGGTACGCGTCCCACGTGACTTCGTGGGTCTGCATCCAGAACGCATCCAGGCGTACTTTGTGCTGCGGCTGCTCCTCAGGCCTGGCGCCGGAGCCGGCAGCTCCCATCTGGTACTCGCCGGCGGGCACTCGAGCCATGCCGTAGGCGACGGTCGTGTTCGGGATGGTGACATTGTAGACGGCGGACGGGGCGCTGGCGGTCCTCTTGGCGCGCTCCTCGATGTGCGTACGGATCCGCCGGACCGCGGCCATTTCCTTCGGGTCGGGCGTTTTGTCGGCCTGCCGGGTGAAGAGAGGCGCGGTCTCCGCCATGGTCACAAGGGCCATGGCGAAGGCTGCCGAGACACGCCGTGTCCTTCCCACAGACTAGATGACCTTCGACCGACCGGGAACCGCCAGGCCAGGCACCTCGTGCTTCGCGTTCCAGTCGACCGGCTTCGGCACCAGGCTCACCTGCGAGTTCAGCGCCTGGTCCCAGGTGACCTGCTGGCCCGTGTAGGCCGCGTGGCGGCCCATGATCGCCAGCAGCGTGCTCGTGGCCAGGTTCAGATCGTCGTTCTTGGGTTTGCCGGAACGAATGGATGCGAACAGCACGTCATGTTCGCGCTGGTACATGTCATACTCCTCGCCCTGGAACTGCCACTTGATCTGGCCGTCCGGGCCTTCGATCCGCGGCTGGCCGCCTCCAAGCATAAGGGTCCCGTCAGTTCCCATCACGTAGTCGAGCGTCGCGTTGAAGCAGCCGGTGGACTGGCGATTGGCCAGGAATACACGGTAGCCGTTCGGAAAGGCGTAGTTGACAGCGAAGTGATCGTAGATGTTGCCGCCGTTTGCGGGAACTGCACGACCACCGACAGCGACAGCGCTGACCGGCGGCTGATCGTTCATGATCCACATGATCTTGTCCGTGTTGTGCACGGCCTGCTCTACCAAGCTGTCGCCGGAGAGCCACGTGAAGTTGTACCAGTTGCGAATCTGCCACTCGATGTCGCTCATGCCAGCGGGGCGCGCACTCTCGGGCGGCATGGGCTTGACGGGGTTGGTGTAGTACGTCGAATAGTGCGCGACGAGCCGGCCGATGGCGCCGTCGCGGACCTGCTTTACGGCGTCCTGAATCATGTTGTTGTAACGCCAGCAGTACCCCGAGACCAGCGCGAGGTTCTTCGTCTGCGACAGCTTCTGCGCCGCCAGGACCTCACGCACCCCCGGCGAGTCCGTCGCGCAGGGCTTTTCGCAGAAGACGTGCTTGTTGGCGTTCACCGCCGCCGTCAGGTGTTGCGGCCGGAAGCCCGGGGGCGTCGCCAGCAGCACTACGTCGACGCCGCTATTGATCACCTTGTCGTAGGCATCCAGTCCGAAGAAGGCGTGGTCAATCTTCACGCGCGCTCCGAACCGCGTGCTGGCCTTCAGCCGCGTAGCCGCCTGCTCGACGATGGCCTCGTCGATATCGGCGACGGCCGTCAGTTCGTTGCTGTGGTCAGCGGTTAGCGCCTGTGCTGCCGCGCCGCTGCCCCGGCCGCCGCAGCCGACAAGGCCGACCTTGAGGGCATTGGTGACCGTCTGGCCAGAGATGATGCCGGGAAAGCCGGCCGCAATCGCACCGGCGACCGTCCCAGTTGTCTTGAGGAAGTCGCGGCGTTCAATCTTGTCCGCTCCGCTCTTGGGTGTGGTCGCCATAGCGTCCGTCGTCCTTGAGAAATGGAGTCCTGTCACCAGGAGCCAGGGAACTCCGGAATCATATCGCGGATGCCCCAGAGGCGCAGAACTCTCGAGTCCGGATTCGACTGCCGTGCGGGTTCCCTTGCCCGGCCGATGCCGGTAAAATCACTCGAGAATGGTCCGCTTGCACCCCACTCGTTCCGTCGCAGCCTCTCTCATCCGCCTTCGCGCGAAGCGCTTCGGCGAGACGCGTCGTAGCCTTCGGCGGAGGCTGGTCGCCGTGGGTGCGTGGCTTGTGCTGCTGGGCGGACTGGCCGCGGCCGATCGCGCGCAGACCGGCAAGGGCAGCGGGCCGGCCTGGCGGCCGCTCTTGACTGGCGAGCAGCCCTGGCTGCCGCTCTTTGACGGGAGGACCCTCACCAACTGGCAGTCGACGAAGTTCACCGGCGAAGGCACCGTGAAAGTGGAGGACGGGCGGCTCATCCTGGAGGCCGGCCGCAATCTGACCGGCATCAGCTGGGTCGGTCCGGCGTTGCCGACCACCAACTACGAAATCGCGCTGCAGGCCATGCGCGTCGAGGGGAGCGATTTCTTCGCCGGCGTGACGTTTCCCGTCGCCGACTCGTTCTGCTCGCTGATTCTCGGCGGGTGGGGCG
>Ga0184612_10000528_pt1 | contig 17953 bp, 20 predicted proteins | sample PLM3_60_coex_FD_133163 | JGI IMG/M metagenome (GOLD analysis project Ga0184612, IMG submission 133163) | Groundwater sediment microbial communities from an aquifer in East River, Colorado, USA - PLM3_60_coex | ecosystem: Environmental > Terrestrial > Soil > Riparian zone | place: USA: East... | reverse complement strand
GCGTCAGGGTGGCGTCAAGACTCGTAGGGAGCGCGTAGAGGTTCCGTCAAAAGACGCGACGAGACCCGGCCGGGTGCGCTACGAATCCCTTGTGCGAGACGTGCTGTTCATCGCTGTGGTCATCGTCTTCTTTGCGATCGCAGGACTGTTCGTCGTCGCTTGTGAACGCTTGCTCGGCCGCAGCGACAGCGCTGAGATCGGCGAGACCCGAGAGCCATGAGCACGGAGGACTTGATCGGGCTCGTGCTCGCGGTGGTCGTGCTGGCGTACCTCGTCTATGCGCTGCTCGCGCCCGAGAAACTCGGATGAGCGCCGCCGGCGTGCTCGTTCGCCATCCCGGCAAGCTCGTGACTCAGCGGCAGCTGCTGCAGCAGGTGTGGGGCCCGCAGTACGAGAAGGAGACGAACTACCTGCGTGTGTATCTCGCGCAGATCCGCCAGAAGCTCGAGCCGGATCCAGCGAGCCCGCGCTACTTCATCACCGAGGCGCGGATGGGCTACCGCTTCGACCCGGCCGACGAGGGCCGATAGGCATGGTGGCCCCGAGACCGACGGTGATCGTGGGTTACGACGGGTCTGACCCCGCGCGGCGGGCACTCGAGCACGCCGCCGATCTCGTCGGCCGCGGTGGCAGCTTGAGTGTCATCCACGTCATTCCGACACAGTCGCTGAGCTCCAGGCTCGAGACGGTGAGTGAGAGCGAGCAAACAGCTCAGGACCGCCTGCTCGACGAATCTGAGCGGATGCTCGCCCGCCGCGGGGTCAGCGCGGAACTCGTCCCCGCCGCCGGCGATCCGGCAACAGAGATCCTGGCGGCTGCCGAATCGCTCGGCGCCGGCATCATCGTCATCGGCCGGCGAAGGCGATCAAAACGACACCTGGTCCGTACCTCGTTGAGCAATACCCTCGTCCGCAGAGCGGGAACCGACGTACTCGTAGTGCACTAGCTCCGCAGCGAATGCCGGCTCTGCCGGCGTTCGCTCAGCAACACTCTCTCCGTCAGGACAAGAAGCCGAGCGAAGTCATCATGGCTCGCGCGCAGCGCGAGCCGGACTTCGGTCGGCGATGCGCCTGGCAGGAATCGAACCTGCGACCTTGCGCTCCGGAGGCGCACGCTCTATCCCCTGAGCTACAGGCGCGAGGCGGTCAGTGTAGCTCCAGGCGCGAGATACCTTCTCAGACCGCATGGGCTCCGACCACCATCATCGCGGCCATACCCACGGCCTCGTCGACCGCTCGATCGTCCGGTCGCGGGCCGGGGTCAGGGCAGTCGGCGTCAGCCTCGGAATCCTCGGCGGGGCGGCGGCGGTGCAGGCGGCGATCTTCGTCAGCTCCGGGTCGGTCGCACTGCTCGCCGACCTCATTCACAACATCGGTGACGCACTCACCGCGGTGCCGCTCGGCATCGCATTCTTCTTGCGGTCGGTGCGCGGCGAGAAGCTCGCCGGTCTAGCAGTCGTGCTGGCGATCTTCGTCTCGGCCTGCGTCGCTCTGTACGAGACGATCGTGCGAATCCTCGACCCGAAGGAGCTCACTCACCTCTGGGTGCTTGCCGCCGCGGGGGTGATCGGCTTCGTCGCGAACGAGATCGCGGCCCAGGTTCGCCTGCGCGCGGGACGGCGACTCGTCAGCCCCGCGCTGATTGCGGACGGCAACCACGCACGGGTCGACGGCTTCGTCTCGCTCGGCGTGGTGCTGAGCGCCGGGCTCGTGGGCTTGGGCGCAGAGCTCGCCGACCCGATCGTCGGGCTCGCGATCACGCTCGTGATCCTCAAGATCACCTGGGACTCGTGGCGCACCGTCACGCGGAGCGAGCCCGAGCACGTGCTCTAGAACCGTTTTCGAAATCTCGTAGGCTTGTGCGCATGGAGGTCTCTGCCCGAGTCGCCACGCTGGAGCTGGCGCAGACCTTCGTCATCTCGCGCGAAACCACGGACACAGCGGACGTCGTCCAGGTCGAGATCCGGCACGAGGGGGTCTCCGGCTTCGGAGAGGGGGCGCCGATCGACCGTTACGATGAGTCGGCGGAGTCCGCGCTCGCCTACGTGGAGGAGCAGGCCGAAGCACTCGGCGACGATCCGTTCGCGCTGGACGAGATCGAGGCGCGCCTCGAGCCACGGGAGTGGGCGGCCCGGTCGGCGATCGACGCGGCCCTCCACGACCTTCAGGGCAAGCTCGTCGAGCTGCCGGTCTGGCGGCTACTCGGGCTGCGCCCGGAAGGACCGCCGACGTCCTGGACGATCTGGCTCGGAGATCCCGACGACATGGCGCGACGCGCCGCCGGCGCGGTCGACTTCCTGATGCTGAAGCTGAAGCTCGGTGCGCGCGACGGCCTCGACGTCGAGCGCGTTCGGGCCGTTCGTCAGGTGACGCGCGTGCCGCTTCAGGTGGACGTGAACGAGTATTGGACGCTGGAGGAGGCGCTCGACGCACTGCCTCAGCTCGCCGAGCTCGGCGTTGTCTACTGCGAGCAGCCGCTCCCCGCAGGGGACCCCGCGGGACCCCGGCTGAAGGCGGCGTCACCGATCCCCATCTATGTGGACGAGGACTGCCACCGCCTGAGCGACGTCGCAGCCTGCGCCGAGCGCGCGCACGGCATCAACATCAAGCTCGCGAAGTCGGGAGGCATTCGGGAGGCCGTGCGAATGGCTCACGCGGCGCGGGCGCTCGATCTCGGCGTCATGCTCGGCTGCATGATCGAATCCGGGCTCGGCATCTCCGCCGCAGCGCAGATCTCGGCTCTCTGCGATTACGTCGACCTGGACGGCAACCTGCTGCTTGCAGAAGATCCCTGGCCCGGCGTCGAGTTTCGCGACGGCGTCCAATTCCCCTCAGACGAGCCCGGTCTCGGTGTCAGACAAGAAGTACCTGATCCTCGCTGAAGAGTTCTCGCACGACCCGCACTACGGGAAGACCGCGCGGGGCGTCATGCGGTACAGGAGAGACTCGGTCGTCGCGATGCTCGACTCGAAGCGCGCGGGAGAGCTGGAGGACGGCATTCCGATCGTCGGCTCCGTCAACGACGCGCTCTGCTTCAACCCGAACACTGCTCTCGTCGGCGTCGTCACGCAGGGAGGCCACTTTCCCGGTGACTGGCAGGAGCTGCTCAAGAACTGCGTCTCGAAAGGGCTGGATCTCGAGAACGGGCTGCACGTCCGGCTGCGCGACATCGCGGGCCTGCCGGAGCTCGCCGAGCAGCACGGTGTCGAGCTTCGCGACCTGCGCGAGCCGCCGCCCGACCTGAGCACCGCGACCGGCGAGAACCTCGACGTCGACGCGACGATCGTCCTCACCGTCGGCTCCGACTGCGCGATCGGCAAGATGACCGCGACCTGCGAGCTGGATCTGGAGGCGCGCAGGCGCGGACTCCGGTCCGTCTTCGTGCCCACCGGCCAGACAGGGATCGCGATCGCCGGCTGGGGGATCGCCGTGGACGCCGTCGTCGCGGATTTCATCGCGGGTGCCGCCGAACGCCTGGTCATCGAGGGCGGGAAACGGGGCGACCTCCTCTGGGTCGAGGGGCAGGGCGCGATCCTGCATCCGATCTACTCCGGAGTGACCGTGGGGCTCATCCACGGCAGCGCGCCGCACCTCTATGTCCTCTGCCACGAAGTGGGGCGGACGGTGGTCGAAGGGGATCCAACTGCCTCCCCGATCGTCGGCCTGGCCGAGCTCGTCGACCTCCACGAGCGCATGTCTCTCAAGCTGCGACCCGCAAAGGTGGCTGCGATCGCGCTCAACACCTCCGGGGTCTCCGAAGAAGAGGCCCGAGCTGCGATTGCCTCGGCCGAGGAGCAAACGGGCTTGCCGGCGGATGACCCCGTCCGGTTCGGCGCCGGGAGAATCCTCAATGCAGTGCTCAAACTGACGCCCTGATCTGCCGAAGACAGGTGCATGTGGCGGATCACTGCGGTCCTGGCGTTTGCCTGCGTGGCGCTTGCCCTCTCGGGGGTGGGCTCCGGCGCGACCTTCGGGGTCGCCGACGACGCGGGCAAGTACGCGGAGGACCACGGGGCCGGCTTCTTCGACATGCTCACCGAGCTTGGTATGACCGAGAACCGGATCGCGGTCTTCTGGGACCCTGCGAATCCGACGACGATCGTCGACCAGGCGTTCCTCGACCGCTCGATCCCGAATGCAGCCCGACGCGGAATCGAGGTCATCTTCGCGATCTATCCGCTGAAGGCACGCGGGCTCGTGGACACGCCGAACGGCGTGCAGCTCTTTGCCGACTACGTCGCGAGGGTCGCGAAGCGCTACCCGTACGTGCGCAAGATCATCTGCCTGAACGAGGGGAACCAACCCCGATTCCACCAGCCGCAGTTCGACGACGCCGGCAACGGCGTCTCCGGTTACGTCCAGGAGGCGGCGATGGCCGCGTGCTACGACGCGCTCAAGGCGGTCGACCCCGGCATCACGGTGATCGCGTTCGGTCTGTCGCCGCGCGGTAACGACGACTTCGATGCGGTCAGCAACGTTTCGCACTCCCCGATTCGCTTCATGCAGGAAGTGGGGGAGGCATACCGGCAGAGCGGTCGAACGAAGCCGATCGCGGACGACGTCTCGATTCACTGCTACCCGAACGTGAACACGGACGCGCCGTCGGTCGGCTACCTCTGGCCGAAGGTGGGCTGCATCAACTTCGACCGGTTCAAGCAGGCCTGGTGGGACGCGTTCCACGGCACGGCGCAGCCGCTCTTCCGTGAGGCCGGCCAGTCCGACGGCCCGTTCGCGCGCATCTACGTCGACGAGGTCGGCTACCAGGCGAAGATTGCCCCGGACAAGCTGAGTCTCTACACGGGCTCCGAGAACGTGCCGGCGATCGACGAGCCGACGCAGGGCAAGTGGTACGCGGAGCTGATCGCGGTGATGGCGTGCGACCCGAACGTCGCCCTGCTCAACTTCTTCCATGCCGTCGACGAGACGAGCCTGCCGGCGTGGCAGAGCGGCCTCGTGCTGCCCGACGGGACGCGCCGCGCCTCCTTCGCCACGGTCAAGGAGGCCGTTCTGGCGAACCAGCAGTGCCGCGGCAGGGTCAACGAGTGGCGTCACACGGAGCGAGTCGTGGGCGCGCGCGTGACGTTCAAGACCTTGCCCCGCTCGTTCCTCGTCCGCGCAGACGAAGGCTTCACGTACGAGGTCAAGATCACCCGCCCGGGGAGCACGAGGCGGCTCACCGGCGCGACCGGACAGGGCGAGGCCGCGCGCGACCTGCTCTTCAAGCTGCCGCGGCTAACCAGGGGCGCATACCGCTTGACCGTGACGCTTCATGCCGAGATGAGTTCGGGGCGCATCACGACCCTGACGAAGAAGTTCCGGGCTTAGACAGGTCCGTTCAAGCCGGTCCTGGGACTGGCATGGATGCGATATAAGCAATTCGATGTCTGATCCACGCGTTGCCAAGCATGCCGACCTGCTCGTGAACTACTCGCTCCGGCTGCAGCCGGGGCAGCTCGTCCGCATCGACGGCGGAACGGTTGCCGCGCCGCTGGTGACCGAGGTCTACCGGTACGCGCTTCGTGCCGGTGCCCATCCGCGCACGCGCGTCGAGGTCGAAGGGCTCGACGTCATCGCAGTCGACGAATCATCGGACGAGCAGCTCGTTTTCGTTTCGGAGGTCGACCGCTTCGAGGTGGAGCAGGTGAGCGCGATCGTGACGATCTGGGCCGACCGCAACACGCGCGCTCTCAGCCAGGCAGATCCGGCACGCGTCAGCCGGCGCATCGCTTCGCGGCGTGAGCTCACGAATCGCCTCTGGGAGCGGATCGACGAAGGGAAGGCGAACTGGGTCGGAACCCGCTTCCCGACCGACGCGCATGCGCAGGACGCAGAGATGTCACTGGTCGAGTACGAGGACTTCGTCTACGGCGGGTGCCACGTGCAGGGCGACGAGGATCCGGTCGCGCACTGGCAAGTAGTTTCGACCGAGCTGAACGCGCGGGCGCGCGAGCTCGAGCAGGTGCGCGAGCTGCGAATCGTCGGGCCGGACACCGATCTGCGACTGGGTGTGGAAGGACGGGCGTGGCTCGCAGCGGACGGCAAGCTCAACATGCCGGACGGCGAGATCTTCACGAGTCCTGTCGAGACGGCGACCGAGGGCGAGATCCGCTTCTCGTTTCCGGCGATCTTCCACGGGCGCGGGGTCGAGGACGTGCGCCTACGCTTCGAGGGCGGCCGGGTGGTGCATGCCGAGGCTGGCGAGGGCGAGGATTACCTGCGGTCGCTGCTGGACATGGACGACGGTGCGCGCATCCTCGGCGAGTTGGCATTCGGCATGAATTACGAGATCGACCGCTTCACCCGCGACATTCTGTTCGACGAGAAGATCGGCGGGACGATGCATCTCGCACTCGGTGCGAGCTTCAAGAAGGTGGGAGGACTGAACGACTCCGGCCTGCACTGGGACATGATCTGCGACCTGCGCACCGACGGAGAGGTCTATGCCGACGGCGAGCTCGTGTGGAAGGCAGGCCGCTTCCTGCACGAGCCGAGCGTCGTCGCGCCCGAGCCCGTCGCAACTTCCTGACCCGCATCGCAGTCATCTCGGACACGCATCTCCCACGCGGGACGCGTTCGCTGCCTGCCGAATGCGTCCGGTTGCTCCGGAGTGCGGAGCTCGTGCTGCACGGCGGCGACTTCGTGTCGGAGCGATTCCTAGAGGAGCTTCGATCGCTCGGTCCACCGGTCGAGGGTGTCTGCGGGAACATGGACGAACCGGCGTTGAAGGAGGCGCTACCGCGTCAGCGCGTGGTGGAGGTCGCGGACGTCCGGATCGGGATGGTCCACGACCCCGGCCCGCGCGTGCGGCGTGAGGCGCGGCTCGCGGCCCGTTTCGAGGATTGCGACGCCGTTGTCTACGGCCACACGCACGTGCCCCAGGTCGAGCGCTTCCAGCACCTGTGGGTCCTCAACCCTGGCTCGCCCACGGACCGGCGGTCGGCCCCGGCGCACACGATGATCGTGTTGACGGTCAGGCGAGGGCGGATCACGCCGGAGCTGGTGACGTTGTGAGCGGGGATGGCGATCCGGGCTTGACAACGCGAACAGGTGTTCGGTACGCTACGAACACATGTTCCCTCGGCTCCTCATCTTGCTCCTGGCCATCTCGCTGCTCGTCGGGATCGTGGCCCGCCCCTCGGGCGGAGCGGGCAAGCCCGTCCGCTACGTGGTGAAGCCGACCGACACGCTCTGGTCGATTGCAACGCGGCACTACGCCGGCGACCCCCGCGAGGGGATCTGGAAGCTGCAGCAGCGGAATCGCCTGGAGGGGACGACGCTCGTCCCCGGCCAGCGCCTCGTCCTGCCGTAGGCAGGGGATCATGCGGGGCTGAACAGGCTTTCGCTGTCTACCGGCGCGCTTACGACGACGACATTGCCGAACAACCCTGGGGACCGATGATTCCGCTGCCAAAGCTCGTGGCGGTCGAGCGCGCTCTGATGAACGCGCTCGACCTTCCCTACGAGCCGGCTAGGAGAGATTGATCAAAGACGTTGGCCGCGGGGCCTCGGTGCGCCGCTCACCGCGTTGACCAAGCCCGATAACGTCCAGGGCTGGTGACGGTCTGGCTCCTCTTTGTGCTCGTCGGCCTGGTCGTGCTGTACGCCCTGATCGTCCTCGCATTCTTCATCGGCGGAAGGCGAGAGGACGCCCGCGCGATCGGAGGGTTCGTTCCCGACTGCGTCGTCCTGTTCGCGAGGCTGCTGCGCGACGAACGGCTTCCGAGGCGACACAAAGTCATTGTCGGGGCGCTGATTCCCTACCTGGCGATGCCATTCGACCTGGTTCCCGACTTCATTCCGGTCGCGGGGCAGCTTGACGACGTTGTGATCGTCGCGTTTGTCCTGCGCCGAGTTGCCCGCAAGAGCCCGCAACTCATCCGGGAGCACTGGCCGGGGCCGTCATCCTCTCTCGTGCTCGTTCTGAGGCTCGCCGGGCAATAAGCCGCAGGCGCTCGCGGGTGTGCTCGGCTCGAGCCCCTCAAACCTAGAATCGCCCCATGGATCTCGACCTCGTCTTCCTGGGCACCGCGGGCTCCATGCCGACCGCCCAGCGGGCCCCTGCGGCTCTGCTGGTCCGCCGAGGTGGCGAGCGGCTCTTGTTCGACTGCGCCGAAGGCACGCAGCGCCAGCTCCTCAAGTCGTCCGTCGGGCTGGTGGACCTCCCCGAGATCTTCATCACGCATTTCCACGCGGACCACATCCTCGGGCTGCCGGGGATGTTCAAGACCTTCGCCTTGCGAGGGCGTGAGCTCCCCCTCGAGGTCTACGGCCCGCGCGGCCTCGTCGACCTGCTCGCTTCGCTCAGGCGAGTGGTCGGGAAGCTGACGTACGAGGTCAAGCTGAACGAGCTCGAGCCGGGCGACGTGCTCGAGCGCGAGGGTTATCGCCTTGCCACGTTCGGCGTCCGCCACGGCGTCAACGCGCTCGGGTGGTCGCTGATCGAGGCGACACGGCCCGGCCGCTTCGACGTCGAAGGAGCGGACGCCCTCGGCGTCCCGAATGGGCCTGACCGCGGCGCCCTCCAGCGAGGCGACCCGGTGACGCTCGCGGACGGCCGGACGGTCACCCCGGACCAGGTGCTCGGGCCCGCCCGCGCCGGGCGCAAGATCGTGCTCACGGGGGACACTGCGCCCTCGGACGAGATCGTGGAGGCGGCGTGGGGGGCGGAGGTCCTCGTCACCGAGGCGACGTTCTCCGAGGAGGAGCGCGGGCGTGCGGAGGAGACGATGCACCAGACGGCGACGCAGGCCGCGGAGACGGCGCAGAGGGCCGCCGTTGGCCTGCTCGCGCTGACGCATCTATCGAACCGCTATTTCGGTCCGGAGATCGCCCGTGAAGCGCGCGACATTTTCCCCGACACCGTGGTGCCTCGAGACTTCGACGTCGTGGAGGTCCCGTTCTCGGAGCGGGGGACGCCGCAGCTCATCAAAGGAGGCGCACTCCACCGGAGCGAGCCGGAGCCCGTATCATCCGCGCCGCAATGACGAGCATGGTGCGAGTGGCCGTCGCAGGCGACGTCACCGAGGCGGAGGAGATTCAGGAGATTCTCCGTTCTGCCGGGATCGACGCGGAGATTGCCGACGGCGAGGACGATTCCATCACCGTTTCGGTGCCGGAGTCCTCGGTCGAGCAGGCCCAGGACGCGATCGAAGCCATGACCGAGCCGGAAGAGATAGTGGGCGAGCCGTAGACTTGGGAGCAGCTATGGGCATGGTGGTCTTCCGTGGCCGTTCGACCGCGATCAGCTCGCGGCCGCGGCCAACACTTTCTCCGCAGTAGCAGACTGGCAGCGGAGCTGGTTCGCGCAGCGCGCGTTCAGCCCGGCGACCTCGTCCTCGACCTCGGAGCCGGCACCGGCGTCCTGACGGCGGCGCTCCTGCGCGTCACGAGCCGCGTCGTCGCCGTCGAGATCGACGAGCGGCTCGCCGCCGGACTACGCGACCGGTTTCCGGATCTCGACGTACGCACGGGTGACGCCCTGCGCGTGGAGCTGCCGCGCACGCCGTTCAAGGTGGTTGCGAATCTCCCGTTTGACGGCGGCACCGCGATCCTGCGCCGGTTACTCGATCCCCGGGTATTGCTCGAGGCCGCAGACGTCATCGTGGAGTGGAGCGTCGCCGCGAAGCGCGCGTCCGTCTGGCCAACGACGCAGCTCGGGGTCTACTGGGGCGCTTGGTTCGAGCTGTCGGTGGCCCGGCGGCTGCCCCGGTGCGTCTTCGCCCCTTCGCCAACGGTCGATGCGGCAGTGCTGCGCATCGAGCGCCGTGACGAACCGCTGGTGGCGCCCGCAGACCGGCGGGCATATGAGGCGTTTCTGGCCAAGGCGTTCCGAGGCGGCCCGCGCGCCGTGGTGCCTTGGCGCCGGCTCAAGCAGTGTGAGGCGGAGCTGGGCTTCGACCGCCACGCCAACGCCCGGGACCTCGACGCCCGGCAGTGGGCAGAGCTCTACTTGCGCGCCGTCCGGCGACCCGGCTAATGTCCCGCGCGATCGAACCCCTTTAACCCGGTCCAGTGAGGCCGGAAAGGAGTCGCATGAAGCTGCCTGCCCGTACACCGTCGATCCTGTCTGCGCCGTGAGCGCGGTGGAGACCCCGACGGGAACCGTTCTGCTCGATGACGAAGCGCTCAGGCGGACGCTCTCCCGCATCGCGCACGAGATCATCGAGGCCAACCCGGACCTCGCTCGCGTGGCCCTCGTCGGCATTCAGACCCGCGGCGTGCCCCTCGCACAGCGGCTGCGGCGCCTGATCGAGGAGCGCGCGGGCGAGGCGCCCGCGTTCGGCGCCGTCGACATCACCTTCTACCGCGACGACGTCCAGGTCCGCGGCGGCGGCGCGCCACTGCATCCGCAGCCGGTCGTGCGATCGACGGCGCTCGACTTTCCGCTCGAAGGCAAGACCGTCGTCCTGGTCGACGACGTGCTCTACACCGGCCGGACGATCCGCGCGGCGATCGAGGCGCTGTTCGACTACGGCCGCCCGGAGCGGATCCAGCTGGCCGTGCTCGTCGATCGTGGTCATCGCGAATTGCCGATCCGGCCCGACTACGTCGGCAAGAACCTTCCGACCTCACGCGACGAGCGCATCCAGGTGCAGCTCGTCGAGGTGGACGAGGTCGACCGCATCTTGCTCGTTCCAGCCCCAGAGGAGGAAAGTCATGACGGCTGACATCAGAGTCATGCGGGAGGATCTGCGTCCGCCCGCGAGGCCGCCGAGGCGGCACTTCATCTCGATCAAGGACGTCACGCGCGACGACATCGAGCGGCTGCTCGCAACTGCGCGGACCTTCGAGCGGTCGCTCGAGCGCGAGGTGAAGAAGCTGCCGACGCTCAAGGGGCGGCTCGTGATCAACGTCTTCTACGAGGCCTCCACGCGGACCTCTTCGAGCTTCGAGCTGGCGGCGAAGCGACTTTCCGCCGACACGATGTCGATCAAGTCGAGCGGCTCCTCGGTCGAGAAGGGCGAGTCCCTGAAGGACACGGCGATCACGCTCGGCGCCTACGACCCGGACGTGATCGTCATCCGCCACCCGCAGATCGGCGCTCCGAACCTCGTCGCGCGGGTGACCGAGGCGCACATCGTCAACGCGGGGGACGGGAAGCACCAGCATCCGACCCAGGCGCTCCTCGACCTCTACACGATGCGAGAGGAGCTTGGCCGGCTCGAGGGCCTGCATGTCGCCATCGTCGGCGACGTCCTCCACTCGCGGGTCGCACGCTCACTCATCCAGGCGCTCGCCCTCACCGGGGCGCACGTGACCCTGGTCGGCCCGCCGGCATTGCTTCCACGGGGGATCGAGGCGATGGGGTGCGAGGCAACAACGGACATCGGCGCGATCGCGGCCGCAGACGTCGTCTACGTCCTGCGAATGCAGCGCGAGCGCATGCAGGAGGGCGCGAACTACGTGCCGTCGCTCCGCGAGTACACAGCACGCTGGGGCGTGACTCCGGAGCGGGTGCGCCCGGGACAGAAAGTGATGCACCCAGGCCCGATGAATCGCGGCGTCGAGATCGACCCGCGTGTCGCGGATCACGCCGACGCGCTCATCGAGACGCAAGTGCGGGCCGGACTCGTCACGCGCATGGCGGTCCTCTACGACCTGCTGACGACGGGACCCGTCGGCGTCAAGAACGAGACCGCGCTGGAGGTGGCGTGATGCTGTTCGCCAGGGCTGGTTCCAAGGAGAACATCGTCGTCCGGGGAGCGCGCGTGCTGGACCCGGTGCAGGGAGTGGACGCCGTGCTCGATGTCCGGATCGACGACGGCGTCATCGCAGCGCTCGGCTCCGGTCTCGACACGAACTCTCACCGCGTCATCGACGCAGACGGCCTCCTGCTGGCGCCTGCCTTCGTCGACCCGCACGTGCACCTGCGCACGCCGGGCCGCGAGGACGAGGAGACGATCGCCTCGGGCACGGCAGCGGGGGCGGCGGGCGGCTACTGCGCAATCCTCGCGATGCCGAACACCGACCCGGTCGTCGACTCCGCGGCCACGCTGGGCGCGCTGGTCGACACGGCACGCGCCGAGGCGGAGATCGCGGTCGGCTTCCTGGCGGCCATCACCAAGGGGCACGGCGGATCCGAGCTGACGGAGATGGGGGAGCTCGCCGAGGCGGGCGCGGCCGGGTTCACCGACGACGGCGTGCCCGTCACCTCTGCAGGCCTGATGCGCCGAGCCCTGCAGTACGGGTCGCTGACGGGACGCCGGCTGGCGCTGCACTGCGAGGAGACGACGCTCTCGCGGAGCGGACAGATGCATGAAGGTGAAGTTTCGGCGGAGCTCGGCTTTACCGGCTATCCCTCCGTCGCGGAGAGCCTCATGGTCGAGCGCGACCTTGCGCTCGCCGCTTACGAGCGGCAACCACTCCATCTTCTCCATCTGTCGGCGTGGGAATCCGTGCAGGCGCTGCGCCGCGCCCGCGGAGAAGGAGTGCAGGCGACCGGCGAGGTCACGCCACACCACCTGTGCCTGACCGACGAGGCGGTGCGCTCGCTCGATCCGAACGTGAAGATGAATCCGCCGCTGCGCTCTGCGTCGGACCGCACGGCGCTGATCGAAGGGCTGAAGGACGGGACGATCACTGCGATCGCGACCGACCATGCACCGCATGCGCGACACGAGAAGGACGTGCCCTTCGAGGCGGCGCCCTTCGGCGTGACGGGTCTCGAAACGGCGTTTGCTGCGCTCTACACGCGCCTCGTCGAGCCCGGTGTCGTCCCGCTCGAGACGCTCCTCGAGCGGATGTCGGCGGGGCCCGCCCGTGCGTACGGCTTAGACGAACCGAAGATCTCGGTGGGCGCGGCCGCGAACCTCGTGTTGCTCGACCTGAATGGGACCTACCGGGTCACGGCGGAGAGCTTCCGCTCGCGCTCCGTGAACTCCTGGCTCCTCGGCCAGACGGTCAAGGCCAAGGTCCGGGCGACCATCGCAGCGGGCAGGCTGGCGTTCTCGTCATGACCGGTTTCCTCGCACTGGAGGACGGAACGGTCTTCCGTGGCCAATCGGTGGCTGCAGAGGGCTTCGCCGTCGGCGAGGCGGTGTTCACGACTGCGATGACGGGCTATCAGGAGGTCGTCAGCGATCCGAGCTTCGCGGAGCAGCTCGTCTGCTTCACGGCACCGATGGTCGGCAACTACGGCGTCGCCGAAGGCCGCTCGGAGTCTTCGCGCGCGCACGCGCGCGCGGCGCTCATGCGAGAGGCCTGCGGGCCGGCGTGGACCGACTGGCTGCACGAGCGTGGCATCGTGGCCCTCAGCGGGATCGACACGCGCTCGCTCGTGCTGAAGCTCCGCCAGTCGGGCGCGCTGCGCGGCGTCGTCGTCGCCAACGAGGGCTCGGTGGAGCAGGCGATCTCGGTCGCACGCGCGCAGCCGCCGATGAGCGGTCGCGTCCTCGTGCCGGACGTGTCCACACCGCGTCCTTTCGTGTACTCAGATGCCGGACGCGTGCGTGTGGCGGTCGTGGACTACGGCTGCAAGCGCTCCATCCTGCGGAGGCTAGCGGGCGCAGGCGCCGCGGTCACGGTGTTTCCCCACGATGCGACGCCGGACGAGCTGCTGCGCTTCGACTGCATCCTGCTTTCGAACGGCCCTGGCGACCCCGAGCCTCTGGAGGGCGAGGTTGCAGTGGTGCGCGAGCTGCTCGGCCGTGTGCCGATCCTCGGCATCTGCCTCGGTCATCAGCTCCTTGCGCTGGCCGCAGGGCACGAGACGTTCAAGCTGCCGTTCGGTCACCGTGGTGCCAACCATCCCGTCTTGGAACGTGCCACCGGGCGCGTGCTCGTAACGAGCCAGAACCACGGGTTCGCCGTGGTTGCCTCGGAAGCGCGCGAGGCCGCCCACGTCTCGCTCTACGACGGCACCGTCGAGGGGCTCGACTTCCCGCTCGAGCACGCACGCTCCGTGCAGTTCCACCCCGAGGCGGGGCCGGGGCCGCACGACGCGTGGCCGATCATCGAACGGTGGGTCGAGGAGGTGGCATATGCCGAGGCGGCATGACCTCGAGTCGATCTGCCTGATCGGCTCCGGTCCAATCGTGATCGGCCAGGCGTGTGAGTTCGACTATGCCGGCTGTCAAGCGTTGAAGGTGCTCCGCGAGGACGGCTTCCGGACGATCGTCGTCAACTCGAACCCCGCCACGATCATGACCGACCCCGGGTTCGCGGACCGCACGTACCTCGAACCGTTGGACGCTGAGGCCGTCACCGATGTCCTGACGCGCGAGCGGCCGGACGCGCTGCTGCCGACGATGGGAGGACAGACGGCGCTGAATCTCGCGAGCGAGCTCGCGCAAACGGGCGTGCTCGAGGAGCTGGAGGTCGAGCTGATCGGCGCACCGCTTGACGTGATTCGCCGCGCCGAGGATCGGGAGCTCTTCCGCGAAGCCGTGCGCGGGGTCGGCCTGCAAGTTCCGAGCTCCCGGATCGCGACGAGCGTCGAGGAGCTGGGCGGAATATCCCTGCCCGCGGTCGTCCGGCCGGCGTTCACGCTCGGGGGCCACGGTGGCGGCTTCGTCGAGACCGTTGCGCAACTCCATCAGCAGGTCGAGCGCGGAATCGCAGAGAGCCCGATCGGCCAGGTACTCGTCGAGGAGTCCGTGCGCGGCTGGGACGAGTTCGAGCTGGAGGTCGTGCGCGACCGCAACGACAACGTCGTGATCGTTTGCTCGATCGAGAACATCGACCCGATGGGCGTCCACACCGGCGACTCGGTCACGGTCGCGCCGCAAATGACGCTCTCCGATCACGCCTACCAGGAGCTGCGCGATGCGGCAGCCGCGGTCGTCCGCGCGGTCGGAGTCGAATGCGGCGGATCGAACATTCAGTTCGCACGCGAACGCGACACCGGCGAGCTGCGCGTGATCGAGATGAACCCGCGCGTCTCGCGCTCGTCGGCGCTGGCGTCGAAAGCGACGGGGTATCCGATCGCCAAGGTCGCCGCGAAGCTCGCCGTCGGCTACACGCTCGATGAGATTCCGAACGACCTGACGGGCACGACACCCGCCAGCTTCGAGCCGACTCTCGACTACGTCGTGGTCAAGTTCCCGCGCTTCGCCTTCGAGAAGTTTCCCGGAGCCGACACGACCCTCGGGACCCAGATGAAGTCGGTCGGAGAGGCGATGGGGATCGGCCGGACCTTCGTCGAGGCCTACCGCAAGGCCGAGCGGTCACGCGAGCTCGACGTCCGCGAGCGCTGGCAGCTTCCGGACGACGCCCATCCGTGGTTCCATGCCCAGCTCGCAAGCGAGCTCGGACAACTGTTTCTGGACGATCTGGTGGCGGACGACTTTCTCCGCCTCAAGCGCGCCGGCCGCTCAGACGGTGAGATTGCGGCGAGTTGTGGCACGACGGAGGAGGCGGTTCGGGCCAAGCGGCGTGCCTGCGCCGTGCGGCCCGTCTACCGGCGTGTCGACTCGTGCGCCGGTGAGGTGGAGGCCGCCTCGACGTACTACTACTCCACCTGGGGCGAGACCGACGAGGCGCCGCCGACCGGCGAGAAGCCCCGCGTGGTGATCCTCGGCTCCGGCCCGAACCGCATCGGCCAGGGCATCGAGTTCGACTACTGCTGCGTTCACGCGGCGCAGAGCTTCCGCGCGCTCGGCTTCGAGGCCGTGATGGTGAACTGCAACCCCGAAACGGTGTCGACTGACTACGACACCTCGGACCGGCTCTACTTCGAGCCGCTGGAGCTCGAGGAAGTGCTCGCAGTCTGCGAGCGCGAGCAGGCGGCCGGCGTGGCAATCCAGTTCGGCGGTCAGACGCCGCTCAAGCTGGCTCGCGGGCTCGAGGCCGCGGGCTATCCGATCATCGGGACGAGCTTCGACGCGGTCGACCTCGCCGAGGACCGCGAGCGCTTCGGCGCACTGCTCGACCGCCTCGGGATCCGCTGCCCGGAGTGGGGGATCGCACGGAGCTCCGATGAGGCGCGAGCAGTCGCGGCGCGGATCGGCTATCCCGTCTTGATCCGGCCGTCCTACGTCCTCGGCGGCCGTGCGATGCGAGTCTGCTACTCCGCCGACGAGCTGGGCAAGATCGACACCACCGTGCTGATCGACCGCTTCATCGAGAGCGCGGTCGAGATCGACGTCGACGCGGTCTCCGACGGCCTCGAGACGTACGTCGGTGCCGTGATGCAGCACGTCGAGGAGGCGGGAGTGCACTCCGGCGATTCGGCGTGTGTGCTGCCGGCGCCGTCGCTGAGCGCGGCGAACGACGCGGAGATCCGGTCGATCGTCGGGACCTTGGCCCAGGCGCTCGGCGTCGTCGGGCTCCTGAACGTCCAACTCGCCGTCGTGGACGGGAAGGTCTACGTCCTCGAGGCAAACCCGCGCGCGTCGCGAACGGTCCCGTTCGCGTCGAAGGCGACCGGCGTCAACCTCGTGCAGGCTGCCTGCCGCGTCATGGCGGGGACGCCGCTGACCGACCTCGGCCTGTCCGAGGGACAGTCCCTCGGACATGTCTCCGTGAAGGCGGCGGTGCTGCCGTTCTCCCGCTTCCCCGGGGCGGACCCCGTCCTCGGGCCCGAGATGCGCGCGACCGGCGAGGTCATGGCGACGGCTGCGGATCTCCCCACGGCGTTCGCGAAGGCGGAGCGTGCGGCCGGTCGCCCACTGCCGATCTCCGGCACCGTCTTTCTCTCGGTTCGGGACTCCGACAAGCCCGCAGTGGTCGGGGTCGGCGCCCAGCTCGCCGAGCTCGGTTTCAAGCTCGTCGCCACCTCCGGCACCGCCGACACGCTTGCCGCCGCGGGGCTCAGCGTCGAACGCGTGCGCAAAGTGACAGAGGAGGGTAAGGGAGCGACCGTCGTCGACCTGATCCGCCGCGGACGCTGCAATCTCGTCGTCAACACGCCGCACGGCTCGGGCGCGCGCACCGACGGTTATCTCATCCGCGAGGCGGCGCTGGTCGCACGCGTGCCGTGCATCACGACACTCGCAGGTGCAGCGGCAGCGGCACACGCGATCGCGAATGCGCGCACCGAGGAATCGATGTCCCTGCAGGAACGGATCGAACATGAGACGCGAGCGGCTTAGCGTCCTGGGGAACGAGAAGGTCGGGCCCTACACGCTGCTGCGAGTGGGGAGGGGCGGGATCGACCCTGGTGTGCCGGGACAGTTCTTCATGCTCGAGGCACCGGGAAGGCTGCTGCCGCGGCCGATGAGCCTCTGCCTAGCGCCCCCCGGGGAGCTTGCGTTCCTCATCGACGCGATCGGACCCGGCACCCGCGCGCTCTGCGCACTCGAGCGGGAGCAGGAGCTGTACGTGCTCGGGCCGCTCGGGAACGGCTTCAGGCTCGACGTGGAGCGGCCGTTGCTCGTCGGCGGGGGCATCGGCATCGCCCCGCTGCCGTACCTGTCGGAGTCCCTTGGAGGCCCGCCGGCGGTCCTCGGTTTCCGTTCCGACTGGCACGCGGCGGCCGGGGAGCTCGTGCCGAACGCCCAGGTCTGCGTCGAGCCGACACTCGTGACCGCGCTGATCCCCGGCGGGATGGACGTCCTCGCGTGCGGGCCGGAGCCGATGCTCGAGGCGGTGCGAGGGCTGGCGCCCGATGCCCAGCTCGCCTGGGAGGCGCCGATGGCCTGCGGATACGGCGCGTGCTACGGCTGTGCGGTCGAGATCGACGGCCGGGTCAAGCGCCTGTGCGTCGAAGGACCGGTGCTTCGTGCTGCTTAACGCGTCCGGCTGTCTCGATGCACTTATTGCGCCCGAGGTGGCGCGCAGCTTCGACGCCTTCGTGACCAAGACCGTGACGCCCCTGCCGCGCGACGGGAACACGCCGGTGCGGATCGCAGAGACGGACGTCGGGATGCTGAACTCGATCGGGCTCGCAAACCCGGGGATCGACCGCTTCGTCACGCGCAACCTCCCGCAGCTGGAGAAGCTCGGAGTCCCGGTGTGGGTGTCGGTGGGCGGCTTCGAGACAGACGACTACGCCGAGATCTGCCTCCGTCTCGACG
>Ga0184612_10000527_pt1 | contig 17964 bp, 17 predicted proteins | sample PLM3_60_coex_FD_133163 | JGI IMG/M metagenome (GOLD analysis project Ga0184612, IMG submission 133163) | Groundwater sediment microbial communities from an aquifer in East River, Colorado, USA - PLM3_60_coex | ecosystem: Environmental > Terrestrial > Soil > Riparian zone | place: USA: East... | reverse complement strand
GGGACGGGCAAGGCCGCCCGGAACTGGGAGTGCTACGACGCCATCGTGAAGGCGCTCCGGGGATTGGGCGACAACGAGACACTCCTCGTGCAGTCGGGCAAGCCTGTCGCCGTGTTCCGGACCCACGAGATGGCTCCGCGCGTGCTGATCTCCAACTCGATGCTCGTGCCGAAGTGGGCCAACTGGGAGACGTTCCGGGAGCTGGAGCACGCCGGGCTCACCATGTACGGCCAGATGACCGCGGGATCGTGGATCTACATCGGCACGCAGGGGATCCTCCAGGGAACGTTCGAGACCCTGGCCGAGGCCGCGGCGCAGCGGTTCGGCGGGACGCTGAAGGGGACCATCACGTTGACCGGTGGGCTGGGCGGCATGGGCGGCGCGCAGCCGCTCGCCGTGACGATGAACGAAGGCGTTGCGCTGTGCGTGGAGGTCGACCCCTCGGGCATCGAGCGCCGGATCAAGACCCGCTACCTCGACCGGGAGACCGACGACCTGGACCAGGCCGTGGCGTGGGCGGAGGAGGCTCGCGCGAACGGCGAGGCGGTCTCGATCGGGCTCCTCGGCAACTGCGCCGACGCCCTCCCGGAGCTCCTGGCCCGAGGCTTCGCACCTGAGGTCGTGACCGACCAGACCTCCGCCCACGACCCGTTGGGCGGCTATGTCCCGGCGGGGTTGTCGGTGGAGCAGGCCGCCGAGCTTCGCGCGTCCGATCCCGACGAGTACCAGAAGCGGGCCCTCGATTCGATGGCCCGCCACTGCGAGGCCATGGTGGGGTTCATGGATGCGGGGGCGGTGGTCTTCGACTACGGCAACAACCTCCGGGCGGGAGCGAAGGCCGGCGGGTTCGCCCGGGCCTTCGACTACCCGGGGTTCGTGCCGGCGTTCGTCCGGCCGATGTTCTGCGAGGGCAAGGGCCCGTTCCGGTGGGCAGCGCTGTCGGGTGATCCGGAGGACATCCTGAAGACGGACCGGGCGGTGGCGGAGCTGTTCCCGGGGAACGACCGGCTCCAGCGGTGGCTCCGGATGGCGGAGGACCGTGTGGCGTTGCAGGGACTGCCGGCCCGGATCTGCTGGCTCGGCTACGGCGAGCGGGCCCAGGCGGGCCTCCGCTTCAACCAGATGGTGGCGAGCGGCGAGCTTGCGGCGCCGATCGTGATCGGCCGCGACCACCTCGACGCTGGCAGCGTGGCCAGCCCGTACAGGGAGACCGAGGGGATGCGGGACGGCTCCGATGCCATCGCCGACTGGCCGATCCTGAACGCCCTGGTGAACACCGCGGCCGGGGCGCACTGGGTCAGCGTCCACCACGGCGGGGGCGTGGGCATCGGGTACTCCATCCACGCCGGGATGGTCGTGGTGGCCGACGGGACGACAGAGACGGCGTCACGCCTGGAGCGGGTCCTGACGAGCGATCCGGGGATGGGCGTGGTGCGGCACGCCGACGCGGGCTACGAGCGGGCCCTGGACGTCGCGAGGGAGCGGGGGGTTCGCCTGCCCTGGCTGGAGTGAGCCTCGGTTAGCGGCCTCGTTCAGCCCTCTCCGACCCGACCCGCTTGGTCAGTTCCCCGATGATGGCCGCTCTTGCCGCATCGCCAGATTCGTTAACTTGCAGTCCAAGTGCTGAGCCGATCATCGGGTAAAGGCTGTTACCAGCAAGGTATCTGCGCGATCGAGCCTTGCCTTCCGGCCGAATGAGACCGGCAGCCACAGCCGCGGCGAGGTCGGTCGTCGCCGTCGCTTGGCTCACGTCGGCAAGGGGGCGGTAGTAGCGAGGCGTCACCTCCCGACCGAAGAAGGCGTCCCAGACTGCATTTGCAACTCGCGATTCGAGCCCGGCGGCCTCGACTGCCTCTTCGACTGCCGTCCAGATCCGCTGCTGAACCCGCTCTCTGAGGTCGAGGGCGCGTACTTGGGAGACCTGAGCCTGCATGTGGGCCTCAATGAAGGGTGTGACGTCGGTAGTGGGGTCGAAGCTCTCCCCGAGGCAACGAAAGGCCGAGTAGTACTCGGAGAGGTGCCGTCCCCACCACTCTTCCAGGGACGTGAATTCGGGGAGCTTGAAACCTCCTCTGTACATCGCCAGCGAGGCGACGACTCGGTAAGCGCGGCCGTTCCCATCGCGAAACGGATGGATCGAGGCGATCGCAACGTGGATCCAGGCAGCTCCCATGGCCGGGTGGGCATGACCTTCCTCCGTACGGGAGCACGCGTCGTCGACGAGGTGGGGCACATCTTCGGACTGAGGTGGCTGAAAGACGAGTTCGCCCGTCCGGTTGTCCACGACGTAATCGGAATCCGTTCGGAATCGTCCTGCACCGGCTGCCCAATTGCCCCCCATGATCCGGTCGTGGAGACCGACGAGGAGTTCTCGGTCCCATCTGAATGCCGAGTCGTCAGCTCGACGAAGGACGAAGCTCATCGCGTGGCGATACCCTCGGACGAGGGCCGCGTCCTCCTCTTTCACTTTCGGAGGTATGTCCCCGACGAGGATCCGCCGGACCTCCTCGACCGTAACTGGAACCCCTTCCATGGATGTCGAGGCAGCGATGGCCTCCGCTTCCAGGTCACGCCGCAAGCGGCCCGCCCAGGCGCGAGGAAGGGGACCTCGGTAGTCGAGCCGGGTCTTCCAGAGGTCTAGCTCATCTGCCAGGTCTTGAACTGCGGAAGGGTCATAGGGGAGAAGCATGATGAGGGATTGTAGCATGAATTCACTAGGAGATAAGGGGAATAGGCGCTTATTCGCCTAATTCCCTGGGGTATTATTGGTTTAATCCCCTCACTAGCCGCTCAGTAGCGGCCGCCGTTTCCGGGAGCCCGGTCGGCCGCATCCTCCGAGGCGTAGTCGGGACTGGACCGGAAGACCAGGTAGTCGACGGCCGCCCAGATGGTCTTGGAGAACGGGTAGAAGGCGAGCGGGAAGACCCCCACCAGGAGGACCGACGCGACCGTGAGCGGCACGACGCGGACCCGCGGCAGGTCGACGATGAGCCAGATCACCAGGAAGGCCGCCCAGGCCAGGGTGGTGACCGAGTAGTTGACCGTCATGGCGCCGAGGAAGCCACCCTCCTCGCGTTCCAGCCGGAGCTTGCACCGGGGACAACGGTCCCGGATCTTCAGCCAGTGGACGAACAGGTCCCGCTCGCCGCACCTGGGGCACCGCTTGGCCAGGCCACGCAGGAGGGCGCGGACCGCCGACGGCTCGTGCGGCCGGTTGTCGGCCCCCGCCGGCCCCTCGGACGGATCGGCCCGGAGCAGGCCCTGGGGGTCCAGCGTGTCGTAGGGGCCCACGGGGTCGGACAACGGAACAGGCTCCTCGTTCGTGGCGGGTTGCCCTCCACTGTACCCCGGGGCTTGTGGGGCACGCGGCGCGCCCGTAGCCTTGCCGCCGTGCCCGTTGCGGTCGGGGGGAGGCTCTCGCTCCAGGACGTCATCGCGGTGGCGCGCGGCGAACCGGTGGAGCTCCCGCCGGACGCGGTCGAGCGCGTGCGGGCCGCTCGCGCCGTCGTGGAATCGAAGGTCGAAGCCGGCGAGATCGTGTACGGGGTGACTACGGGATTCGGCAGCCTGGCCAACGTGCGCATCCCGCGGGAGCAGGCGGAGGAGCTCCAGCTCGGCATCGTCCGCTCGCATGCCGCGGCCGTCGGGCCTTCGCTGTCGCGGGAGGAGGCCCGGGCCATGCTGTTCCTCCGGGCCCACGTACTGGCGCTCGGGTACTCCGGCGTTCGCGTCGAGATCGTCGCGCGCATGGTCGAGATGCTGAACCGCGACCTCGTTCCGGTGGTGCCGGAGCAGGGGTCCCTGGGGGCCTCGGGCGACCTGGCGCCGCTCGCGCACCTCGCGCTTCCGCTGGTCGGCCGGGGCGAGGTGCTGGTGGACGGACGCCCCGTGGCGGCGGCCGAAGCCATCGCCGCGGCGGGCCTCTCGCCGCTCTCCCTCCAGGCGAAGGAGGGCCTCGCCCTGGTGAACGGGACGCAGGGGATGGTGGCCGTGGGGATCCTCGCGGCCGAACGGGTGTCGGCGTTGACCAAGGCCGCCGACATCGCGGCGGCCATGACGATCGAGGCCGCGCTCGGTACCGACCGGCCGTTCGACCGTCGGCTCCAGGACCTCCGGCCCCACCCGGGCCAGGCCGCGTCGGCCTCGAACCTGCGGCGCCTGCTCGACGGGAGCGAGATCACGGCATCGCATCGCGAGAGCGAGCACCTGGTGCAGGACGCTTATTCGCTCCGCTGCGCGCCCCAGGTCCACGGCGCCACCCGGGAGGTGCTGGCGTTCGCGCAGCGGATCCTCGAGGTCGAGGCCGGCTCGATCTCCGACAACCCCATCGTCCTTCCCGAGAGCGGCGAGGTCCTCTCGGGCGGGAACTTCCACGGCCAGCCCGTCGCGGTGGCCCTGGATGCATTGGCGGCCGGCACCGTGCCGCTCGCCGGCATCTCGGAGCGGCGGCTGTATCGCTTGCTCGACCCCGACACGAACAACGGCCTGCCGGCGTTCCTGGTCCGGGGGAGCGGGCTGAACTCCGGCTTCATGCTGGCCCAGTACACGGCGGCGTCCCTGGTCTCGGAGTCCAAGTCGCTGGCCCACCCGGCTTCCGTTGACTCGATCCCGTCCTCTGCCGGCCAGGAGGACCACGTGAGCATGGGGATGACCTCTGCCCGGCACGCCCGGGCGGTCGTGGCGAACGCGGAGGTCGTCGTGGCCATCGAGGCCATGGCCGCGGCGCAGGGGCTGGACCTGCGCGGGCCGCTCGCGCCCGCGGGCGGGACGCGAGCGTCGCTCGACGCTATCCGCCAGGCCGTCCCATTCCTCGACGCCGACCGCGAGCTCGGGCCCGACATCGCCGCCGCCACCGAGCTCGTACGGAGCGGGGGGCTTCTCCGCGCCGTCGAATCAGCGGTCGGCGACCTCGACTAGTGGTAGACGATGACGCGGGTGCCGATCGCCGCCAGCCCGTAGATCCACTGGGCGTTCCAATACGGCACGCGCACGCAGCCGTGGCTGGCGGCGTAGGTGGGCACGTCGGTCCACCCGTGGATGGCCCGGTTCCCGTCGAAGTAGCTCGGGTAGTACAGCTGGTGTCCGCTGTAGCCCGCCAGCTTGCGGGTCACGCTGAAGGAGCCTTCGCGCGTCGGCGTGCTCGGCTTTCCCGTCGACACGTGCATGATGTTGGTCACCGATCCATCCCGCACCGTGTACAGCACCTGGCGCGTCTGGTCGATCTCGATGTGGAAGCCGTTCGCGGTCGACTTCGCCCGGGGACGGAGGGGGTCGGCGAGCGCCCGCCAGACGCCCGCGTCGACCGTGAACACGCGGAGCATCCGTTGCACCTTGCGGAACGCGAGCACGGCGTCGGCGGTGCGGAAGTCGTATCGGGAGTTCACGTCGACGAGCCGATAGTGGAGCTCCACGAGCCGGCGTTCGAGGAGCAGGACGAAGATGCCGCTCGACCCGACGCCGAGCGACGGGAGCGGCGTCGACGCGGGACCATCGACCGCGGTGCCCCGCACGTGGCCCGCGTCGGCGAATGCGGCCCGGACCCGGTAGGTCCCGGGCTCGTCGATGGGGAACGTGGCCCGGAAGCCTCCGGCAGCGCCCATCGTGGTGCCGCGGTCGGCCACCGGCTTGCCGTCCCGGGTGAGCGTGACGTCGACCGTCGCGCCCGCCACGGCGGGCGCGACGGTCCCTCGGACCGCCGCCCGATCGAACAGGCGGACCGCTCCGAGACGGACCGTCAGGATCGCCCGCACCCCGATCGACACGTCGGGGCTGACGTCGTTCTGCCATGCCGCGTGCAGGGTGACGTTGGCCTCCGGCGAGACCGAGGACGAGAAGCCGCCGCCGGCGTCCGTGGTCGTGCCGGCGAGGACGGCTCCGGCCGAGTCGACGATGTCGACGGCCTGGCCCCCGGTGGCGGGCGAGATCTGTCCCGTCAGGCGGACCGATCCGCCGTAGTCGATCGTGGTGGCCGAAGCCGACAGCGTGACGGCGCCGGCCGCCGCCAGCGCGGTGGGAATCCTCGCGCACACGAACGCGAGGACGAGGAGGAGCCCGAGGGCCAGTCGCCTCATCGCCCGCCGACCCTCGTCCCGCCCGCGTACGCGTGCAGCACCGGGTTGTGGCCCGGCCGGTAGGGCACGTGGCGGAACCCCTCGCCCTCCAGGACCAGCAGGTCCGCCCGCTTGCCCACCTCGAGCGTCCCCGCGCCTTCCGCCGTCCCGAGCACCCAGGCCGGGTTCAGCGTGGAGGCGGTGAGGGCCTCGTGGGGGGTCAGGCCGTAGAGGGCGCAGCCCGTCGCCATCGCCTCCGGCATCGACAGGACGGGCGAGGTCCCTGGGTTGAAGTCGGTGGCGATGGCGATGGCCGCGCCGGTCTCCACGAGGGTGCGGACCGGCGGCGGGACCGCGCGCATGAACGCGGTCGAGGCCGGCAGCAGCACCCCGACAGTCTCGCCCTCACCCAACGCCCGGACGCCCTCGTTGCTCACGTTGTTCAGGTGGTCGGCGCTCCGGGCTCCCAGCTTGACCGCCTCCTCCGCGGTTCCCGAGGGCCCCAGCTGGTCGGCGTGGCATCGAAGGGGGAGGCCGGCGGCGGCTGCCGACTCCGCCACGGCCCGCAGGTCATCGAGGGTGAACGCGATGTCCTCGACGTAGACGTCCACCGCGTCGGCCAGGCCCTCCGCCGCCGCGGCCGGGATCAGCTCCACGCACGCCGTCCGGACCCAATCCTGCCGCTCCATCCCCTCGGGCACGGCGTGGCAGGCCAGCAGGGTCACCGTAGCGGCCTGGGGGGCCTCCTCGGCCAGTTGCCTGGCCAGCCGGGCCTGGCGGAGCTCGCCCTCCACCGACAGTCCGTACCCCGTCTTGAGCTCCATCGTGGTTGTCCCGTGGTCCGCCATCTCCGCGACCAGCGGCCGGCAGAACGCCAGGACCCCGTCGTCGGATGCCTCGGCCAGGAGGCGCGCGCTGCGGTAGATGCCGCCCTCGCCGTGCAGCTCGCGGTAGCTCCGGCCGGTCAGCCGGAGCTCGAACTCGTCCGCCCGCCAGCCCACGAACGGGAGGTGCGTGTGGCAGTCAACGAACCCCGGCGCGATCGTGCAGCCCGCGAACACCTGGGGATCCGCACCCGGGAGCTCATCGGCCGGACCGACGAAGGTGATGACCCCGTTGGTCCAGGCGACCCCGGCGTCCTGGATGACGACCGGCGTGCCGAGCTCGCCGCCCCGCGACGGCGCCGTCCCCTTCGCCGTGACGAGAGACGTGGCGACGATCGAGCCGCTCGCGGTCCCGGGCATCGCGGCTATCGAAGAGGATGGCGGGTGCGCGCGCAAGCGCCGGCCGGTTCGGAGCGGGCGGCCGCCCCCGTAGACTGCCCCGCGTGAGCGACCCCGGCGAGCTGGGATACCGGGACATCCTCCGGATCCCGGAGATCCGGGCCGCGGTCGCCGGCACGTTCGTGATCATGATGGGGTTCGGGATCGTCTCCCCCATCCTGCCCCTGTACGCGCGGTCCTTCGGCGTCAGCCTCGACGCGGTGGGGCTGCTCATCGCGGCCTTCTCCGTCACCCGGCTCGCCGCCGACCTTCCCGCTGCTCGTCGTGTTCCGCGGCGCCGGCGGTGCCGGCTCCGCGGTGTTCTTCACCGGCCTCCTGTCGTTCCTGCTGCGGGCGGTCCCGGGCGACCGCGTGGGCCGGGTCATGAGCGTCTGGTACGCGTCGTTCAACGTCGGCATCATCGCCGGCGAGCCATTCGGCGGCGTCCTGGCTCACTGGCTGGGCCCCGCCAGCACGCTGTGGGTCTACGCGGGAGCGTGCTTTGTAGCGGCGGCCGTGTTCTCGCGGACCATCCCCGTCGTTCGGGACGACGAGCGGCCGAGGGCTCGCCCCACGGGCCTTCGGCATCTCCGGTTCGATCGCCCGTTCGTCGCCGTCCTCGTCGCGAACGGGGCGTACGCGTGGATGATCGCCGGCGTGTACAGCACGCTCATCCCGCTGTTCGGCCACGAGATCGTCCATCTGTCGCCGGTCGGGATCGGGATCGGCCTGGCCATCGCCTCGGTCACGGAGTTCGCCGTGCTGTTCCCTGCGGGGTCGGCGACCGACCGAATCGGCCGGAAGCCCGTCATCGTGCCGTCGTACGCGCTGCTCGCCGCGGCCCTGGTCCTGTGGCCCCTCGCGTCCACGCCGGCCAGGTACATGGTGGCCCTGGGCATCTTCGGCCTCATCACCGGGTACTCCGGCGTGCCGCAGGCGCCGATGCTCTCCGACCTCACCACCGAGGTCACGCAGCGAAGCGCCGTGGCCGCGTTCCGGTTCGTGGGGGACCTGGGGTTCGTGCTCGGCCCGCTCGTCGCCGGACTCTCGGCCGACCGGCTGGGGTGCGGACCGGCCTTCGCCCTTTCTGCGGTCCCCGTCCTGGTCGCGCTGGTGCTGCTGCTCTCCATCCCCGAGACGCTCAGGGCGCTGCCGAAGACCGGCGAGGCCCCCGGGCTGTGACCCCGGCCGGCATGTCGTCGCCATGAGGGTCTCCGCTTCGACGGAGCTGGCCGTTCCTCCGCAGGAGGCGTGGCGCCGCGTCCTGGCGTGGGAGGAGCAGGTGGCGTGGATGAAGGATGCCGACTCGATCCGGGTGCTCACGTCGCACCGCGAGGGCGTCGGCGTGGTCGTCGCCGTGCGAACCCGGGTTCTGGGTGTGCCGCTGCTCACCGACCATCTGGAGGTCACGATGTGGGATCCACCCCGGCGGCTGGTGATGGCGCATCGGGGCCTGGTCCGTGGCGTTGGGGAGTGGCTCATGGAGCCGGCAGGACGCGGCGCCCGGTTCACCTGGACGGAGGAGCTCGGACTTCCGGTGCCGGTGCTCGGCGAGCTCGCCCTGCTCGCGTACCGACCGCTCATGCGCAAGCTGATGCGCCGCTCGCTCTCGAACCTGGAGAGGCTGCTTCGCGAGCGAGCGTAGGGAAGCCTCGCGCGTACACTCCAACCGAACCATGTCGAGCCTCACCGAGCGCCTCGAGCGGGTCCTGGAGCGCGAGGCGCCCTCCTGGGGCATCCGTCCCGTCCCGCCCGATCGCCGCCGGCTGTCCGGCGTCGACCTCGGCGTCCTGTGGGGAGACCTCTCGGTGGGCCTGCTGGTGATGGTCACCGGCGCGCTGCTCGTCCCCGCGCTGGGGCTCCCGAAGGCGCTCCTGGCGATCGTCGTGGGATCGGCCATCGGGTGCCTGCCACTCGCCCTGGTCGGCCTGGCCGGCGAGCGCGAGGGCGTGCCGTCCATGGTGCTGTTCCGCCCGGTCCTCGGGCTGCGGGGCTCGTTCCTGCCCTCGGCCCTCAACCTGCTCCAGCTTGTGGGGTGGACGGCCGTCGAGTTCTGGGCCATGGGACAGGTCGCCAACGTGGCCTCCAAGCGCGTGTTCGGTCTGGACGCCTCCCACTTCTGGCTGGCGTTCGTCGCGGTCGTGTGCACGCTGCTGGCCGTGGGGGGGCCGATCCTGGTCGTCCGGCGGTGGCTGGAGCGGTTCGGCATCTACCTGTTGATCGGCTCGGCGTTGTGGATCACCGCCAGGGTGCTGGCGTCGGCCGATCTCGGCGAGATCTGGCGGAGCCCGGCGAAGGGCGGCCTGCCGTTCTGGCTGGCGGTGGACCTCGTCATCGTGATGCCGATCTCCTGGCTGCCGCTCGTCGCCGACTACAACCGCTTCGCGCGGCCGGGGGCGGGCGGCTTCGCCGGGACGTACTGGGGTTACCTCGCCGGGAACGTGTGGTTCTACGCGCTCGGCGCGCTCCTGGTGCTCGCGGCGGGGGCCGGCGCCGACGTGTTCGGGATCGGCACGGCCATCGCCGCCAGCGCGGGCGGCGCGGTCGTCCTCATCGCGCTCCTCGTCGGGGAGAGCGACAACGCGTTCGCCGACATCTACTCCGCTGCCGTCTCCACGCAGAACGTGTTGCCGGATCTTCCGCAGCGCGCGCTCACCACCACGGTGGGCGCGGTGGGGTTCATGCTCGCCCTGGCCTTCTCGATGGAACGCTACGAGCTGTTCCTGCTGCTGATCGGGTCCGTGTTCGTGCCCCTGGCGGCCATCTTCATGGCCGATTACTTCATGCTCCACCGGGGCCGGTACGGCGAGGGTGCGTTGTTCTCACCGACCGGCGTGAACGTGCGGTCCCTCTTGCCGTGGGCCATCGGGTTCCTGCTGTACCACTGGTGCGCCCCGACCGGACCGCAGGGGTGGATCGACGCGATGCGGACGCTCTTCCACGACTGGCTGCACCTGCCGTTCCCGCTGCTCGATTCGAGGCTCGGGGCGAGCATCCCGAGCTTCGCTGCCGCCTTCGTCCTCTCGCTCGTGATCCTGCGGCGAACGTGGCAGCCGGGCGGCCCTACTCGTACACGGCCCGAAGCGTCGGCGGGGGGGCCGCGACCAGCAGGATGACGGCCGGCTCCTCCGAGGCGTTCTTGATCGTGAGCTCCGAGCCCGCCGGCACGAGGACCGTGCCCCACTGGCCCACTCGCTTGCGGCCCTTGTCCACCTGGACGGCCACCCGGCCCGCGACCACCGTGCAGATCGCGTCGGAGTCCGGGTCCGAGATGGGGCCGAGGCCCTGAGCGCCCTGGAGACACACGATCTCCGACCACAGGTGGTCCGACTCGTAGAGCGGCTCGTGGCGAGGCCCCTCCTCGGAGAACCTGACCAGGTCCCGGATGTCCTTGGCGTCCATGGGGCGAAAGCGTAGCGGGGCGCTGCCCCTGTCGCGCTGGGTCCGGGGATGGATAGACTGGCCCCCTGACCTGCACGAACGAAGGAGTTCGCCGTGCCCACGTTCGTCTACTCCACGGACTCCCCGGCCACCGTCCGGGCCGACGTCCTGGTCCTCCCGATCTTCGAGGGTCCGGAGGCCGGGCCGGGCATCAAGGACGTGAAGGGTGCCGACCTGCTGGCCCTGTACGCCGAGGCGAAGCTCAAGGGGAAGAAGGGTGAGCCCCTGCTCGTGCCCAACACCGGCGGGCTGGGCGTCGCGGCCAAGTCCGTGCTGCTGGTGGGGGTGGGCAAGCGGCGGGACGTCACCACCGACTCGCTCCGCCGCGCGCTCGGCCGGGTGGCGCCCCAGCTGGCCAAGCGAAGGACCGTGGCCACCACGTTCCCCCAGGTCGTGGGGCGCTCGCCGGAGGACGCCGTGCAGGCGACCGTGGAGGGCGTGCTGCTCGGCGCCTACCGGTTCGACCGTTACAAGTCGGGCAAGAACGAGGACCATCCTGAGAAGCCGGCCCTTCGGACCGTCACGGTCCTGGGCTCGCCGCGATGGACCGGGCGGGCCGTGGTCCGGAGCCTGGAGGAGTCGATCGCCCGCGGCGACATCGTGAGCGACGCCGTGGCCTGGGCCCGGGACCTGGTGAACACGCCCGCGGGCGACCTCACTCCCGAGGACCTGGCCGGACACGCGGCGCAGATGGCCAAGGAGGTTGGCCTGGAGTGCAAGGTCTGGACCGAGGCCGAGCTCCAGCGAGGCAAGTTCGGCGGCATCCTCGGGGTGGGCCAGGGGAGCGTGAACCCGCCGCGCATGATCGAGCTCAAGTACAAGGGCGGCCCGAGCGGTCAGGCCCCCATCGCGCTGACCGGCAAGGGCATCACCTTCGATTCCGGTGGCCTCTCGATCAAAGACGCGGCGGGGATGGAGTGGATGAAGTGCGACATGGCCGGCGCGGCCTCCATCCTGGCCGCCTTGAAGGCCATCGCCCGGCTGAAGCCGAACGTGAACGTGATCGCGGCCATCCCGTCGTCGGAGAACATGCCGAGCGGCTCGGCCATCCGCCCGGGCGACGTCCTGAAGCACCGCGGCGGCAAGACCTCCGAGGTGGTGAACACCGACGCCGAGGGGCGCCTGGTCCTGGCCGACGCCCTGGCGTACCTGGCCGAACGCAAGCCCCGTGTCATCATCGACACGGCAACCCTGACCGGCGCCTGCATGGTGGCCCTGGGTCGCGACATCTACGGCGTGTTCGGCAACGACCGCGGCCTCATCCGGGACATCCTGGCGGCCGGGGAAGCGGTGGGCGAGCCCGGGTGGGAGCTCCCGCTGCACCGCGACTACCGCCACCTCATCAAGTCGCAGGTCGCCGATGTGCGCAACGCGGGCAAGGACCGGTGGGGCGGGGCCATCACGGCGGCGCTGTTCCTCGCCGAGTTCGTGGGCGACACGCCCTGGGCTCACCTGGACATCGCCGGCCCGGCGTTCCCGGAGAAGGCCGGCGACTACTGGCCGAACGGCGCGACCGGCGTGCCGACCCGCACGCTGGTGCAGTACGTGCTGATCCAGGCCACGCGACCGTCCCGCCGCTCGGGCTAGGGCCTGGCCCCAACCGCGAGCCAGACATCGCGGAAGTCGTTGACGGGATCGGAGAACCGATCGGCGAACACCCGCTGGGCGTTGCGGCGGAAGGATTCCCACCCCTGGGGGCCGAGCATCGATCGGAGGAAGCGTCCGGTGGACCACGTGCCCAGCCCGTCGACGTAGTCCTGGAGGGGGTAAGCGAACCGGTACTCACGGCGCTCGGTTCGAACATGCTTGAGCCCGGCGTCGAGCAGCGTCTCCTCGATCGCCGTCCGGTCGGCGAACCGGTCCGCCCATGGCAGCGCCTGGGTCCGGACGTCCAGGAGCATCTGCTGGCCGACCGCGCCCTCCACCAGCTCGAGCCAGGCCTTCTGGAGCTCGTCGCGATCGCCGTCGGCCCACGACGACAGGGCCAGTCTCCCCCCGGGCTTCAGCACCCGGATCATGTCGAACAGCGCCGTCTGGTACTTCGTGAAGTGGGAGACGACGAAGCTCGCGGTGACGGCGTCGAACGTCGCGTCCCGGAAGGGGAGGTCGATGGCCGATGCTGCGGCCAGGAGGAGCGTCGGCCGGGCCCGCGCAGCCTGGCCCAGCATCCCCAGCGACACGTCGACCCCCACCGCCATCCCCTCGGGCCCGAGGAGCGCGGCGGCTGCGGACGCGGCGACGCCCGTCCCGGTGCCGACGTCGAGGACGCGGCCGCCGCGCGGCGGCTGGGCCATGGCCACGAGATCCTCGGCCGGTTGGGCCAACCGCGGCGCGTTGATCCGCTCGTACGTCTCCGCGACGCCGTCGTAAGAACGCCAGTCGTCCATCGGCGAGACAGCCTATCCGGTGCTCGTGCGTTCGCCCGGCCGTGGCCGTTCGAGCGGTGTGAGTGACGCGGTGACGAAGCGCGGGTCGCGCCCCGCACCCCGGTAGGCTTGTGCGCGGCATGAGCGGACGCGCGTGAGGGGACCGGGCGGCGTCACGGCGCTGGTCATGGGGGAGCTCGCCGCCGGTGGGGTGGCCTTCCTGTTCCTGGCCCCGCTGTGGCACGAGGTGAAGCCGGGGTTCTTCAAGCTCACCGGGGTCGTCGTCCTGTTCGTCGTGACCGGCGCGTGGGCGTCGGCCGGCGCTGGCCTGGTCGAGGGGAGCCAGGCGGGGCAGTGGTCGCAACGCTTGGCGGGCGCGCTCGCGGTGGTGACCCTGGTGTGGGTGACGCTCCTGTTCGTGAGGCAACCCGGCCCGGCGCGGGCCGTGGGGATGGCTTCGGTGCCGCTGTCGATCGCCGTGCTGGTGGCGATGGCCGGGACGGCCGACGAATCCCCGGTCGTCTCGTTCCTGCAGCTGCTGGCCGGCGCGGCCTTCCTCGGCGCGGTGATGGACGGGCTCCTCCTGGGGCACTGGTACCTCACCGACCGCGGGTTGTCGCGTGGCCCCATCAACCGTTCGACCTCGTTCCTGATCGTCGCGGTGCTCCTGGAGGGCGCAGCCGTGGTGGCGGGGGGGTTCGGCCCCACCAGGGCGACGTCGGACTTCAACCCGCTGCTCACCTCGGCCGGGCTCGCGTCGTGGATCGCGCTCGGGATGGTCGGCGCCACCGCGCTCATCGCCGTGCTGATCCGCGCCTCGCTCAAGGGTCCACGGGCCTCGGCCGTGCAGGCGGCCACGGGCTTCTTCTACCTCGCCGTCATCACCGCCCTCACCGCCGAGTTCGCGGCGAAGGTGCGGTTCCTCCGCTAGCCAATGGCCGTGGCGGTGATGATCGGGGGCGCGCTCCTCGAGGTCGCCGCGTGGTGGGCCGTCTCCCGGAAGGGCGTCAGCATCTGGGTGGCCATGGGGATCGCCCTGCCGGCCATGGGCGTCGCGGCCCTGGCCGTCGGGGAGCCGGCGCTGTCGCCGGCGGTGAGCGCGGGCGTGGCCGCCGCCGCGGGGGCCGGGGCCGGTGTGGCCCTGTACCTGGCGACGCGGCTGTTTGTCGCCGCCATCCGGCCGTGGCGGGCGTTCCAGCGCCATTCGGTCCAGATGTATGCGCGGCAGGCGGGACTGCCGCTCGCCGCCACCATCGTGCTCGCCGCAGCCGTGATGGCACCCGGAGAGGAGATGTTCTGGCGCGGCCTGTTCCAGGCCAAGCTGAGCGTCGCTCTCGACGGCCGGACGGCGGGGGCGGCCATCGCGTGGGGCGCATTCGCCGTGGCGAACCTGCCCAGCCGCAACCTGGCCATCATCGCCGGGGCGGTGGTGGGGGGCGCCGTGTGGGGTGCGCTGGCCTGGTGGACAGGGGGCGTCCTGGCAAGCATCGTCTGCCACTCGCTGTGGACGGCCTTGATGCTCGCCTTCCCCGTGGTGCGCGCCCCCGTCGGTGGGCGGGCGTGACCGACCGGCTCCCGCAGGAGTTCGAGCGCGTCCTGGAGCGTGGGACGCTCTGCTATGTGGCCGCGGGGACGAGGCGCGGGCCTCACCTCACGCCGCTCGTGTTCGCGTGGTCCGACCGACGGCTGTGGCTGACGACCTCCCGCGGATCGGTGAAGGCCCGTGCGTGGCGCGCCGATCCGCGGGTGGCCGGGTTGGTGCGAGCCGAGGACCGCGCGGTCATCTTCACCGGCCGGGCGGCCCCCTATGACGTGCTCGACCCGGCGACCTGGATCCGGACGGCCGTTCGGATGCCCACGGTGACCGCGGCATCCGCCAGGTTCACCACGAAGAACGCGAGGTTCTTCGCCGGGTATGCGGTCGATGTCCGGCGCATCCCGCTCGCGTGGACCCCCCCGGGGCGGGTGTTCGTGGAGATCCGGATGGAGCGCGCTGCGCTCCTCGACGAGGGCGGGGTCCGTGCGCTGTGGGGCGAGTGGGACGTCTCCCTTCCGACCACGGGGGCGTTTCGGGCGGGGCGGGGCGGGAGCGACGCGTTCGCCGCCCTTCCCCCGGCGGTCCGCGAGGCCCTCGGCGGCGCCGGCCCGGCGGCATTCGGCATCGCCGGGCCCGGGGGCACCGTCGTGCTCCCGGCGTGGTGGGCCGAGGACGGGCCGGACCTGTATGCGGCGATGCCCAGGGGCTCGCTCGCGCTCGCCGGGCTGAGCCAGGCCTCCTCCCTCGTCGCCCTGGCGGTGGACCGGGCATCGTGGTGGCGGGCTCGGGAGATGATCGGCGCGATGGCGCAGGGCGTGGGACAGGCGTTCCTTCCCGACCGGCTCCGAACCGGGGGGAGATCTGCCGAGGAGAAGGTGCGGCGAACCGGTGCGGACCCCGAGGCCCCGGCGCTCGTGCGGGTCCGTCCCGGGAGGCTCGTGTGGTGGCGTGGCTGGTCGAGCGGGAGCGTGACGATCGGATGACGGTGGTACGGACCGCCGTGGAGGTCGATGCCTCGCCGGAGGACGTGTGGGCCGTGGTCACCGACCCGGCAAACCTGCCGCGCTGGGATCGCCACATCGAGTCGGTGGAGGCCTTCCCCAAGGCGGGACTGTCCCCGGGCGCAACCTACGTCGTCGTGGTCCGGCTCATGCGGGTGCGCGCTCGGGTGAAGGCGGAGGTCCTTGAGTGGTCACCCCCGTCACACGCGCGGATCCGGCTCTCCGGCCCGGTCGACGCCATCGTCGACACGGTGGTCGAGGCGCTCCCAAACGGGCGGAGCCTCCTCCGCCACGAGGTCGACTATCGCTTCGGGGGCGGCGCGTTCGGCCGGCTCGCCGCTCGGAGCCTCCGGGTGCTGGGCGGCGCCGGGTACGAGCTGCGCCACGGCACCATGGCGCAGAAGCGCGACGTGGAGGCCGGTTAGTCCTTCCGCTGCCGGAAGTCGCGCAAGAGCTTGCGGTCGGCCCGGCGCGGACGCCCCACGTAGTACCCGATGACGAAGCCGAGGATGGCCGAGAGCACGATCACCGTGACGACGCGGGCTCGAGAGGTGAAGAACAGGAAGTTCACGTCCACCCGCCGGGAGTTGGCGATGGCGAAGATGACCAGGAGGATCACCGCGATGACGGCCAGCACCTGCGCCACGCTGATCCCGCGCCGGCTACCTGCCTCGCTGGGGATCGGCCGTTCGTCGCCCCGATCGGGTTCGTCTCCCTCATGCCTTCTCATGGGCTCCTCCCCGTGGCGGCCGGCGCGATCGTCCCATATATCATCCGCCGCGTGGTGAAGCGGGCCGTGGTGAAGCGGGCCGTGCGTGTCGCCGGGCTCGCCGCGGCATCGCTGGCCACCGGCCTCCTCGCCACGACCGAGCTCGGGGAGCGGGTGGACGTCCGGCTGTTCCGCGCGGTGAACCGGGGGCACGGGCCGGGCGCGGATCGCTTCTTCCAGGGGATCACCGAGCTGGGCTCGATCTGGGCCAGCATCGGCGCGGCCGGCGTGTTGGCCGCGGGGGGGCGGCGCCGGGCCTCGGCCCGCGGCCTGGCCGCCGCCTCCGCCGCCTGGCTGGCCGGACAGGGGCTGAAGCGGCTGTTCGATCGGCCCCGTCCCTACGTGGCCGATCCCGACGGCGTCCGGTTGCTGGCCCATCCCCCCCGGGCCACGTCGTGGCCGAGCAGCCATCCCGCCGTCCTGCTCGCCTTCGTCACGGTCGCGGGGCGGGAGCTCCGGCTCTCCTCCCCGGCCCGGACGGCACTCCGAGGCCTGGCGGCGGCCGTCGGCATCTCGCGTACCTACGTCGGCGTGCATTACCCGGCTGACGTGGTCGGTGGGCTGTTGCTGGGGCAGGCCGTTGCCGACGCGTTCTCGGAGGACCCTCGCTAGACTCGCCCCCGTGACGCTGCTCGGCGCCATCGGCTGGCCCGTCCTGGACCGCGTCCACGTCTTCGGCAGCTTCGCCATCTCGCCGCATGGCGTCGGCATCGCGATCGGCTTCCTGTTCGGCGCGTGGATCCTCACGCGCGAGGGGCCCAAGCGGGGGGTCACCTTGGAGGACGTGAACACCATGGTGTTCTGGGCGCTCATCGGGGCCATCGTCGGGGCCCGGCTGTTCTACGTGATCGCCCACTACTCCGACTTCAACGGCATCGGCGACATGCTCGCGGTGTACCGCGGCGGGATCAGCCTCCTGGGGGGCATCGCCGGCGCCGTGCTGATCAACATCCCGCTCATGCGGCGCCGCGGCTACCGGTTCTTCCAGGTGATGGACGGAGCCGTCATCGGCCTGTCGTTCGGGATCGCCTACGGCCGGATCGGCGACCTCATCATCGGCGATCACTTCGGCAAGCCGACCAGCTGGCTGCTGGCCTTCCAGTACAACGGCGGCACGCCCGCGGGCTACGAATGCCTGTCGGGGGTGTGCACGCAGTTCCTCCAGGGCGGCCAGCAGATCCGGCTGGCCCGAACCGGCGCCACGCTCCTCGCCGCCGACGGGGGGGTGCTCGCGACCGGTGCGGGCATCCACCAGACGGCGCTGTACGACATGATCGGGGCCTCGCTGCTGTTCCTGGTGTTGTACTCGCTCAGCCGCACGCACCGGCGGCTGGGGGTCCTCACCCTCACGTTCGGCGCGTGGTATGGGGCCCTTCGCGTGGTCGAGGACTTCCTCCGCGTGGACAAGCGGTTCTTCGGGATGACCGGGAGCCAGTGGACGGGCCTCACGGTCTCGATCCTCTGCGTGATGACGCTGTTCGCGTGGGCGCTCCGGCGAGGGCCTCGCGAGCCGCAGGAAACGGCGGAACCCTTGGCCG
>Ga0184612_10000525_pt1 | contig 18008 bp, 15 predicted proteins | sample PLM3_60_coex_FD_133163 | JGI IMG/M metagenome (GOLD analysis project Ga0184612, IMG submission 133163) | Groundwater sediment microbial communities from an aquifer in East River, Colorado, USA - PLM3_60_coex | ecosystem: Environmental > Terrestrial > Soil > Riparian zone | place: USA: East... | reverse complement strand
CGCAAAACGCAATCCACTCCCCGCTCGCTTCCGCGACACCGCGATTGCGGGCGGCTGAGACGCCGCTGTTGTCCTGGAAAATCAGCCGGACGCGGTCGCGATACGGCTCGAGCGCAGCCCGCGTCTCATCCCTGGACCCGTCGTCGACGACGATCACCTCCGCCGGCGGACGCGACTGCTGGAGGAGTGAGTCGAGCGTCGCCCGAACGGTCTTGGCCGCGTTGTACGCGGGGACGACGGCGGAGATGTGCATGAGCTCAGTTGATCCTTATCCGCGTGATCGGTGTCTCGTAATCAAGTCGTGGGCTGCGGCTGAGTCGCAAGAACAGCCGAAATGTCCTCGACGCCCGTCACGACGTGTGTCGCGGCTGCGGCGGCGTTGCCGTCGGACCGCCCAACCAGAATGGTCTGCAGCCCCGCTGCCCGCCCTGCAACCATGTCAGCCTCGGAGTCGCCAATCAGAACGGAGCGCTTCATATCGATCAGAAACTGCGTTTCGTTCAGCGCGCGATAGATGAGCCCCGGACGTGGTTTCCTGCAGAAGCACCCGTCCTGCTCGAGGTGCGGACAATGGAAGATGCCCGCGAGCGTGACACCTTCGGCGGCGAGAGCCAGGGTCATCTCATCATGCAGGGTGCGCAGCGCGTCGGCGGACATGCGCCCCTTCCCTACCCCCTGCTGATTGGTCACGACAATCAGCGCGTACCCCCGTGCCGTCAGGGCCCGAAGCGCGGGCAGCGCGGCGTCGACGAACCTGAACTGCTCCCAGCTCTCGATGTACTCGTGCGGCGCGGCGCGCTGGTTGATCACGCCGTCGCGATCGAGAAAGGCGACCGCGCGGGATGGCCCCGCCAACGCACGGCGCAGGTATTGTGTCAGCACGTGCTGGACCGACGCGTGAAAGTCCTCGGAAATGCCGTAGTTCCGGCTGGACACGACGAGCGGATGATCGACCATCCCGCGGAGCTTACCTCCGCCGAATCCCAGCAAACCGATGGTTGTCGCGCCGCTCGCGCGCGCGTACTCGGCGGCGCGCACCAGATTCGGTGAGTTGCCGGAGGCGGAGATGAACACCACGACGTCGCCCGCGCGCAACACCATCCGGAGCTGCTCGACGAAGACGTCTTCGTACGACAGATCGTTGCCGATGGCCGTGATGAGCGCGGTGTTGTCGGCGAGGCTCAGCACGCGGAACCGCTTGAAATCAGGGTTGCTGAAGTCCACCGTCCCTTTGCCCAGATCGCAGGCCAGGTGTGAGGCGGTGGACGCGCTGCCACCGTTGCCCACGACGAGAATCTGCCGGCCGGCGTCCCGAGCTTGCTGGAACAGCTCCACGATCTGTCGCAGCATTCCACGATCGACCTCCTCCAGCGTCCAGTTGAGGTCCTCGACGTAACTGCGCACGTACATGTCAAGCATTGGTGTATTCCCCGGCCACCCGGCGGCCCAGGCGCTCATCGCACCGAGTATCGTCGAAAATTGAAGATGGTTTTGCTGCCGTCCAGCTCGAGGAGCCACGGGAACTCTCGGTAGCTGTGGAGCGCGTTACGCACGGCGTCCTGACGGTGGCGAGGGACGTAGAGGAGGAGGAAGCCGCCGCCGCCCGCGCCAGCGATCTTACCGCCGGTCGCGCCTGCGCTCAATGCCAGCTCGTACATGTCGTCGATCGAACGGTTGGTGATGTTCCCGGCGAGCTTTTTCTTCAGCGCCCAGCTGTGGTGCAGCACGTCGCCTATGAGATCGAGGCGCCCCGATTCGATCGCGTTCAGTACCTGGGGCACGCAGTTCTTGATCTGCCTGAGATGTTCGACGTTCGAGACGGTGTGCGTCCGCTGCTCCGTCAGGATCTCATCCGACCGTCTCGTCACGGCGGTATAGAAGAGCATCAGCTCGGTGCCAAGCCGGCGCGCATCCGCCGGCCGCATCGGCACCCTGTTGGCGCGAACCGTGCCGTCCCGGCAGTACTGGAACTCGTGGACCCCCCCGAATGCCGCGATGTATTGGTCCTGTTTCCCTATGGGTTTGCCGCAGATGTCGATCTCTATCGCGCACGCCTCGCGGGCGAGCTGCTCGGCCGGCACCTGCCGTCCCTCGAACATGTGGAAGGCGTTGAGCAGGCCGACCGTAAGGCTGCTCGACGAACCCAGGCCGGAGCCTTCCGAGGGGATGTCGGCGAGCATCGTCACCTCGACCCCGTTGGACAGGCCCGTCATGCGCATGGCCTCGCGCACGAGGTCGTGATGGATCTCGTCAACGGTGTCGACGATCTCCTTTTTTGTGTAGTTCACGTAGATCTTGGAGTCGAACCGCTCGCTGACGATGACAAACACGTACTTGTCAATTGCGAGGCTGATGGTGCGCCCATCTTCCAGATCGTAGAACTCCCGCAGGTCCGTGCCGCCGCCCGCCAGACTGACCCGCAAAGGAGTCTGCGTAATGATCACTGATCTGCCTCTTGAGTCTCGATATCGCCATCGAGGAGTCCCCACCGGACCACCTCGCGCTGTGCCCGGTCGTAGCTCTGCCAGGTACCCACGTCGATGAGTTGCTCGTGCTCGGAAAGTACATGACCGTACATCTCGCCCACCAGGGCCGGCAGCACATCGTGACCGAAATCGGCCGGCAAACGCCGCGGAATCCGGTCCACGACACGGACGTCGGTCACATAGACGCCGGCGTTCGCCAGATTCGACTTCGGATGCGCAGGCTTTTCCACGAAGCTCACGATCGCACCTGAGTCCGAGCCGGTCTGCAGCTCAGCTATCCCGCAGCGGGTGGGCTCGTCCGTCCGGAACAGAGCCATCGTCAGTAGTGGTCTGTGACGCGTGTGCACCGCCATGAGTCTGCTCAAGTCGACGTTGGTGAGGTTATCTGCGTTCGCCACCAGAAACGGGCGCCCGTCTGCGACCCATTCGCGATTCGTCATGACTGTCCCGGCACTCCCCAGCAGGTGGGGCTCCTCGAAGAGCGTGACCCGCACACGTGATGACAGGCACCGCACGAACTCCCGCACGTGCTCCGGCAGGTGGTGGATATTCAACAGCACCTCTTCGAACCCGTGTCGTTCGAGCAGCGCGATCCAATAGGCCAGGAGCGGCCGCCCCGCAATCGGCACAAGGCACTTCGGGACCGTATCGGTAAGCGGGCGAAGGCGTGTGCCGAGCCCGGCGGCGAGCAGAAAGGCCTTCATCGGGCGGTTCCACCCGCGCCGACAGTCCTCACGACATCCAGCCGGCGCATCGTGCGCTCCGCATGCTCCAGGATGTCGTCGACGTCCTCCTGCTCGTTGAGATAGCTCCAGTAGGCTCGTATGCTGTCGCGAATCGTCGCGCGCGGCTGCCATCCGAGGGCTTTCAGGCGGGTCACGTCCGACACAATATGCCTCGTGTCACCGTAACGGTAGAACGATCCGAGAACGGGCGTCTGAGATCGCCCGGTCTCCTCCTGAAGCGCTTCATAAAACTCACGAACGGTATAGGCACTGCCGCCGCCGACGTTGAATACCTGGTAATCGGCCCGTGGGTCATCAAGCACCAACAGATTCGCAGCAACGACGTCGCCGATGTTCACGTAGTCGCGAAGCTGCAGGCCATCCTCGTAGATGACGGGCGGCCGGCTGAAGAACAGGTGCAGCGCGAAGATGCGCATGGCGCCCGAATACGCGTTGTAAAAGGACTGGCGTGGACCCTGAACGATCGAGTAACGCAAGGCGACCGACGGGATGCCGTACCGGCGTCCGAGATGAATCGCGATTGTTTCGGTCGAGTGCTTGCTCAGTGCGTACTGATTTTGTGGACTGATTGACGTCTCGGGAGTCGGTACGGGCTTCAGTGTCTGCGCACACAGGCGGCACTTGTGTTCCCAATCGCCCGTGCGAAGCTGGTCCTCGAGCCGGATGTCGGGGATCGTGGGCCCGTGCGTGGGACACTGGTACAGTCCCTCACCGAGCACCGCTTGGGATGACGCGACGACCACTCGACGCACGGGCAGCTTCTTCTCCACGATCAGCTCGTAGAGTCGCGCGGTCCCGACGCTGTTGACGTCGAAGTATGTGCTGAAATCCGGAAGGTAATCCTGGTAGGCCGCAAAATGATAGACGGCGTCGACGCCCCGGAGCGCATACGCCAGCACGTGCCGATCCCGGACATCGCCGAAGATGAACTCTACCTGCGGCGGCAGATACCGTGGCTTGCCCTTGAGGTGGACCGGCTGCTGCAGGTTGTCGAGAATGCGTACCTGGTGTCCTCGGGCGATGAGAGCGTCGGCCGTATGCGACCCGATGAATCCTGCGCCGCCTGTGATGAGTATCTGCATTCAGAGAGTGCCTTCGCTTCCGTTCAGTCCGAGCCTTGAGGCGCCTGAATCTGTCACGGCCCGGCTGCCGTTCTCCCGCCCGCGCCGGGTGAGCACATCCAGGTACAAGCGCTCATATCGGCGCGTCATCAGGTCCACCGTATAGTGCTCCGCGTGCCGTCGACGCCCGGATTCGCCGAACGTGCGCCGCAACTCGGGAGACTCGACGAGCCGTCGCAGAGCATTCACCATTGTGGGCACGTCGCTACGTTGCGCGATGAACCCGGTTTCGCCGTCGCGCACCACGTGGCGGTTGTCCCCGACGTCGGTCGCCACAATCGGCTTGCCCGCCGCCATCGCCTCGAGGACCACCATGGACATCGCTTCCCACAGCGAAGGTTGAAAGAACACGTCGAAGAGCGGCAGCATCGTACTGGAGGCCGCCTGCTTCCAGCCGGTGAAGAGGACCCGCTCCGACAGATCGAGCGCCCGGCATTGCTGTTCGATCTGCGTCCGCAGCACGCCATCGCCCACGACCACGAACAGCACGTTCGCGCCGGCCCTGTTCAGCTCTACCGCGACCTTCAGCAAATCGGGAAGCCCTTTCTGCTCGATGAACGTGCAGATGGTTCCAATGACAACGGCACCGCTGCTGCGGAGACGCTCGCGCCACGCGGGGTCGACCGGCGCGGACGTGGCGTCCACGCCGTTGGTCACGACGTCGACGCGATCGCCGCTGAGCCCATACGTCGACCGGACGAGCTTCTGCTGCTCGATGCCTACGGCCACCAGGCGGTCGGCCACGCGCGAGCCGAAGCCCTCTAGGAACCGGTATCGCGCCGGCACGTGCGGGTAGTTGCCGTAGTGGAACGTGTGAACGACTTTGATGCGGCGCCACATGGCCAGGGAGCAGAGCGACGCGTCAATCAACGCGTAGTGCGTGTGAGAATGGATGACGTCGATCCGGCGCGCCTCGGCGACGCGGCACAACGCCCTGAACGAGAAGTACCGGCGGATCATCCGGTCATCTCGCGCGACGTCCGCCACATCGTAGCCGTCTCGCACCAGTTCGTCGCCGATCGCCCCACGTGGCCGGACGAGATGGCAGGCCGTGACGTTGAACTGACTCTTGTCAAGATGCCTGGTGAGGTTGGCGATCACGCGCTCCGCCCCTCCCGTGTCGAGGGCGGAGCCGAGCAGCATCACGTTGTGCACGGTTCTGGTCCGATGCTCACGCGAGGCACGCATCGTTCTCACGGTTTCCTGGCACCGTCGAGCCATTGGCGAGCACGCGGTCGTACAGGCTCTCGTAGGCGCGAGTCATGGCTTCCGCAGTGTACCGCTCCTCGTATCGCCGCCGGGCCGCCGCGCCGAACTGACGCCGGAGCGTTTCTGAGGCGACGAGCTGTCGCAGGCGATCGGCCATCGCTTCGACGTCGCGCGACGACACGACGAAGCCCGTCGAGCCATCGGCGATGACATGGCGATTGTCACCGACGTTGGTCACTACGGCTGGTTTCCCTGCCGCCATCGCTTCCAACACCACCACAGACATAGCTTCCCAGAGCGAGGGCTGCAGGAGCACGTCGTACAGCGGGGTGATCGTCGAACCGGCGTTGGCCTTCCACCCGGCAAAAAGCACCGATTTTTCCAGGCCCATCGCGCGGCACCGCTGCTCAATCCTGGCCCGAAGGGGACCTTCTCCCGTGACGACAAAGACGGCGCTCACCCGCTCTCGCTCGAGTATCCGCGCGACGTCGAGGAGGTAGTCAAGGCCCTTCTGCTCGATGAACACCGCCGTCGTGCCGATCACGACCCGTCCATCGTGCGCCAACCGCTTCGACCATTCCGGGTCGACGGGCAACGAGGGGCGCTCGGTGCCGTTTAGAATGACGCTCATCGGCGGAGACGCCGCTCGAAAGAGCGAGCGGAGGACCGTCATCTGCTCGATGCCCACCGCCACCAAATGGTTCGCCGCCCGCGAGGCGATCCGCTCCATGAGCAGATGCCGGCGAGGACAGTGGGGATAGTTCCCGAAGTGAAAGGTGTGCACGAGCTTGACGCGTCCGAGCGTGTGAAGCCGGCACACGGCGCCGTCGGTCAGCGAACCCGTCGTGTGTGTGTGCAGCAGGTCGATGCCGTGATCGCGTACGAAACGCGACAGCGCTCGCGAGGACAGGTACCGTCCGATTCTGCCTTGGCTGGCAGGGATCCCCACCACGTCGTGACCCGACGCCGCCAGCCGTTCGCCAACGCCGCCGCGCTCGTGCTGGTAGGCGATCGTCACCTGAAAGCGCGACCGATCGAGATGTTTCGCCAAGTGCGAGATGACGCGCTCCGCGCCGCCTTCGTACAGCGACGAGGTAACGATCATCACGTGGTGGAGGCCGCTCACTTAGCGAATCGCATCCCGGAGGAGGAGTGTTTCGAGCGACAGCGTTTCGAGCCGGACGCGCTCACGGAAACTCAGCTCAGGAGTCCATCCGGGTTGCTGCGCCAGGTGGTCGAGTATCTCGGACGCCGGGGCGAACCAGCCATTGCGGGAAGCCAGATCCTTGATTCTGGCCACGAATCGTGGATCGACGCCGCCGTCACGATTGAAGCTCCCTGCGCCGAGGTGGGCGTACACCAGCGCTACGCCTCCTTCCCACTCGAGCCGATCGAGATTCTCGCTCTTGAGGAGCTCATCGAACGCATCGATGCTGCCTCCGTTCGAGGCGTCGAACCAGTAGTTGACGTATGGCATGCCCGCCACCCGATAGGGCGTGGTCGGGTTGACGCGCAGCACATTGATCTCGTTGAACGTGAATCGCCTGACGTACTTGATGTGCCGCTTCGCCACGTCTCCCCAAAAATACGCGGAGTCGGGATTGTGCCCGGAGAACTCGAAAGGCCGCACCATTCCCAATCCCCACCGGTACACTGGAAACGACCATCGGTGCTGGCCCCAGTACATGTTCTCTTTGTTGAGGGAGTGATTGACGTGCAGCCTGGGGTACTGGCCGAGCTGTTTCCGGAACTCCTCGAGCCCGTTGACGACATCCTCACGCAGACTGCTGCCCCCGCGAACGCCGTGCAATGCCACTTCGAAACCCCTGTTTCTGAGATCGATGACGAACTGGCGATACGACGGGTCGCGTAATGTGGCGCCTCGATTCGTGGAATTGGATTCGTCGTTGGATTCGAACACCCAGACCGTCTTGGTCGTACGCAGTCCCGACTCGTGCAGCAGATCATACAGGGGCTTGATCCGTTCGAGCGTGGTCAGATCCGTGTCGTCCACGATGGACAACGCAAATCGTTTCCCCCCGGGGAACTGGAGACGCGTCGGTGACGGAGGGTAGAGCACGTAGATCGACGCACCGGCCAGCCCCGTGAGCACGAAAAGAAGAAGTTTCAGCTTCCTTCGCACGGCACAACCTCCACCTGTCGCGGTTGTTCATTTCGACGCGTGGTTCTCGATCTCGAGCGATACCAGGAACTCGGCGATTCGCCGGCTCCCTTTTGCATTCAGGTGTCCGTCGTACGCGTAATAGAACTGCTGCGGTGACTCGAGTAAGAGCGGCGCCGTCGACACGACGGGCTTGGGCGATACCTGATTGAGCGTCGTCAACGTGTCCGGGTAGGTCCCCCTCAAAATGTCCTGCACCGGAACCAGGAGGTAGATGCTGTAGTCGAATCCCGCGCGCTGGCTCAGCTCGTCAAGCCGTTTGAGAAACCGCTCCGTATAGAGCAGGGATTCCGCCATCCGCTCGGCACCGGGGTCGGCGATCAGCATGCTTTTCATCATGGGCCCCCAATGGTACTTGGCGATGCGTACCAGGTTGGAGCGTTGCAGGAGGAAGGACTGCCAGCCGATGATGCGTTCGCCGAGCCCGCCCGCCGTGTCATCCTTCGGTCGCGCCTCGCCGTTGGCCCACGCCTGGATCCAGCGGCCCTCCTGGAAGTTGTCGACGAAATCGTTGCCAGCGGAGAAACTGCCGCTCATCCCGAAGAAAAACAGCTTCACTTCCTTGGGCTTCCAGTTCCATTTCTTGAGAAACTCTTCGAGTCTGTCGATTTGCTTCGATGTGCCGGTTCCTGGCCTGCCAAGATTCGCGCAGGCGAGATGGCGCTCCCGGCAGTAGATGCTCGCGAATGCTTCGTCGTCACTCAACCCCCACCCGTAGGTAAAGGAGTCGCCTATGAACACGACATCAGGATTGCCGTTCACGCCGGGAACGCGATGTCCCTTCTCGGTAATGGTGGTACGGGCGTCGTACTCGTTCGAGACCTGTCGATAGACGCTTCCGGGCTCGAACCAATTCTTGATGGGTTCCCCCGACAGCGTAACGTTGTCCCTCCCATCGTAGATGGGATAGAAGATGCGCAGCAGCACCTCGGCGAACACCAAGGCACACAGCGAAGACCCTACGACCAGCGCACCCCGTATCGCCCACTCCCTGATCAGCCTGCGCATGTGGAATTTGCCTCTTCCTCAGTTAACGCCCGAGCGACGCGAGGTCGAGTGTCGCGAGCTTCTCCGCGACATAGCGGCCGACTTTCTCGGCACCCTGCGGCGTGTTGTGCACGTAGTCGTAATAGTCGTCTGCCTCGAACGTCACATCGTTCGCCATGTCGAAGCACGTGACCCTGTTCTGGGCGCAATAGTCGACCAAGCCGCGATTCATGTGTTGATGAAGGAACGCGACGTCGGAGTAGTTCACCGTGTAGCCGTAGATCCTGACGGTTTCCTTCACGCCGCGAGGCGTGTTGCCTCCACCGCTCCAGCCATACGCCGTCTGCGTCACGAAGATCGGCGCCGCGCCGGCAGCCACGGTATGCCGCCGCAGTCCTTCGACGTTGGACAAGAAGATTTTGGTCACGTTGCTGGATACCTCGGCCCGCTGTTCCGGACTCAGAAGGCCCTGTTCGGTAAAATCCTCAGGGCTGAGTCGCGGCACCCGTTCGTGCCAGACGCGGGCTCTGCGCGCCCGCAGGTTCTCGCGAATCGTGCGCCTCAGAAGATACAACGCCGACTTCGTCTGCCAGGAGCGCGCGTCCACTCGTGCGTCGGAATCGACCCGCTCCTCGTGCCGGATCACATCGTTGACGCCCAGATAGAACAGCATGATCCGGGGGCGCAGCTCGGGCATGAGCGGAAACCAGTACCTGAAGTTGAAGTCGTGGCCGACGGTCGACTGACCGTCGACGCCCGCGTTAGCGATGACGAGCGGGCGGCCCTTCTGACGCAGCTCTCTTTCAGCGACGGCCTGCCAGGTGGCGAGATCGTCCAGATAGCGCTGATCGGTGGTGCTGCCGCCGATGGTGAGCACGTCAACCTCCCGAACGTGTTTGTACGTGCCGCGAAAGCCCCATTCATCCCGCGAGTACAGAATCGGATTGCGGGGTCCGCCGGTGTACAGGGTCGACGCGTCGAACTCGAAGACCGTCTTGATTGGAATCGAAAAGCGCTTCAGGTCGGTGAAGCCCATCGGCCTGATCCACGTGCCGAAGACGAGCTCGACCGGGATGAGCATGGCGAGCAGGATGACGGCGTTGATGATGACCACCTTCACCAAGGTCCTCAGCCGCGCCCGCCACGTGCTCCACACCGATCCGGGCGTGGACAGGGTGACCGGCAGGGGTCTGGCGGACCTGGTCGACAGTGTGTCGGGCGTCATGCGTTGCAACCTGGTACAGACGGCTGGGCTTCGAGAGCAAGGACCATTCCGAGGCGCCAGTCTCCTCGTGGTCGGTAACCTACTCAAAATGCGAGGTTTGTCACGTTGTAGCGCGTCAAAGTGTCACGTTTGTAAGACAAGAGTCTCGTCGCCGGATGACTAAAACAGTTGCCTATGTGGACTTCTGGAGCGGTTGATAACGGCCAACCCGCGCCGCACGGTCGGTCAGCAGCACGTCAAGCACGGATTCGCAAAGACGCTCCTCGCCCGCGAGGCTGAGGGCATATCGCCGTCCGGCCGCCGCGACGGATTCGCGATAGCGATCGTCGGCCAAGACTCGCTTGATGGCCGCTCGCAGCGCGGCTGGATCCTCCGCCGGCACGATGACCGCTGCCTTTTCGGGCACCACGCCGTTGACGGCCGGACCTTCGGAGATCACCACGCACTTTCCGAGCGCCATCGACGCCAGGTAGACGCCGATTCCGGACGCGGAGATGTTCTCCTTCCTGATGGGCAGGACCACGAGACGCGCGGCGGCAATGTAGTCGAGAAAGCTGTCGCTGCCGTCGTGTCGAATCACTTCTACGTGTGGCGGCAGGTTCCTCTCGTCGACAGTCGATCCGTGCTCGCTGATCACCGCTTCGCGCATCGTCACGATCTTGATCGGACACGACAGCCCCCGTGCCGCCTCGATCAGCGTTTTGAAATCCCGTCGCGTGTTGCCGCCGCAGAAGATGTACCCGTCGTCTCGGGTCGGGGTCTGCAGCACCTTGTCGTAGCGGTTGATCTTGAACGGGACGTACCGGAACTTGGCGCGTGGGATGCCATAGTGCCTCTCGTATCCGTCCGTTTCCTTGAAGTACTCGATGAACAGGTGTGCCTGTCTGAAGAGCACCTTCTTGAGCCATAGGGTCAGTCGCTGCCGCTGGCCCGTCACGCGCGGCACGGGCAATACCGTATCCAGCGACACGACCTTGCAGCGGCTGAATGGCACCACGAGCTTCAGCAGACAGAGCTCGAAGAGATCGCGCGGCGAGCAGTTGATGAGCGCGTAGTCGCACCAGAGTGCCTGCCAGAACGCGCGCGCGCGCGCGAGGGGACCTGCCTCTCCGCGCGGATGCGGGATGAATCGAAGCTCGACACCATGCCTGCTGGCGTGCTCGAGCGCGTAGAGGTTACTGATGACCGTGATGCGCATCCTAGATCCCCAGCGGCACGTGTGAGATGACCCATTTGAACTTCCCATTCGCCGACGTCTCAAGCGCATCGACCATCTGCACGTTGATTCGGACGTCATCCCCGAGCCTCGATTGGAGCTCGGCCACGAGGTGGCGCGTATGGGCGTCGGTATATGCGGCGCCGGGGATCAGCCTGACCGTGACCACGTCGTGCGCCGTCTGAACGATTTGTGAACCCTCGATGCAGTCGAGCGGCTTGAATGGGTGTGTCAGCACGGATGGCGAGATCAAGCGCCCGTCCTTCAGCGTCAGCAAGTCCTCGGCCTTCGTGGTCACGTCGTCCATGAGCTCGAGGCCGCGCCCGCAGCGGCAGAGCTCCGGTCTCAACGCCGTCATGTCGTTCGTCACGTATCGAATCAGGGGCATGGCGTTGTTGTGCAGGGTCGTGCCTACGAGCTTGCCGGACACGCCTCGCGGCACGGGCTGGCCAGCGGCATCGACGACCTCCGCCAGGCCGTACTCCATCGCCAGGTGATGACCTTCGTGCCGCTCGCATTCGCTCGAAAAGATGGCTCGCTCGGCCAGCGCGTAGTAGTCGAAGACGCGACACGCAAACCGTTCTTCGATGACCTCTCGTTGGAAGTCGTACAGAGTCTCTGACGAAGTGACCGCGGCCCTGAGCGGAAACGTGAGCCCGCGGTTCTGCAGGTACTTCGCAAGCACGTACAAGGTCGACGGATAGCCGTCGACGACCGCCGGCTGGAACTTCGCCAGGGCCTCGAAGTACACGGGGAGGTTCGTCTTCGAGAGGTGAAACGACGACAGGAGCATTTGATTCTGCCGCCGGTTGAACCGCCAGTACGGCGGCCCCGCTTGATCCAGCGGGACGATCACATTCCCGCGGGCGACGGCGATCCGATCCCCGTCGCGGCCCATGCGCAGGCCCGCCCACCGGTAGTGACGGTCGAACACCGCGTAGGTGATCCAGACCGTCTCGTGGTCGTAGCCGACCGTCAGCGGTGTCCCCGTCGTACCGCTCGTGTGACCGGTTCGGAGCGACCGACGCGAGACCTCACGAGAGCGCAGGTCGTCAAAGTGCCCCTTGATGTCGTCGCGGGTCAGCAGCGGGATCTTGGGCAGGTCTTCGCGTCTCCGGATGTCGGCCGGCTTCAGCTTCAGCTCGTCGAAGCGCCGCCGATAGTAAGGCACGGTGGCATACGCGTGCGTCACCACCTCGCGGAGCCGCTCGTCCTGATACGCTTCGAGATCAGCGCGGGACAGGTACTCCGTTTTTGCCAGAAAGTCCCGGTACTCGGCGAACCGGCCACCGTACCGCTCGCGCTCAAGGAGGGTGGCAAACCCCGTGAGCATCAGGTTCTGGCCCCAGACGGGCGCGCGGCGATAGAGCGCGGACGCGTAGCGGTTCATTTTGCCCGGCTCAGGACTCTCGACACACCGAGTGCGTAGTGATGGGGAAGATGCTCCTGCAGGACCCGCGCGCGCGCCGCCTCGCCTAGTCGCCGCCGCAGCGTCGGATCGGCGACCAGCATCTCCACCGCTGCTCGAATCGCGCGCGGATCTTGCGGGGGCACGAGGATGCCTGTTTTCAGATGCTCGATGTAGTCGATCGTTCCGTTGACACGCGTCACGATGACCGGCTTGGCCATCGCCATGGCCTCGAGCAGGACGCTCTGCCCCACGGAGATCTGCCTGTCCTGCAGCGGCAGAACGACCACCATGCTGCGCGCGATCAGGCCGATCAGCTCGGTGAGCGGCAAGTCGTACTCGATGGTCACGTGCGAAGGAATCGCGGCCTGCCTGATGCTCGAGCGGCCGGCCACAATCTTCAGCGGAACCGTCGAGTCTGCGAAGGAGTCGAGCAGCGTCCCGTAGTCGCGGAACGTGCGGCCGGCCGAGAGGACGAACGCCTCCTCAGGCACGCGATCGCGATCGAGAAAAGCCGGATCTGTATGGAACGGCACATAGACCAGCTTGTCGGCCGGCCAGTTGAACGCTTTGGCGTAGTACTCAGCCTCGGTGCGCGACGAGCAGACGCAGAGGTAAACCGACGAGAAGCACCACGTCATGAAGGCGTACTTCATCCTCGATCCGAGACTGCCGGTCTTTTCCCGCATGATGAACTGAATGATCACGTGCCGCGGTCTGCGGAACATCAGCAGCGTCTGCAGGCCTCCAATAATGAACGAGAGCCAGTCGCACTCAAAGCTGAAGACGTATTGAATCTTGTCGCGACGTGCCCGGAACAGCAGGAGGGCGGACTGCAGACACAGCGACAGAAACTGAAGGGAGAACGGCGTGGCAGGCCTTCCACCTTTGAGCAGGATCGTCTGGTACTCGAGCGTGCACCCCAGGGCCCCGTGGTCCACGTGTTTCCACCACCATGGATAGACGTGCGCGTTGGTCACCCCAATCATGAGTGCCCGAGGTCGGTCCGAGGGGGTCATCCGTTCGCCACCAGCCTCGATGCTGATCTGCGCGGTCCTTCGGTGGCGATGGCCTGCTCATATGCGCCGAGCAGCAGCTCGCCGATGACGGGCCACGCGTAGTACCGCTCGACCAGCGCTCGAGCCGCCCGCCCCAGCTCGAGTCGCCTGGCGCGGTCGCCAAGCAACGCCACCGTCGCCTGCGCAAAGGCAGCCGGTGTATCGGCCAGCACGAGGTGCTCGCCAGGCCTGACGTCGATGCCCTCGCATCCGATCGAGGTCGAGACCAGCGCCTTGCCCATGGCCATCGCATCCAGTACTTTCAAACGGGTACCGCCGCCGACGCGAAGCGGCACCACGTACACGGCCGACTGCCGGACGTAAGGCCGGATGTCGGGCACCTTGCCAGTCACCATGACGCGAGGGTCCCGCGCCGCGACATCCTGGAGCTCCTTCGTAGGATCTTGACCGACCGCGAAGAACCGGACGTCCGGCGCCTGCGCGGTGATGAGGGGCCAGATCTCGTCCAGGAAATACATCGCCGCGTCCCGATTCGCGAACATGTTCATGCCGCCTGTGTACACCAGCGCGGGCGTTTCCTGGTCGGGCGCCGGCGTGAAGTACTCCGTGTCGACGCCGTTCGGGACCACCGCGGTGCGAAGTCCTGGCACGCGGCGGGTCAGCGTCACCTCGTCGTGAGAGGACATCATGATGTTCACGTCGAACTGCGGTGCCTCCAACGCTTCATAACGCGCAAGTTTCTCGCTTTCGCGCTGCAGCACCCGTCGGATGAGCGGACGCGTTTCGACCTGGGCGCGGCGTTCCATCAGAATCGATTCGATGTTGTGGTGGGTCAGCACCGAGGGCACCTTGCGGCGCCCATTCACGAACTGGCTCAGCGCGACGGTGTCCACATGGACCAGGTCAAATGGCACCGTCTCGAGAGCTTCCGACACGCGGCGCTGAAATGCCGCCGATCGATGAGCAATCGTACTGAACGGTTTGGCCGAACACACACCGGCGGCGAGAGCGACTACGCGGTGGACACTCGAGGCCTTCGCCCACAAGGAGAAGTACTCCACCCGCTCGCAGAAGCCTTGCAGGACACCCAGGCTTTCCTCACGCGCCGCGTCGGTTGGCAATTCGTCCGGGTGGACGAACGCCATCAGGTGGACGCTCGCGTGGCGCCCGAGCTCACGCAGGAGGTTGTAGCCGCGTTGGAGCACCCCGCCGTGGGGCGGATACGGCACGATCTGCGACAGAAACAGGACCTTCATCGCGCGGGCGTCATCTTTACCGCTGAAGCCCGCTCACACGCCGCCCCTGACGACGATCCCAGACCAGGGCCGACGCCGGCCTCCGTCCCGGGCGCTGGACGCCACGAGTCGACACGGCGTCCACTGACGGCACCGGGACGGCGACTTCCGCGGCAAGGTCGCGCTCGGTGACGAGAAGACGCGAGGCCGTCAACAGGCCCGCCAGGACGTACATGTGCGGATAGTAGAGCGCGCTCAGAAACAGCCCGCCGCTGACATAGGCGATCAGGGCAGCACTCATCGCGTTGAGCAGGCGCTTATCCATCGCGCGTCGCACGGGATCGCGCGCCGAGCTTCGTGCGGCTACTCGTTTGTTCGCGATGAGATTTGAAGCGAAGAAGAACAGGAGCACGCCTAGCCCGGGGAATCCGAGCTCCCCCAGGACCAGGAAGTAGATCGAATGCGCGGTCATCTCGCCGATCTCGCCTTTCGGCAGGTACTCGAGCCCGAACTTGACAGGAAAATGGGCCGCGCCGACCCCGAGCAGTGGGTGATCGGCTGCCATCCGCACCGCGGCGCGCCAGGCCATGATTCGGCCCTGGGCCGACCCATCCTCGGCATTGTGGGTGATCGTGTTCATCCGCTCGTAGTACGAAGGCGGGGCGCAGATCAGGATTAACGCCACGACCGCAAGCGCCACCAACCCGGTCAAGACCTTCTTGTCGCTCTTCAGCCAGTAGTACAGCCCGACACACGCTAGCGCAATCGTACCTCCTCTGGACTGGGTCGCGATGACGCACATCACAAGGAACAACAACACCGCAAGGTACGCGAGCCTGAAGAGAACCCTTTTCGTCTCGAGGAGCAGAAAGAGGCACAGGGGAATGGCGATGTTGACCGAGAGGGCAAAGTCGTTCCCGTCGCCGAGAAACGACCCCGCGGCGAGATAGTGCGACCTCGAGGACGGGTCTACGAGCATGTCCGGACTCAACCCCACGACGATCAGGTGCACGACGAGTAACGCCAGGAACACGCCCGTCAGACGTCGCACATCCGTGACCAGCTTGACGATCGCCACATACATGAGCGTATAGGCGAAGGCGGTCTCGAAGCACTCGAGCGCTCTCATCTGCACGTCTGCGGTCACGACCGACATGAAGATCAGGAACAGCCAAAAGATGAGGATCTTGGTGTTGGGTTCGCGGATCAGCGCCTGGTTGGACACCCGGCTCTTTTTGACGAAACTGCCGAACACCACGGCGAACGGCACGAGCGAGTTGAGTCGCAGCGCGTTGACCCCGGGGATGAAATTCCCAGGACGCACGTACTCCAGCACGAAAAAGAGCAGCAGTCCGAGGTAAATCATGCGCTAAGGTCTCCCGGCCAGCTCGGCGTAGATGGTCTCCATGCGTCGGGTTCGGGCCTGAAAGTCGAACTGCCGCTCCACCATCGACCGCCCCGCTTTCGCCATACGCTTCCACGGGACTGGATCGGTCAGGAACGCCGCGATGCCTTCAGCGAGCGCCTGCGGCGAGCGCGCGTCGACGAGCCGTCCCGTCTCTCCGTCGGTAATCACCTCAGGCGTTCCGCCGACCCGGGTCGCGAGCACCGGCACTTCCATGGCCAACGCCTCGAGCGCCGCGTTGGGAAGCCCCTCGGTATGGGACGGAAGCACCATCAGATCCGTCTCCTCGAGGAGTCGCTCGGGATGACTGACATAACCGGGCAAGTGGACCGAGTCGTCAAGGCCCAGCGCACGAATCATCTCCCGGAGCTTGGGCTGCTCGGGCCCGTCACCCGCAAGGACGGCGCACACCTTGTGGCCCCTGGCGACGACGAGCCCAAGCGCCGCGATCAGGTCCGCGTGGCCTTTTTCCGCGCTGAGCCGACCGATGCTGGCCACGACAGGACCCGACGGCGTGCGGCCGATCAGGCTCGCGAGAAAGCCCCGGGCGCCCGTCCGGCGGTAGCGCTCGAGGACGATGGCGTTGTGCACAAGCCGCACGCTCCCGGCTGCCAGTCCCGTGGCCAGTGCCTCGTCGCGAATTCCGTTGGAGACCGCGATGACGCGATCGAAGCGTCGAACGATCCGTCGGTCGAGCGCGATGAAGACCCGCTGTCGGACACTGTTGCCGATCCACCCGTGCAGGGTCGTGACGATCGGCACGCGGTGAAGCCTCGACGACAGGTAGGCGATGACGTCCGACTTCACTTCGTGCGCATGCACGATATCGATGTCCAATGCCTTGACAAGCCCCGCGACTCGCCAGATCAGTCGGGGATCGTACTGATTGAACCCGCGGATTACGTGCACCGGCATGCCATACTGCCTGGCGGCCCTGATGAACGGCGTGTCAGCCCCTTCGTGTCTCGTAAGGAAGACCCCCAGATGGAGCCGGAACCGATCGATATCGATCTCCCGGAACGTTTCGAGGATCGTCTTCCCGGGCCCGCCGATTTCGTGGGTATCGCGAAGATCAAGCACATTGAGCGGTCGCACGGAGGGTACGGCCTGCGAACGCGCCGAGGGGTTAGTGCGTCGCACGCAGAAGGCTCTCGTAGAGACGCTGGGTCGCCTCGACGTTCCGATCGATGTGGAATCCTCGTACCAGGCGATCGTACCCGTTCTGGCCGAGACGCTGTGCCTCCGAACGATCGCGAACCACGCGCAGAATGGCCGCCGCGAGGGACTCGCTGTCTCCGGGCGGGAACGTCACGCCCGTCACGCCTTCAGTGACCAGCTCGGTGACCGCGCCGTCACGCGAGCCGATGACCGGCTTTCTGCAGGCCATGGCTTCGAGAATGACGCGCCCGAACGGCTCAGGCAAAACCGACGCGTGCACGACCACGTCGCTCATCGTCAGGAAGTCTGCCACGTTGCGTTGAAAGCCCGCGAACACCACATGGGCACCGAGACCGAGTTCGCTGACCAGGTTGCGGACCGCGGCATCGTACTCGCGATCCGCCGGTGATGTATCCCCGACGAACACACAGCGGACCGTGGGACACTCTCGACGAGCGATATCGATCGCTCGAACGACCGTATCCTGGCCTTTCCACGCCTTGATGTTGCCAACCATGACCACTACGGGAGCGTCCACATCGATGCCGTACGCGGCGCGCAACCGGTCGGGGGGCGTCTGGACCCGCATCGTCCGTGGATCCAGGCCATTG
>Ga0184612_10000524_pt1 | contig 18040 bp, 21 predicted proteins | sample PLM3_60_coex_FD_133163 | JGI IMG/M metagenome (GOLD analysis project Ga0184612, IMG submission 133163) | Groundwater sediment microbial communities from an aquifer in East River, Colorado, USA - PLM3_60_coex | ecosystem: Environmental > Terrestrial > Soil > Riparian zone | place: USA: East... | reverse complement strand
CCGCGAGCTGCAGTCCCGGCCGCCTCACCCGATTATGGGCCCCGGTTCGCTGCACGCGTCGATTGTGAATGGAGGCCGCGAGCTCAGCTCATATCCGGATCGCTGCCGGCTGCAGATGGAGCGCCGAACGATCGGAGAGGAGAGCGGTGAGATCGCGCGTCACGAGGTCGCATCGATCCTCGACGCCCTGTCTCGAGAGGATCCGGAATTCGAGGCATCTGCCACCTTGACGTTCTCGCGCCCTCCCTACGAGCTCGCGCCGGATCATCCGCTGCCGCGCCTGCTCGTGGAGGCGGTCGAGTCGCTGGGGAGGCGGACTACGACGAGCGGCATGAGCTTCTGGACTGACGCGGCCGTGCTTGGCGCGGCAGGAATACCGTCGGTCCTCTTCGGCCCAGGCGGCGCGGGACTCCATAGCAGCGAGGAGTACGTTACGACGGACGATGTCGTGATGTGTCGGGACGCTCTCAGCCGCCTGGTGGCTTATTGGTGCTGAGTATCCTTACGCACTCTTGCGCAGTACGAGACGCGGTTTGATGGTGTGCCGCCGGGCGTCGCCTTCGTAACGGATCCGCGGACCCTGACCGGAGATCTCCCATCCTGGAGAATCGTGCCCGCAGGAGGTGCACCGCATCATGACGCGGTTGCCCTCGAAATGTAGCACCGCGTCGTGTCCGTGAAGTCCGCACACGACCTGCCCCACACGCGTAGCCATCCTCGCCATGAGGCCCGCGCTTTCTGTTGCTTTCCGTGTAACCTCTGCCGCCGCCGTGAGTTGCTGGGGATAGTTGGTAACCATGGGCGTCTCCCTGTAGCCTCCCGTTGCCCTCTCTATATGACTCCGGCTCCACTCGAGCCGTTTCATGGCCTCGCGCGCCCTTTTCACTTCAATAGATGTGCCACGAATGCCTCTTTGCCGCATCTCCAGTTTTATCAGTGCGTTAGTCGCTGAAGTACGACTTCTGTCAGTGGCGCGCCGTCGGGACGCCAGAGAAGCCGCAAGCCCTGAGGCGCACGGGAAATACCCAGCCTCAGCAGCAAGACTATGGCGTCCTGGAGCGCGCTATTTGTCGTCTGAAGCGTTGACTTCTACGCCCTGCAGTACTTATTCAGTGCGTCCGGGAAGGATGTCTGGGACCCGCCAGAAGGTGCTGGAGTGTGCGGGCGTAATAGCGGAGCACGGTCCGCTCGCGGACCCGGAAACGACCGCCGCGCTCGACGAAGATGATGTTTCGCGACTCGAGGGGCGCTGTGCCTTCGTCGACGGCCTGGCGTCCGTCTTCGACGCCCAGGTTGGCGCCCGCCGCCTGGAGGGTTTCAATCAACTCGTCGGCGCGCGACTCCAGCTCGCGCCGGGTAATCGACGGCCGCATCGCAGCGGCCACGACGGCGGTGGGGAGGACCTTGTAGAGGCGGCCGATTGAGTCTCGAATCTGGTGCGCGAGCGTCATCACGTCGCGCCGCGAGTTGGGATCGTAGCCGTCGAGCGGAATCGGCGCCCCGAAGGTGACAAAGGCGCGGGACTGATAGCCCACCGCGAATCGGACCATCTCCGCCACTTCGCGCGCGAACGGCCGCTGCCGCCGCTTCGATCCCTGATGCGCGAGGATGTGATCCTCGAGCACGAGATCGTAGGAAACGGCGAGCGGAATGATGGAGGAGTCCGCGCGTTCCGCCTGCACGGCAGCGTGAAGGAGGCCCGTTTTCGGCGATTTCATCTCGCCCGTGTAGCTTCGCCCTCCCTCGATATAGAAAAGCAAGTCGTGGCGCTGGAGCAGTTCGGCGACATACGCCTTCAGCGTGACCAGGTACGCCGGGTCCTTCGCGTTGCGGCGAATCGGGATCGCGCCGGTCACGTGCCGGTGTATCAGCCCCAGCGGCCCGCCGAACAGATTGATCCCCGCGGCAATCACGGGCGGCCGGATGCCGTTGTCGTCGATCACCAGCGGCTCGACGAGATAGTCGAGATGGCTCTTGTGATTGGAGATGTAAATCGTGCGGCCCCGGCGCGTGGCGTCCTGCGCGATCCGGACGTTCTCCTCGATCCGGTCGATCTTCCGGAGGATCGGATAGAGCGGGTGCTTGAGGGCGCGATAGATGGGGTACCGCTGCGTGGTTCGCAGCTCGTCGAGGTAGGCGTGGATCCGCTCGCGGGCTTCCAGCTCCGACTGCCCGTGCCCCCCCCGCAGGTAGCGCCCTACGTCTTCCCGCGCCAGCACCGCCTGGGTGATGTCATCGAGCATGCCGGGAGGGACTATATCAAAGATACCGGCCTGTATACTGACATCCTTGACCCGGGTGCCCCACTTGACCACTCTCCCTGCAAGCCTTCGGGGCCTGACGGCCTGCCGCCGGTCCCTTGCGGCCGCCTTGGCTGGGGCCGGCCTGCTCTCGGTGCTGCACGTATCCGCTGCCGGCGCTGCGTCTCAACGCGTCAGTTTCCGAACCGACGACGGCTTGACGCTCGCCGCCACGTGGTACGAACCGTCGTCGCGACCCGCGCCCGCCGTCATCTTCGTGCACATGCTGCAGAAATCCCGTCGCGACTGGGATCAGGTTGCCGCACAGCTGGCGGCCGACGGCATCGGCGCCCTCGCGGTGGATCTGCGCGGCCACGGTGATTCGCCCGGCAGCCCGCAGGACTACGCAGGTATGGTGCAGGACGTCCGCGCGGCGCGTCGTTTTCTGTCGTCGCGCACCGATGTGACGCCCACGCGCATCGGCGTCGCGGGAGCGTCGGTCGGCGCCTCGCTCGCGGCGCTGGCGTCGGCCGACGATCCGTCGATCGTCAGCCTCGCGCTGCTGTCGCCGTCGCTCGACTACCGCGGGCTTCGCCTGGAGGCTGCCGTCAAGAAATACGGCGCTCGTCCGATGCTTCTCGTGGCGAGCGACGACGACGGGTATGCGGCACGGTCGGTGCGAGAGCTGCAGAAGGCTGGCAGCGGGGTTCGCGAGGCCGTCGTCCTCAGCCGTGCCGGCCACGGTACCGGCATGCTGGCAGCCGATCCCGATCTTGGCCGCCGCCTGCTGGAGTGGTTCAGACGAACGCTGCTATGATCGGAACCCGGTCGCCCCAGGGCCTCCCAGTGTCAAGAGACTCAGTCATTTTCGGCCTCGCCGGTGTGTTCTTCGGCATCCTCGTCGGCTGGATCATCGGTAGCCAGCAGGCTGGGGCCCCGCGCCCCGCGACTCCGCCTGCGGCCGAGCGCGCGGCGACGTCCGGCCAATCGTCGGCGAAACCGCTGGACGAGTCGCGGGCGGCGACGCTCGCTCAGGCCGCCGCTCGCGATCCGCGCGACGTGCGAGTGCGCCTCGAGCTCGGCAACATCTATTTCGATTCAGAGCGCTTCGAGGACGCCGCGCGCTGGTACGAGCAGGCGCTCGCGATCGAGCCGCGCAACGTGAGCGCAAGCACCGACCTCGGCATCAGCTACTACTACATGAACCAGCCGGACCGGGCGCTTCAGCAGTTCGACCGCTCGCTCGCCATCGACCCTCGCCACACCAAAACGCTGCTCAATCAGGGCATCGTGCGCGCGTTCGGTAAAGACGACCTCGAAGGCGCCGCGCAGGCCTGGCAGCGCGTCGTCGACTACGCGCCAGATTCGCCGGAAGGAAGGCGCGCAAAGCAGGCGCTCGATAGCCTGCGGAGCGCGCATCCCAACCTGCCGGGCGGAGGGGCTGCGGCCGGCAAACCTCCAGGGGCGCCCGACTAATGGTGCTTCGCATCCTTCAACTCCTCCTGATCCTGGCCGTCGTCCGCGCGGTGTGGCGTCTGGGCAGGGGTGTCCTCGAGGGCGCGGGATACCGGCGCGTAGATGGTCCCGTGAAGGTCGGCGTGAAGCTCGTGCGCGATCCGGTGTGCGGTACATACGTCTCGCCCGCAAGAGCTCCCGCGCTCCGGATCGGGGGCGAAACGCTGTACTTCTGCTCGGACAAGTGCCGGGGCGAGTGGGAGCGCCGGTGATTCCCCGTTAGGCGCTCTTCATGGCCGATCACTCAGAGCAGCAGCTCCGCGCAGACATCGTCGAAGTCGGTCGACGGCTGTACGCGCGCGGCTACACGGCGTCGAACGACGGCAACATCAGCCTCCGGCTCGACGCGTCGCGATTGCTGATGACGCCGGCGAGCGTCTGCAAGGGCTTCATGTCGCCCGAGATGATGTGCATAACGGACCTCGACGGGAAGAAGATTGCCGGCGATCGCAATCCCTCGTCCGAGATGCAGATGCACCTCGAGGTCTACCGCCAGCGCCCGGACGTACAGGCCGTGGTTCATGCGCATCCGCCAATCGCGACGGGTTTCGCGGTGGCGGGTATCCCGCTCGATCGGGCCGTGCTGGCCGAGGTCGTGACGACGCTCGGGAGCGTACCGATCGCCGAGTATGCGACGCCGTCGACCAAAGAGCTGCCGGAGGCCGTCCGCAAGTACGTCAAGACGCACGACGGGATGCTGCTCGCCAACCACGGCGCGCTGACGCTCGGCGCCGACGTGTTCGCCGCGTACTACAAGATGGAGACGATCGAGCACTTCGCCAAGATCAGCCTGGTGGCGCGGATGCTCGGTGGCGAGCGTCTGCTGTCGCGCGAGGAAGTCACGCGACTCGAGAAGCTGCGCGGCTCGTACGGTATTGCCGCGCCCGCCCCGATTTGCCCCGAGCCCTCGGCCGCCGACCCCGTCGATTGTCAGGTCGTGCAGGCGCCGTTCTCAACGTCGGGCGAGCGATTGGTGCCCGAGGGCGCAGGCGGCGCAGGTCAAGGCCGGAGGCCGCCGACGCGGCCCGGATCTAGCGTAGGTCCTGACGAGGAAATTCGGCTAACATACAGCGAACTGACGGCGCTCATCGAAGATGCCGTGAGGAACCTGAGCCACGGATAACACGGACAATACGGGCGACACGAAAGTCGTGGAGGCACAAGATGGGTGAGGCGCTCGGGATGGTCGAGACCAAGGGTCTCGTCGCGATGATCGAGGCCGCGGACGCGATGGTCAAGGCCGCCAAGGTCACGCTCGTCGGCTGGGAAAAGATCGGCGCGGGTTACGTGACGGCGATCGTCCGCGGCGACGTCGCCGCGGTCAAGGCGGCGACCGACGCCGGCGCGGCAGCCGCGCGGCGCGTCGGGGAGCTCGTCTCGGTGCACGTCATCCCGCGGCCGCATGCCAACCTGGAGGACGCGCTGCCGATCGGAAAGGCGACCGCAAACGCGAAATGATCCTCGCGAAGATCGTGGGCACCGTGGTCGCCACGCGGAAGGACGACCGGCTGCTGAGCACTAAGCTGCTCGTGGCTCGCCCCATGGATCCCCGAGGCAAGCCCGAAGGCAGTTATCTTGTCGCCGTCGACACGGTGGACGCCGGTGTGGGCGAGACGGTGCTCATCGTGAGTGGAAGCTCGGCGCGCATGGCGGCGGGCCTGAAAGACTGTCCGGTCGATGCAGCGGTGGTCGGGATCGTCGACGCCATCGAAATCAAGGAATCGGGGAACTGATCGTGCAGCTTGCACGCGTCATCGGCGAAGTCGTCGCGACGATGAAGGACGCGAACCTGAACGCGACGAAGCTGCTCGTGCTGCAGCCGATCTCCACCTCCGGCGAGGCGGCCGGGCGTACGCTGGTCGCGCTCGATTCGGTCGGCGCCGGTGTTGGCGAGAACGTTTTTTTCGTCCGCGGCCGCGAAGCCGCCTTTCCCTTCTTACCAGCCGAGCCGCCGACCGACGCCGCGATCGTGGGAATCGTGGACTATTGGCACACGGACACGGACACGGGCAAGGCGTAGGACGATGCAAATTGCCCGCGTCGTCGGGACCGTCGTGTCCACTCAGAAGAACCGCAAGCTCGAAGGTGCCAAGTTGCTGCTCGTGCAGCCGCTGTCGATCAACGATGAGCCGCGCGGCGTGACGCTCATCGCGATCGATTCGGTCGGCGCCGGCGTGGGGGAGAAGGTGCTGGTCGTGATCGAGGGCAAGGCTGCCGGCGATGCCCTCGGCAAGAAGGCCGCCGCCGTGGACGCCGCGATCATCGGCATCATTGATGAGATAACTTGCAATGCTGAATGCTGAGTGCTGAAGTAAATGCTGAATTCAGCCTTCACTTCAGCATTCAGCATTCAGCACTCGAAATTGCATGAATCACCCATGGACGAACAGGCATTGCGCGCGATGGTGCGTCAGGCGGTTGCCAGGCATCTCGAGGGCACCGAGCCGGCCCCGCCTGCCGAGCGTCCGCTCACGTTCGCCGCGCATGTGAGCCACATCCGATACGCGCTCCCGGCATCCGACGGGCCATGCCTCATCGAACCGACCGTTCACTGCAACCACTGTGGTTACTGCGAATCCCACGGGCACTGATTCACGCCCCCGCGTTCTGCTGACCCGCCGGATCCCTGCGTCTGTCCAGTCGAAGCTCGAGGCCGGCTGCAACCTCGAGCTCTATGACGGGCCCTCGCCACTGACGTCCGACGAGCTCGTGCGCCGCCTGCGGGGCAAACACGGGCTGGTGTGCGTCCTGACCGATCCGGTCACCGCAGACGTGCTCGGCGCGGCGAACGATCTCAGGGTTGTCGCGAACATCGCGGTGGGCTACGACAACATCGATGTCGCCTCCGCCCACTCGCGCGGCATCGTCGTCACAAACACGCCGGACGTGCTCACGGAATCGACCGCCGAGCTCACGTGGGCGCTGATCCTGGCGGTCACGCGGCGCATCGGGGAGGGCGAGCGGCTCGTGCGGCGCGGCGGCTGGCAAGGTTGGGCGCTGGACTTCATGCTCGGGATGGAGCTTCGCGGCAAGCAGCTCGGCATCATCGGCCGCGGCCGTATCGGCCGTGCCGTCGCGGCGCGCGCGTCCGCCTTCGGTATGACGGCCGTGTTCGCGGCCAGAGAGTCGCGTTCGTCGTCGGACCCGCCCGAATTGTCATTCGACGAGCTGCTCGTGAGCTCTGATGTCATCTCGATTCACACGCCGCTCACGGCGTCGACGCGGCATCTGATCGATCGGCGTGCGCTCGCGCGGATGAAGCGCTCGGCGTTTCTCGTCAACACAGCGCGCGGGCCGGTCGTCGACGAGGAAGCGCTCGCGTGGGCGCTCAAGGAGCACCTGATCGCGGGGGCCGCGCTCGACGTATACGAGCGCGAACCGGAGGTCTTCGCGGGTCTGCTCGATCTCGAGAACGTGGTGCTGGCGCCGCATCTTGGCAGCGCAACGCGCGAGACGCGGACCGCAATGGCCGATCTGGCCGTGTCGAACGTCCTCGCCGTCCTCCAGGGCCGCCCGGCACTCACGCCTGTCAGTCCGCGGTAACCGTCTGTGCCCCTTCCGACTCAGCCTAAGGTGCCGCGCGGCCGGATCCCTGCCGTCATGCGCAGGCTCGCCCGAGCCATCGACGGCCTCGACGAGCCCGCGGTCGAGAAAATTGCCGAAGAGCAGCAGGAGGATCCGTTCCACGTCCTCGTCGCGACGATGCTGTCGGCGCAGACGCGTGATGCGGTGACGGCGGCGGCGTCCCGGCGGCTCTTCAGAGTGGCGCGCACGCCGCGCACGATGGCGAAGTTGACGGCGGACGAGATCCAGAAGCTGATTTACCCGGTGAGCTTCTATCGCAACAAGGCCGTGCACGTGCTCGAGACCTGCAACCAGATCATGCGGCGGTTCGGGGGCGTGGTGCCGCGCACGATGGATGATCTGCTGACGCTTCCAGGCGTCGGCCGCAAGACAGCCAACCTCGTGCTGATTCTCGCGCACAGCAGCGCCGACAACATCTGCGTCGACACGCACGTGCACCGCATCTCGAATCGGCTCGGCTGGGTGTCCACTCGGACGCCCGAGGAAACCGAACACGCGCTGTACGCCGTGGCACACCGCCGGTGGTGGCCGATCATCAATCTGTATCTGGTGACGTGGGGGCAGAACGTCTGCCGGCCTGTCTACCCGTTGTGCCCCAGTTGCGCGATTGCCGATCTTTGTCCCAGAATCGGCGTAACGAGGGTGGGAAAGACCATCAAGACCTGACCGCTCGGGTCGATACCGAGAGTTGCGGCACGTTTGCGACTGGGTTCGCTGTCAGAGGAACACGAGATCAGGAGATCAGGAGCACTTGGGCTTTAACATGAGTTTCTCCTGGTCTCCTTATCTCTTGTGAGAGACGAGTGAACCATCTTGAAATGTTGCGAGGGCATATGAAGCTCTGTGCGAGCCTGTTGGCTGTGCTGTTGCTCATGCCGTTGGCCGTCCGCACCGAACAGACGTCTCCCGGTGCCGGGCCGGTCATCGTGCTCGAGACCGTCAAGGGCGTCATCGAGATCGAGACCTACCCGGAGGAGGCGCCGAAGACCGTCGCGCACGTGCTGGCGCTCGTGAAGAAGGGGTTCTACAACGGCTTGCGATTCCACCGCGCCGAGCCTGGATTCGTGATTCAGATCGGCGATCCGCAGACGCGCGACATGACGAAGCAGTCGTCCTGGGGCACCGGAAACAGCGGCGCGCCGGTGGGCGTCGCCGAGATCACGAAGAAGCGCCGGCACGGGCCCGGCGCGGTCGGCATGGCTCACAGCGGATCGGCGAAAGACGCCGCGAGCCAGTTCTACATTACGCTCCGTGCGGCGCCGTCCCTCGACGGTAGGTTTGCAGTCTTCGGGAAGGTGATCAAGGGGCTGGACGTAGCCGCGAAGATTCAGAAGGCCGACGTGCTCAAGAAGGCTTCGGTGAGGGAATGAGCGACGGTGGAAGGATCTTCACCAGTCCCTTCAGGTCGGGATAGCGCTCGACGAACTCCTCCGGGTACTCACCTGGCAGCGGTTGCCCGAGTTGATGCTTGAGGATCGCCGCGTTGGCAACCGACTTCGCCGAGAAATGGTTGTTGGCGTAGAGATACGCTTTTTTGACCGCCCGCGACGCGTCGCCCGCGGCCTCGGCGAAGGGTTGCAGCTCCTGCGCTGAGTACAAGTAGTTGTAGCGGTCCTCGGACTTCTCCGGCTTCCACCACTGCGCGGCGTTGCGGCCGTGCAGGCGGAGATAGTAGAACGACCGCACGTTGGGCCGCAGGTTCTGCCGGATGGAGGTCTTGAACTTGGGCTCGTCGATCTGCGTCAACGCCGCACCAAACGTCTCGAGCAGTTCAAACGTCGAAACGGCGTCGTCGCTCCAGCTGCGATGCCGCAGCTCCACCGCCACGCTGTAGTCTCTGAACCGTTCGAGCAGCCACTCCAGGTATCCGCGCGCGTCCGGTTCGCTGGTGAAGCTGGCGGGGAACTGCGCGAGGAGCGCGCCCAGCTTGCCAGCCGATGCGAGCGGATCGATCGCGCGCCGGAACTCGTCGACGTCCTTCCCGCCGAGGTCCATCGGATCCTTCCCCGAAGCCTTATGGAACATCTCGGGGTGCGTGAACTTCTGGAAGAGCTTCAGCGAGAACTCGAAACCCTTTGGTGTACGTTCCGCCCATGCCTTCGTCGTCGTCGCGGCCGGCACGCCGTAGAACGTCGAGTTGATCTCGACGGTGTCGAAGTGCTCGGCGTAGAAGGCGAGCTCGTCGAACTTGCCGCGCCCCCGCCCGCGCGGCTTCGCCGGATAGAAGATGCCGTTCCAGGTGCCCTTGCCAGACGGATAGTTCCACCCGGAGGTGCCAACTTTGATTGGCATTATTGGAGCTCGCGGCTCTCCCCGCTCGCGACGGCAGGCGCTGGTGATAGGACGTTGGTCATCTTTACTTAGAGCTCGTGGGGCCCCACCCCCACTCGCGGCGGCGCGACTCGCTTCGCTCGCTCGCCGCAGCCGCGGGCGCTGCTGATACGACGTCAAGCCTCTCCCAACGCCCTCTCAGCACGACGAACGGCTACGTGTTGTACGCATCTTTATCGAACCCGAACGTGACCTTCGAGCCTCGAATGAGGATGGGGCGTTTGATGAGGTTTGGTTGCGCCATCATCAGGTCGATCGCTTCCTTCTTGGACCGTGGCAGCGGGCGCTCCTTGAAGACCGGGCTGCGCGTGCTGACGAAGTCGAGAAAGCGGTCGGCGTCGATGTGTTTCTCGAGAAACGCGCGGTCCGGCGGATTCCTGTTGATGTCGCGTTCTTCGACGTCGATCTTCAGCTGCTCCAGAAAACTTCTGGCGTTTCGGCACGTGGTTCACGTGGGCTTGAGGAAGAGGATTGGCCTGGCCATGGCCGTATTGTAAGTCTCGAACGCAGTACAATTGAACAGCCCCGATGTTGACGATCAACGAGATTTTCCACTCGATTCAGGGGGAGTCGACCCACACCGGCCGGCCGTGCGTGTTCGTCCGCCTGACGGCCTGCGACCTGCGTTGTTCGTGGTGCGACACGCCTTACGCCTTCTACGAAGGCCGGAAGATGAGCATCGATCAGGTCCTGTTCGACGTCGCCGCGTTCGAGTGTCCGGTCGTCGAGATCACGGGCGGCGAGCCGCTGCTCCAGCCCGACGTCTATCCGCTGATGCGCGGGCTCCTCGACCGCGGTCACACGGTCCTGCTCGAAACGGGCGGCCATCGGAGCGTAGCCCAGGTGCCCTCCGGCGTCATCCGCATCATCGACGTGAAATGTCCGGCCAGCGGCGAGTCCGCAAAGAACGATTGGTCGAATCTGGATCTGCTGACCCCAAGGGACGAGGTCAAGTTCGTCGTGCAGGATCGGCAGGACTACGAATTTGCGAAGGATGTCATCACGCGACACGCGCTCGAGGGGCGATGCGCCGCGATTCTGATCTCGCCGGTACACGGCGTCCTGCCGGGTAAGGACCTGGCCGCCTGGATTCTGGAGGATCGTCTGCCGGTGCGCCTCCAGCTGCAGGCGCACAAGTACATCTGGAGTGCGGATGCCCGAGGCGTTTGACGCCACGGATCACACGGACAACACGGTCGGTGTTCGGCGCGCCATCGTGCTACTCAGCGGCGGCCTCGACTCCTTCACGGCCGCGGCGATGACGAAGGCGGACGGCTACGAGCTCTACGCCCTGAGCGTCCGCTACGGCCAGATTCACGCGCGCGAGATCGAGGCCGCCCGCGCCGTCGCACGCGCATTGGGCGTCGCCCGGCACCTCGAGCTCGGTGTCGACCTTGCGGCCTTCGGTGGTTCGGCGCTCGTCGGTGACGGCGCCATCCCCAAGGATCGGGCGCTCGAGAGCGACCACAGCATCCCGTCGACCTACGTGCCGGCGCGCAACACCGTTTTTCTCTCGCTCGCGCTCGCGTGGGCGGAGGTCGTCGGCGCCAGCGTCATCGTCATCGGCGTGAACGCGCTCGACTACTCCGGCTATCCCGACTGCCGGCCGGAGTATCTCGAAGCCTTCGAGCGACTCGCCGCGCTCGCCACGAAGGCCGGCGTCGAAGGTCGGTCGCTACACATCCTCGCACCGCTGTTGCATCTATCGAAAGCCGACATCATTCGCCGCGGCCTCGCGCTTGGGCTGGACTACGGGGTTACCCACAGCTGCTACGATCCGACGGCTTCGGGCGAGCCGTGCGGTCGCTGCGACAGCTGCCGGCTGCGCGCGCGGGGGTTCGAAGAGGCCGGAGTGACTGATCCGCTTCTTGGATCCCCGCGGACCTCGTGAACGCTGGAGAACCTTCAGCGAAGAAGACCAATGCCAGCGTCCGGATGCACTCAGGGATGTTTACAGCTCGTTGGGGATCTCACGTGAATTGCGCCACGGTGGCTGTTCGATCGGGATGATCCCTGCACCCGAAGAAATAGAACGTCCCGCTGTGAAACGCCTTCTCGTGCACCAGCGTGCCAGGCAACTGAATGATGAGCGTCATCCTCGTCCTGCATTGATCGCAGTATTGAAACTCGGGATCCTGCACCCAGGCAGCGCTCGTACCAATGCGCCCCTGGTCGATGGGTTCGAATTCAAAGCTCTGCCTTCCAGCACATAGTAGATACGACAGAAGCTCATCGGGATATTCAGGACAGACGGCGACGAGCGTTTCTCGGAGCGCAGCGTTGTCCTTGAGGTATTGCGTCGGATCGAACTTGTTTCGCGTCTTGCCGGACTTGAAGCGGATTCGCGGGACGGCGACGGCTCTGTAACTCCGACCGAGCAGTCGGATCCCCTGACCTGGGCCCTCAACGAAGTGGAATTGTACGTCGCGTTGAACCTCTACACCGATCGATCTGCCCGCCCACGGGAAGTCTCCGAGCTCCGCGGGCACTTGCACGATGCATGACGAGTCACCAACGGTCTCATTCGTCCGTCCCAGAACAAATCCGTTGCAATCCTCCGTGCCGCACGCTTCGACCATCCGGTAGATCTGCTCGAGTTGTTCTCCGGTGGCGCTCTCGGCCGCCCGGATTATGTGCAGACGTTTCCGGTTGAAGCGAATAAGGACGATGGCGGGCGCCGCGATCATTCCGGCCGCACCGACTCCGAACGCGATCTTCAGCCACGCAGGCCACGGCATTGGAGCGCCAGCTGTTCCTCGAAAGCAGGCCGCCCGCGTCCTCGACAGCCAACGGTGGCTAGGGGGGTGTCGTGGTCGGCCGACCATAGTTTCCGGAACGCGAGGATGCTAGCACGACCGTGCTACGCTTTGGCCGCCAGCGTCGTTTTGGGGGAGCCACCCATGCTGCGTGAGTTGCTTCGAGGGGCCGCGCGGTCGCTTGTTCATGACCGCCGCTTTACAAGCATCGCCGCGACTCTGCTTGCCGTCACGAGCGGCGCCGTCACAGCCGTCTACGCCATCGTGCACGCCGTGGTGCTGCGGCCGCTTCCCGTGGCCGATCAGGAGCGCCTGGTAGTGATCTGGCAGCGCGACGACCGGCGTGCGCTGCCGGTCGTCGAGATCGCGCATGGCGAGATGATGGACTGGCGCGCGCGCGCCCGCTCTTTTGAGGACCTGGCGCTTGTCGGATCGGTCAACTGGGACCTGACCCTCATTGAACCGACGAAGCCGGCGGAGTCCGAGTCGGTGGCCCTGAGCGCAGTGTCGGCATCGTTCTTTCCGGTTGTAGGCGCCGTTCCGCAGCTGGGGCGCCCATTCGAGTCCGCCGACGACCAGGGCCCGCTCCCGCGCGTCGTGGTGATCAGCCATGGCTTCTGGATGCGACGCTTCGCTGGAGATCCGAATATCGTCGGCCGCAGGGTGTCCGTGAAGTTTGATGCCGACGGCCCTTCGAGCCCGCTTGACGTGGTTGGCGTCATGCCTGAGGACTTCGACTACCCGCGCGGGGCAAAAATCTGGGTGCCAGCAGCACCGCTCGTCCGGAAGTTCGGTGCCGCATCCGGAGGTTCGGAAGAGTCCCTCCGTCGGCTGCGGGTCTTCTATGGGCTTGGCAGGCTGCGAGACGGCGTGTCACTCGACAGCGCCGCGCGCGAGCTCTCGCAGGTGATGCGCACGACGGATACGAAGGGAGGGCCCGAGCCGAACGCAGAGCTCGTGTTGACTCCCCTCGCCAAACACCTGCTGGGCCCGGCTGAGCCGGTGCTGTGGACGCTGCTCGGTGGCGCGACCCTGATGCTGGTGATTGCGTGCGCAAACGTCGCGGGCCTGCAAGTGTCCCGGTCGATACGCCGGCAGCGGGCGCTCGCGATTCGAGTCGCCCTCGGCGCGTCCGGCCGTCACTTGATCTGGGAGACGCTTCTGGAAAGCGTGCTCATCACCGCGACGGCACTCGTCGGCGCAGGGCTGGTCGCGTTCGTCACTGCCCGCAGTCTCGTGCTGCTCGCGCCTGCCGGGGTGCCGCGGCTTGATGGCGTTGGCTTGCTCAATTCGTCCGTCCTGACGTTCGGTGCCGCAGCCACGCTCATCACCGTCGTGATGTCCGGCCTGTGGCCGGCCCTCGCGGCTCGCCGTGCGGATGCCGTCAGCGTGCTCGCGCATGGGACACGCGCCGCCGCCGATCCACGGGCCCGCCGGATTCAGCGCGCCGTTGTCGTCGCCCAGGTGGCGATTGCCCTGACGCTGCTGGCCGGCACCGCGCTCTTTCTGCGGACCCTGCATGCGCTCGATCGCACGGCGCTCGGCTTCAATCCCGATCGGTTGGTGGCGATTTCGGTGGCGCCTGCGACCGACGCTCTCGACCGCTGGAACGCTTTCTACGACACGCTCATCGAGCGCGTAGGCGCGCTGCCCGACGTCATTGCCGTCGGCGCAGTGGCGCTTCGCCCCTTGAGCGGCCCCATCGGTTGGGATAGTCAGCCGATCTTCCCCGGCCAGGTTCCGGATGATCCCGCCACGTGGGGTTTGAACCCGCATACGAACCTCGAAGTCGTGACGGCGAACTATTTCCGCGCAATGGAATTACGTCTTCTGCGCGGCAGGCTTTTCACGGCAGGCGATACGCGAACCAGCCCGGGAGCTGTCGTCGTGGGCGAGAGCGCCGCGCGCCGACTGTGGCCCGGCCGAGACGCCGTCGGCCAGCAGCTGCGTGATCCGACGTATCGCACGGACGCTGCTCCTGGACTCGCGACGGCGTGGCAGACGGTGATCGGCGTGGTCGAGGACGTCCACTATCGCGGTCTGAACGACGTGCGGTTGGATCTGTACGTGCCCACCACACAGTCCAGCAGTCGCGTGCAGCACCTCATGATTCGGTCGCGCGGCAATCCAGCCGATGTGACGGCGTCCGTCCGTGCGGCGGCTCGCGACATCGATCGAAACGCCGCCGTGTCAGAGGCGACGATCATGTCTGACATCGTCGCGGCCGAGAGCGCGCCGTGGCGCTTCGTCGTACGCGTGTTTGTCGGGTTTGCCGCCCTCGCGGGCGCTCTCGCCGTCGTTGGCCTGGGCGCCGTCGTCGCGCTGGGCGTCGCCGGACGACGCCGGGAGCTGGCGATTCGCGCGGCGCTCGGCGCCGACCGCGCACGGCTGCGAGCAGTCGTCCTGCCTGAGGGGTTCGCGCTGGTCGCCGTTGGCACCGGTGCAGGGCTGCTCGGCGCACTCGCACTCGGCCGGGGCGTCGCGCACCTGCTGGTGGGTATCGTTCCCTACGACCCGCTCGCCCTGGGCGCTTCGGCGTGCACCGTGGTCGCCGTCGGCTTGCTGGCCAGCTGGATCCCTGCGCGGCGGGCCGCCGATGCGGATCCTGTCGAAGCGCTCAAAGCTGAGTGATGTGCGGACTTGCCGTAGGCGTAAGGAAACTAGTTCGTCCTGGCCTCGATCGCTCCCCAGTCTGCTGGGGCGACATCGGCGATGTGTTGCGAGAAGGTCCACCAATGGCCGGCGTGGTCCTGAGCCGTGTACTGCCGCTCGCCAAAGGGCTTGTCGGCGAGTGGCTGCACAACGTGCGCGCCACACTGCTTCGCGTGCTCGAAGTGTCGATCAACATCCGCTACTGTGACGTGCACGTACTGCGCCACCCCATTTGCCTTCGGACATCGATACGGCCCACCCTGCCGACCAAGCATGATGGCGCCCTCCGCAACGGTGAGTTGCGCGTGGCCAATGATGCCATCGCGCTCAACACGCAAGCGCTCGGAGAAACCGAACGCCCGGCACAGCCAATCGATCGCTTGACCGACGTCTTCGTAAATCAGAATAGGGACAACGGTCGCGGTTGGCGCTGAACGGTTCGTGATCATAGAGTTACTCCTCGCATTGGAGTATTTGCGGGTCCAGCGGATTGGGGCTGACCCGATTCCCGCGGGCGGGCATCCCGGCAGCGGTCTTACTCCTCCCTCAAATAGCCCAGTAGAGCCCCAGTATCCTCGCTCGTGGCGCCGGCCGCCGCTCGTCAGCTGCAGCGGCTTCTTGAGCCGGCCGGCATCTTGCGAGCCTTTTCAATCCGCGCAGTTCCTCAAGCTGTCGAATCGTTGCGTCGTACGCGCCGGCTGCTCGATCCGGAGCGCAACCAGCTTTGCACGGAACTCGGCAACGAGTGGTGTCGAGGTAACGCTAGGAGTCTCGGCCCACTGACGCCGCTCGCCACTTCGCCGCAACATGAGTTCGTCATTTGGCATATCGAGGCGACTTCCCCGGCAGGCTGGCTCCAAGTCGCGCTGGAGTTGACTACGTCCAGCAATTGAGCAAGATCGACCGCCTTCAGCCGACCGATCACACGTGGCCCTCCCGGGCGCTCCGCAGATTCAGCTCGCACGATGATGCCAGACTGCCACACCGCAGCAATCAGCCCACTCTGAGACTCATGCCCAAGGCCGCCGGTTCTTGTCAGAAGCACAACCGGGCATCCCTCGCTCGTGACAGAGGGTACCGAGACGCGGGGTGAACCCGTGCCACACGAGTGAAGCGCAACTGTGAAGAGGACCGGGAGCAGTGTCTTCATCGATCTTGATATGCGACCCACGGATGCTAACACGGCCGTGACGGCAGGCGAGGGTGCAGTCACAGACTTGGAGTGCGTGAACGGTCATCGACTCGGTGCGGAGCCGGAACGAGTTGGAATCGGGCTTCGCGCGTGAGCGGCGAGAAGCTCTCAGCGGTTCTTCGCGAACGGTCACAGTGATAACCTTTCGCGATCCCGGAATCTGCGTTAGTGCGGACCTGGTCCGCGGGGCACGCATCATTTGATCCTGAACCCTTGAACCTTTGAACCTCCTGAGCCCTTTGAACCAGTGACCGAACGCATCTACTACACCGACCCCTACGCGACCGAGTTCGACGCCACGGTCGTGAACATCGAACCAGTGCCCGACAACGGCGCGCGGCACGGCGTCGTGCTCGATCGAACGGCGTTCTATCCCACGTCCGGCGGTCAGCCGCACGACCTCGGCACGCTCGGCGCCGCACGCGTCGTCGAAGTCACCGACCGGGACGATGGCAACATCGTGCATGTGGTGGAAGGAGCGGTCGAGGCCGGTTCGGTGCATGGCAGGATCGATTGGGCCCGGAGGTTCGAGCACATGCAGCAGCACACCGGTCAGCACGTGCTGTCGGCCGCGTTCGACCGCCTGCTGCAGGTCAGAACCGTCAGCTTCCACCTTGGCTCAGCCTCGTCGACCATCGATCTCGCACGGGAGGTCACGGCCGACGAGATCGCGCGTGCAGAGCGCGAGGCCAATCGGGTGGTGTGGGAGGACCGTCCGGTGACGATCCGGTTTGCCGACGCCGAGGAGGCGGCCAACCTGCCGCTTCGCAAGGAGTCGCGGCGCGACGGCGTCCTGCGGCTGATTGAGGTGGAGGACTTCGACGTGTCGGCGTGCGGGGGCACACACGTGGCGCGCACGGGCGCCATCGGGATCATTGCGGTGGCGGCCTCCGAGAGGTTCAAGGGCGGGACCCGCCTCGAGTTCCTGTGCGGGGGACGCACGCTCTCGGGCTTCCACGCGCTCGCGGACAGCGTCGCGGCGAGCGTGCGCCTGCTCTCGGTGCTTCCGGCGGAGCTGCCCGCTGGGATCGATCGGCTCCAGACCGATGCCCGCGAGCTGAGACGGCAGATCAAGGATTTGCAGGCGCGCCTCGCAGGCCACGAGGCCGCTGACCTCGCAGGCCGCGCCGAATCCGCGGGCTCCACTCGGGTCGTCGTGGCGGCGCTCGACGGATGGGACGCGAACGGGCTCAAGGCGATCGCCGCGGCCATCGCCGCGCAGCCGGGCCACGTGGCGCTCCTCCTCAGCGCTCCCGCGCCGTCGGCAATCGTCATCGCCCGTGCGCGGGATGTCTCGCTCGACAGCGCAGCGATCCTCAAGCAGATGACGGCGACATTCGGCGGGAAGGGTGGCGGCCGACCGGAGCTCGCGCAGGGTGGAGGATTGGTCGGCGCGTCAGACGAAATGCTGCGCGCCGCGCGCGCCCTGATGCAGCTCTCTGCCTTGGGCCCAGGCTCGTGATAGACGCAACCCAATTGGGTGCAAGGGCCTTTTGCACCCGGGCAGGAGGTGCAACGCTGGGGCGCTTCTCGCACCGGAAGCCCTGTCGCGCTTTCTGAACCAACCTTGAGATCCGCGTGATCCGCGTCCGTGAAGCCGTGCCGGAAGAACCCGCGTGATCCGCGTCCCGTGAAGCCGTGCCGGAAGAACCCGCGTGATCCGCGTCCCGTGAAGCCGTGCCGGAAGAACCCGCGTGATCCGCGTCCCGTGAAGCCGTGCCTGAAGAATCCGCGTGATCCGCGTCCCGTTAACGATGCGAAGATTCGTG
>Ga0184612_10000522_pt1 | contig 18088 bp, 19 predicted proteins | sample PLM3_60_coex_FD_133163 | JGI IMG/M metagenome (GOLD analysis project Ga0184612, IMG submission 133163) | Groundwater sediment microbial communities from an aquifer in East River, Colorado, USA - PLM3_60_coex | ecosystem: Environmental > Terrestrial > Soil > Riparian zone | place: USA: East... | reverse complement strand
CACGGTGCCCAGATGTGGCGGCTGGCCAAGGATGGCACCGAGACCCTGATGGCTACCTTCGACGCCGACGCGTCCCGGTGGGTCACCGCGCCGCCAGCGTTCGGCGGGAGCCCGCATGCGTGACGGCTATCACGCACGGTGGCGTGGGCGGGAGTACGAGGTCAGTCCGGACGGCGGTGACATGCGCCTCTACGCCGCCGAAGCGCAGGAGGGCTTCGCGGAGGTGCGGCCGGGTCGGTTCGTGCGGGTTGTCCCAGCCCACGAGGTCGAGGACTTCTCCTACGTCCGGACCACGTGCACCTGGCAAGGAGAACCGTTCATCGTGCTGGGCGAGGCCGATGGATGGCTACGGGTCGAGTACACCGGCGGCAAGGCGCCGGTGGCCCGCACGCTGGGTCTGGAGGAGTTTGACTATGGCGTCTACCAGGGGTGGGCCCCGCTCGCCCAGGTCAGCAACCTGAGCGAGTACCGGACCTAAAGCCCTTGATCCGCTCGACCTCGTGGATCGGTGCTCGGTGGGGCCGTTCCGGCGGGTCGGCCGGTCCGGCCGTACGCTGATGGCATGAAGGCGGCCCCGGTCGACGAGTCGTGTGTGCTGATCGAGGGCGAGTGGACGCACCGATTCGTCTCCGCGAATGGCAGCCGTTTCCACATCGCCGAGGCGGGTGCCGGCCCGCTCGTACTCCTCCTGCATGGCTTCCCGGAGTTCTGGGGCGCGTGGCAGCAACAGCTCACCGCGTTGGCCGAGGCGGGGTTCCGAGCCGTGGCGGTGGATCTGCGCGGCTACGGCGCGAGTGACAAGCCACCCCGCGGTTACGACGGCTACACGATGGCCGCCGACATCACCGGACTCATCCGGGCCCTCGGCGAGCGTGAGGCGACCCTCGTGGGTGCCGGCTACGGCGGACTTGCCGCCTGGACAACGGCGGCCTTCCACCCCCGCTGCGTACGGCGGTTGGTGGTCCTCTCCGCGGCCCATCCCCTCCGGCTGCGGGCGTCCATTCTCGCCCACCCTCGGGGGCAGCTCTCCGCCGCCGGGCCGGTGCTGAGGTTTCAGCTACCCCGCTACGAGCACGTGCTTACCCGCGATGACGCCGCCCTCATCGGCTCGTACCTGCGGGAGTGGGCCGGACCGACCTGGGTCGAGTCGGCGGACTTCGCCGCGTATGAGCGTGCCTGCCGGAACGCCTTTCAGATCCCTCAGGTCGCCTTCTGTTCCCTCGAAGGCTTCCGGTGGGGCATGCGAAGCCTGCTCCGCCTGCATGGATACCGATTCCGCAAGCAACTTCGCGTCCCGGTGCAGGCGCCCACGCTGCACCTGCACGGGGCGTTGGACCCGGTCGTCCTGCCGGCCACGGCCCTGGGCTCTGGCCGGTATGTCATCGCGACGTATGAGTGGCGCCTCCTCGAGGGCGTCGGGCACTTCCCGCACCGCGAGGCGCCCGACCTAGTCACTGGGGAGATCCTTCGCTGGGCCAAGGAGGAGTGACTTCCCGCCGATCAAGGCGAGGCCTAGGGGTACAGGGGTACAGGGGCGCGTTGAGCTCACCAAGATTGCCACGATCATGAGCTGGCCGTCGCAAAACAGCGCCGATCATGACCTCCAGGTCATGATCGGCGCCAAACGGGGGTCAGTCCTCTGTGGAGGCTCCTGCCTTGAGTCCGGCGGAGATCAGGTCCATCACGGACGAATCCTGGAGCGTGGTCACATCGCCCATCGATCGGTTCTCCGCGACGTCGCGAAGAAGCCGCCGCATGATCTTTCCAGAACGGGTCTTGGGTAGCTCTGGCACGAGCATGATCTGACGCGGCTTGGCGATCGGCCCGAGCGTCTTGGCGACATGGTCGCGCAGTTCCTGGATCAGCGCCTCGTCCCCCTCGGCTGCGCCTCGGAGGATCACGAACGCCACGATGGCCTGGCCGGTCGTCGGGTCGGTCGCGCCAACGACCGCCGACTCGGCCACCTTCGGGTGGGACACGAGGGCGGACTCGACCTCGGTGGTGGAGATGTTGTGCCCGGAGATGAGCATGACGTCGTCAACCCGGCCGAGCAGCCACAGGTCGCCATCCTCGTCCCGCTTCGCGCCATCGCCCGGGAAATAGAGGCCTTCGAATCTCGACCAGTACGTCTCCACGAACCGCTTGTCGTCGCCCCAGATCGTGCGGAGCATGGCGGGCCACGGGTCTCGTACCACCAGATAACCGCCGCCACCGTTGGGCACGGAGGTCCCGGTGTCATCGACGACGTCGGCCGTGATGCCGGGAAGCGAACGCATGGCCGAACCTGGTTTGCAGATGGTCACGCCCGGTAACGGCGAGATCATGATGGCGCCGGTCTCCGTCTGCCACCACGTGTCCACGATCGGGCAGCGATCACCGCCGATGTGCTCGCGATACCACATCCATGCCTCGGGGTTGATCGGCTCGCCAACGGAGCCGAGCAGCCGAAGCGACGACAGGTCGAACTGGGCCGGAATGTCGTCCCCCCACTTGGCGAACGTCCGGATCGCCGTGGGCGCCGTGTAGAGAATGGTGACGCGGTACTTCTCGACCAGCTCCCAGAACCGACCACGGTGAGGCGTGTCGGGCGTCCCCTCGTACATCACCTGGGTCGCGCCATTGGCCAGTGGCCCGTACACGATGTAGCTGTGGCCGGTCACCCAGCCGATGTCTGCTGTGCACCAGAAGACGTCGGTGTCCGGCTTGAGATCGAACACAGCATGGTGGGTCCAGGCGACCTGCGTGAGGTAGCCGCCGGTCGTGTGCAGGATCCCCTTAGGTTTCGCCGTCGTGCCCGAGGTGTAGAGGATGTACAGCGGGTGCTCGGAGTCGAAGGGCTGTGCGGTGTGCTCGGCGCTGGCCGGGTCGACCGTCTCATGCCACCAGAGGTCGCGGCCGTCCTGCCAGGCCACGTCCTGGCCGGTGCGCCGGACCACGAGGACGTTTCGGACCGTGGGACATTGAGCGATGGCTTCGTCCACGGTGGGTTTGAGCGCCGAGGGCGCTCCGCGGCGGAAGCCACCGTCGGCCGTGATGACGAGGGTGGCGTCCTGGTCTTGGATACGGCCCTTCAACGCGTCGGCGGAGAAACCACCGAAGACAACCGAGTGGGTGGCGCCGATGCGGGCGCAGGCAAGCATGGCGACCGGCAGCTCCGGGATCATGGGCATATAGATAGCGACCCGGTCGCCTGCGCGGATGCCGAGGTCGGTGAGGGCGTTCGCCGCCCGACATACCTCGCCGTGCAGGTCGGCGTAGGTAATCGTCCGGGTGTCTCCCGGCTCGCCCTCCCAGTGGTAGGCGACCTTGTCACCGCGGCCCGCCTCGACGTGGCGGTCAAGGCAGTTGTACGCGACATTGAGCTGTCCGCCAACGAACCATTTCGCGAATGGCGGGTTGGACCAGTCGAGCACTTCGTCCCAACGCTTGTGCCAATGAAGCCGATTGGCCTGCCGCTCCCAGAAGCCCAGCCGGTCGGCGCTGGCCGCGCCGTACACATTGGCCGTGACATTGGCCCGGTCGGCCAGGGCACCCGGCGGCGGGAACTGGCGCGTCTCGTGCAGCAGATTGGCCAACGTCTCGCTCATGCGGCACGCTCCTTCGTGTGGTCCAGGTCTCGGCACAGGCTAGCGTCGTTACCGGCGTACGGGCGAGCGGCGGTCGTTCGCCGGATGTGCGCTACTGCGTGAACATGCTCGCATAGTGCGCCTGTCTCGCTCGTTCCTGAACGGTTAGCGTGATCGCTCGTGACATCATCCGCTCTCGCCCCGCTTCTCGACCTGCCAGACGTGGCGCCGGCACTGACCGCCGCACGTCAGGCCGTGGACGCCGCGTTGAGCCACCGTGCCCTGCGGCGCTCGGGTGGACCGCTCGCCGGCGAGGTGGGGTTGCGGTCGGCTGTGGCGAGCGCCGAGTTGGAGGGGCATGGTTACGGCCTTGAGGACATACGGGCGGGGACGATCACTGATCCGGTCGTGCAGGGCGCCCTGCGCGTGAGCGCGGCCCTGGACGGCCTTGCCGTGCGGTGGTTGGCCGCGCCGCGTCAGGTGCTCGCACGCCTGCACGTGCTCGCGGCGCGTGGCTGTGCGGGCGTGGATGAGCAGTCGCTGGGCCGACCCGTCGCCTCGGCCGAGGTCGCGGCACGGCTGGACGCGCTCTGCGAACTACTCGTCACTCCGGGTGGAGGCGTGCCGGCACTGTTGAGAGCGGCGGTGGTGCACGGGGAGCTACTCGCGTTGCGTCCGTTCGCCGGGCCGAGCGGTGTGGTCTCGCGCGCGGCAGCCCGACTCACGTTGATCGCCGAGGGATTGGACCCACGGGGACTGATCGCTCCGGAGGTGGGGCACACCGCGAGAGAGCCGGAGTACGTGGGGTCGGCCAACGCCTACTCAACCGGTTCACCCGACGGGGTGCGCTCGTGGCTCAAACACTGCGCGGCAGCAACCGAGGCCGCGGCCGCGACGTTGGTGGCCCTCGCCGACGCCGGCTGACCATCGCTGACTCTCGGCGGAACAGGGCCGCTGACCCTCTGCCGCCGAGAGACAGACCTTGGTCAGGCCGAGGGCTGCGTGGCAGACTTCTTCGCTCGCCAACCTTGAAACGCCCGGAAGAGCAGCAGCGCCGGCACGATGAAGGCGTAGAGGAAGAGTCGGTACTCCCCGCCTTCGAAGATGAACGCGAGATAGCCGGCGTAGCCGAGGAAGGCTAGCGCGACGAGGCCACTGATGATCCGCGAACCAACGCCCGCACCGCCGAAGCCGGTCAGGGCAAGCACGGCGAGGATCAGGCCGCTGACGGCGAGTGCTCCCACATAGACGAGGAAGGTGTTGTCGCCGAGGTCGAGGGCCGCGAGAGGCACGATTATCTCCGAGGGTGAGTAGGGACAACAGACCTGCCACCCTAGGACACTTGGACTGACGATGGGGGGCAGCCTCCGACATGATCGGGGTCACCCCCCGAGGCGCGCGACTAGTTCCGCCGCCGACATCCCATCGTCGACCGCCTCAGGGTCCTGCCGTGCCAGCTCCGTCCGCGCGAGATGTTCGTACACGCCGGCCATCGCCTCGAACAACCCACCCGAGAGCCCGGCCGCCGCCTGGGTCGCTGCGATCTCATGCATCTCTGGGACGAAGCGCCACGCCTTGGTGGCGGCCATTGGGATCTGGGCGGCAGGCCGATATCCGTCCTCGCCGAGGTCCGCCAGGACGTGGTGGGCGACGCCATAATGGGCGGCGGCCCACAATGCCTGGGTCACGATGCCAATCGCTCCCTTGTATACCGACGCGGTGCACATCTTGACGGCGCTAGCATCGCCGACGCGGTCGCTGACCACGATCGGGTTAACACGACGCCAACCAAGGTCGGCGAGATCACCCGCACGTGGTCCGGACAGGTAGATCGCCGCCCCCGGCCGCACCGTGGGCGGTGGGCCGGAGATGGATCCGTCGACTAGCTCGAGCCCGGCCTCAGCCAGCGTCGCCTTGACCCTTTCCATTGTGGAGGGTGACACAGCGTTGAGATCTGCCACCAGCGGATGCGCGCCCGTCGCCAGACACGCGCCGGCGATGGCCATGGCGGCATCCACAGCCGAGCCGGGCGGGGTGACCACGAGTAGCACCGCCGCGGCGGAGACCACTGCGTTGAGATTGGGGAGTGCATCGATGCCGGCCTCGCGGACAAGGCGTACGGTACGTGCGGATCGTCCCTCGAGGGTAGTGACGACCTCATGGCCACCGTCGCGCAACGCGGCGCCCAGGCCGGAGCCCATGTGACCGGCACCGACCAGACCGATGATTGTCATGGGTGGAGCGTGCCACGCTCGTCTACTGGTTGGGCATGGGATGGGACACGGTGGGCGCTCGCGCACACGTGGACGGCGCCTCACAGGGGAGGCGCCGCCTACAGGCACGTCCGGCCGGGTTACCAAGCGTGCACCTCAGTTTCGTTGTCAATGGACCTCAAGGGGTCCAGAGCAACGTGCCTACCCGCGGCTGGTCGCGCGTGGGTGCCCGGCGGCCGTGTGCGGAGCCCGATATAGCAACCGAACCGCGGTTTCTCATCGAAGTCCGCTACCCCTGTTTGTACGCCGCTTTGCCCCGTCACGCCACCCCTAGGTCGGATTCTGTGACGGGTCGCGCCGCGTGTGAATACAGTTGCTCGCTGGTCTGGCCGGTTCCGCGTCAGATGCGGACATGGGCGAGGGCAGCGCGCGCTCGCCGATGCCGGCCATAGAGGGCGAGGCCGATGGCCACCCCGACGCCGAGGCCAATCGCCGCCGCTGCCATCGGCACGGCGGGACGGTCGCGCAGGCGCCGCGAGAGTGGCACCGGATGGCGGAACTCCAGGACCGGCCATCCGCGTTCCGTCGCGGTCCGGCGAAGTCCCCGGTCGGGGTTCACGGCAGTGGGATGACCGACGGCCTCCAGCAACGGTATGTCGGAGATCGAGTCGGAGTACGCGTACGAGGACGAGAGGTCGTAGTCGCGCTCCTTAGCCAGCTCGCGAGCCGCTTCGGCTTTGGTCGGGCCGGCGGCGTAGTAGGCAACCTCCCCCGTGTAGCGACCATCTTCGACCACCATCCTGGTGGCTATGACGTCGCTAACGCCGAGCTCCTCGGCGATGGGACGCACCATCTCCTCGCCTGAGCTGGAGACGACAACAATGTCGCGGCCGGCGGCCCGGTGCTCGTCAATGAGCGCCGCGGCTTCGGCATAGACATATGGGTTGATTAACTCGTGCAGCGTCTCGTTGACGATTTGGCTGACCTGATCGACCCGCCACCCGCGGCACAGGTCGGCGAGGTGGTCCCGTATCCGCGCCATCTGCTGCTCGTCAGCGCCGCCGAGGCGGAACATGAGCTGGGCATACGCCGCCTTCACCACGTCGCGCCGGGTGATGAGACCGTCCCGGTAGAACGGACGGCCGAAGGCGAGCGCGCTCGACTTGGCGATCACCGTCTTGTCGAGATCGAAGAATGCGGCACTGGGGACCACGGCCGGTTAGTCTAGCCGCCAGCTGGGACTATTTCGGGACGCCAGGCCACCTCACCATTGTTTGGGAGCGCTTCCGAGGCGACAATGGGGCCTTCGGGTGACCTTACGCATCACGAGTGGATAGATCCGTGGGTCGCCTAACCGACTATCCCAGGTGTGTCGGCACTCGACGCGTGCCACCGCATCGGGCATGCTTGTGACAAGAGGCGCCGTTTCACGCGAGCCGGGCCTTGTCGAGCGACTTGGAGAAGCGTGCGTGATGTCTCGAACGGGACATTGAAGCAGGCCCTCGGCGGTTGCACCCCCCCGTAACCGCTGAGTGGGATCGGCTCGACCCCCCCGGAGCCGCTCCCCGACGACCCCCGTCACCCCCCGGACGGGGGTCGTCACTTTCGCGCAAAGCGCGTGCCAGCCGCTCGCAGATGGAGCAGACACGGACGAACCGGGCGTACGCCTGTCGCGCTGGGGGTCATGAAAGTCGGAAACGGCTCTCGTTCAGTGCGCAGCCGACCGGCCCTCCCATGGTCCGGCACCGCGCCGGTGCAGCTCTGAGCATTGACTCAGCCACGACTCCCAGGTTGCGACGGTTTCCGCGCGACTGCGCGTTATCCACAGGCACCCGCTTTGTCCACAGATCTTGAAAGGGCCCTGGTACGGGCACCAGGCGTACGACAACGTTGGCGCAGACCAAGCGGCGCGCCCCAGGGCCGCCCAAGCCGATGTGGAGTCGCCGTGCCGGTACGATCGCTTCCCAGAACGACCGCCGTCGACGGCCGGCATCCGCTTGTCGTGACGACCGACCCGCTACTGCTCGATGACCTTCTCAGGCTGGCCGCAGCCGGCAGCGCCGAGGTGAGCGTGGCCGTCGACGCCACTGCGGCCGCCCCGGGTTGGGCGACCGCGCCGTTCGTCCTCCTCGGCGCCGACGCCGCACCGCAGTGCGTGCTTGCTGATCTGTCCGCACGCACCTGCGTGATTCTGGTGGCTCGCGGGTCTGACACCGAGCCGCCGTGGGAATACGCCGAGGCGCTCAGGGCCGAGCAGGTCGCAGTTCTGCCGACCGCCGAGGCCTGGCTGGTGGACCGGTTCGCCGACCACGCGTCGGGTAATCCGACCCGGGGTCGTGTCGTCGCGGTGCTCGGCGGCCGCGGCGGCGCTGGGGCGAGCGTGCTGGCCACCGCGTTGGCCGTGACCGCGCGCCGGCGCGGGCTGGACACCCTGCTCGTCGACGCCGATCCGTTCGGAGGCGGCGTTGACCTGGTGCTCGGCTGGGAGCGGATGCGCGGTCTTCGTTGGCCGGATCTCGTGGATGCCCGCGGCCGGGTAAACCCACCCGCGCTGGTCAGCGCCCTGCCCGGGGACGGCAGCCTCGCCGCGCTCTCGTTCGACCGATCCGAGCTCAATGGTGTTCCGGTCGAAGCCATGGCGGCCGCACTCGATGCGGGCCGGCGGGGTCGGGACCTGGTCGTGGTCGACCTTCCTCGTCGGTTCGACGACCCTTCGCTGATGGCGCTGACCGCCGCCGACCGCGCCTATCTCGTGGTGCCGGCCGAGTTGCGGGCCTGCGCCGCCGCTCGGCGGGTCGCCGCCGTCGCTGCGATCCACTGTCCCGCACTCGCCGTCGTGGTGCGTGGGCCGGCGCCTGGCGGCATCGACGCGGAGGCAATCGCGCAAGCGCTCGACCTTCCGCTTGCCGGCATCCTCTCCCCGGAGCCTGGCCTGGTCCGCGCCCTTGACCGCGGTGCGCCGCCCGGGGGCACCGGTCGGGGCCCCTTAGCGGAGCTGTGCCGCTTGCTGCTCACCGACATCTCTCCGCGATCACACCGGGCGATGGCACGATGACGGCCCGGCTGGAACCGGCAACGCCGCAATTAGACACGGATCTGGTCGGCCGTGTCAGGCGCAGGTTGACCGACACCGCCGCTTCGCCGACCCCTGTCGCCGTGATTGACGCGGTCCGGGCCGAACCAGCCCAGGCACTGCTCGGCGGCACGACCCTGCTGCGCCTAAGCGGCCGTCTCTACGACGAGTTTGCCGGCGCTGGTCCATTGGGCACGCTGCTGGTCGACCCCGCTGTGACTGACGTGGTGGTCAACGGACCGGCCGAGGTCTGGGTGGACCGAGGCGCCGGCATGGTGCGTGCGGACGCGGCCTTCCCCGACGAGGAAAGCCTGCGGCGGCTTGCGCAGCGCCTCGCGGCCTCCTGCGGGCGTCGCCTGGACGACGCCTGCCCGTATGTGGACGCACGTCTGCCCGATGGCACCCGCCTACACGCGGTCCTACCGCCGGTGGCCGTCCGCGGCCCATACTTGTCCCTACGCACCTTCCGGCACCGTGCGTTCACGCTCGCGGAGCTGGTCGCCGCCGGCACGCTCACGGCCGACGCCGGGCAATTGGTCGGGGCGATCGTCACGGCTCGGCTGGCGTATCTGGTCACCGGTGGAACCGGCTCGGGCAAGACAACCCTGCTCGCCACAATGCTCGGGCTGGTCCCGACGGACGAGCGCATCGTAGTTGTGGAGGACGCCACCGAGCTCAGGCCGGCACATCCGCATTGTGTCGCTCTACAGTCCCGACCATCCAATGTAGAAGGCGTCGGTACCGTTACACTCAGGGACCTGGTGCGCCAGGCGCTGCGAATGCGGCCGGACCGTCTGGTCGTCGGCGAGTGCCGTGGCGCTGAGGTGGTCGACCTCCTCGGCGCGCTCAACACCGGGCATGAGGGCGGGGCCGGCACGCTGCATGCCAATCGAGCTGTCGACGTACCCGCCCGACTCGAGGCGCTCGGGCTACTCGGAGGGCTGTCCCGCGACGCTCTCCACGCCCAGGTTGTCGCCGGTCTGCAGGTGGTCGTCCACCTGGGCCGATCGGACGGCGGCCGGGCGCTCGAGGAGATCTGCCTCCTGCTGCCCTCCGGACCGGCCCGTCTCGTCCATGCCGTCACCGCCTGGCGCCGCGACGGTGGCCCCGGGCCGGCCGTAGCCGCGCTCGCGCGCCTACTTGCTTCGCGCGGAGCTCCGCCACCGCCGGTGCTGGGCGGCTGATGTGGTCGGCCTGCTCTGGTTGACGCTGGCTGCCGGTGCGGCGCTGACCGTCGTCGTGGTCGTCCTGCCCCGACGCGCGTCACGCGCCCGGTGGCGTCGGCTCCTTCATGCGGCATCCTCGCGGAGCGTGGCTGGGCGGCTTCGTCTCGCGGTTGTGCGCACTCTGCTTCCCGCCGCCGGGCGCCCGGCGGTAGCGCGCTGGTCTGCAGCGCGCCCGGCAGTGGCGTACCGAGCGGTCGCGTTCGGGGCAGTCGGGGCGGGCGCACTGGGCTTCGTCCTGGCCGGCCCGGTGGCGGCCGCGGTCCTGGCCGCGTACGGCGCCACCGGCGCAGCTCTCGCGCTCCGTGCCGCGACACACCGCGCGGAGACACGCTCTCTGCGGGCAGCTGTGGACGCCGTGGCGGCGCTCGCGGCCGAACTTCGGGCCGGCCTGACCGTGGGCTCGGCCATGGCGGCGGCGTCCCGTTCCTTGGCAGGGCCGGTCGTGGTTGGTGATGGCGCCGCCACGGCTGCCCGTCGGGTCGAGGCAGCGGTGGAGGTGGCCGAGGCGAGCGGTGCACCCCTGGCTGACGTGCTGGATCGCCTGGACACCCATCTGCGTGCGGTGGACCGGGCCAGGGCGACCGCCTCCGCCCAGGCCGCCGGTGCCCGGGCGAGCGCGCTGCTACTAGCTGCCATGCCGGTGGCGGGCACAGGCCTGGGGTTCCTGATCGGCGTGGATTCCCTGCATGTGTTGCTGCACACCCCATTGGGCTCCGCGTGTGTGGTCGGCTCGGTGGTCTTGCAACTGAGTGGACTGGCCTGGGCCGCACGGCTGAGTCGCGTGGAGGTGCCGGCATGATCGCGGTTCGGGTTGGTGGCGCACGTAGGCCAGCCACCAGACGTGTGGTTATGTCTGGCGGCATCGCCGTCGGGGTCACGGCCGCGATTGGGGGTTGGAGCGGGTTGGCCCTGGGTCCGGTGCTCGGCATCGTGGCGTACTTCTGGCTCTCCCGCCGGCCCTTCACAGAGCGGGTCGCGGAGGACCGCCGCGTCAACGCCGACCTGCCATTCGCAGCGGACCTGCTGGCTGCGGCCATGCGGGCAGGCGCCCCGCCCGATGCGGCGGCCCGCTGCGTCGGCCGCGCAGTCGGGGGACCGCTGGGTGAGCGCCTCGCCCGGGTCGACCGAGCATTGCGCCTCGGCGCAGCCGCCGACGAGGCATGGTCCTACCTCGGCGCGGTGGACGGCGCGAACCGCCTGGCCCAGGCCGCGACCCGCAGTCAGCACAGCGGTGTGGCCTTCGCCGGATCCCTGCAGCGGCTCGCTGACGACCTGCGTGCCGATCGCCTCATCGCCGCCGACGCCGCGGCTCGCCGGGCCGGCGTCCTCATCGTGCTGCCGTTAGGGCTCTGTTTCCTACCGGCCTTCGTGCTCGCCGGACTCGTGCCGGTGATCGTCGCCGTTCTTGGCGGCGTGCTGTCCCCATAACCCTTTGGAAGGAGACGCACATGCACAGGTTGCTGGCTCGACTGCGTGACGCACGACCGCGCGGCGACGACGGGATGAACACGGCGGAGTACGCGGTCGGGACCATCGCGGCGGTGGCCTTCGCCGGGCTGCTGCTGAAGGTTCTGACCTCGGACACGGTGCAGAACGCGCTCACCGCGATCGTCCAGCGGGCGCTGAAGTGACGCGAGCACGTCAGGGGTGGTGGGCCATGCGGCCCATCGCCCCGCACCCGGGCAGGGTCCGAGACGAGGGCAGCGCAACTGCGGAGCTCGCGGTCTCGCTGCCCGCCCTGGTGCTCATGGTCTTCACGGCGCTGACGGCGGTAACTGCCGTCCGTACTCAGTTGGAGTGCGTCGATGCCGCGCGCGAAGCGGCCCGGGCGGCCGCGCGTGGGGAGTCCGGAATCCCCGCGGGGGCTCGAGTAGCGCCGAACGGCGCATCGGTGAGCGTCGCCGACAGCGGCGACACGGTGCGAGCGACGGTACGGGTGCGGGTACATCCCCTCGGCGGGCGCCTACCGGGAATCGATGTCAACGCGACTGCGGTGGCCGCGGTCGAGCCAGGCATCGTCGGCGGCTGAAGTCATGCGCCGGACGGGATTGCGGCGCACGGGATTGCGCCACACGAGATGGGATCGGGGCAGGGCGGATGATGACCGAGGCGCCGCCACCATATGGGTGCTCGCCGCCGGTCTGTTGACAGTTCTCGTAGCCCTCGCTTCGTCGGCCGCAGGGGCGGCGATGGTGGCTCGCCACCGGGCTCAAGGTGCTGCCGATCTCGGCGCTCTCGCCGGCGCCGGACGAGCGATCGAGGGAGAGGATGCGGCATGCCAGCGTGCCGGAGACATCGTGTCGGCAAATGGCGCCCGCCTCGTGGGGTGCCGGCTCGACGGCTTCGATCTCACGGTCACCGCGCAGGTCAGCCCGGCCGGAGTGGCGGCGATCGCCGGGACGGCTCGCGCGTCCGCCCGCGCCGGTCCCGCCTAGTGAAAGCGGAAGATCCTCACTTGCGGGAGGGGGAGGATCCTCCGTCATCGCCACGTTGCCGGGCAGGTTGGACAGGACGGGCAGGAGGTACGCGAGCGACCTGCCGGCGGCTTTGCCGCGGACACGAGGTGGACTGTGGCATCTTTGGCTGCGTTCGTCGCGCGCGCCTGGGCGACAGTGGCAAGATGCGCGGAGGGACGCCAACCAGTGCGGGGCGACAGCCTCTGCGGGGCGACAACCATTGCGGGGAGAGGAGCACTCATGGAACTGTCCTTGGCGACACGTTCCGTCTCCGACCATGTTGTGCTTGAAATTGGCGGCGAGATCGACGTTTACACGGCACCGCGCCTGCGCGAGCGGCTGATCGAGCTGGTCGGCGCTGGAGAGAAGCAGGTCGTGGTTGACCTCGGTCGGGTGGATTTTCTCGACTCGACCGGGCTCGGCGTGCTTGTCGGTGCCCACCGTCGGTTGCGCGCCAGCGATGGCGCGCTGAGCCTCGTATGTCCCCACGAGAGGCTGCTCAAGATCTTCCGGATCACCGGGCTCGACTCCGTCTTTGAGATCCACAGATCGGTCGAAGACGCGACGACGGGCGGATCCGCGAAGACAGCCCGCACGGGCGCCTGACGGCCGACGTCCCCCGTGAACAACACCCCGGCGCAGATGTCTACCGTCCACGTCGCCTTCTCGCCCGACCCGGCCTATGTCCGAACGGTCCGGTTGGTAGCCGCGGCGGTGGCCCGCCGGGCTGGCATCTCGGACGAGGTGCTCGACGAGGTGCGCCTCGCTATCGGCGAGGCGTGCACGCGGGCCGTGGCTCTTCACCGCCGCCATGGGCTCACTGACCTGATCTCCGTCACGATGAGCGACGGAGGTCGGTTCACCGTGCGGGTTACCGATCGGGGTCCGGCGGAGTCCGCCGGGAAGGAGCCGGGGGAGACCACCGGCGACATCATGGCTCAGGTCGCGGCCGAGTCCGGACGCCTCGCGGTGGACGAGGATGTGCTGACGGCGGGGGTCGGCCTGGCGCTGCTGACTGGGCTCGTCGCCGACCTGGCTGTGTCGGCCGCGTCGGATGGCATCGGGACCGAAATTCGTATGTCGTGGCCGGTCAGTCGCCGATCCGCGCACTGAGTCGCGTATCCGGCTGGTCTGATTGGGCTCAGCACGCCTCTCGGACACCGCGATGTGACCACGCGCACGAGCGGCCGCTAGAGTACGCCCGTCATGTGACACGTTCGGGCGACGCGTTCCAAGCGCCCTGTGTGTCGGCTCCCCTCGCGGAGTACCCAACCGGCCGTCTCCCCTTGGCGCCCGGTCGTAGCGTGGCCGGCTCAGCCGGGCTCAATAGTTTGGTACAGGAGGACAACGAATGTCCGGGACCCGCTTCGTCGCTGACGGCGAGCTGTCCCTTGCCGGTGAGAACTTGACGTACGTGATCGTCGCCGCGGCCATCGCGCTTGTCGCGCTCGGTTTCGCGGCGGCTCTCGTCAAGGCCGTTCTCGCCGCCGGTAAGGGCACCCAAAGGATGCAAGACATCGCCGGCGCGGTCCAGGAAGGCGCCATGGCGTACCTCGTGCGGCAGTTCAGGACGCTCGCAATCTTCGTCGTGGTCGCCGTTGTGCTGCTCTTTCTGCTCCCGGTGAGTGGGGCGGGCGACAACGAGACGGCGATCAAGATCGGGCGATCGCTCTTCTTCGTCGTGGGCGCGACGTTCAGCGCTTTTATCGGCGGCGCGGGCATGGCCCTGGCGACGCGCGCGAACGTGCGGGTAGCGGCAGCGGCGCGCAAGGGCGGCGGTGGCCGGGAAAAGGCGATGCAGATCGCCTTCCGTACCGGTGGGGTCGTTGGCTTTCTCACCGTGGGCCTAGGCCTGTTCGGCGCCACGATGGTCGTACTGATCTATCGAGGCGACGCCCCGACGGTGCTCGAGGGTTTTGGCTTCGGCGCCGCGCTGCTCGCGATGTTCATGCGGGTCGGCGGTGGCATCTTCACCAAGGCGGCTGATGTGGGTGCCGACCTCGTCGGCAAGGTCGAGAAGGGTATTCCCGAGGACGATCCACGCAACGCCGCGACGATCGCTGACAATGTCGGCGACAACGTGGGTGACTGCGCAGGCATGGCCGCGGACCTCTTCGAGTCGTACGCCGTCACACTGGTCGCTGCCCTTATCCTCGGCAAGGTGGCCTTCGGCGTCGATGGCCTGGTCTTCCCGCTGATCACGGGCGGAATTGGCGTGTTGGTGGCCATCGTCGGCGTGTTCATCACTCGGCTGCGGGCCTCCGATCGGTCCGCACTTACCGCCATCAACCGGGCGTTCTACATGTCGGCCGTTGTCTCTGCGTTACTGGTGGCCGTCGCGGCGTTCCTTACCCTGCCCGCGACGTTTGCGGGATTTGGTCCGGACTTCGCGGCCACCGCTGGGAACCCGCGCTGGGTGGCGATCGGTGCCGTGGTCATTGGCATCGCGCTCGCCGCGGTGATCCAGGCCCTCACGGGTTACTTCACCGAGACCGGCCGCCGGCCCGTCAAAGACATCGGCAAGAGTTCGTTGACCGGCGCGGCCACGGTTATCCTGGCTGGCGTCAGCGTGGGCTTCGAGTCGGCGGTCTACTCGGCTCTCGTCATCGCCGCCGGCGTATTCGGCGCCTACCTGCTGGGCGGCGGGAGCATCCTACTGTCGTTCTTCGCCGTCGCGCTCGCCGGCTGCGGCCTGCTGACCACCGTCGGCGTGATCGTCGCCATGGACACCTTCGGTCCGATCAGCGACAACGCCCAGGGCATCGCGGAGATGTCCGGCGACATCGACAAGGACGGCGCTCGTACGCTGACCGAACTCGACGCCGTTGGCAACACCACGAAGGCGATCACCAAGGGCATCGCGATTGCCACCGCCGTGCTGGCCGCGACCGCGCTCTTCGGCTCCTACACCAGCAGCCTGCGCACGGCCATGGCCGAGGCGTTGAACATCGATACGGCCGACCTCAGGATCTCCGCCGACATCCTGGGCCTGCTCAACGTGTCCAACCCCCGCAACCTTGTCGGTCTGCTGATCGGCGCCGCAGTTGTCTTCCTGTTCTCCGGGTTGGCCATCAACGCGGTGTCGCGCTCGGCCGGCGCGGTCGTCTTCGAGGTCCGTCGCCAGTTCCGCGAGCTGCCTGGGATCATGGACGGCACTCAGCGGCCGGAGTACGGCAAGGTGGTCGACATCTGTACCCGGGACGCGCAGCGAGAACTGCTCACCCCCGGTCTGCTGGCCATCATGGCCCCGATCGCGGTCGGCTTCGGGTTGGGCGCGGGCGCGCTCGCGTCGTACCTCGCCGGCGCCATCGGTGCGGGCACGCTCATGGCGCTGTTCCTGGCCAACTCGGGCGGCGCGTGGGACAACGCGAAGAAGATGGTCGAAGACGGTGCGCACGGCGGGAAGGGCTCCCCTGCCCACGACGCCACCGTCATCGGCGACACAGTTGGTGACCCGTTCAAGGACACCGCCGGTCCGGCGATCAACCCGCTGCTCAAGGTGATGAACCTGGTCTCATTGCTGATCGCGCCGGCAGTCGTTCTGTACAGCACCGGGTCGAGCGCCAACACCGCCGTACGACTGAGCATCGCGATCGTCGCGACACTGGTTGTCGTGACGGCAGTCACGATCAGCAAGCGCAAGCCCATCGCCATCGCGGACGACGCGGACAGGGGCGAGGCTGGCGGCAAGGCGGCCAACCAGGCGAAGGAGACCACGAAGCGGTAGCCCTCCCTGCGTACCAAATACTCAGTGGCGGTGGCCGAACGGGCCGAGGTCGTGGGTGGAGTCCTTGGTCGCCCCACTATCCTGTGTCGCCCACGGGTCAACCCCCGGTTGCGGCATCCCGCGCGGGTCGCGGACCGTCGGCATGATCGCGGTCGGGTTCGGGTTGGACGGGTATGCCGGATTCGCGGGCGCATAGTCGTACGCAGCGTCAACCAACTCGGGACGCGGCCGGAAGAGCAGCCATAGGATGCCGCCACCGGCGGCCACCAGGATGGCTCCCATGATGTAGAACACCAGCGGCACGCCCGAACCCTCATCGGTCAAGCCCTGGCTCTCTTGTAGCGGCGCGAGCGAATAGGACGGCCCCGGCGGGAACGTCTGGATCAGGCCCGGACCGGTCGCGGCGGCGGACGTGGGTGGCGCGGTGGTCTTCGTCGACTGCCCGGACCCACCCTTCACCGTAAAGTCACGCGACGCGGTGTCCAGAACGTTGCCACCGCCCTGGGCACCGAAGGTCAAATCAGCCCGACCGCTCGGAGCATCGGACATGAATGCGATCCAGTAACGCGTCCGGTGAACGCTGTCCCGTTGTCCCACGGGCCGCAGATCGAAGGACTCATGGTCGACAGCACGGACCTCGCCATTGCTCGTCGCCTCGACCTGTAACTGCTGACCGCCCGAGATGCCGCCCTTGGCGATCTTGACTTGATCGGGCTGGAGGCCGTTGAGCCGTAGGACAATGACGTGCTGCTCGATGTGCACCGGTTGCTTGTCCTTGTTGGTGGTCGTGCCGTCAAAGCTTCGGGGTTGCCCGCCGGTGGTGATGCTGCCGGGAAAGTTACCGATGCGAACTTCGACATCCGCGGCGTAGGCGGGGCTGGCAAGGGCGAACGATGTGAGCACCGCGCCAACGGTGGCGGCCGAGAAGGCGGCCAGGCGGGTAAAAACCCTGGTGGTTGACATGGTCACCTCAGGTGGGGGAACGGTGCGGATCAGCAGCCACCGTACGCAGCCCCGACGCGTGACGGCAACCGACTCGCGGGAGGATGGTCGATCTCACCCCGCAGGCTACGGTGGCGTGGTGTACGACCGGGTGCGAGACAGCTATGACCGGGTGGCCGAGCGTTACGCCGATGAGATAGGTGGCGAGCTCGCCGGAAAGCCGGTTGATCGGGCGCTCCTAAAGTGCTTGGTCGAGCTCGTGTCCACGGTGGAGGAGACCACAGGACCGGGGGGTGTCGCCGATCTGGGCTGTGGCCCCGGTCACGTTGCCGCCTACCTCGCCACCCTCGGCGTGCCCACCATTGGGATCGACATCTCCTCGGCAATGGTGGAGGTGGGTCGCAGGCGCTATCCGGACGTGCACTTCCGGGTTGGATCACTGCTGGCACTGCCAGCCACCGACGCAGAACACGCCGGCGCCATCGCGTTCTACTCGATCATCCATCTCCAGCCGGAGGACCGACCCCCGGCGTACCTCGAGATGAGCCGGGTGATCCGACCGGGTGGGTGGCTCCTGCTCGCCTTCCACATCAGCCTCGCCGGACATGAGGCCGGCGAGATCATGCACGCCGAGGAGTGGTGGGGCGAGCAGGTAGACCTGGACTTCTACTACCTCGACCCAGCCGAGGTGATCGAGGGGCTCACGGCCGCCGGATTCGCGCTCATTGCCCGCACGGACCGAGAGCATTGGCCGGGAGCTGAGCACGAAAGCAGGCGCTGTTATCTGCTGTGCCGCAGGCCGCCCGAGGCAGCCAGCGCGCACCTCGGGGCGGCCAGCGCGGACGCGTAAGCGACGAAGGGGTGACGGTGGGATACCGGCTCGTG
>Ga0184612_10000521_pt1 | contig 18096 bp, 16 predicted proteins | sample PLM3_60_coex_FD_133163 | JGI IMG/M metagenome (GOLD analysis project Ga0184612, IMG submission 133163) | Groundwater sediment microbial communities from an aquifer in East River, Colorado, USA - PLM3_60_coex | ecosystem: Environmental > Terrestrial > Soil > Riparian zone | place: USA: East... | reverse complement strand
CATGATCCCGGCAGCCAGGTGCTGGTCGGCGAGCGCGGAGATCTCGCCGGGTCGAGATGGAAGTTGCGCGTAGCCCGCGTACAGCGGCGCTGTCGCAAGCGTGAGCGCGAGGCCGATTGCCGAGCCGGCCGCCATCGCAAGCGCCGCGTAGATGGCGCGCCTCCGGGAATCGAGGGAGCTTCGGAAGGGCGCCGAATCGATCAGCTGCGACCAGAAGAGGAATCCCGTCGCGAGGAAGAGCGCGTGCTCGAGTAGGTGGAGGGTGGACGAGCGGAGCGTCGCGTCGTAGAGAGGTGGAATGTGCCAGGCGACGAGCACTCCACAGAAGAGGACGAGCGCGACCGGCGGGGCGGTCAGCCGGGGCGCCGCGCCGCGCAGCGGTGTCGCCCACGAACCATGGACGAGACCATGCGTCGTCGTTCGGCGAGCCCTCAGCGGCAGAGCTCGCCAGATCGTCGACCACGGCCTGCCGAGGAGGATGAGCGGCGGCGCCACGGCGAGGATGAGGACGTGCTGAGACATGTGGGCCCAGAAGAGCTCCTCGGCGAGTGATGTGAGCGGTGGCGTCAACGCGAGGACGAGCGCGCCGAGACCGGCCGCGAAGAGGCCCGCCTCGGCGCGGGCCCGGCGCCGCCGGCCGGCTCGCCTGTTCATTCCGCGCGCATACAAGAGCGCTGCCAGTGCGACTGCCACGAGCGGGGGATCGAGTGGCCAGTGTGAAAGATGCGCGAGCACGTCGTACCTCACGCCAGGTAGAGGACGGCCCACATGACGACACCGAGCCCGGCCAGGTAGACGTAGTAGAACGCTAGGGCCCCGAGCCGGGGGCGAATCAGCGAGAGAGCGTCGTCGGAATCGTCAGCACGCGGCAATGCCCGCCGAGTGCGCAGCCCGTAGGCGAGGACCGTCTCGAGCCACAGCATCGTCCCAAACACGAAGACGGCGGTGAGGCCCGTCCAGGTGACGAAGACACTTGCGTAGCCGCCGTCGGTCGGGCCGAATCCGAGGCGCGCGTACTCCACGCACTGCACGACGACTCCCGCGAGCCCGAGGACGAGCGCGAGCGCGACCAGGGGCAGCCAAGCCCACCCTCGTGCAGGTCGCGCGGCGAGCAGGAGCGCAACGCTGGAGGCGAGGACCAGCACCATCACCGCCGCGCCGAGGCCTTGTGGCGGGTCGACACCCGGCGGCGGCCATGCGCGCACCTCGCTGAGCGAGCGGAGGTAGAAGTACGCAAAGAACGGGCAGAAGAAGACGAACGTCGTCGCGCCCGCCGCCAAGCGGGCGGCCACGGCGAGGTTCGTCGCGACGACGTCCGCGGGTTCGGGCTCGAGCGTGGTCACGTCGGCTCTCCGGCAGGCGCCGGCCGGGAAGCAGGCCGCTCCGTCCCCTCGTCACGGCCGTAGTCGTGGGGATGGCCGATCGGAGGGATCCGGTCGAAGTTGTGCGCGGGCGGCGGCGAGGTCGTCTGCCACTCGAGCGACGTCGACTGCCACGGGTTCGCCTCCGCCGGTACACGCGCGATCACGAGCGTGTAGACGAGGTTGGCGAGGAAGATGAGCAGCGAGACGCCGAGCACGAACGCCGAGATCGATGCCCACTGGTTTAGGAACTCGAAGCGCTCCGGATAGGTCACGACCCGGCGGGGCATTCCGAGGAACCCGACCGCGAAGAGTGGCAGGAAGGTCGAGTTGAACGCGAGGAACATCAGCCAGAAGTGGACCTTCCCCCAGCGCTCGTTCAGCGCGAAGCCGGTCATCTTCGGCAGCCAGTAGTAGATGGCCGCGAAGAAGGTGAAGACGAGGCCGCCCATGATCGTGTAGTGGAAGTGCGCGAGCACGAAGAAGCTGCCATGACCCGTGACGTCGCTCGGCGCATCTGATTGGTAGATGCCCGTGAGACCGCCGATCAGGAAGTTGAAGATCCAGCCGAGGCAGAACAGCATCGGCACGGTCAGCCTGATGCGACCGCGCCAGAGGGTTCCGAGAGCGCACACGAACACGAAGCCGGTGGGAATGGAGATCAGCTCGGTGGAGAACATGTAGAAGATGCGCAGGTCGGCTGCCATCCCGCTCACGAACAGGTGGTGCTGCCAGACCGTGAAGCTGACGAGTGCGATTCCGAGCATTCCGCTGACAGCGAGGCGGTATCCCCACAGAGGCTTGCGTGTGAAGACAGGCAGGAGCTGGAGGAGGATCCCCATCCCCGGCAGCGCGAGCAGGTAGACCTCCGGATGGCCGAAGAACCAGAAGAGGTTCTCGAACAGGTATGAGCTTCCGCCGGCGCCTTGAACGAAGAACGACGTCTGCGCAGTCCGGTCGAGCAGCACCATCACCAGCGTCACGATCAGGACCGGCGCGGCGAGGACCATGACCGCCGCGGTCGTGAGGACGCCCCACACGAAGATCGGCAGCCGCCCCCAGTTGAGCCTCGGGGCGCGCATGGTGACTACGGTCGCCGTGAGGTTGATTCCGAGCAGGGTCATCGAAAGGCCGATCAGCGCGAAGAACATGACGTAAGAGTCGATCCCGTATGCGCCTTGCCCGCTTAGCGGTGCGTAGCCGGTCCAGCCCGTCTGGAAGCCGCCGAGCGCGAGGGTGGTCATGAGTGTGAAGCCGGCTGCGACGAGGAGCCAAAACGAGAGCGACTCGATCCTCGGGAAAGCGGAGCGTCGGGCGCCGATCAGCAGCGGCACGATGTAGTTGGCGAACGGTCCGAGGACCGCGCTCGTCATCACCCCCATCATCATCGAGCCGTGGAGGCCGACGATGGTCAGGTACGTGTCGGGCGTCCAGATGCTCTGCCCGGGGCCGAAGAGCTCCAGGCGGATGAACATGGCGTTGAGGCCAGCGATGAAGAACAGGACCCCTACCCCGACCAGATATTGCAAGCCCACCACCTTGTGATCCGGGCAGTGCCGGAAGTACCGACCGATTCCTTCCGTCTCGGGACGCGGGAGCGACGGCGGGCGCCCCAGCATTCGCATGAGGGGGTAGTTCGCAAACCCGAGGCCGACCAGGAAGCCGACGACGCCGAGGAGATACCCGAGCGCGAGCGCGACGTCGTTCTCGCCCGTGCTCGCAACGTAGTCGAGGCTCGGGCCCGCGATGCGATCGCCGAGCCAGTGGCCGAGTAGGAAGCCGGCGGCGGCGAGCAGGATCGCGGTGAGGAGGTTGAACCCGAAGAGGCGGCGCGCGAGAACCGTCATCCCGCGCGTCCCTGCGGGTCAGGGAGGTACGTGCGACTGTAGGGCGGCAAGTACTGCAGGACGGGCGCGAAGATCCGCCGCTGTTCCTGGATCCAGGTTTCGAATCTCTGCTCGTCGACGATCCGGCCCGTGTCGAACATGTAGCCGTGCCAGATTCCACACAGCTCCGCGCAGCGTACGTCGAACGTTCCGACGCGCGAGGGTGTGACGTAGGCGACATTGTCCACTCCCGGATTGGCGTCGGCCTTGACGCCCAGCCCGTAGGCCCAGAAAGAGTGGACGACGTCGAGCGAAGTGACGTGGAGCTCCACCGGTCGCCCGACCGGGAGCACGAGGTGAGGCGTCTCGAGGCCGCCGTAGGTCGGGTAGCGGTAGCTGAACTGCCACTGCTGGCCGATCACCTGCACGGGCAGCACCGATTCACCCCGGGCCGCGTGCACCGGCGAGAGGGGCGACGGCCCCTGACCGCCCCCGGCGGCGCCGGGCTCCAGCAAGCGCCACGTGCCGTAGCCGAAGAGCGCCATCACGATCGCGGTCGAGGTCACGATCCACACCATTTGCGCGCCCGCGTGTCCGTGGATGCGCGGGCCCTCCTCGATCTTTGGCCCCGTATGGCGGAAGACGATGAGGACGTAAGCGAGGAAGATCACGATCAGGAGCACGGTCGGCGTCGCGACGGCGGTCAGGACGCCGTTGTCGATCCTCTGTCCGGCCGCGTCATCGGCCTCGACCCCGGGGGGAAGACTCGGCGTGAGGAAGATCGCGACGAGCGGCGTCGCGATCGCGCTCGCGACGAGCCAGATGACGAGGAACCGGCCGAAGTCGCGAGACGGGCGCATCTCAGACGACGTTCAGGAACCCATCCATGTAGTTGAGCCGCTGCATCGGCCCGCCGAAACCGGTCAGGAAGCCTGCGGCACAGGGGACGAAGCACTGCCAGCGGTAGCGTCCTCGCGCTCCGGTTCGAAACGTGAAGGTGATCGTCCGGTGGGCCTGGGCGCGCGTGCACGGCGCCGCTCCACACTGGTTCTTCGCGTCGTCGGCAACGCCTGGGAGCGGCACGAAGACGCCGAGCTGAGGAATCGCGAATGTGTGCGACGTGTGGTTCGGGTCGATGACGTCAACGGCCTTCCCGTCGATCCGGATGACCCCGCCGACCGTACCCTGCGGACGAGCGAAGAAGGGGTTCCGCAACCCCGTCGCAGTGTCGTACTGGCGGATCGTCACCCGCACGAGCGCGTGCGCGGGAACTCTGAGGTTCGTGCTGTGGATCCACTTGCCCTTGTCGTCCCTGGCGAGGTACGAAACCCAGTCCGGATTCTCGTAGTGCGGGCCCAGCGCGCCCACCGTCTGCAGAGTTAGGTGCGCCGACCGCTCGGGCCGGACACTCGTCGGGCTCGCCACCGATCGCGGCGACCGCATCAGAAATCCGACGTAGAGGGCGATCACGATGCACGCCACAACGGCGGCCACCGCAACGACGAGAATCCGTTCCGCGCGCGCGGTCATCGCGCTCGCAGCCCCGCGGCTTCTCGGCGGCGCACGCGGTCCCCGTCAGGCCGGCGATCGGCCATAGGCCAGGATCTCGCCCGGGGCACCCCCAGTCAAGTGCGAGCTCAGTGGCCGTCCTGGAATGCGTGAGCCCGCGCCTCACGGCTACGCCGCGTAGCGCGTCGGGCCGTCGCGCCCATGCGTGCGCCGACACGAGCGCGACGGCCGCCGAGTATGGCGATCGCCATCAGCGCGATGAGTGGAGCGGCGTTGGGGTCTGTCGCCTGGCCGGTGTAGAGCTGGCCGAGATCCTGTGCGAGTACCCAGATCGCCAACGCGAGCACGAAGCCGGCCACGACGGCAGGCCCGCGGCTCCTCGAGTGGAGCGCGGCGAGCCCGATCAGCGCCCCGGCGACGACCAACCCGACGACGACCGCCGTTCCGTGGCGCGTTGTCCAACCGGCGACCGACGCATCGAGTCGGCCGAGCCAGCCGGGGCCGCCGCTGATCGCACCCGCCACCGCCGTGCCGGTGTTCTGGCCGGGGAGCGCCTGGAAGACCGCTCCGCCGACCCAGAGGATGGCCCAGGCGAGCGGTAACCAGCGGGCCGGCGGTTCGTGCGAGGCATCGAGCCGCGGCCAGGCTGCAAGTGCGAGCACGCCGTAGAGCAACGCGGCTCCCGGCGCGCCGGTCAGCAGGCTCGCATGACCGCTTGCGAGGCCGCCCAGGCTTTCGCCGAAGAACCAAACCCCCAGCGACCAGGGGATAGACGCGGCCAGCGCGAGCCGGGCGGTGCGCGGGACGAGCAGCCCGAGCCCGATCAGCAGTTGGGCCGTTGCGAACGGCACGTCCCAGGCGACCGGGTGGGCCGCGATCAAATTCGCCGCCCAGTTCACCGGAACAGCGACGAGGTCGGGTTGGCCGGCTGCGCCTGCGGCGATGACCTGCCTGGCGAAGCCGGTTCCAAGCATGAAGGGCTGGAGTTGCAGCCCGCCGTCCAACAGCCAGAGGAGTCCGAGTGCGATCTGCAGGTGGCGGCGGGTGATGCGAACGCTGTGGGAAAGGGAAGTTGTGTCCATGTCGGTTGCCCGCGCCGGGCCGCTTGGGGGCGACCCGGCGTGAGCGATCGTTGTTGTGACTCCGACCGCCTACTGCGACGTGTCGGTGTAGCGTCCGCCGGTGTTCTGGTTCCAGAGCCGGCGGTTGCCCATCTCGGAGATGTAATCGACGCGGGCCTGCTGCGGCCAGCTGATCTGATTCCAGTTGCCGATTACGTAGGTCATGTTGTACGGCCCGTCTGCCGGCGTCGTCAGGTAGGTCGGCGCGACCGACTTGAGGTAGCCCTCGACGGCCGAGTTGAGGTTCGTCGGGCCGTCGGTGAAGAGCAGCGGTGCATGGAAGCCCAGGTGCGACAGCGGAGCCGACGCGACCGCGGCCTGCCAGTCGTTGATGTTCACGAGTGTGAAGCCGTGACCGGGGCCGGTGATCTTCCAACCCACCATGCCCATCGGGTCCCACATCTTCGCGAAGGCGATCGCCGTGTCGACCGGGTTGTCCTTCGGGTCGGCGTTGAAGGCGACGATGTCGTCGTTGGTGATTCGGTTCACCGTCCCGTACTGCGCGAGCTCCTTCGCGACCGCGTGCGAGATCTGGTTCGGGCCGCCGAACAGGTAGATGCGAGCCTGTCCGTCACGACGCTTGAGCGCGTCCTTCGTCGCTGACGGCACCGAGTTCCTGCTCACCCATTGGAGCCCTGAGGCCATGTGCGCGACCCAGTGCGTCGCCGGGAGGAGGTACTGGTAGTCCTTCCCGTCCATCGAGCCGATCATCACGTTCTCCGAGCCGTTGCCCATGTTCGGGACGCCGGTGTCGGGGTTCTCGATCGACCCGTACAGCTTGTCGACGTTGTTCGCGAGATCGGGGATGCTCGACCCCGTGACCTCGACGTACTTGACGCCGATCGCCTTCAGCTGGTTCTTGACGTGGCTGTTGGCGGCGGCGCCGACGAGGAACGCGTCGACGTTGTTGAAGCGCGAGATACCGGTGTCCCCGAGCCGCTTGATCTCGTTCAGGGTCACCTGCGGGATCCCGTTCCTTGTGACGTACAGGATCGGCGCGTCATCCGGGAAATGGAGCAACGGCACCGCAGTGATCGCCGTCAGTGGCTGGTCGGGTGTCACGAGCGTCAGCCCCCACGGCCTGTCGGGATCGTTGTTGTTCTCTGTAGGCGCGTTCAACGGCACCACAGCCGGCCAGATGTGCTGCGTGACCGAGACCGCCTCCTCGAAGGGATTCGACCCGTAGAGGCGCTGCGTTGTCTTCGTGCCAATCGTCGGCACAAGCGTCGGCTCCTCCGGTGGCGGCGGAACCTTGTAGTCGCCGTTGCCGGTCGGAGCGCCGAAGGGGTACAGGTTCTTGTCAGAAGCACCGGCCTCCGGTGCGGCGGGTGCCGGGGTCGTGCTGGTCGTGCTGGTCGTAGCGGCGACCTGCTGGTTGTCGGCCGACGCGCCGCCGACCGCAAGCGCGAGCCAAACGGCTGCGCCGGCTAAGAGAGCTGCGACGCCGGCAAGCAAGGTGCGCGGACGCACGTACGAGTTGAAGGACATGCTGTTGCCTCCTTGTTGGACTTTGCAGTGACCCGGCAAGGATCGCCGCGCAGTCCTCGTGCGTCCCCTAGGCCAGCCTCCCACTTCACCTCGGGTGAGCCCCAGATTTGAACTTCGGGACAGCCGCCGGGACTAGTGGGGATCCACGGTTACCTGCGGAAGGGGCGCGTCCTGCATCTGTTCCGTCGCTTCGCCTGTTCGCTCAAGCGGAAGCATGACCTCGACCGCCGTCCCCGCGCCTTTGGCGCTCTGGAAGGCGATGGTGCCGCCAAGAGCCTCGACGCGGTCACGCAACCCGACGAGTCCGGAACCGCGCGACGGATCGGCGCCCCCGACGCCGTCGTCGCGGACGGAGAGGTGCAGGATTCCCTCGGCTCGCACCACGTCGACGTACACAGCTGACGCCTGCGCGTGCTTTGCCGTGTTCGTGAGCATCTCCGAGACGACGTAGTAGGCAGCTACCTCGACGCCATCCGGTAGGCGACCCTCGACACGGACGTCGAGAGCGACCGGGATCGGCGATCGGCGCGCGAGGGTCTTCAGCGCCGGTGCAAGCCCGCCCTCGGACAGGATCGCCGGGTGGATTCCGCGCGAGATCTCACGCAGTTCTTCCAGAACAGCCGCCAGGCCCTGAGCGAAGTGCGACAACTCGGCCCGGACCTCCTCGGGATCATCCGGCAGCTCTTCTTGCGCGGAACGCAGCCTGAGCCCTAGCGTGACGAGTCGCTGCTGCACACCGTCGTGCAGGTCCCGCTCGACACGGCGACGCGTTTCATCGGACGCTGCAACGATCCGCGTTCGGGACGCGGCGAGCTCGGAGCGACTCTCCGCGTTTGCGATGGCGGTCGCGACGAGCTCGGTGAAGCCCGTAAGACGCGATTCGGTGTCCTGGGGGAGCGGCTGGTGGGTCTGCTTCTGGTGGACGAACAGGGCGCCCCACAACCGCCCCTCGACGACGATCGGGCTGCCGACCGAGGAGCTGATCCCGAGCTCGTCTCGAACGAATGCGGCGATGCGCCCGGGAACGCCGTGGTAGTCGTCTATCCGGACGGGTCGGCCCGTCCTCGAGATCGTCGAGGCCAGATCGCCCCCTTCGAGCGGCCATGGACCCGGAACCAATGGGTGTGCGCCGCCGTGCGCGCCTTCGGCCGCCCAGGTGGCCAAGACAGTCACCGTGTCATCGCTCTCGTAACGGGCCATCCCGGCGAGGCCCGCGCCGAGCAGCCGGCCGACCTCCTCGGTGACCGCCGCGAACACCTCCTCCGGCGGGGTGCCGCGCGCCACCAGCGTCGCGACCCGCCGCAGCGCCGCTTGCTCCTCGGCCAGCCGGGCGAGTTCGGCGCGGCTCTCCGCGTTTGCGATTGCCGTCGCGACAAGCTCGGTAAAAGACGCGAGGCGCGCCTCGGTGTCCGACGGGAGCGGCTGCTCCGCGGAGGAGGCGGCGGTCATGACGCCCCAAAGGAGGCCCTCGACGATGATTGGCGTCCCGACCGCCGACCGGTAGCCCGCCTCGCGCGCCGCGACACCGACCGGGCCGGAGGCATCAGCAAAGTCGTCGAGCCGGGCCGGACGGCCTGTCTCGAACACGATTGTCATGACGTTTTTCCCCTCAGGGATCCACCGCCTTCCCACGGGAAAGGCGGCCACTCCCGTGCTCCAAGCGGCGACGGTGGTAAACATACCGTCGGGCTCGTAACGGCCCATGGCCGCACTACCGACTGGAAGCAGCTGCCCGACCTCCTCGGTGACCGCCGCGAATACGTCCTCCGGCGGCACCCCGCGCGCCACCAGCGTCGCGATCCTCCGCAGCGCCGCCTGCTCCTCGGCCAGCACACGCGACTGCTTACCGCTCAAATCCGCACCCATCCCCGCCGGCCAGAGGCCCCAGCGCGCGCATGAGGTGACGGTAGCCGATAATTGGCAGCGTGACTACGAGCCGGACGCGAGTGGCGCTGGCGGACGACGAGGTCCTGCTTCGCGAAGGCCTGGCGAGCCTGCTCGAGCGCAGAGGGTTCGACGTCGTCGGCCAGTGCGGCGACGCTACCGAGTTGATCGCGCTCGTCCGTGAGCATCGGCCCGAGCTCGCGATCGTGGACATCCGGATGCCGCCGAGCCACACAACGGAAGGGCTCGACGCGGCTCGGGTGATTCGCGACGAGGTTCCCGACACCGCGATCGTCGTTCTCTCCGCGCACGTCGAGGTAGAGCATGCGATGGACCTCCTCGGCAGCGGAGAGCGCAGCGGCTACCTGCTGAAGAGCCGCGTGCTGGACGTCGACGACTTCGTCGAGACGCTCGACAGAATCGTCAAAGGCGCATCGATCATCGACCAGGCCCTTGTGCAGGAGCTTGTCGCTGCCCGGCGCGTCGACGATCCGCTCGCGGACCTCTCCCCACGCGAAGGCGACGTGCTCGCGCTGATGGCCGAAGGCCGCTCGAACGCCGGAATCGCGCGCGCACTTGTCGTCACAGAGGGAACGGTCGAGAAGCACATCCACGGCATCCTCGTGAAACTGCGCCTACCCGAGACGGAGGACGATCACCGCCGCGTGCTCGCCGTAGTCACGTACCTCGACGCGCGCTAGCGTCCGTCGCTCAGACAACACGGACGGGGAGGCCGAGCCGGGCGAACCCGTAGACAGTCGAGGCCTCGGCGAGCGGGACGCGCACGCAGCCGTGGGACGCCGGATACGCCGGCACCTCCGGGTAGCCGTGGAAGGCGATGCCGCGGGTGAAGTAACTCGCCCATGGGAGCCAGACCCGGAACGGCACCGACCATGACTCGCGCTCCTTCCGGTAGATGCGAAAGTGTCCTCTCGGCGTCGGTGTTCCCGGAGCACCGGTGGACACATGGATCGCCCGCTCGACCCTGTTTCCCCTGACGAGCAGGACGACCTGGCGGTCGAGATGCACCTCGATGCGGGCGCCGGAGCCGGGGAGCGGAATGGGCCGGGATGCAACGGCGAGGCGGGCGACCGTCGACGAGTCCGCCACGCCGTCACGCGCGAGCCCCTCCCAGGCCTGGAAGCCGGCGATTGCCTCCCGAGTGCGATCGTCTCGGACACTGGTGACCGCCTGCGGCGGCAGATAGCCGAGCCGGGCGAGGTGGGCCTGGAGCTCGAGCGTGCTCATCTGGGCCTTGGAGGCAGCGACCTTGACGCCCTTGGGCGAACCCGCGGGTGCGAAGCCCACGGCCGCTCCCATCGCCCCGCCGACGAGGACGAGCGCAGCGAACAGCGCGGCGAAGAGTGCGGCGTTCCTCCAGAGAGATGGGCCGGCCATGCTCAGGCCGCCTGAACTCGCCCGGCGCGGCGTGAGGCGACGAGCATGACGGCAAACGATGCCGCGGCCCAGGTCGCCAGGACCGCGATCGGCTCAGCGTGCTGGTACGGGTGGAAGTAGACGGCGTTCCGAAGCGACGTGACGGCGGCTCCGGATGGAAGCCACTCCGACAAGAACGCGAATGGCTGCGGCAGCAGCGGCGGCGAGACCGCACCGCCGGATGAGGTGTTGCCGAGCACGACGAAGAACAGCCACGTCGGGAGAATCGCCCACCGGCCGATGAGGTCGACCATCGTCGAGGCGAACGACGACACCGTCTGCAGCGTGAGAATCGCCCCGCTGTCGAGGACCGGTAACGCGAGCCGGTTGAAGATGGGCCCGTCGACGAGCGTAAGCACGAGAGCCGCCGCCGGAGCGAAGGCGAGGACGAACCACCACCAATAGCGAAGCGGAAAGCCGACCGCGTTCACGCGCACCTGGAACACCGCGAGGAAGCCGACGATCGTCGAGACCAGAACGAGGTAGAAGATGTCGACACCGTTCGGGTCCGCCTGCGCGAGCGGGTGCGTGTCGACGACGCGGATCCGCGTATCCGTCAACGCGACCTGCTCGAGGACGCGCGCGACCGATGCACCGGCTGCGCTCGCCAGGTAGAGGTGCGGCGTGCGTTGCGTCAGATCGAGAGCCGCAAACACCTTCTGCTGATGCAACGCCTGCCGCGCGGCGGCGAGCGACGGGTAGCGCGTGAAATGGAGGTTTTGGTCCGCCACGCGCTCGACCGCGTTCACCGCCTGCACGTGTGACGCCAGATTGCCGATGACAGCCGCGTCGATCCCACGGGGTATGGGATCGCCCAGCCCGAGCGTGTAGGTGATGACAAAGAGCGCTCCCATCACGATCGTCAGCGCGGATACGAACGCGGCACGCTCGACTGCCGTCCGCTCCCTCCGCGCGGCGGGCAGCCTCCCAGCCTGATCGGAGCTCGCGTCCACGTGCGAAAGGATCAGGGCCGCGTGCCCGCTCGTCTGCGCGGGCAGCATCAAACACCGCTACGGGCCAGCTGGAATTTCCGAGTCCGGCCAGCATCCACAGACAACGGCCGTTGGCCGTAATGCGACGGCGCGCCGCAGCTGCGACGCTCGTGTGACCGCAGCCTTTACGCCTGGGCTGGTCTGTGACCCAAAGGAGGAGCCATGTCGCGCATCACCGTCGGAGCTGAAAACAGCGAAAGCATCGAGATCCACTATCGCGATCACGGCAGCGGCCGGCCCGTCGTCCTCGTCCACGGGTACCCGCTCGACGGGAACTCATGGGAGCGCCAGGAACGCGTTCTCCTCGCGGCCGGCTACCGCGTGATCACCTACGATCGCCGCGGCTTCGGTCGGTCCAGCCAGCCCACCATCGGCTATGACTACGACACGTTCGCTGCTGACCTGCACGCCTTGATCGAGCATCTCGAGCTCGACGATGTCGCGCTCGTCGGCTTCTCGATGGGCACCGGCGAGGTGACCCGCTACCTGGGTACGTACGGATCCGCCCGCGTGCGCAAGGCCGCGCTTCTCGGCGTCATCCCGCCGTTTTTGCTGAAGACCGACGACAACCCCGAAGGCGTCGACGGCCAGGTGTTCGAAGGCATCAAGTCCGCCATCGTGAGCGACCGGTACGCGTACTTCAAGGACTTCTTCGACAACTTCTACAACGTCGACGTCCTCGGGCCCGCCAGGATCAGCGAGCAGGCCTTGCAGGCGAGCTTCAACGTTGCCGCCGGCGCGTCGCCGTACGCGTCCTACGCCTGCGTCGACACGTGGCTGACCGATTTCCGCGGCGACCTGCCGAAGATCGACGTTCCCACGCTGGTGGTGCACGGCACCGAGGACCGGATCCTGCCGATCAGCGCCACCGCCGAGCGGCTGCCCGGGCTGATCGCGGACCTCGAGCTCGTCAAGGTCGAGGGCGGGCCGCACAACATCGCGTGGACGCACCCGGACGAGGTCAACAAGGCACTGTTCGGATTTCTCGCCGACGGACTGACCGAGGAAAACGGACGGAGCTCGGGCAGCACTACGCGTTCGACTCTCAGTAACGGTCGATTTCGATCAGGCGCTCGTCGCTGATTCCGAAGTGGTGGGCGACCTCATGGAGGACAACTCGCCGAACCTCGCCGCGAAGCATCTCCGGGTCGTGCGCGTAGAGCCGCGCGAGTGGGCCGCGGTAGATCGTGATCTTGTCCGGCAGCACCCCGCCGTAGTTGCTGCCGCGTCTGGTGAGCGGCACACCCTGATAGAGACCGAGTAGCCGCTGGCCCGGAGGCGGCTCCTCTTCGACCACGATCTCCACATTCGACATGCGCCCACGCAGGTCTGGCGGCAGGGAGTCGAGCGCCTCCTGGGCGTATTCCTCAAATCGCTCCGCCGAGTGAGCATCGGTCTCCATGTCGAGAGGGTAGTCGGGGGCCTCCCTAACGCCGCGTCCCGGCTTTGGTGTCAGGAACGGATAACCCGCCGGACGCCGACGAGTCGGCCGCCGTAGTGCGAGCGACCAAGTGTGACCACCTCGACTCGGCGGCCGGACTGCGGCGCGTGCACCATGCGCCCGCGGCCGATGTAGATGCCGACGTGCCCGAGGCCGGAAAAGAAGAGCAAGTCGCCCGCCTTCATTCTGGAGCCTACCCGCCGGCCCCTGTCATAGAGCGCATAGGAGCTGTGCGGGAGTTCGATGCCGAGTCGCCCGTATGCCCAATACACGAGCCCCGAGCAGTCGAACCCACCAGCGGGTGACGCGCCTCCCCATCGATACGGCACGCCGACCGCCTTCAGTGCGACCGCGGCTGCGCGTTCGCCCACGGTCCGGATCGGAACCGCGCGCTTCGGAACCTTCGTCGCCTTGCCGACAGCTGCCGCCGCATCCTCCAGTCCGCTGGGTGACTCGCTGGTCAGACGGCTCGAGAGGGCAAGCGGCCCCGCGCCGGCACAGCCGAAGACGATCGCGGCAAGTGCGAGCGCCAGCAGGGGGCTGCGGAGAGAGGTCGGCAAGAGGAGCGAGAACGACGGGCCGCAAAAGGGGTGGCGCAGCCCTGGGCCTGTTCTTAGGTGTCGGATCCTAGTCAGAAAAGAGAGGCTGTCTACCCTCGCGGTTCTCGCGGCATCTGTTACGAGCCTGCGATTACAGCGGAGGGCAGCTGTCTCAGGTGTAGAACGTCACCGCTTGGATGGCTGTTTGCTCGCCGGAGCTGCCGGGGGCACGAGTTCCCTGGGGCACCGCGGTGGGCGGCGGGTCGCTGCTTCGGCTGGATGAGGAGGGTCCAGACGATCGGCAACGAGCGAGGCGACGACGCCACCCGCGAGGAGCGCTCCGATGATGGCGAGCGAGGCGACGTCGCTGATGTGAACGAGCTCGGCGGCGAGGATCTTGATCCCGACGAAGGCGAGGATGAGCGCGATCGTCTCGTCCAGGTAGCGGAAGCGGCGCACGAGGATGTCGACCAGTGCGAGGAGGGAACCGAGTCCGAGCAGCGCGAACGCGTTCGCCGTCCAGATCACGACCGGGTCGCGGGTGACGGCGAACGCCGCCGGGATCGAGTCGACGGCGAAGGCGATGTCTGCGGCGACGATCGCGACGACCACCAGCAGCAATGAGGTGCCGTAGAGGCGGCCGCCTTCGCGGACGAGCAGCCGGCGGCCACGGAAATCGGGGGTGAGCGGGACCGTGCGCCGGACGAAACGCAGGACCGGGTTCTCGGATGGGTCGGCCTGCTCGGCAGCGCCACGGAAGGCGCGATAGGCGACATAGACCAGGAGGACGCCGAACACGTAGACGACGGCTTCGACGGTCTCGATCAGCGCCAGCCCGCCGGCAATCGCGACGCCGCGGAGTAAGAGAGCGCCGGCGATACCGATGACGATGACGCGGCCTCGCAGCTCAGGCGGCACGAGGAAGTAGGCGAGCAACAGCGAGAACAGGAACACGTTGTCGAGCGAGAGCGAGCGCTCGATCAGGTAGACCGTCGTCCACTCGCCGGTGGGGCCGTCCGTCAGCTCGATCCCCGCCGCGACCGCGACCGCAAGCAGGAGCCAGCCGGTGCTCCAGATGATCGCCTCGCCGCGGCGAGGCGCACGGCTCGGCGCAAACAGGCGCAGCTCGATGCCGAGACCGGTGACGACCGCGGCAGCCGCGGCAGAGACGAAGGCAAGTTCCACGCGTTGCGACTCAGCCTGTCATGTCGTCAGCTGTCTCACGACCGTCACACGGTCAACCTTGTAACGAATTCCTTCCCGGCGACGCCGACCGGTGACTCGGAGATCAAGGCGAACGTGAGCCTTCCGAAAACCTTGCGTCGCGCGGTCGTGTTCGTCGCCCTGGGCCGATCCGCCCCGCTGGTTCTCCGTCACGGGGGATCAGGTTCGGGCGCGACCATTGCATGCGTCGACTTACGTCTTTCTCCCTCTAGGGCGGATCCGGGCGCAGCGTCGGATGTCGTCCATGGATGGATAATCCCGTCGAAGGCAAGCCGCGCAAGGGAGTGCCATGGAACGGTGGCTCGCAGGACAACGCGTTGCGCTGATCGCCTCTGTCCTGGAGGCGACGTTGTAGTGGCCGGGCCACGCATCCTCGTCGTCGGCGCCGGCATCGGCGGCCTCGCGGTTGCTCGAACGCTCGCTCGTGCGGGCTTTTCGGCCGAGGTCGTCGAGCGGGACCGTGCGTGGGACGAGGTGGGCACGGGCATCTACCTGCCGGGGAATGCGGCCCGCGCGCTGCGGGCGCTTGGCCTCGAGCAGGCGGTCTCGGAGCGAGGAATAGTGATCCCGCGCCAGCGCGTCAGCGACCACCGCGGCCGGCTGCTCGTCGAGGTAGATCTCGCGGAGCTGTGGGACGGCGTCGGACCGTGTCTCGCGCTCCAGCGCGCAGACCTGCATGCCGTGCTGCTCGAGGGGGCTCGCGACGTGCAAATCGGGATGGGATCCAACGTTCGCGGGCTCCGCGAGAACAACGGGACCGTCTCGGTCGAGTTCGGCGACGGAACCGCGAGTGACTGCGACCTCGTGATCGGTGCGGACGGAATTCACAGCACGGTGCGCCGGCTCGCCTTCGGCAGCGACGCGACCGCCCGGCCCGTCGGACAAGTGGGATGGCGCTTCACCACCGCCTGTCCCGACGAGCTCACGACGTGGTCGGCGATGATGGGCCACCGCACCGCCTTCCTCATGATCCCGATCGGGAACGGACGCGTGTACTGCTACTGCGACGTCGTGTCGACCTCCGGAGATGACCACGAGGATTTCGGCCGGCTCTTCTCCGGCTACGCGGAGCCCGTGCCTGGCCTCATCGACTCGGTCCCGGACGGGGCGCTCGTGCACCGCTCGACGATCGAGGAGGTCGCGCTCGACTCTTGGGTGCGCGGGCGGGTCCTGCTGGTCGGGGACGCGGCGCATGCGACCTCACCCAACATGGCCGAGGGCGCCGCGATGGCGCTGGAGGATGCGCTCGTGCTCGCCGAATGTCTGCGTCGCCTCGAGGCGATTCCCGCCGCACTGGCGGCCTTCGAGGCCCGTCGCCGCCCGCGAACGGACTGGGTGCGCGCGCAGACGCATCGGCGCGACCGAACTCGCTACCTCCCCACGGTCGTCCGGAACATGGTCTTGCGCGCCTTCGGCGGAAGGATCTTCCGATCGAACTACCACCCTCTGCGCGACGAGGCCTAAGACGAGGCGAGGCGAGGCGGGCGATGATGATGGACCGAAGCGGACTCGAACCCGGATCGACCCCGCGCGCGAATGCCTCGAACTGCCCTGAAATTGCGCGGCGTTCAGCATCCGCGAATCGGCCCCCCGGCTGGCCGAGGGGCCGATCAGTGTTCGCGCCTAGTGGGCGGGCGCGAGCCGCAGGACGACACCATCCGTGCCGAACGGCGTGCCGTTGATGTTGCCGAGGACATAGAGCTCGCCTGCCGCGTCCTGTCCGAGCCCGAGCAGGGCCAGGCCGATGCCCTCTGTACCCGCCTTTTCCTGTTGGCCCGGCGGCGGCTGGCCGGGCACGTAGAGCTCGTTGATCTGCTGAAGCCCCGTCTTGGGGTTCTTCTGCGTCAGGAAGAAGAGACGTCCGCTGTCGTTCGGGCCCGCCGGAAAGCGGAAGATGCGGGCGAAGTCGCCGAACACGTAGCGGCCCGCGAGCTGGGGGAATCTGCTGCCGCGGTAGACGAAGCCACCGATAACGGAGTGGCCCTCGTGATGGGTGTCGTACTGGGCGATCGGGTTGATCGCGCCCGGCGATACGAGCCCGTTGTCCGTGGTGCTCGCGAAGCCGGGTCCGGCGCCGTTGTTGAAGAAGAACAGCGTGCCCTCCTTCGTTGCCCAGCCGTAGTTTCCACCCTTGACGACGATGTCGACCTCCTCGATGTCGTTCTGGCCGACGTCGCCGAGGTAGAGAGCGCCCGTGCCCCGGTCGAACGAGAACCGGAACGGGTTCCGGAAGCCGAAGGCGTAGATCTCCTTCACGGCGCCGGCAACTCCTACGAAGGGGTTGTCCGCGGGAATTCCATACTGTCCGTTCGCGGAATTCGAGCCGTTCACGTCGATGCGGAGGACCTTGCCGAGCACGCTCGTCAGCTGCTGGGCATTCCCGCCGGGCACGTGCCCGGCGCCCTGATCGTCGGCCTCGCCGCCGTCCCCGTCCGAGATGTAGAGCATGCCGTCGGGACCGAAGGCGAGGTCGCCGCCGTCATGGTTGAACTGTGGATGGTCCTCGCGCAGCAGCTCGCGACGGCTGGCGAGATCGACGCCGAATGCGGGGCTGCCCGGGAGGACGGCCCTCCACTCGGCAACGACGTTCTGGTGGTCGGGCGGCGTCCCGGCAGGCATGGTGCTCGGAAAGGTCGGCGGTCCAGCGTTCGGCTCTGAGGTGTACGTGTACAGCCTCCCATTGACCGCGTAGTTCGGGTGAAACGCGACGCCCAGGAAGCCGCGCTCGTCGAAGCTGCCCGGGCCGAAGACACCGAGCGGCACAAGGCGGGAGCCGACGTCGAAGAACAGGGTCTTCGAGCCGCTGGCGAGGTCGATCATCCACAACTTCCCGACCTGGTCGACGACGTAGAGACGCCCGGGCTCCCCCGGCGCGACGACGCCCTTGTTCGGTGCGGTCAAGCCTGTCGCCACCGTCTCGAGCTTCACCTGGAATCCGCCGGGTTGGATCGGCGCGAAAATCGTGGTGTCGAAGGGGTTGTTGGGCGGATGCCCTCCGGCGCTCGGCAGCAGGACGCTACCTGCGGCGATGGCCGTCACGAAAAGCGCAACTGCTTTTTTCATCGCTCCTCCTCTCTATTCCCGTGAGTGGTTACGCGGGAGAGTGCGAGGCGGATTTCGCTTTCGCTCCGCCTTATGATGCGCTTTCCTACTTGCAGGCCTTTTCGAGAAGCGTTTGGGAGATCCGACAGTGAGTCTCCCGAGAGGAGGACGCATGAAAGCTCGACATGCCGTGCTCGCCGCCCTCGCGCTGGCGGTCACGCTGACGCCTGTT
>Ga0184612_10000519_pt1 | contig 18124 bp, 13 predicted proteins | sample PLM3_60_coex_FD_133163 | JGI IMG/M metagenome (GOLD analysis project Ga0184612, IMG submission 133163) | Groundwater sediment microbial communities from an aquifer in East River, Colorado, USA - PLM3_60_coex | ecosystem: Environmental > Terrestrial > Soil > Riparian zone | place: USA: East... | reverse complement strand
TACTGGCCAAGGACCGCCGCGTGATCCCCGTCGTGCGCCGGCTGCTGGCCGACGGGGAGACACCGGTCGGCGTGTACCAGAAGCTCGCGGCCGGCCGACCTGGGACGTTCCTCCTGGAGTCGGCGGAGCATGGCGGAGTCTGGTCCCGGTACTCCTTCGTGGGAGCCCGGTCGGCGGCCGTCCTGTCCGATCGCGACGGCCAGGCCAGGTGGCACGGCAACCCGCCGGTGGGACTGCCGGATGGCGGCGACCCATGGCAGGCCCTCCGTGGCACCCTGGCGGCCCTGCACAGCCCGCGCCTGCCCGACCTGCCACCGCTGACGGGCGGGTTGGTCGGGTTCGTGTCGTACGACGCCGTACGCCGGCTCGAGCGGCTGCCCGACATCGCAGTCGACGACCTGAGGCTGCCGGAGATCTCGTTCCTGCTGGCCACGGACATCGCCGTGCTCGACCACGAGGACGGCACGGTTCTTCTGGTCGCCAACGCCGTGAACTGGGACGACACCGACGAGCGCGTCGACGAGGCCTGGGCCGACGCGGTCGCGCGGCTGGACCGGATGACCGCGGAACTCGCCGCGCCGACGCCGTCGTCGGTGTCGTCGTACGAACCCGATGCCCCCCCGTCGCACGACAGCCGGACCCCGCGGCCGGACTACCTGGCGGCCGTCGATAGGGCCAAGGAGGAGATCCGCGCCGGCGAGGCGTTCCAAGTGGTCGTCTCGCAGCGGTTCGAGGTCTCGACCGCCGCGGACGCGCTCGACATCTACCGCGTGCTGCGCCGCGACAACCCGAGTCCGTACATGTACCTGCTGCGACTACCGGGACCTGACGGCAGCAGCGCGGGCGCGTTCGACGTCGTGGGCTCGAGCCCCGAGGCGCTGGTCAAGGTCACCGGCGACCGGGCGATGACGCATCCCATCGCGGGCACGCGCTGGCGGGGAGAGACGCCCGAGGCCGATGCCGCCCTGGCCACCGAGCTGTTGGCCGACACCAAGGAGCGCGCCGAGCACCTCATGCTCGTCGACCTTTCCCGTAACGACCTCGGCCGTGTCTGCGAGGCCGGCAGTGTCGAGGTCGTCGACTTCATGACCGTGCGCCGGTACAGCCACGTCATGCACATCGAGTCGACGGTCGTCGGCCGGGTCGCGAAGGACCGTACGGCCCTCGACGTGCTGGCGGCATGCTTCCCGGCCGGCACGTTGTCCGGAGCACCGAAGCCGCGGGCGATGGAGATCATCGAAGAGCTGGAGCCGACCCGGCGCGGCCTCTACGGCGGTGTGGTGGGCTACCTCGACTTCGCCGGCGATCTCGACGTGGCCATCGCGATCCGGACGGCCGTCGTGCGGGACGGCGTCGCCTATGTCCAGGCCGGCAGCGGTGTCGTGGCCGACTCGGAGCCGGCGGCCGAGGACACCGAGAGCCGTAACAAGGCCGCGGCGGTTCTTCGTGCGGTAGCGATCGCCGAGTCGATCCGGCCGGTGTCAGACGGCAGCCCGCCGTGAGCGCACGCCGGGCGACTGTGGAGTACGGTGCCGCGCTGGTCGTCCTGGTGACGGGCGGGGTGCTCTGCCTGGTTGCTGCAAGCCGGCCGTGGGGCGAGGCGACCGTGCACGACGGCCTCGCGGCAACGACCACCGCGGTCACCGGCCGTGACCTGTTCCCTCTGGCGCCGGCGGTGGGATTGCTCGCCGTGGCGGCGGTGGTCGCCGTGCCGGCCGCGCGACGGGTCGGGCGGCGCGTCGTCGGAACGGTGCTGGTCGCGGCTGGTCTCGCCACGGCGCTGGGGTCGTACGGTCTGGCGCTCGAACTGCCGGCGCGCGTCATGACCTGGGCGGAACGGTCGGGGAGCACCACCGGCCCGGTGGAGGAAGCGATCGCGGAGCCGAACTGGGCCCGGCTCACCGTCCTCGGCGGAGTGCTGATTGCCGGTGCAGGCCTCGCCGTCGCCGTGCGCGGGCCGCGGTGGCCAGGCATGGGCACGCGGTACGAACGCGACGCTCGCGCGGGCGAGCCGAGGACCGACCCGCCCCCTACGGTCACCGGCCGGGAAACCTGGGACGCGCTCGACCGCGGCGACGATCCGACGGCCTGACCTCCGTGCAACCCGGGCTGCGGACCGGGCACAATGGGCGGCAGTCGAACCCCGAGTAGAGGAGAGACATGGCGGGGAACACCGAGCACAACGACCACGGCAACACGCCCGCTGCGTGGACTACCGTCATCATCGTCGTCGTCGGGTTCGGCATCGGCGCCGTGGCCGTGATCCTGCTCAACTGGCCGCTGTTCTGGATCGGCGGCGTCGGCGTCGTCGTGCTCGGCGCCATCGTCGGCAAGGTGATGCAGATGATGGGCCTCGGTCAGCCTCCCCCCGCAGCACAGGCGGCTCCGCTCGCCCCGACGGTCCCGGACGGTCCCGGATAGTGCCATGGTCGCCGGGCGGCCTGAGAAGGAGCTCCCGCCGGTCACCGTCGGCGGGGTGACCCTGGACGTCGCCGGTAGGAGGGCTGTCGCCGCCGGCCGCGAGGTGCGGCTCACCGAGATCGAGTCCGCCCTGCTCGCCCATCTGATGGGTCACCCCGGCCACGTCTGCACCCGCGAGGAGCTGATGAGCGAGGTGTGGGGTTACGCGGAGGCGATGGGATCGCGGACGGTCGACGTCCACGTCGCCGAGCTGCGCGCGAAGCTGGGTCCGGCCTTGCGGATCCGTACCGTGCGCGGCGTCGGGTACGGGGTCGAGGTGCCGAGCCGTCCGTCCTGACCTCTGACTTTCTCGTGCCCGCGAAGCCGGCCGTCAGCAGGCAGCTGCGGGCCCGGGCGGTGGGGGGCCTGAGGGGGCGCGCCCACACCTGGCTACCCTGGTGCGACCGGTGCATCGGTCACCGACCCTCACCCACGGCGGAGGACGAGCGTGAGCGTTCTCGACGAGATCCTCGACGGTGTTCGAGCCGACCTCGCCGAGCGTCAGCAGCAGGTGTCCCTCGACGACCTCAAGGCGAAGGCGGCCCGGCAGCCACCCGCCCGGGACCCGATGCCGATGCTACGGTCCCCAGGCGTTTCGGTGATCGCCGAGGTCAAGCGGTCCAGCCCGTCCAAGGGCGAGCTGGCCGAGATCGTGGACCCGGCCGCGCTGGCCCGCGACTATGAGGCTGGCGGCGCGACCGCGATCAGCGTTCTGACCGAACGGCACCGGTTCGGCGGGACGCTCGACGACCTGCGGGCGGTGCGCGCCGCGGTCGAGGCGCCGGTGCTCCGCAAGGACTTCATCGTCACCAGCTACCAGCTGTGGGAGGCCCGGGCCTGCGGTGCCGACTTGGCCCTGCTCATCGCCGTGGCCCTCGAGCAGAACGCACTGGTGGCGCTCGTCGAGCGGGCCGAGTCGATCGGGCTGACTCCTCTCGTCGAATGCCATACCGCCGACGAGGTCAACCGAGCCGTCGAAGCGGGTGCCCGGCTGATCGGGATCAACGCACGGGATCTCACGACGTTGAAGGTCGACCTCGACACGTTCGCCCGGCTGGCCCCGCTCGTCCCGGACGGCATCGTCACCGTGGCGGAGTCCGGTGTCCGAGGTCCGCGCGACGTGATCGAGCTCGCCCGCGCCGGCGCCCATGCGGTGCTGGTTGGCGAGAGCCTCGTCACGGGCAAGGAACCGCGCACGGCCGTCGCCGATCTGGTGGCGGCCGGTGCCCATCCGGCGCTGCGGCGCCAGGGCCGGGCGTGACCACGCGCGAAGAGGCAGCCGTGAGCACGGCGAGAGCGGGGTCCGGCGCCGTCACCGTCCCCGACGCCCGCGGGCGGTTCGGCCCCTATGGGGGGCGCTACGTTCCCGAGGCCCTTGTCGCAGCCCTCGACCAGCTCGACCGCGAGTACCGCGCGGCATTGGCGGATCCGTCATTCGCCGGTGAGCTCGACTCGCTGCTTCGCACGTACAGCGGCCGGCCGACGCCGCTCACCGAGGCCCGACGGTTCGGGGCGGAGGCGGCGAACGGTGTCCGCGTGCTGCTCAAGCGCGAGGACCTCAACCACACCGGATCGCACAAGATCAACAACGTGCTCGGCCAGGCGCTGCTCACGCGGCGGATGGGCAAGACCCGGGTCATCGCGGAAACCGGCGCCGGACAGCACGGCGTGGCGACGGCGACCGCTGCGGCACTGCTCGGCCTCGAGTGCCTCGTCTATATGGGCGAGGAGGACACCCGCCGGCAGGCGCTCAACGTCGCCCGGATGCGCCTGCTCGGCGCCGAGGTCGTCTCCGTGGCCGCGGGATCGCGCACGCTGAAGGATGCCATTAACGAGGCGATGCGCGACTGGGTCACCAACGTCGAGAACACGCACTACCTGCTTGGCACCGTGGCGGGACCGCACCCGTTCCCGGTGATGGTCCGCGACCTCCAACGGGTGATCGGCCTGGAGGCCCGCGAGCAGGTTCTCGGGCTGACCGGCGGCTTGCCCGACGTGATCGCAGCGTGCGTGGGCGGCGGCTCGAACGCGATCGGAATCTTCCACGCGTTCATCGACGACCCGGATGTGGGCCTGTACGGCTTCGAGGCCGGTGGCGACGGGCTCGACACCGGCCGGCACGCCGCCAGCATCACCGGCGGATCGCCTGGCGTGCTGCACGGCGCGCGCTCGTACCTGCTGCAGGACGAGATGGGGCAGACGGTCGAGTCGCACTCGATCTCCGCGGGCCTGGACTATCCCGGAGTCGGGCCGGAGCACGCCTGGCTGCACGACACCGGTCGGGCCACCTATGAGGCGGTTCCCGACGCCGAGGCGATGGAGGCGTTCGCCCTGCTGTGCCGCACCGAGGGGATCATCCCCGCCATCGAGAGCGCTCACGCGCTCGCCGGCGTGCGCCGGCTCGGGCGGCGGCTCGGGGAGGGGGCTGTCGTGCTGGTCAACCTGTCGGGGCGTGGCGACAAGGACGTCGACACTGCCGCGCGCTGGTTCGGGTTGGTGACCGAGCGGTGACAGTGGGCACGGCGTCGCCTCTCGGGGCCGCCTTCGGGCGAGCCCGCGCAGAGGGGCGGGCTGCTCTCGTCGGCTACTTGCCCGCGGGTTACCCGACGGTCGACGGCGCCATCGGCGCACTGCGGGCCATGGTCGACGCGGGGGTCGACATCGTCGAGGTGGGTCTCCCTTACAGCGACCCGCTCATGGACGGTCCAACCATCCAGCAGGCCGTGGACGCTGCGCTGCGATCCGGGACGACGACGCCCGACGTGCTGCGCACCGTGGAGGCGGTCGCGTCGACCGGTGCTCCCGCGCTGGTCATGTCGTATTGGAATCCCATCGACCGCTATGGTCCTGCCTCGTTCGCGCGCGACCTCGCCGCCGCCGGGGGAGCCGGCGTCGTCACGCCCGACCTGATCCCGGACGAGGCCGACGGATGGCTGCCCGCAGCCCGTGCTCAGGCACTCGACACCATCTTTCTCGTCGCGCCCTCGTCGACGGACGCGCGCATCGCGATGACCGCTGAGGCCTGCCGCGGTTTCGTCTACGCGGCGTCCACGATGGGGGTCACCGGCGCCCGGAGCGAGGTCAGCAGGGCCGCTGCCGAGCTCGTCGCGCGTACGCGCAGGTTCACCGACCTGCCCGTTGCAGTCGGCCTCGGTGTGTCGTCAGGCGATCAGGCGGCCGAGCTGGCCGGGTTCGCCGACGGGGTGATCGTAGGGTCCGCATTCGTCCGCCGGATGCTCGACGCCACGGACGACGCGTCGAGCCGCACAGCCGTCGCCACTCTGGCGGCTGAGCTGAGCGAGGGCGTCCGGCGCGGGAACCCGGCCGTCGGCCGTCGAGTTGTACCGTCGAGCCGACACTGACCCGGAGGAACCCGTCCCGATGAGCCGTGACAAGGCTGCCATCCGCGCCCGCGCCAAGGAGATGCGTGAGCAGCAGGCCCGCCAGGAACGCCGGCGTGAGCAGCTCCTGCGGTTCGGCATCGGCGCCGCCGTGCTCGCGGCCGTGGTGGTCGTCGGCATCGCGATCCAGGCCGGCCGGTCGGGCGACGACGGCGACAGCGGCGACAGCGGCGACCTCGTGGTGGTCGAGAGCTCGGTCGACGTCCCGGCCGCCCGCGACGACGGCGGCACGGGCATCACCCTCGGCGACGAGAGCGCACCCGTGACCGTCGACATCTGGGTCGACTTCAGCTGCCCGCACTGCAGGGACTTCGAGGCCACGAACGGCGAGACGATCGACGAGCTGGCCGCGTCCGGTGACGCCGCGTTCGTCTACCACCCGGCGTCGTTCATGACCACCGAGTCGGTAACGGCTGCCAACGCCTTCGCCTGCTCGGTCGACGCGGGACGGGCATCGTCCTTCCTCCGGACCGCCTACGCCAACCAGGACAGCTACACCGACGATGACCTCGTCGCGATGGGCGAGGCGGTCGGCATCACCGACGCGGCGTTCGCCGGCTGCGTCCGTGACAACACCTACGGTGACTGGGTCTCGGGTGTTCAAGACGGCATGGGCGAGGCGGGGGTTGAAGCGACGCCGACCATCTTCGTGAACGGCGAATTGCGTGAGGACCTCACCGCCGCGACCCCTGACGACCTCCGCGCGGCGGTCGAAGAGGCCGCTGCCTGAGGCCCCATCGTCGACCGGGTAGCGTCTGGCCGTGCTCACCACCGCGCCCGCGTCGTTCGCCGCCGCCCTGCCGGCGTCGATCCCGAGCCCGCCCGAGTCCGTCTGGCATCTGGGGCCCATCCCGCTACGTGCGTATGCACTGTTCATCCTGGCCGGCATCGTGCTCGCCATCTGGCTCGGCAACCGCCGGTGGATCGCCCGCGGCGGCGAGCCAGGCGTGGTCGGCGACATCGCGATCTGGGCGGTGCCGTTCGGGATCGTCGGCGGCCGGCTCTACCACGTCGCCACCGACTGGGAGCTGTACTTCGGCGAGGGTGGCGATCCGGTCGAGGCGCTGAAGATCTGGGAGGGCGGTCTCGGCGTCTGGGGCGCGATCGCGCTCGGCGGCGTCGGTGCCTGGATCGGCGCCCGCCGCCGCGCTGTCCCGCTGCCCGCCATGGCGGACGCGCTGGCTCCCGGCATTGTGCTCGCGCAGGCTGTCGGACGGTGGGGCAACTGGTTCAACCAGGAGCTGTTCGGGCGGCCCACCGATCTGCCGTGGGGCCTGGAGATCGACCCGGCGTTCCGGCCGGCACGGTTCGCCGACGCCGAGACCTTCCACCCGACGTTCCTCTACGAGTCGCTCTGGTGCATCGGTGTCGCGCTCGTGCTGCTGTGGGCGGACCGAAGGTTCCGGATGGGTCACGGCCGGGTGTTCGCGCTCTACGTGGCGCTCTACACGGTCGGGCGGGGCTGGATCGAGACGCTACGCGTGGACCCGTCGAACGAGGTGTTCGGACTGCGGCTGAACGTGTGGACGTCGATCCTGGTGTTCACCGGAGCAGTCGTGTACCTCGTCGTCTCGGCCCGGCTGCGACCCGGCCGTGAGGATCCGGCAGCACTCCGGGCGGCAGCGCCGGCCGCGGAACTGGCCGAGCCGGGCGGGGAGCCGGCCAGGCCGGGCGTGGAGCCGGCCGTCGGCGCGGAGGCCGGAACCGACGCCGATGCTCCCCCCGCCGACGGCCGGACCTGACCGACCTGTCAGGCCGGCGAAGGTTGTGACCAGGCAGAATGCGCGGCCTCGCCCTGACAGCTCGGACGCCCGGGAATACGCAGCCGGGTCAGGTAAGCCTCATCATCGTTGTTCGCTGGTCTCGTCGGGCCCTAGCCTGAATCGCATGACCAGCGAACGAGCCTCCGCGTCGCCCGGCGGTGTCGCCGCTCCGGTCGGACACGAGCACCCGGACGTGACGGGCGGTTGGCTGCGCCCCGCGGTGTTCGGCGCGATGGACGGGCTGGTGTCGAACTTCGCCCTGATCGCGGGCGTTGCCGGCGGCAGCGGCGACCGGCAGGTGATCGTACTCGCCGGCCTGGCCGGCCTCGCGGCCGGCGCGTTCAGCATGGCCGCGGGCGAGTACACGTCCGTGGCCGCACAGGCAGAGCTCGCCGAGGCCGAGATCGCGGTCGAGCGCCGGGAACTGATCATCAACCCGCACGGCGAAGAGCAGGAGCTGGCGGAGTTGTACGCCGCCAAGGGCCTGGACGCGGAGCTGGCGGCGGAGGTGGCGCGACAGCTGCACCGCGACCCGGACCTCGCGCTCGACGTCCATGCCCGCGAGGAGCTCGGCGTCACGCTCGACGACCTGCCGTCGCCGCGGCTGGCAGCGGCGTCGTCGTTCCTTTCTTTCGCGGCCGGCGCCCTGGTACCCGTGCTGCCCTACCTCCTCGGGGCTCACGCGCTCTGGCCGGCGGTGGTCGTCGCCCTTCTCGGCCTGTTCCTCTGCGGAGCGGTGGTCACCCGGGTGACCTCGCGCCCGTGGTGGTTCGGCGGACTGCGCCAGCTCGTCCTCGGCGCCGCCGCAGCCTCGCTGACGTATGCTTTCGGCAGCTTGGTCGGAGCCGGGCTCGGGTAACGAGCCCGGTTGGACAGTCTCCGCCGCACCCGCGCAGGGCCAATGCAGTCCCTCGCACCCGCCGCCAGATCCGACGACGGGAGCGCCCATGCGCCACCAGCCCCACACGCAGGGTCTCTACGACCCCCGGTTCGAGCACGACGCCTGCGGCGTTGCCTTCGTGGCCACACTGAGCGGCGTCGCCAGCCACGAGATCGTCGACCTGGGCCTTACGGCCCTGCGCAACCTCGAGCACCGCGGGGCCTCCGGCGCGGAGCCCGAGTCCGGCGACGGCGCGGGTCTGCTGGTCCAGATCCCCGACGCGTTCCTGCGCGAGGTCGTCGACTTCGAGCTGCCGCCGCCTGGACGCTATGCCGTCGGGCTCGTGTTCCTCCCCGCCGACGACGCGGCGGAGGCTGCCGCGGTCGCGAGGATCGCCGAGCTTGCTGCCGAAGAGGGGTTGACCGTCCTGGGGTGGCGCGACGTCCCAACGGCCCCTGCACTGCTCGGGGCGACGGCCCGCTCGGCCATGCCGCGGTTCCGCCAGCTGTTCGTCGCCCGCGGCGGTACGGCCGGCCTGGACCTGGACCGGGTGGCGTATGGCCTGCGAAGGCGCGCCGAGCAGGAGACCCCGGTGTACTTTCCGAGCTTGTCGGCGCGAACCCTGGTCTACAAGGGAATGCTCACGACCGGTCAACTCGAGCCGTTCTTCCCCGACATCTCCGACCGCCGGTTCACATCCGCGCTCGCGGTCGTGCACTCGAGGTTCTCGACCAACACGTTCCCGAGCTGGCCGCTGGCCCACCCGTACCGGTTCATCGCCCACAACGGCGAGATCAACACGGTGATGGGCAACCGCAACTGGATGCGGGCCCGGGAGTCTCAGCTCTCGACCGACCTGATCCCGGGCGACCTTTCGCGCCTCTTCCCCATCTGCACGCCGGGAGCCAGCGACTCGGCCAGCTTCGACGAAGTGCTCGAACTGCTGCACCTCGGGGGCCGGAGCCTTGCGCACTCCATCCTCATGATGATCCCGGAGGCGTGGGAGAACCACGCCGAGATGTCGGCCGAACGCCGTGCCTTCTACGAGTTCCACAGCACCGTCATGGAGCCGTGGGACGGGCCCGCGAGCGTCGTGTTCACCGACGGCACCCAGGTCGGCGCGATCCTGGATCGCAACGGGCTGCGCCCGGGCCGGTTCTGGGTCACCGAGGACGGGTTGGTCGTGCTCGCCTCGGAGGCCGGTGTGCTCGACGTCGACCCGGCGAAGGTCGTCCGCAAGGGTCGGCTGCAGCCGGGCCGGATGTTCCTCGTCGACCTCGCCGAGCACCGGGTCGTCGAGGACGAAGAGATCAAGTCGAGGCTCGCCGCCGCCGCACCGTACGACGAGTGGCTGCACGCGGGCCTGATTCGGCTCGAGGACCTGCCCGAGCGCGAACACGTCGTCCACACGCACGCCAGCGTGACCCGTCGGCAGCAGACCTTCGGCTACACCGAGGAGGAGCTGCGGGTTCTGCTCGCGCCGATGGCCCGGGCCGGCGCCGAGCCGATCGGCTCGATGGGCACCGACACGCCGATCGCGACTCTCTCGGATCGCCCGCGGCTGATCTTCGACTACTTCACCCAGCTGTTCGCGCAGGTCACCAACCCGCCGCTCGACGCGATCCGCGAGGAGCTGGTCACGTCTCTCGCCGGCACCATCGGCCCCGAGCACAACCTACTCGGGGCTGCGTCGGCTTCCTGTCGCCAGGTCGTGCTTCCGTTCCCGGTCATCGACAACGACGACCTGGCCAAGCTCATCCACATCAACCTGGACGGCGACCTGCCCGGCTACGGCACGCATGTCGTGGGTGGGCTGTACCGCGTCGCCGGGGGAGGGGAGGAACTGGCACGCCGGCTCGACGAGATCTGTCTCGAGGTGTCGGCCGCCATCGCCGCCGGCGCGCGGATCGTCGTACTCTCCGACCGGAACTCGGACGCTACCCGGGCGCCGATTCCGTCGCTGCTGCTCACCGGCGCCGTGCACCACCACCTGATCCGGGAGAAGACCAGGACGCAGGTCGGGCTCGTCGTCGAGGCCGGAGACGTCCGCGAGGTGCACCACGTCGCCCTGCTGATCGGGTACGGCGCCGCTGCCGTGAACCCGTACCTGGCGATGGAGAGCGTCGAGGACCTCGGACGGCAGGGCGTCCTGCCTGGCGGCGTGTCACCGGCGGATGCCGTGGGCGGGCTGATCAAGGCGCTCGGCAAGGGCGTGCTCAAGGTCATGAGCAAGATGGGGGTCTCGACGGTCGCCTCGTACACCGGTGCGCAGATCTTCGAGGCGATCGGCCTGGCGAGCGACGTCGTCCACCGCTACTTCACTGGGACGACGTCACGCCTCGGCGGCGTCGGCCTCGACGTCATCGCCGACGAGGTACGGCTCCGCCACGAGCGGGCGTACCCACCCGGTGGCGTGGCGCCCGCACACCGCCGGCTGGAGGTCGGCGGCGAGTACCAGTGGCGCCGTGAGGGCGAGCCGCACCTGTTCGACCCCGATACCGTCTTCCGCCTCCAGCACTCGACCAGGTCCGGCCGGTACGACGTCTTCAAGCAGTACACGCAGCGGGTGGACGAGCAGGCACAGCGGCTGATGACGCTGCGCGGGCTCATCCGGTTCGCCGACGGGGCACGTCCTCCGGTGCCGCTCGACGAGGTCGAACCGGTGTGGGCGATCGTGCGCCGGTTCTCGACCGGCGCGATGTCGTACGGCTCGATCAGCCGGGAGGCGCACGAGACGCTGGCGATCGCGATGAACCGGCTCGGCGGCCGGTCGAACACCGGCGAGGGCGGCGAGGACTCCGACCGCCTGCACGACCCGGAGCGCCGCAGCGCCGTCAAGCAGGTTGCCAGCGGCCGCTTCGGAGTCACATCCGAGTACCTGACGTACGCCCATGACTTGCAGATCAAGATGGCTCAGGGCGCCAAGCCCGGCGAGGGCGGTCAGCTTCCAGGGGCCAAGGTCTACCCCTGGATCGCGCAGACCAGGTACTCGACACCAGGCGTCGGGCTGATCTCGCCGCCGCCGCACCACGACATCTACTCGATCGAGGACCTCGCGCAGCTGATCCACGACCTCAAGAACGCCAACCCGTCTGCGCGCGTGCACGTGAAGCTCGTGGCGGAGGTCGGCGTCGGGACGGTGGCCGCCGGCGTGTCCAAGGCGCACGCGGACGTCGTACTGATCTCCGGGCACGACGGCGGCACCGGAGCGGCGCCCCTCACCAGCCTCAAGCACGCCGGAGCGCCCTGGGAGCTCGGGCTCGCCGAGACCCAGCAGACATTGCTTCTGAACGGTCTGCGCGACCGGATCGTCGTCCAGGTCGACGGCCAGCTCAAGACCGGCAGGGACGTCGTGATCGCCGCCCTTCTCGGCGCCGAGGAGTTCGGCTTCGCCACGGCACCGCTGGTCGTTTCCGGCTGCGTGATGATGCGGGTCTGCCACCTGGACACGTGCCCGGTAGGCATCGCGACCCAGAACCCGCTGCTGCGCCAGCGCTTCACCGGCCGGCCGGAGTTCGTCGTCACCTTCTTCGAGTACATCGCCGAGGAGGTGCGCGAGCACCTGGCGGCGCTGGGGTTCCGCAGCCTGGACGAGGCGATCGGCCACGCTGAGCTGCTCGACACGGCGGCCGCGGTCGAGCACTGGAAGGCCGCCGGCCTGGACCTGTCGCCGCTGCTCCACGTTCCCGACCTGCCAGCCGGTGCGGCGCGCCATCAGGTCGTCGGCCAGGACCACGGCCTGGAGAAGGCGCTGGACAACCAGTTGCTCGTGCTCGCCGAGGACGCGCTCGCGTTGGGCTCGCCGGTGCGTGCCCAGCTGCCGGTGCGCAACGTCAACCGGACGGTCGGCACGATGCTCGGCCACGAGGTGACCAAGCGCACTCACGGCGCAGGCCTGGCCGACGGCACCATCGACCTCACGCTGGTCGGCTCGGCCGGCCAGTCGTTCGGGGCGTTTCTTCCGGCCGGGATCACGCTGCGGCTGGAGGGCGACGCCAACGACTACCTTGCCAAGGGGCTCTCCGGCGGCCGGATCGTGGTGCGGCCGGATCGTGCCGCACGCTTCGCCGCGGAGGCGAACGTCATCGCCGGCAACGTGGCGGCCTACGGCGCCACCGGCGGAGAGCTGTTCGTCCGTGGCGTGGTCGGCGAGCGGTTCTGCGTACGCAATTCGGGTGCGACGGCCGTGGTCGAGGGCGTCGGCGACCACGGGTGCGAGTACATGACCGGCGGCACGGTCGTCGTGCTGGGCCCGACCGGACGCAACGTCGCCGCCGGCATGTCCGGTGGGACCACCTATGTCCTCGACCTCGATCCGGACCGGGTGAACGCCGGCATGGTCGACGTCGAGCCGCCCTCCATCGACGAACTGGACCTCGTCCACGACCTGGTCCGGCGGCACCAGGAGGAGACCGGTTCCACGGTCGCGGCAGCGCTGCTGGCCGACTGGCAGTCGGCGGCTCCGCGGTTCACGAAGATCATGCCCCGCGACTACCGGCGGGTGCTCGAGGCTCGAGCCGCCGCCGAGCGCGACGGCCGCGACGTCCTCGATGCGATCATGGAGGCGGCACATGGCTGACCCTCGGGGCTTCCTCACCACGCCGCGCCAGGGCGCTCCGACCCGGCCGATCGCGGAGCGCGTGCACGACTGGCAGGAGGTCTATGCCGGCGGGGGCGTGGGCCACGTCCTCCTGCCGGTGATCAGCCAGCAGGCCGGCCGATGCATGGACTGCGGCATCCCGTTCTGCCACCAGGGCTGCCCCTTGGGCAACCTGATCCCCGAGTGGAACGACCTCGTGTGGCGCGACGACTGGATGGCGGCGGCCGAGCGGTTGCACGCCACCAACAACTTCCCGGAGTTCACCGGCCGGCTCTGCCCGGCTCCCTGTGAAGCGGCGTGCGTGCTCGGCATCAATGCGGACCCGGTCACGATCAAGAACGTCGAGGTCTCGATCATCGACCGCGCGTTCGACGAGGGCTGGGTCACGCCGCAAGCACCGGAGCGGCTCTCGGGCCGGACGGTAGCCGTCGTGGGCTCGGGCCCGGCCGGCCTCGCCGTAGCACAGCAGCTGACCCGGGCCGGCCACACGGTCGCGGTCTACGAGCGCGCGGACCGGGCCGGCGGCCTGCTGCGGTACGGGATCCCCGAGTTCAAGATGGAGAAACGCCACCTGGATCGCCGGCTCGACCAGATGAGCGCCGAGGGAACGATCTTCCGGACCGGCGTCGACGTGGGCGCGGCACCCACCGGCGATCAGCTCCTCCGCCGGTACGACGCCGTCGTGCTGGCTGTCGGCGCGACGGCATGGCGGGACCTCCCGATCCCGGGCGCTGACCTCGACGGCGTGCACCAGGCGATGGAGTTCCTTCCGCAGGCCAACCGGGTGGCACTCGGCGAGTCCGTTCCCGGCCAACTGACGGCGACTGGCAAGGATGTCGTGATCATCGGCGGTGGCGACACGGGTGCCGACTGCCTCGGCACGGTGCACCGGCAGCGCGCTGCCTCCGTGACGCAGTTGGAGATCTTGCCGCAGCCGCCGGACCTGCGAGACGTGTCGACGCCCTGGCCGACCTGGCCGCTGATGATGCGGTCCTCGGCGGCGCACGAGGAGGGCGGTGAGCGGGTCTATTCGGTGTCGACGCAGCGGTTCCTGGGCGACAAGAACGGCCGGCTGCGGGCGCTCAGCCTGGTCGAGGTGCGCCGCGCAGGCGCCGGCTTCGAGCCGGTCCCGGGCACCGAGCGTGAGCTGCCGGCGCAGCTTGTGCTGCTGGCCATGGGCTTCGTGGGGCCGGAACGCTCGCCGTTGATCTCGCAGCTCGGCGTCGAGCTGGACGCGCGGGGCAACGTCGCGCGCGACACTTCGTTCACGACGTCCGTCCCGGGCGTCTTCGTAGCGGGCGACGCCGGGCGTGGCCAGTCGTTGATCGTGTGGGCGATCGCCGAAGGTCGCTCCTGCGCGGCTGCCGTCCACAGCCGGCTCTCGGGCACCGACCGGCTGCCGTCGCCGATCGCCCCGACCGATCGTCCCCTCGCCGTCTGAGCGCCCGCCTGGCAGTGCGCTGCGCTGTTCGCCCTCGTGGCGCGGCGTGGCACGCTGGCCCGTCCTGCGTGGCTCGCCACGCCGTCGCTCTGCTGCCGAGTTTGACCCGTTTTGTGGAGCGGCGCAGCGTGCCACGCCGGCAGCTGCAGACGTGGCGGCCGTGGCTGCCAATCCACGAATCGGACTCCCCGGCCGGGCGGCCGGTAGCGCGGATAGCCTGGACTGGTGCGTAGAGCCAAGATCGTTTGTACGCTCGGGCCCGCCGTGTCCACCCCGGAACGGCTGGAGAGACTGGTCCAGGCCGGGATGGATGTCGCCAGGCTCAACCTCAGCCATGGAGGCCACGCCGAGCACGAGGATCGGTACCGCAAGGTCCGCAAGGCTGCCGAACTCTACGGGCGCAACGTCGGCATTCTGGTCGACCTGCAGGGCCCGAAGATCCGGCTCGGTACGTTCGCCGACGGCCAGGTCGAGCTCGAAGCCGGCTCGCAGTTCACCATCACGACCGAACCCGTCTCCGGCGACGAGCACCGGAGCTCGACCACGTACGGCGGTCTCCCGGCCGACGTGCATCCGGGAGACCGGATTCTCATCGACGACGGGCGCCTCGCGCTCGAGGTCGAGAAGGTCGAAGGCGCGGACGTCGTCACCCGCGTGATCGAGGGTGGCCCGGTCTCCGACCACAAGGGCATCAACCTGCCCGGCGCGTCCGTCAGCGTCCCCGCGCTGTCGGACAAGGACATCGAGGACCTGCGGTGGGGGCTGCGAATCGGCGCCGACATGGTCGCGCTGTCGTTCGTGCGGTCAGCCGACGACGTAAACGACGTGCACCGGATCATGGACGAGGAAGGGCGCCGGGTTCCTGCCATCGCCAAGCTGGAGAAGCCCCAGGCGGTGGAGCACCTGGAGGCCATCGTCGACGCGTTCGACGGCGTCATGGTCGCCCGCGGCGACCTCGGCGTCGAGCTGCCGCTCTGGGACGTCCCGCTGGTGCAGAAGCGTGCGGTCGAACTGGCCCGGCGGCGCGCGAAACCGGTGATCGTCGCGACCCAGATGCTCGAGTCCATGATCAGCAATTCGCGGCCGACCCGCGCGGAAGCATCCGACGTCGCGAACGCCGTGCTTGACGGCGCCGATGCGGTGATGCTCTCCGGCGAGACCAGCATCGGCGCGTACCCCATCGAGTCGGTCGCGACCATGGCGCGGATCATCGAGACGGTAGAGAAGGACGGCCTCGAGCGCATCCCGCCGCTCGGAACGCGCCCCCGGACCAAGGGCGGCGCGATCACCAGCGCGGCCGCCGAGGTCGCCGACGTCCTCGGCGCCAAGTTCCTGGTCGCGTTCAGCCAGAGCGGCGACTCCGCGCGGCGGATGTCGCGGCTGCGCTCGAAGATCCCGCTGCTCGCGTTCACGCCGCTGGAGTCGACCCGCAACCAGCTCGCGCTCTCCTGGGGGATCGAGACCTACCTCGTCCCCAAGGTCAGCCACACCGACGAGATGGTGCTGCAGGTCGACCGGACGTTGCTGGAGATGCGCCGCTGCCGGCGCGGCGACGTCGTCGTGATCGTGGCCGGCTCTCCGCCCGGCATCCCGGGCTCCACGAATGCCATGCGAGTGCACAGCATCGGCGATGCTGTCGGCCGGGTCGCGCCCGGTTATCGCTGAGCGAACCCCTGGGCGTCGTGGCCGGTTCGTAGCCCGGGTGGGAGTCGAACCCACAGGCACCACATTTTGAGTCGCACCCTGAACGTGACGGCCGGTGGCGCCCGATGCCGCCGTACCGGCATACACCCGCTTTGCGCCTCGCCTCAAGGCTCTCGACCAGCGCCCGACCGAGGCCCCGATTGGCCCCAGTCACCAGAACTGCTGTGTATGCGATCTCCATTTCATTATACTCAGTGAAATTCGGGGCAAGGCCGCTAGTCGTCCAGGCTCCCCATGGTCAAGTTGACGATTGTTCCAGTCATCCCGCTTGCCTTATCGGAAGCCACAAAGACTGCCATGTCAGCCAGCTCCGCGAGCGTCGAAAGCCGTCGCGTGTGGGTCCTGCTTGCGCCTAACTCGTGGAATTGTTCCCAGGTCATTCCCGATGCCTTGGCGTAAGCCCCGAAGCTTTCCTTGATCCTGGGTGTCTCCGGCATCCCCTGTGGTCGCAGGCCGACCACGCGAATGCCCTGAGGTGCGAGCTCCGCGGATAGACTGCGAGTGAGCGACTCCACGGCGGACATCGCCGGACCGCCGCCTCCGATGAAGGAGATGCCCGTCCGTGAAGGGATTGACGTGACGGTCATGATCACCCCCGATTTATTCGCGGCCATCCGCCGGGCGGCCAGGCGTGCGGTCAGGAAGTACGACCTCGTGTAGGTCGCAATCGGCAGGGAGAACTGGTCGACATCCAGCTCGACGAGGGGCACACGAGTCTTCGGATTCGGGAGGCCGATCGCGTTGAACGAGATATCGACGTGGCCCGCCTTATCGATCACGGACTGTAGATGCTTGTCCACATCCTGCTCGTCGAGAGCGTCGACCTCCGCCGCTTCGGCGGATCCGCCGGCGGAAACGACTTCCTTGGCGACAACTTCGACGGGTGCCAGGTGGCGCCCGGTGAGAAAAAGCTTGGCCCCCTCAGACGCAAAGGCGCGCGCGACAGTGCCGCCGATCGCGCCTCCGGCTCCGTAGATCACCGCAACCTTGTCCTTCAGCAACATCTCTGGTTCCTTTCTGTGCCCGGGTGGTCGCACCCGGGCACCTCACGAGTTAAGACCGACGGCTGAAACTCATCTGCGCGTGGCTGTCTTTTCGCCATCCGTCGACGTCCGGATCGTCCGAGCCGTCGATGATGTAGACACCGCGACGTCGGGAAACTGGGCGCCCACCGACCGCCCAGTTCGCCCCTCCGCCGGTGTCCATACAGGATGGAAGTGCGACAAGGTGCGGGAAGAACGTGACGCAAGGGTGGAGTGGTGACAACCGACCTGATCACCAGGGCGCGGGCCGGGGACGGCGACGCGTTCCGAGCGCTGACCGAGCCGCACCGTCGAGAGCTACAGGTGCACTGCTACCGGATGCTCGGATCCTTCCAGGACGCCGAGGACGCCCTCCAAGACACGCTACTGACCGCCTGGCAAGGCCTCGGAGGGTTCGAGGGACGCGCCTCGATCCGCACATGGCTCTACCGGATCGCCACCAACCGGTGCCTCAACACGCTTCGCTCGGCCAGCCGACGCCCGGCCAAGGAGTGGGACATGGCCAAGGTTGAACCGCCCGAGCCGACCCGGCTCGGCGAAGCCGTGTGGCTCGAGCCATTTCCCGACGCCCTCCTCGAGGGTGCGATCGACGTGCCGCTCGGCCCGGAGGCACGCTACGAACAGACCGAAGCCATCTCCCTAGCCTTCGTGACCGCGCTGCAGGTCCTGCCAGCTCGCCAGCTCGCCGTGCTCATCTTGCGCGACGTACTCGGATTCCACGCCAACGAGGTGGCCGAGATGCTCGACTCGACCGTCGAGTCGGTCCACAGCACACTCAAACGGGCCCGCGCCAGCCTGCAGCGCCGCCTGCCCCCGACCGGCGAGCGCGAGC
>Ga0184612_10000517_pt1 | contig 18151 bp, 18 predicted proteins | sample PLM3_60_coex_FD_133163 | JGI IMG/M metagenome (GOLD analysis project Ga0184612, IMG submission 133163) | Groundwater sediment microbial communities from an aquifer in East River, Colorado, USA - PLM3_60_coex | ecosystem: Environmental > Terrestrial > Soil > Riparian zone | place: USA: East... | reverse complement strand
CCTAGAACCAGATCACGATCGGGCGTCCGCGGTGGTCAATCTGGTCGGGAGGGTCCGGCACGTGGGCGGCCAGGCCACGGGCGACGCGGTACGCCGACCAGCCAACGACTGCGGCGTCGAGTATGTCGTCGGCCGGGACGGCGCCGGCCGCGCCGACGTCGTCGGGCAGCTCAATCCCGGCGCCGGTGAGGAGCTCTCGGCGGCCCATCTGGCCCTGCCAGGTCTTCTTCCCGTGCTCCAGAGGCCGCCCGGCCAACGCCCGGAACGCGACTTCGGGATGAACCTCGAACAGCTGATGCTCCCCGGAGTCGCGGTAGGCGTCTGCCTCCAGGACCCTTCGCCGCAACCCCCACGCCTGCACGCTGAGCCCACCGCCCCCGGTCAGGCTGCGGCAGCGCCGGTTCGCCTCCGCGTAGTCGTCCGCGTCCCAGACGTCGCGTGGCGGAACGGCGAAGACGCTCGACCGCCGAACGCCCAACAACCGCGCCGCCGCCCGGTCGGCCGTACGCCAACCCGTGTCGAGAAGGCCCAGCGGCATGTCGATGCCGACGACCGTCGCCGAAGGCAGATCGGCCAGCAAGGACTCCAGTGACACGGCCGGCCAGGCGCGCACGAACGCGCCCGAGTTCAGCTCCACGGCGACCCAGCCACCGGCATACCCGTCAACGCCAACGACCGGGCCAACCCCCGGTCGGCTCACCCGTCCGCCACGGCCGGGTCGGCGATCTTCGAGGGGGCCAGGTCCGAGCGGGCAACCGCGGACGCGAGGCGGCGCACGATGCGCCACCACACCACGCCGAGCAGCACCGCGAGGCCGATCGTGAAGGGCAGCAGCGCCCAGACCCCAACCCGCTGCGCCGCCGCGCCGACCAGCCAGGGGAAGATCGCCCCGCCGACCACGCTGACGCCGACCAGGATCCCGATCGCCGTGGCCACTAGTCCCGCCGGCGCCAGGCGGGGCACGACCGCGATCGTGATCGGATATATCGGACCGAGGAAGAAGCCGAGCAGCACGAAACCCGCGACCGCCGCTCCGCCCGAGGGAACGAGCCAGACGAGCAAGGCGCTGCCCACGATGCCCGCCAGGCAGCCGGCATTGAGACCGGCTACTCCGAGGCCGAACCACTCGGCGAGCCGGTTCAGCACGAACCGGCCAACGGTCAGGCCGAGCCAGTATCCGCTGACCACCCAGCCGGCGAGCAGCACGGTCTGCTGCCGCTGCTCGGTGAGGAAGCTGAACCCCCAGTTGCCCATGCTCACCTCGATGCCGACGTATAGGGCCAGGAACAGGGCGGCGAGCAGGACGCCGGGGTGTCGCAGCGCCGATGTCAGGCGCGGGCCGGACTGCTCCTCGACCGGCGGCGTTCCGCGCGGATATAGAAAGAGAATGCCAAAGGCTACGGGCACAATGAGGCCGGCAAACAGCAGGAAGAACGAGGTCCACGGCACGTGCCGGGCAATCAGGGCGGCCGCGATCAACGGTCCGAGCAGTGCCCCGACGCCGAAGAACGCGTGCAGATAGTTCAGCAGCGCCCGGCTCCGGGGCAACGTCGACAGGTGTGCGTTCAGCCCCGCGTCGAGTGCACCGCCGCCGAATCCCATCGCCAACTGCAGCCCCACCAGAAGCGCGAAGCTCGGTCGCAGCCCGGTCAGCACCGCGGCGGCGAGCAGGATGCCCGCACCTAGCAGGAGGTAGGCGCGTACGCCGAACCGGTGCAGCAGCGCGCCGTTTGCCGCCGCCGAGAGCACGTAGCCGGTGGAGAACGCGATGAACGTGAGCCCGATCGTTGTCTTGTCAACGCCGTAGTCGTCGATCTGGGCGGGCAGGACCACGCCGGCACCGCCGGCGAGGACGCCGATCAGCGCGAACCCGCCAAACCCGACGATGATGCGCGAACGCTCGCGGGCCTCCCTCATGCGCCGCCACGCTACCGCCTCGCCGGTCCGTGGGTCCCGTCCCGTCCAGGCCGTCCTAGCCGGCAGCTCACCAATACCTCGTCGATCTAGGACTTGTTCTCGTGATCGTAGATCCACTAACGAGAACAAGTCCTAGATCGACGGGGTTAAGGCGGTTAGGTGCCGGCGTCACGCCAGCTGAGCTTGGTGAGGAGAGTTCTGGCCTCGTCGGCATGCTCCGAGGCGACCACCACGTCATAGTGGGCCGCCTGGAGGCTGCTCGACGATGTGAAGTCTCGTCGACCACCCGTCATCGCGTGCGCAACGGCTCCAAATACGGCACCCCAGCCGGCGCCGACGAGAACGGCGACGATGAGGACGACCAACCAACCCGACGTCGTGAAGATGCTCAGCAACAGACCGATCAAGAGGCCGAACCAGGCGCCGGACAGGGCCCCTGTCGCGGTCGCGCGGGCCACGGTCATGCGCCCGAGCACACGCTCGATCAGGCGCAGGTCGGTGCCGACGATGGAGACGTGCTCGACGGGAAAGCCGTTGTCGGAGAGGAAGTCGACCGCACGCTGCGCGGAGGCGTAGTCGTCGTAGCGGCCGACGCTGACCGTCGCCCGCGCCTCGGGCGTTCCGCCGGCCGTCGGTGACTGCCCTGCGGGCGTAGAGGGAATGCTCACCGCTTCCTCCTTCGTCGCTGACCGCCAAAGTCCGCGGGCGCTCTTCGTCCACCTTAGGCGCCGGCATGGCCAGGCGCCGCGCGTACTCTCTTCGCGTGCGGGCGGTCGTGCAGACGGTGGGCCGTGCCTCGGTCACGGTCGACGGCGAGGTGGTCGGCGCCATCGGCGAAGGGCTGCTGGTACTGCTTGGGGTGACCCACTCAGACACGGCCGCGGTGGCCGACACGTTGGCTCGCAAGATACACGGACTACGCATATTGGACAACGAGGAGTCGGCGGCCACCTCGGGCGCGCCGATCCTCGTCGTCAGCCAATTCACTCTCTACGGCGATACGCGCAAGGGGCGGCGGCCGAGCTGGACCGCGGCCGCGCCGGCCGAGGTCGCCGAGCCCCTCGTGACGGCGTTCATCGACGCGTTGCGCCGCCGCGGCGCGCACGTCGAGACCGGCCAGTTCCGCACCAGGATGCTGGTAGAGAGCGTGAACGTCGGCCCTCGCACGGTCATCCTGAGCACGGGCGAATAACGCTCGCTCACGCTCCGGCCGCATCCAGACGGGCCAGCTGGGCGTCGGTAAGGATGACGTCGAGCGCCGGCAGCGCGACCTCATACTGCGTCATACTGCGTCAGCGTGCGCGGACCGATCAGAGGCACAATCACGGGCGACGTCTGGTGCAGCAGCCAGGCGAGAACCACCTGGTTGGGCGGGGCGGCCACCTCGGCGGCGACCTCGCCCAGTACGGCGAGGCGAGCATTGGCGTCCGGGCCCTCGTACGCCCGCATCATCCAATGGCCCTGCCGCTTGCCCGGGTCGTCGTAGATGCCCCGAAGAATCGGGGAGTAGGCGACCAGGGTCAGGTCGTCGTGGGTGCGCAGGTAGTCCATCTGCTCGTCGTCCACAATCGACGGCTGTGCCAGCCCCGCCCGTCGGCGCAGGTAGGAGTGCTGCTGCTGGACTGCCACCGGTGCGGGCCAGCCGTGTTGGGCGCACAGCTGGCGCATGCGTTCGAGTCGCCACGTGCGCACGTTGGACCAGCCGATGTGACGGGCCTTGCCGGCCCGCACGATGCCGGCTAGCGCCTCCAGCGTCTCCTCCAGCGGAGTCGACCGTCGCCGTACCCATTAGCATGCAACCCAGGGCGAGCTGACTCACCTGCTCGCCCGTGCAGCCAAGTTCCACGGTCTTCATGTCTGGCACGCTAAGAGCTGGAGCGCGCTCAAGGTCAAGCGATCAGTCGCTGGGTGTCACATTCCGTCGCCGTGGTCGCTCTGGATTCGTAACAGATGCTCGCTTAACCGGGTAAATGCCCCGCACTTGAACGGTGCCGATAGCGTCTTCGCGCCATTGGGCCGGCGCCTCACCGGAACTTCACGTCCCGCGCGGGACGCTCTTACTCGTGACAACAGCACGCACCACGCGAGCGCACGACACGGGGAGGCGACAGACCGTGGCCCAGAGGAGCACCGAGCGCACCGGCAGGGCGGCCGAGGTCGGGACCGTTGATGTCTCGGCCGCCGAGGTTGAGGCCGTCGACGTCGAGACGGCCGAGGTCGAGGTCGGCGACGAGGCCGGCGAAGAGGCGGAGCTGGACGAAGAAACCCTGCTCATCGACGAGACCCCGCAGGCCTTCGATGACGAGCGCGGCGTCTCCGCCGACCTGGTCCGGGCCTACCTCAACGGAATCGGCAGGACCAAGCTGCTCACCGCCGAGCAGGAGGTCGACCTGGCCAAGCGCATCGAGGCCGGCCTGTTCGCCGAGGAGCGCCTCACCCTTGCTGCCGAGGAGTGCGTCGAGCTCGACGCCCAGTACCGGACCGACCTTCGCACCGTGATGACCGAAGGGCGCGCCGCGAAGAACCACCTGCTCGAGGCGAACCTGCGCCTCGTCGTAAGCATCGCCAAGCGCTACACCGGTCGCGGCATGGCGTTCCTCGACCTGATCCAGGAGGGCAACCTCGGTCTCATCCGCGCGGTGGAGAAGTTTGACTACGCAAAGGGATTCAAGTTCTCGACGTACGCGACCTGGTGGATCCGTCAGGCAATCGCCCGGGCCATGGCCGACCAGGCGCGGACCATCCGGATCCCCGTTCACATGGTCGAGCAGGTCAACCGGATGGTACGGGTGCGCCGCGACCTCGCCACGACGCTCGGGCACGAGCCGTCGGTGTCACAGGTCGCCGCCGCGCTGGGCGTGGAGGAGTACCAGGTGCTCGAGCTCATCTCGTACGACCGCGAGCCGGTCTCGCTGGACCAGGCTGTCGGCGAGGACGGCGAGAGCGCGCTCGGTGACTTCGTCGCTCGCGTGGATCCTCGTGAGGAGCCTGAGGACGCGGTCTCGCAAGGGATGCTGCGCAGCGACGTCGAGATCGTGCTCGCCACCCTGTCGCAACGCGAGCAGGCGGTGATCAGGCTGCGCTTCGGGCTCGACGACGGCCGGCAGCGCACGCTCGACGAGGTCGGGCGAGAGTTCGGCCTGTCGCGCGAGCGCATACGGCAGATCGAGAAGATCACCCTGCACAAGCTCCGGCACCCGTCGCGGGCCCGCCGGCTGGAGGCGTACGCCTCCTAACCCCCACTTTCGCCGATCATGAACTTGTGGTGAGCGTTCACTCAGGTTCCCGTCCGGAGGACTGTGTCATGATCGGCGCAGTTTTGCCACCTCAACTTCATGATCGGCGCGATCGTAACTGGCGATGTGTTCATCCGAGGCGGCGCGGACCGGTGTCGGGCCGCGCCGCCGCGTCGCCGTAATTGACAGTGGCGTGAAGCACCGAGAGCCCGCCGGCGTGCGCGAGAACTGGATTGAGGACGAGGCGCTTGACCTCGGGCCAGTCGTCGGCGAGTTGTCCCACCCTCGTCAGCAGGTCGGCGAGAGCCGCCGTGTCGACTGGCGGCGAGCCGCGATACCCGTGGAGCAGGGCGGCCGCCCTCGGCGCCCGCACCAGCGCGGCCGCGTCGACGTCGGTCAGCGGAGCGGCACGCCAGGCGAGGTCGCCCACCACCTCGGCCGCGACCCCGCCGAGACCGAAGCCGACCACTGGGCCGAACGCGGGATCGTCGAACATCTCGATCGCACAGACGACCCCTCGCTGTGCCATCGGCTGCACCAGTACGCGCGGCCCGAACGCCTTGGAGATCTCGGAGTACGCCCGGCGCAGCTCGCCCACCTTGGCGAGATCCAGGCGCACGGCACCTAGGTCGAGCCGGTGGCGGACCTCCGGTCCGGCCGCCTTGAGAGCGACCGGATAGCCCAGATCCGCCGCCGCGGCCAGGACGCCGGCCCGACCGGCCACCTCTCGGGCCGGTACGACGCCAACGCCGTACGCGGCAAGGAGCTCATCGGCGGTCGCGCGCGCGGCGACCGCGCGCTCGGCCGCCTCGACGTCCACATTGGGCAGCTCGGGCTCGGATCCGAGGGGCTCACGGCGCCATTCTGCGTAGCGGGCCACGCGGTCCAGCGCCCGTACCGCCTCCTCCACCGTTGGGTAGATGGGCAGGTCGCCCGGCGCCGTCACGGCCCCGATGACCACCACGACGACCGGCTTGTCGGCGCCCTCGGCGGCCGCCACGATCGCGTTTACGTGCGCCGACTGGTCGACATTGGACCGATAGACGCGGGGCGGGTCGCCGCCGGGCCGGTCGACGTCCGAAGCTGGCAGTGGCGGGGCGACGACAACGATCACCGAGTCCGCGGCGGCGTCCACGAGCGCCGCGCGAAGCGCCTCGCCCAGTTGCCCCGGCGCCGCCGCGGGCGGCACATCGGGCGCCACGGTCAGCTGCCTCGGCGACACCTCCAGGCCCGCCCGTGCGCACGCGCCCGACGCGAGGGCGACGAGCGCGGCCGCGTTGCCGACGATGCCGACCCGACGGCCTGCGGGGAGCGGCTGGCGCGCGAGCAGTTGGCCGACGTCGAACAGCTCGTTGACGGTCTCGACCCTTATGACGCTCGAGTGCGCAAAGAGCGCCGTCATCGCCTGGCTGTCCGGGGCGGCCGCCCCAACCGCCGGCCAGGCCGGGCCCGACGCGGCGCCCGCCGGGGCCGCACCAGGCGAGCCGGCCGCACCCGCGGCCACGGCCACGATCGGCTTGTCCCGGCCGAGGGCGCGCGCGATGCGCGCAAACTTGCGAGGGTTCCCGAAGGTCTCCAGATACATCAGAACGACATCCGTGTGCGGGTCGTCGAACCAGTACTGCAGAAGGTCGTTGCCGGACACATCCGCGCGGTTGCCGACGGAGACGAAGCTGGACAGCCCGACCCCGCGCGCGTGGGCCTCGGCGAGGATGGCCACTCCGAGCGCGGCCGACTGGCAGAACAGGCCGACCCGGCCGCGCTCCGCGAGCGCCGGGGCGAGGCTGGCGTTGAGCCGGACGGCGGGATCCGTGTTGACAACGCCGAGTCCGTTCGGACCGACGATTCGCAGTCCGCTGCCGCGGGCGGCGGCGACCAGTTCCCGCTGGGCGATGACCCCGGCGTCGCCGGATTCGGCGAAGCCGGCGGACAGCACGACGAGGCCGAGTGCTCCGGCCTTGGCGGCGTCTTCGACCACATTGGACATCTGTGACGCCGGGACGGCGACCAGCGCGAGATCGACCGGCCCAGGTGCGTCCGAGGCGGCCGTGAAGGCGGTGAGACCCTCCAGCGTGGACGCCGACGGATGTATTGGATACACGGGCCCGGAGAAGCCGCCCTCGATCACGTGCCGCACCAGCGCCGTGCCGACGCCGGTGCCATCGCGGCGTACCCCATAGACGGCGACCGACCGTGGGGCCAGCAACCGCGCGACCGAGGCCGCCTCGGTCACGTGCTCGCGTGCCCGCTGGGCCCGCACGGACCGCGAGGTCGGCGCGATCGGGAAGGTGAGGTGCACGACTCCATCGGCATACTTCCGGCTCAACTGGTAGCCCGCGTCGGCGAAGACCCGTAGCATCGCCCCGTTCTCCGGCAGCACCTCCGCCACGAAGCGAGTCATACCGGCGTCGCGCGCGGCGGCGGCGAGGTGCTCGAGCAGCAACGAGGCCACCCCGCGCCGCTGGTGAGCGTCCTCCACGACCAAGGCCACCTCGGCGTCGGCGGCCTCGGGCCCGAGGCGCTCGTACTGGCCAACCGCGATGAGGTCGTCGCCCAGGGCGACGACAAGGGCCTCCCGGTCGCGGTGGTCGACGTTGACGAATCGGGCCAGGTCGCGCGAAGGAATTCGAGGGTACGGCGAGAAGTAGCGCAGGTACCTGGTGCGGTCGGAGAACCTCGAGTGCAGAGCCACCGTCGCATCGGCGTCGTCCGGGCTGATCGGTCGCACGTGGACAGTGGACCCGTCGGCGAGCAGGACATCGGCGGCACGCACGCGTCAATCCCTGGGATCGTGCGGATCCAGGCCCAGCAATGGGAAGACCTCGCGGCGGGTGGCCATGATGGCCCGGTCGACGGCGTCGCCGTCGTCTCCCGGCTGCCACGCCTCGAAGGCGGGGTCCGCGTCGTCGGTGAGGCGGGCTGGGAGGTCCGGTCCGTAGAACTGGCGGCGCAGGGCTGGCCGCTCCCGCAGGCGCCGCTGTGCGAGCTCCCGCCACGCGTTCGGTGTGGGCGTGAGCGGTGACAGGGGCTCGCCAGTGGCGACCGCGAGCAGATGTGTCCAGGCGCGGGGTACCGACTCGAACAGCGCGTAGCCTCCGCCGCCGGTCGCGACCCATCGGCCGTCGCAGAGCTCATCGGCGAGCGCACGCAGGGCCTGGTAGGTGGCGCGCTGCCCATCCACGGTCAGCCGGAGATCGGCGAGCGGGTCGAGGCGGTGGGTGTCCGCTCCACATTGGGTGACGAGCATCTGGGGGCCGAATGACCGCACCGCCGCCGGCACGACGGCGTGGAAGGCGCGTAGCCAGCCGGCGTCATCGGTGCCCGGCGGCAGTGCGACGTTGACGGCCGTACCCTCGGCGCCCGCTCCGCCGGTCTCGTGTGGGAATCCGGTGCCTGGAAACAGCGCCAGCGGAGTCTCGTGCAGGCTGATGGTCAACACCCGGGGATCGTCCCAGAAGATCTCCTGTACGCCGTCGCCGTGGTGGACGTCCACGTCGACGTATGCGATTTTGGTGGCGCCGAGGTCGAGCAGTCGGGCGATGGCGACCGCCGGATCGTTGTACACGCAGAACCCCGATGCCCGTGCCGGCATCGCGTGGTGCAGCCCACCGGCGATGTTGACGGCCCGCAGCGCCTCGCCGCGCCACACTGCCTCGGCGGCGCGCAGGGTCGCCCCGGCGACGAGGGCGCTGGCCTCGTGCATGTGGTCGAAGATCGGATTGTCGCCGGTGCCCAGGCCCCAGCCGTTGAAGAACGGGTCGTCCGGAGCGGCGCGGACGGCGGCGAGATACTTCGGGTCGTGCACGCGCGTTAGCGCGGCGTCGTCGGCCTGTTGCGGGGCGGCCACGGACACTCCTGGTCGGTCCAGTACGCCGAGGCCGCGAGCCAGGGCGATAGTCAGTTCGACGCGGACAGGGTCGAGTGGGTGATCGCCGAGGTCGTAGCCGAGCAGCTCCTCACCCCAGATGACCAACGTGCCCTCGCCCACGCCTGGGCCCTGACCTGTGCCGGTCGCTCCCATCACGGCCCGACCTCGGGCGGCTCGCCCCGGGCCGCTTCGTCCCCGGTCGCGATCGGGCGGCTCGGGTCGGCGACCCAATTGCTCCAGGAACCGACGTAGAGTGCCGCGTCCGGAAAGCCCGCCTGGTGAAGGGCGAGGACGGTGTGGGCGGCGGTGACCCCCGAGCCGCAGTAGGCGCCGACGGGTTCAGCCAGTCGGATGCCCGCGCGTTCGAACCGCTCCCGCAGCTCGGATGAGGGCAGGAGCCCACCGTCGGGTGCGGTCAACTCGGCGGCCGGCACGTTCACCGCACCCGGGATGTGGCCGGCGACTGGATCCACGGGTTCGATCTCGCCCCGGTATCGCGCCGGGATCCGTGCGTCGATCAACACCGCGTCGCGGGCGAGGGCCGCGGCCGCGTCGGCGTCCACCACCGGCAACCCACCCGGGCGGACCGTGAAGTCGCCCCGGGGCTGCTCCGCCGTGCCCGGCTCGACCGGTCGGCCGGCCGCGGTCCATGCGGCGAAACCGCCGTCCAGGACGCGAACGTCGGGGTGCCCGGCCCAACGCAGCGTCCACCACAGGCGGGCCGCGGCGTGGCCATCGCCGGTGTCGTAGGCGACGACGGGGTGTCCCTCGCGGACCCCGGCCCGCCGGAGGGTCTTCTGCAGGTCGTCCGGTTCGGGCAGCGGATGGCGCCCGTCGACGCCGGGTACGCCGCACAGCTCGGCGTCCAGATCAACGAAAACGGCGCCCGGTAGGTGGCCCGCAGCGTAGTCCTCGCGCCCGGGCGGACCGCCCAGACGCCACCGTACGTCGAGCACGGTCGGGGGGTCGGCCTCGGCCAGCTGCCGGGCGAGCGTGGATACGTCAATGAGCGCCACGACGCCCAGTCAACACCATGCGGGGGTCCCGGTCGCCGGGCGGCCGGAGATCGCAACGAGGCCGATGTCGTCCGATCCGGGTAGCATCTGGCTCGGGAGGGCTCATCTGTGAACGATCTCGTCGACACGACCGAGATGTATCTCCGCACCGTCCTTGAGCTCGAGGAGGAGGGCGTGCCGGCGTTGCGCGCCCGGATCGCGGAGCGGCTCCACCAGAGCGGACCCACCGTGAGCCAAACGGTCGCCCGGATGGAACGCGACGGTCTGCTGACGCTGGAGGGCGACCGGCATCTGACGCTCACCGAGGCCGGCCGCGGCAAGGCGGTCTCGGTCATGCGCAAACACCGTCTCGCCGAACTGCTGCTGGTCAACGTCATCGGCATGCCCTACGAGGAGGCCCACGAGGAGGCGTGCCGGTGGGAGCACGTGATGAGCGAGGCGGTCGAGCAGAAGGTTTACGAGCTGCTGAGTCGGCCGACCCGCTCCCCGTACGGCAACCCGATCCCGGGGTTGGACGAGTTCGACGCCGCCGCGCGGCCGGAGCCCGTGGGCGACTCGCCCGAGCGCAACCTGGCCTTCCCCGGCCTCGCCGGAAAGGTCATCGTCAGCCGGATTTGCGAAAGCGTGCAGACCGACGCCGACGTCCTACGGCAGCTTCACTCCGCCGGCGTCGACCCGGGCGCCAAGGTCATCGTTGCCCAGGAGCGCGACTCGGTCATCGTGGAGCGTGACGGCGATAGTGTCCGACTCCCGCGCGAGGTCGCCTCGCGAGTATTCGTCACCGTGCAGTAATTTGGCGCGAAAATTATGACGTACTTCCGACGTGGTCGATCAGCTTGGCCAGCGCCACCAGCTTCGGCGTGAGCTCGGCGACCTGGGCGGCCGTGGCCCCCGGCGCGAAGATGTAGCGCACGATCATCAATCGTCCGTTGGCGGAGAGCCAGCCGATCTCGACCCCGGGTCCGGGCGTCCGCGACCCCTTGTCCGGCATGGTCTTGGCGGCCGCGGCGAGGGCGGCCTCGCCAAGGCCGACCCGGTAAGCGATCTTGCCGAGGCCCTTGACGGCCGTCGAGCCGCTGGGGGTCACGGTGGCGGTGAAGATCACTTCGTCGGCGCTGGTGGCGGTGACGGCGAGCGTGAGGTCCGGATACGCACGACCCGCCTGCGTCAACGCGCAGGTGAAGGTCTCGTCCTTGCTCGCCGCGCCCGCGGTATCGAATCGCGTCCCGATCCGCGCCGCGACGGCCTCGTAGTCGAGGAGCTGGCACGCGCCGCCGGCCGCCGCGGCTGGCCACTGGGGACCGCGGCCCGAGATCGCCGAGGCCTCCTCGCCACAGCCCGAGGCGGTCAGGGCGACGAGCGCGGCCCAGAGCCCGTACCAGAAACGGACACCAGCGCTTCGCCCGGTGATCGTTCCGCGCACGTCCCCCCTCCCCTGCGCCGTGGCCGAATCAGTCTCGCAACTGCGCCACGATGTGCTTGGCGATCTCCAGCGAGCTGGTCGCCGCCGGGGACGGCGCATTGAGTACGTGTACCTGGCGGGGAGCACGCACGATCAGGAAGTCGTCGATGAGGCTGCCATCGACCGCGATGGCCTGTGCCCGTACCCCGGCACCGGCGGGGAGTATGTCCTCGCGGGTGAGTTCGGGCACGAGCCGGGCCAGGCTCTCCGCGAAGCGGCGCGGAGAGAGCGACCGCCGGACCTCAGTGAGGCCGTAGCGCAGATGCCTTCGGGCCAGCCGCCACAGCCCCGGGTACGCCGCCACCTCGGCGACATCGCGCGGCCGGATGCGACCCCAGCTATATCCCTCTCGGGCGAGGGCCAGCACTGCGTTCGGGCCTGCGTGGACGCTGCCGTCGATCATCCGGGTGAGGTGCACACCGAGGAAGGGGAACTGTGGGTCCGGCACCGGATAGATCAGGCCGTTGACGAGATGCCGACGGTCGGGGCGCAGTTCGTAGTATTCGCCCCGGAACGGGATGATCCGGGCCGACGGCCGCAGCCCGGCCATGCGGGCGACGCGATCGGAGTGCAATCCCGCACAGTTGATGACGTAGTCGGCGCGGATCTCGCCCGCCGTCGTCTCGACAATGGTGGCGGTGGCAGCGCTGCCGCCGGCGGGGCTGTCGGGGCGCAGCCTTGTGACGCGGGCACCCAGGCGCACGGTCCCGCCGGCCTTGTCGACCAGCTCCGCGAGCGTGCGGCAGACCTGCCCGAAGTCCACGATCCCGGTGGAGGCGACATGCAACGCGGCGACGCAGGCGACGTGGGGCTCATGCTCCCGCGCCTGATCGGGCGTGAGTCGGGTAACGGGCAGCCCGTTGGCCGATGCCCGCTCGTGGAGAGCGTCGAGGCGCGGCAGCTCCTCCTCGTCGGTTGCGACGATGAGCTTGCCGCAAATCGTGACCGGAATCCCGTACGCCTCGCAGAAGTCCACCATGGACACCGATCCGGCTCGGCAGAGGCGCGCCTTGAGGCTGTCCGGCCGGTAGTAGACGCCCGCATGTATGACGCCCGAGTTGTGCCCGGTCTGGTGGGCCGCGACGCGGTCCTCCTTCTCGAGCACAACCACGGCCGAGTCCGGATGGTCGAGGGTGAGCTGGTAGGCCGTCGCGAGCCCGACGATGCCGCCGCCGATGACGACATACCGTGCCACGCGCACCTCCCGGACGACAACAGCTCCAGCGACCCCGGCCGTAGCCTACGCGCCGGTCGCTCCGGTCGCCTCGGTCGCCTCGGTCGCCCGAGGGTCGCGCCGGGCGCGGCGGCTCCGGGTCGACGCTTCACTTCCCCGGCCCCACCGCGATCGGCCGGAAACCGTCCGACCCATGCCATAGGTTGCGGGAATGGACTGGAAAATTGAACTCGTCGCGATTCCGGTGACCGATGTCGACCGCGCCAAGGCGTTCTACGTGGACCAGGTCGGCTTCCACGCCGACCACGACTATCAGGTCCGCGAGGACCTGCGCTTCGTGCAGCTGACTCCGCCCGGCTCCGCCTGCTCGATCGTGCTCGGAACCGGCGTCACGGAGATGCCTCCGGGCTCGCAAAAGGGCGTGCAGGTCGTCGTCGAGGACGTCGAGGCCGCCCGCCGTGAGCTCATCGGCCGTGGCGTGGAGGCCAGCGACGTCGACGTCCAGCCGTGGGGGTCGTTCGTGACCTTCGGCGACCCCGACGGCAACACGTGGGCCTTGCAGCAGGTGCCACCGCGGCCCTAGCCCGGCCCGCGGCGTCGCGGATTGTCAGGCGGGTGGGGCCGTGCGGGCCTCAAACAATCCGACGCAGCCGCGGACCGTCAGGCTGTGATCGGCGAAGTGCCGGGCCAGTTGCGTACGCAGGCCGGCCAGGTCGTCGCCCGTGTTATGGAAAATGCCGCGCGAGTTGTACAGGCGCATGAACGCCCGTGCCGGCGCGGTCGTTTTCACGCCATCGGCCAGGATCGTACTGCCGAACACCCGACCTCCCGGGCGCAGTGCCGTGGCGGCACTGGCGAAGACCGCACCCTTGGTCTGCCAGTCGCCCGGCAGGCAATGCAGCAGGAAGTTCAGCCCAACGGAGTCATACGCCCCGGCCGGTACGGGCAGTGGTTGCAGCGCATTGGCCTGAACCACATCGGGCCGATAGCGAGAAATGCGCGCCGCGGCGACCTTCAGGACGGTCGGGTTGAGATCCACCAGGGTCACTCGCGGTCGCGGATCTGGAAAGCGGCAATGGTCGAGGAAGTACGCCGTGCCGGCCCCCAGCTCGAGATGGCGGAGCCCGACGTTGCGGTCGTAGGTGGCGAGCATCGCGCGCTTGGGACAGCGCCACAGCAGCCGGCACGACAGGCCGAGCACACCGACGTCATAGGTAGCGAGAATGAACCGGTTGTAAATTGCCTGGCCGGCCACGACGTCGGCGGAGAGCTCAACGACCCCGTCTTCTGAGTGTTCGCTCACGGCGCCTCCCCGATCTTCAAGCAGTGCGGGCCAGCAGGCCTCGTCCTAGTACCAAGGCCTGTGGCGACTGACTTGAGCGTAGGGATAACGGCGGCCGGCTGAGTCGGGAGAATTACCCAACTGCGATGGACGAACGTGATGAGTTTCTGTGTAGTGCCCGTTCGCCGCGGCCGCGCAGGTCGGAAACCGCGGACTAGCTCTTGCTCTTCAACTTGCGCCAGCCGCCGGCGCGGTTGTTGGCAATAATTTGCTTGAACATGGTCGAGAGGGCGCGCGCCTTGATTGATTCGCCTTGGCGGACCGCCACCGTACGAGCCGTCTTGTTGTCGTGCCCGGACGTGATGATTCCCTCCGGATCGGGGACGATCGCACCGTCGTACAGGAATATGTTGACGTGATCCTTCGCCGCCAACAGGGCGCAGATGTTGCCCCCCAGGACGAAGTACGGGCGGTTGGTGAACTTGATGGTCTCGGTGACGGCGTCGTCGGCTGCGTGGACCAGGTCGCGGACCCTGCGGCAGATCGCCTGCTGCCAATCGGGCAGGCCGTCGATGTAGGCATCGACGCGCGGGTCGGTGGCGTACTTCATGATGTGCCCACCCTAGCTTGACGTCACCCTCGCCGCCGCCGCTGGGATGGCGGCCCGTGCGCGCACTCACATGAGCCCGGCCAGTCGGTACAGGACCAGCGAGCCCGCGACCGCGACGTTGAGTGACAGTCCGCTGCCCACCATCGGGATCTCCACGATGGTGTCCAACAGCGGCAAGGCATCGTACGGGATGCCATCGCTCTCGTTGCCCAGCACAATCACCGTGCGACGCCGCGCCGCCGGGAGGTCGCCGAGGCGAACGGCGTCGTCGGCGAGCTCCACGCCGAGGATCGCGGAGTCTTTGGCTCCCTGAGCGGCGAGCAAGTCAAGGGGGCTGGAGATGCGGTGTACGCAGGAGGGCCGGCGCAAGGTGTTGCCGCGGGCGAGCGCCTCGTCGATCCACGGCCGGCGTGGCACGACCAAACAGGCACCGACGGCGTCACAGGTTCGCAGGAGGGTGCCGAGGTTGACGCCGTACTTGGGCCATAGCGGCGCCGCGAGGAGATGGTCCCAGCAGCGGTGCGGACGCCTGCGGCGCTGTGCGCGCAGCTCGTCCCGTGTACGCACCCACGCGCCGCTCATGCGATTACGGGGTGGGCGAACCCCCTTCCGGAACGTGCAGTCATGCCATCGAGGTTACCGCCCGCACATTCCGCTCATCGCCGCCTATTGGCTAGACCGTGGGCGCCAGGGTGGTGAGCGCCTCGTCGGCGCGGCGCAACGAGTCCGCTGGGTCGGCATCCGGTGAGCCGATCTGCGGGTCGAAGTTGAGGTCGACGAAGAGTTCGGTAATGCCACGTCCGGCGAGGACGTCGAAGTCTGCGCGGATCTCCTCGAGCGTGCCCATGAGCGGCGGTCGGTCCGAGCCAGCAGCACCGGCAACACCCGCACCGTCGGCGTCGCGAACCCTGACCGAACCGCGGCAGATGAACCGCAGCGAGGCCGGATCGCGGCCAGCTTCAGCGGCTGCGCTCTTCACCACATCGACCGAGGCACCGATGTTGACGAGGTCAGCGCGGCTGCTGCTGACCCAGCCGTCCGCCAGCCGCCCGGCGCGCCGGAGCGCCGGAGCCGCCGTACCGCCGAGCAGGATCGGTGGGTGCGGCTTTTGGACCGGCTTAGGCTCCATGCGGGTACGGGGAATGTGGTAGAACTCGCCGTCATGTTGGACGACATCGTCTGTCCACAGTGTCTTCAGGACTGCGATGTACTCCTCGGCACGCCGACCGACACGGTGCTTTGTCGCGCCAGAGGCGGTGTACTCGTCGTCGGCCCAGCCGAGCCCGAGCCCCACGTCCAGGCGACCGCCGCAGAGTATGTCGATCGTCGCTGTCTGTTTCGCCAGCAGAGTCGGGGACACGAACGGCAGGTTCACCACAGCGACAGAGAGCCGTATCCGGTTGGTGAGCGCGGCAGCGTAGGCGAGCGCGATGAGCGGATCGTGGACGCTGCGGTACATCTCACCGATATGGCCGTCCACATCAGATAGAAGCCGCTGGAAGGTCCACAGCGAGTCGTAGCCCAGCTCCTCGGCGCGCCTGGCCACGTGACCAACATTCTCTGGCGTTGCCCACGACCCCGATACGGGTAGTCCAAATCCGACCTTCACGCCGTGACCGTACTCCGGCCGGATGCTCGTGGGGTTCAGAGGGCTGCCAGGCGTCGCTGGCAACTCGTATCATTCAGTGCGTCGCTGTCGAACCAGCGAACTGGAGGCGAGCGCGGGGAGGCGTGCCGTGAGTCAAAAGAGCTCCTCGGATCTCAGACGTCGCGTGGCGGACGCGGCCGAGGCCGCGCTGGCCGCCCAGAAGTATGTCTCGCCTGTCGATGTTTTGGCGGGAATCGGATGGCTGCCGCTGAGCCTAGTCGACTACTGGCGACGCGGGCGCGTAGATCAGCTCGAGGGCGTCGGGGCGGTCCGAGCGGACAACCTGCCGGTGGCGCTGGACCTGCTCCGCCAATGGGCCGAGGCCAAGCAGCTCGAGCCAAGCGAGATCTCCTATGTGTCCGCCACGCGGGACCGCCGGCCGCTTCGGTTCACCGCCGCTGGCGAGCCGAACGTCGAACGCCTCTGCCGCACGCACTGGTCGTCGCCGGATCTCTCCGAGGCGAAGCGCGACAGCATGGGGCAGCGACAAAGCCGCGCACCTGACCTCGTGGTCATCTACCCGCTGAAGGAGTGGAGGTGCGCAGGCTGCGGGGGTAAGGACTCGTTCCTCTTCATGGAGAACGACGAGCCGCACTGTCTGACCTGTGTAGACATGGATCATCTCGTCTACCTCCCGGCCGGGGACGCGGCGCTGAGCCGGCGGGCCAAGAAGGCCAGCGGGCTCGCGGCCGTGGTCGTACGGTTCAGCCGTTCCCGCAAGCGGTACGAGCGGCAGGGCATCCTCGTCGAGGAGGCCGCGCTGGAGCAGGCCGAGGAGCAGTGCCTCGCCGACGAGGACGCGCGGGAGCGGCGGCGCGTGCGGGACGTGCAGAGGCGCGAGAACGAGGACGTGGAACTACGGACCCGCACGGCTCGCGAGATCACGCGGCTGTTCCCTGGCTGCCCCGCCGTACGGTCGGAGGCCATTGCGCACCACACCGCGACCCGTGGCAGCGGGCGCGTGGGGCGCTCGGCCGCCGGCAGGGCGCTGGATGACAACGCGATCACGGCCGCCGTCGTCGCGTCCGTGCGCCACGAGGACACCGCCTACGACCGGCTCCTGATGTCGGGCGTTCCCAGGGCCGAGGCTCGCGACCGGGTGCGCCCCGACATCGACCGGGTACTGGACGGGTGGCGTGGCGTCTGGTTCAGGGGGCGGTCCGGCGAGCGAGGAGTCGGTTCACCTCGTGGTAGCTGAGTCCGCCGACGAGGGATGCGTATGTGCCGGCCGTGAGGAGCTCACGAATGCCGCGCTGGGCGAGGGCATAGGCGGCCAGCGCGATCGAGGAGCCGACGCTCACCCGCGCGACGCCGAGCTCGGCCAGTTCCTCGACCGTGGGCGCGCCCGGGCCGACCAGGATGTTGAGCGGCGCACCGATCGCCCGAGCAAGGGCTGACACGGTAACCAGGTCGGTGACGCCGGGCACGAAGATCCCGTCCGCGCCGGCGGCAATGTAGGCCGAGGCGCGGGTCACCGTGTTCTCGAACCTCGCGTTGGGATCACCGACGGCCCGCAGGTAGGTGTCGACACGCGCGTTGACAAACAGGGGAGTCCCTGCGGCCTCTGCGGCCCGCCGTGCGGCGGCGAGGCGCTCGGACTGTTCCTCGATCGGGCGCAGCGGCGGCGTTCCGGCGGCGCCGACGTCCTCGAGGTTCACTCCCACGGCTCCGGCGGCGAGCACTGCCTGGATGGTCTCGCCGACGCCGTCAGGCGTCTTGGCGTAGCCGCTTTCGATGTCAGCGGTGACGGGCACGTCGACCGCTGCGACAACTCGCGCGATGAGGTCAAGGGCGCGGCCGCGCTCCAGCTGGTCACCGTCGGCGGCGCCGATACTCCACGCGACGCCGGCGCTGGTGGTGGCGATCGCCGCCGCACCGGCGTCTTCGGCGAGACAAGCGCTCGCGACGTCCCAGACGTTGGGCAGGACAAGCACGCGG
>Ga0184612_10000516_pt1 | contig 18168 bp, 16 predicted proteins | sample PLM3_60_coex_FD_133163 | JGI IMG/M metagenome (GOLD analysis project Ga0184612, IMG submission 133163) | Groundwater sediment microbial communities from an aquifer in East River, Colorado, USA - PLM3_60_coex | ecosystem: Environmental > Terrestrial > Soil > Riparian zone | place: USA: East... | reverse complement strand
TGTCGTCGGGCTCGGCGACGATCGCCAGCGCGGCCCGGTCGAACGTGCCGGGCGCGAACACGGAGGCCTTGCGGATCAGGTCGCGGGCTTCCTCCGCCAGGTGGTCGATCCGAGCCGCGATGACGGCCTGGACCGTCGGAGGGAGGAGATCCCGAGGAAGGGGTCCGGTGTCCGACGCCACCTCGGCCTCCGTGTGCATGAGCATCCCGGTCGTCTCCACGATGAAGAACGGGTTCCCCCCCGCGTGGCGCGCGATCCGTTCGGCCGAGTCCTCGTCGAGCCCGCCGGCTTCCCTGGCCAGCTCGGTGGCATCCGAGAGCGACATGGCCTCCAGGTGCAGATTGAGCGAATCGCCCAGGCCGCCACCCCAGTCCGGGCGCTCATCGAGCAGCTCGTAGCGGGCCACGCACAGGACGAACAGCGGGATGCTCCTGGCCGCCCGCACGAGTTGCTCCACCAGGTCCAGCAGCGGCGGCTGCGCGAGATGCGCGTCCTCCACGACCATCACGACCGGACCTCGCGCCGCCAGGCCCTGGAGGAGGGCGAGGAGCCCCGAGCGGATCTCCGCCACCTGGTACCGCCTTCGGTCCCGGGACTCGTCGCCGAGCCCCAGCGCGAGGCGCAACAGGTCGACGATCTCCTGCGTACGTTCCGTGGGGCAACAGGTGCGCACGAGTTCTTCGAGGCTCGCCTCCAGCTGCTCGGGCGGCGCGTCCGGGGGCTCCCCGATCTCCTGCAGGAGGATCTGGGCGACCGGGGCGAACGTGACGTCCTCCTCGAACGGACTGGCTCGGCCGGTCAACACCTTGGTCGTGGCGGGGAGACCGGCCAGGAACTCCTCGACCACCCGGCTCTTGCCGATCCCCGGCTCGCCGAGCAGCGTGACCATGTGCCCCCGACGAGCCTCCTGCGCGCGATCGAAGGTCTCGACCAGCAGGCGAAGCTCCCGCCGGCGATCCACGAAGGGGATCGTCCGGCGGGAGGAGCGCGGCGCCAGGGCGATGACCGGCCAGGCCGGCAGGGAACCCTCGAACCCCTTGGCCTGGACCTCCAGACGCTCGCCGTACTGGACGTGGTCCTTCGTGAGGAGCAACGTCGTCTCCCCGACCAGAACGGCGCCCGGCTCGGCGGCCTGCTGGAGCCGGGCCGCCGCGTTCACCACCGCCCCGTAGAGCAATCCGGCCTCCGCGCCTTCGCTGCCGATGGCCACCCGTCCGGTGTTCACCCCGACTCGGCATTGGAGGGAAAAGGGCAGCAGGAGGCTCTGGCCGAGCTCGGTCACCCGCTTCACGATGGCCAGCCCCGCCCGGATGGCTCGGATCGCGTCGTCGTCGTGGGCATGCGGGATGCCGAACACACCGACCACGGCGTCGCCGGCGAAGTTGTACGCGCGCCCCCGAAGCGATTCCAGCTCCTCGGTGACCGCCTGGTAGAAGGCCGCGATGACCTCGCGGTAGCGCTCCGCATCGACCTGTGCGGACAGCCGGGTCGAGCCGACCAGGTCGGCGAAGACGACGGTGACGATCTTGCGTTCCTCCGGCGGCGGGGTCCCGACGGGGAACGCGCAGTTCGGACAGAACTTCGCGTCCTCGGGGAGCGGTTCGCCGCAACGAACGCAGGTCGTCCGGATCATCCGGCCAAGCATACGAGGGGCTGGTGACCGCTCTCCGGCGGGCGTCACTCGCTCTCGGTCTCGGCCAGGGCGAACCCCTCGATGTCCAGGATCGACCCGGTGCGCTCCCCGGGGGGCCGCAGCACGACCTCCACCCGATCCCCGATCTCGAGGGGCTCGTCGCCGGGGTCCAGGACATGGTGAAGGAGTACCGCGTCGGCCCCGTCGAGGCGAACGAGCCCCAGCGTCACCGGCCGGTCGAGCGGCTCACCCTCCAGGCCGGCGAATCCGATGGTGAACGAGACAAGCGTGCCGCCGGGGCCGAGCTCGACGCCAGCGTCGAGCTCGGCGAAGCACCGCTCGCAGAACAGCCTGGCCGGGACGTAGGTGTAGGCGCACCGCTCGCAGCGCGATCCGAGGACCACGCCGCGGTCGCGGAGCGCCGTGAGGAACGCCTCGCCGGCCACGCCGGGCGTGTACCGATGCGCCACCGGGAAGTCGCCTGGCCACCGGCGGACCTCGTCGGGCCGAGCCACCTTCTCCCGCATCAGGCATGCCTCCTTGGCCGGAAGTGGGCGATGTCCAGGATCGAGCCGACCCGCTCGCCGACTGGCTTCCACACCGCCTCGACCACCATCCCGATCCGGACCTCGTCGGGCTCGACCCCACCCAGCATGTGCAGGAGCCCGCCGTCGGATCCGTCCACGGCGATGACCGCGGGGATCTCGGGCGGATCGAGCGGCTGCATGTCCCAGGAGACGTGACAGACCGAGTACGTCTGCACCGTCCCCGTGTGCTCGACCTCGATCCATGCGTCGGTCTCCCGGAAGCACCGCTCGCAGAACATGCGAGGCGGAACCAGGACCCGCTCGCAGCGCCGGCACTCGCGCCCCAGGATCTTCCCGGCCCTCAGGCCGTCCAGGAACCGCCCCACCGCGACGCCGGCATCCCACGAGTACCTGGCGCCGAGCCGGTGATCGACGGCCCCCACGGCGGAGCGGAACCCCGCGTCGGAGAGCGGATGGCCTCCCGTCGTGTACGGCGGCGTCTGGACGACCGGCAGCCCCGAGGCCGTCTTCGGCGGCCCACCTTCCGTTCCCATCACGACGACGGTGCCGACCTGCATGAGGTCGCCCCACGCCTGGGCCACGCCGCGTTCGGGCGTTCCCGGCACCTGCCGCGCGCCTGCCTCCCCCCGCAGCTGCCAGAACAGCTCCGCGACCTTCATCAGACCCGCGGCCGCGATGGGGTTCCCCACCCCGAGCAGGCCGCCCGACGGGCAGGACGGCAGGTCCCCGTCGCGATCCAGCACACCGTCGCGTGCGGCCTCCGGCGCCTTGCCCTTGTCGAACAGCAGCAACCCCTCGAGGTGGTGCAGCTCCTTGTAGTCGAACGGGTCATAGGGCTCGACGACGTGGATCTCCTTGCGCGGCTCCTTCACGCCGGCCATGTCGTAGGCCATCCTCGCCGCGTTCTCGACGTACTCCGGGTACACGAGGTCGCGGTTGGTCCAGTAGGTCGTGTCGAGGTTCCAGCCGACGCCCTCGATCCACACCGGCCGGTCGGTGATCCGCTTGGCTGCGTCCTCGGATGCGACGACTACGGCCACGGCGCCGTCGGAGATCGGCGAGACGTCGAGCCGCTGCACCGGCCACGCCAGGACCTCGCTCGCCAGCACGTCGTCGACCGTGATGTCGGCCTGCCCCAGTAACGCCGCCGGATGGCCCGCCGCGTTCCGCTTGTTCTTCACCGCCACCGAGGCGATGTCGCGCTTGTCCAGCCCGTAGGCCGACATGTACCGGTTCATCTCCAGGGCGAAGATCCACAGGAGGTTCGGACCGAGCGGCCGCTCCAGGATGTTGTCGAAGATCGTCAGGAACGCGCCCTGGGGATGCGGCTGCGTGGACGACATCTTCTCCTCGGCCACCAGGAGCGCGACGTCGAACATGCCGCTCGCCACCGTGTACCACCCCTGGATGGCAGTGAACACGCCGCTCCCGCCCCCGACGTACGTGCGGATGAACGGCTTGCCGAACCCTCCGGCGCCGTCCGAGAGGTACTCCCCCTTCATGTGCACGCCATCGAAGGCGTCCGGGGCGGACGTCAGGCAGACCGCGTCCACGTTGGCCAGCGTGAGCTGGCACGAATCCAGGGCCGCCCGGGCCGCCTCCCACGCCAGCTCCTTGCCGGTCTCCTGGGCCCGGCGCATGAACCGGGTCATGCCCGCGCCGACGACCGCCACCCGGGTGCCACTCACGACCGCACTCGCTCCTGCGGGTACTCCAGCAGGCCCAGGACGTTCCCATCCGGATCGCTGAACTCGACGAACCTCGGCTCGCCGTCCTCGCCCTCGCCCTCCGGCGTGAAGGTGATCCCACGCGCGGCGAGCGCGGCCCGACTGGCTTCGAGGTCGTCGACCCGGAACGCGAGCGTCCCGCCCGGACGGTGCTCCCCCTGTGCCGAGCCGTGGAGCCCCAGCTGCACGGGGCCGGCTTCGAACTGGGCCCAGTCGTCGCCGGTTCGGTACAGGAGCTGAAGCCCCAGGACGTCCCGATAGAAGCTCACGGCCCGGTCCATGTCGGAGACGAAGAAGTAGACGAGGTCGGCACCCTTCAGGCCGGTCACGTCCCCTCCTCGTTCCCGAGCACGACCACGGCGGCCGACGTGGTGGGCACCCCCCGCCAGGACTGGGCCAGGGCCACGTACGCCTCCTCCACCTGCCGTTCGCCGGCCTCACCCCGGAGCTGCTCCACGCACTCCAGCAGCCGGACCAGGCCGTTCGCCTCGAACAGGTTCCCCTGGCCAAGCGAGCCGCCCGAGACGTTCACCGGAAGGTCGCCATCCGCCTCCAGCTCGCCTTCAGCCAGCATCTCGGCCAGCTCGTCCGCCGTTCCGAGCCCCAGGGCCTCCAGGTGCTGGAGCTCCTTGAACGCATACACGTCGTCCACCTCGGCGAGGTCGATCTCCTCGCCCGGATCCTCCACGCCGGCCATCGAGTAGGCGCGCTCCGCCGCCCGCGCGACGAAGTCGGCCTCCCCCCATACGCGGCTCTCGAGCGTGGGGCTCCCCGAGGACCACCCCGCCCCGAGCAGCCACACGGGCCCCTCGGTGAGGTCGCCGGCCCGCTCCTCGGCGGCGAGCACCACCACCACGCAGCCGTCGGCCCTCGCCGCCACCTCGAGCTCCCGGATCGGCCAGTAGACCGGCGCGGAGCCCTCGACGTCCTCGGCCGCGACGTCGGCCGGATAGGCGGCCCTCGGGTTGTCGAGCGCGTTCGTCCTGTTCTTGGCCGCGACCATCGCGCACTGCTCCTCGGTGAGCCCCGTCCGCTCGAGGAACGCGTTCATGTCCAGGCCGGCGACGGCCAGGGCCGGAACGCCGAGCGGGCGGTTGAACACGGGGTCCATGGCGAACTGCTCGATCGCGCCGAGGGTGAGGACGTCCGAGACCTTGCTGTGAGCCTCGACCGCCACCACCCCGGCCGCGCCCGAGCGGATCAGCATCAGCGCGGTGACCACCCCGAACAGCCCGTCGGCGGCAACCGTCTGCACCGGCCGCTGCACTGCCCCCAGCTGGTCGGGCACGTACTCGTCGAAGATGCTCGTGCCCTCCAGGTAATCCTCGGAGCAGCAGACGAACGAGTCGACGTCTGCTCGCGGATCGACCTCCGCGTCCGCGTAGGCCCGCTGGGCCGCCTCGAACATGAGCTCCTTGTAGGAGAGGCCGGCCGTGATCGGGGCGAATCCCGCATGCCCGATGCCGACGATCGCGACCCTGCGTTCCACGGCCCGGTTATACCCCGTGTGCGGCCCGTGCCACGAGGGACTCAGCCGCCCAGGATCTTGCGCTTCTGGGCCTGGAACTCCTCCTCGGTGAGGACGCCCCGGGCGCGGAGGTCGGCCAGGCGCTCCAGCTCGGTCGTGGCCGACGGCGCGGACGCTCCGGCCGAGCCCCCCTGGAACATGCGCTGCTGGTTCTTCTCGCCTTGCTGGTAGATGGTCTTCTGCACGTGCTCGGGCTCGCGGATGTCCTCGAACACCTCGCGGCCCCGCTCGCCCGCGGACTCGATGATGAGGTCGCCGGCCCCGATCACCCGCTCGAAGACGCCCTGCTGAAACCGCACGTCGTTGATGGCCTCGAGCGGGATCTCCATCGAGGACTTCGCGATCCAGCCCTGACGATGGATCACGCGGTCCGAGGTCACGACGAAGTGCGACGTGAGGAATCGGATCGTGTCGCGGACCGGCCAGAATACGAACACGATGGTGCCAGCCACGATGACGGTCCAGAACAGGACGTCGTGGCCGGCGTCCGGGAGGTGCGAAAGCACGAAGGCCCAGGCCACCGCGATGAGGAACGTGACGAGGATCGCGCGCGCCAGAGCGATCGGGTGCGGACGGAGATCGAGGATCAGCTTCTCGCCATCAACCAGGAGACGCCGTGGGAACGCCACGGCGGGACCGTATCCTCCCCTCCGCCGCGCGGCAACTCATCCAGAGGCGTCTGCCGCCGCCTCGCGAAGGTGCTCGACCTCGCCGAAGCGGACGACCTCCAGGCCGTTGCCGGTCCGCACCACCAACCCGCCCGCATCGTCCACTTCGACGGCTTCGCCTTCCACGAGCCCCGAGGTGGTCGTGGCGCGGACCCGGGTACCGATCGTGGCGCACACCTGCCGGTACGCGGCCACGGTCGCGCCGGGGAAGGCGGGGTCGCCTGGCCGGTAGCGGCCGGCGAAGGCGACGAGGAACGACTCGAGCACGCTCGCGGGCTCGACGTCGGGGATGGCGGCGGCGCCGGAAACAGCCGGCGCCACCGCCACGTTCACGCCGACGCCCAGGACGACGTGTTCAATCCGGTCGCCGCTCAGCACCGACTCGGCGATGATGCCCCCGGCCTTGCCCTCCTCCACCACCAGGTCGTTCGGCCACTTGCAGCGGGCCACCGCACCGGCAGCCTCCCGGCACGCCACGACCAGGGCCCACCCGGCCAGGAGCGAGATCAGCCCTCCGCGCTCGGGCGCGAGGTTCGGCCGCAGGACCACGGAGAACATGAGCGCCCTGCCGGGCTCGTCCACCCACTCCCGGCCCAGGCGACCTCGCCCCTCGGCCTGGTGCGCCGCCGCCACCAGGGTCCACTCCGGGGCCCCCTCCTCAGCCAACCCCCGGGCGGTGAGCTGGGTCGAACGGGTAACCTCGTCGAACCGGACGGGGGCCTGGGCCCCGATCCGTTCGAGCGCGTGGGCAAGCGCGAGTTCGGACAGCGGCAAGGTTTGACTCCCGTCCGGGTGCAGACGATTATCGCGAGCCGGAGCCGCTGGTGCCGAAGACCAGGATCCTCATCGCCAATCGCGGAGAGATCGCCGTCCGCATCATGCGGACGCTCCGCGAGCTCGGACTGGAATCGGTGGCGGTCTACTCCGACGCCGACCGCGACGCGCTCTACGTCGAGATGGCCGACCAGGCGTACCGGATCGGGCCGCCGCTCCCCTCGGACTCCTACCTGTCGATCGGCGCCATCCTCGACGCCGCCAGGAGCGCCAGGGCTACCGCCATCCACCCCGGCTACGGGTTCCTGTCCGAGAGCGGGCATTTCGCTCGCGCCGTCGAGGAGTCCGGGTTCACCTTCATCGGCCCGCCTCCGGAAGCCATCGAGATGATGGGCGACAAGTCCGCCGCCCGCCAGGCCGCCGAGCGGGTCGGGGTGCCCATCGTCCCCGGCACGGCGGAGCCCGTGAGCATGCAGCAGGCGCCGGCCGAGGCGGAACGGATCGGGTACCCCGTCGTCGTGAAGGCGGCGTTCGGCGGCGGCGGCAGGGGGATGCACGTGGTCCGGTCCGCAGACGAGCTGGCCCCCGCGCTCAAACGGGCCGCACGGGAGGCGGAGGCGTACTTCGGCCGCCCCGAGGTCTTCCTGGAGCGATACGTCGACCGGGCCCACCACGTGGAGGCCCAGCTCCTGGCGGACCAGCGGGGCAACGCGTTCTTCCTGGGCGAGCGGGACTGCTCCGTGCAGCGACGCCACCAGAAGCTGGTGGAGGAGTCGCCCTCGCCCGTCGTGGACGAGGACCTTCGGACCCGGATGGGACAGGCCGCCCTGGCCCTGGCCAAGGAGGCCGGGTACACGAACGCGGGGACCGTCGAGTTCATCGTGGACGACGACGGGAGCTTCTACTTCCTGGAGATGAACACGCGGCTTCAGGTGGAGCACACCGTGACCGAGATGACGACCGGCCTGGACCTAGTGGCCTACCAGATTGCGGCGGCCCTGGGCGAGCGCGTGGACCTGTCCGGCGTGCACGTCCAGGGCCACGCCATCCAGTGCCGGATCAACGCGGAGGATCCATCGCGCAACTTCCTGCCCGGTCCGGGGCGGATCACAGCCTACCGGGAGCCTGCCGGGCCGTTCGTCCGCGTGGACTCGGGGGTTCGGGAAGGTCGCCAGGTGCCGCCGGACTACGACTCGATGTTCGCCAAGCTGATCGTGTCCGGTGAGGACCGCGAGCGGGCCAGGCGGCGGATGCTCCGTGCGCTGGCCGAGTACCGGGTGGAGGGCCTGCCCACCACCATCGCGCTTCATCAGTGGGTGCTGGACACCGAGGAATTTCGCCAGGGGACGCACACGACCACGTGGCTGGAGCGCGCGCTGAAGGGGGTGGCGCTGCCGAGGACGGCGGCTGCGACACCTGCCTCCGAGCCCAGGCAGGCGGTGCCGGCCGAGCTGATCGTGGAGCTCGACGGGCGGCGGGTACCGGTCCGCATCTTCGACCATCGCCGCGACACCGCGCCGAAGAGCCCGTCTCGCCACGACGCCCATCGCGGGCCGGGCGTGCACAGCGTCATCGCGGCGCCGATGCAGGGGACCATCGTTCGGGTGCTGGTGGAGGCGGACCAGGAGATCGAGGCCGGCGACGTCGTCTGCATCCTGGAGGCCATGAAGATGGAGAACGCCATCCCGGCGCCGCGCGATGGGGTCGTCTCGGAGCTTCCCATCAAGGCCGGCCAGGTGGTCCACCCCGGCCAGACCCTGGCCGTGATCGACTAGCCCCGCCCCGGCGGCAGCCCCCATGAGCCGCGGCCGGTGACCCTGAACCCGCTGTCCTTCACCTTGTAGGTCCGGTTCACCGAGATCAGCAGGGCCGTGAGGGTCTCGACGATCCGGGCCATCGTGAGGTCGCCGGCGTCCACCCACCGAAGGTTCGGGATCTGATCGATCAGACCACCCACGACCGCCTTGGCCTCCGGGTCCTTGCCGCACACCAACACGTCGCTCTCGAGGGGGTGGTCGAGGTCTCGGAGCGCGTCCCCCGCGATCGTGTGGAACGCCGCCACCATCCGCACGCCGGGGTGGAGGATGGCCGAGGCCTGCTCGGCCGCCGACCCGTGCCACGGCCGGAGCACGTGCCAGGCCCGGCCCCCCACCGCAGTGGCGAGTGGGCTGGTGCAGTCCACGACGATCGTCCCGGCGGCCACGTGATCCTTGATGGCACGGTAGATCTCGGCCTGTCCGGCGAAGGGCACGGTGACGAACACGATCTCGCCCTGCTGCGCCGCCTTCTCGTTCGTCGTTCCGTCGACCGCGGCTTCGCCCCCCAGGATGGCCCTGGCCTCACCGGCCGAGCCGGCGCCCTTGTCCTCGGACCGCGAGCCGATGATGGCGTGGTGGCCGGCCCGGGCCAGCCGGAGCGTCAGCCCGAAGCCCTCGTTCCCCGTGCCACCGATCACGGCGATGTCCATGAGCCGGCAGAGCTTATCCCTACCGGGGGTGGTACTCGCCGAACACCCTCCGGAGCGCGTCGGACACCTCGCCCAGCGTGGCCCGGGCCCGAAGGGCCTCCTTCATGGGATACAGGAGGTTGTCGGTCCCCCGCGCGGCGTCCTCGACCGCGCCGAGCCACCGTTCCACCGCATCGGCGTCGCGGCTCTCGCACAGCTCCCGAACCCGACCGACCTGCTTGTCCAGTTCCTCCTGGGCGATCTGCTGGAGCTCGACCGAGGGCTCCTCGGCCTCCTGGAACCGGTTGACGCCCACCACGACCCGCTCGCCGGACTCTACGCCCTGCTGGATCCGGAAGGCCGCCTCGTGGATCTCGTCCTGGTAGAAACCGCCCTCGATGGCCGCGACGGGACCGCCCATCCCCTCGATCTTGTCCACGTATTCGCCCGCTCGCTCCTCGATCTCGTTCGTGAGCGACTCCACGAAGTAGGCGCCGGCCAGCGGATCGATCGTGTTCGGCACGCCGGACTCGTGCCCGATGATCTGCTGGGTCCGAAGGGCGATCTTCACCGCGGGCTCGGTGGGAAGGGCCAGGGCCTCGTCGAACGAGTTCGTATGCAGCGACTGCGTCCCACCGAGCACCGCCGCGAGCGCCTCCAACGTCGTGCGGACGATGTTGTTCTCCGGCTGCTGCGCCGTCAGGGTGGCCCCGCCGGTCTGCGTGTGGAACCGGAGCATCGCGCTCCGGGGGTCGCTGGGGCCGAACCGTTCGGCCATGATGCGAGCCCACATCCGCCGGGCCGCCCGGAACTTCGCCACCTCCTCGAAGAAGTTCATGTGGCAGGCGAAGAAGAAGGACACCCGGGGAGCGAAGTCGTCAACGGCAAGGCCGGCCTGGATGGCGGCCTCCACGTAGGCGATGGCGTTCGCCAGGGTGAACGCCACCTCCTGCACCGCCGTGGCTCCCGCCTCCCGCATGTGGTAGCCGGAGATCGAGATCGTGTTCCACTTCGGGATGCGGTCGTGGCAGTAGGCGAACAGGTCCGTTATCAGGCGCATGGACGGCTTCGGCGGGTAGATGTAGGTGCCGCGAGCAGCGTACTCCTTGAGCAGGTCGTTCTGGACGGTGCCGGAGAGCTGCCACGGATCGATCCCCCGCTCCTCGGCCACAAGCTCATACAGCAGCAGCAGGATGGCGGCAGTGGCGTTGATCGTCATCGACGTCGACACCTGGTCCAGCGGGATCCCGTCCAATAGCCGTTTCATGTCCTCGACGGAGTCGATCGCCACGCCGGTCTTGCCGACCTCACCCTCGGCGCGGGGGTGGTCCGAGTCGTAGCCCATCTGCGTGGGAAGGTCGAAGGCAACCGAGAGGCCGGTCTGGCCGTGGTCGAGGAGGTACCGGAAGCGACGGTTCGTCTCGTCGGCCGAGGCCATGCCCGCGTACTGCCGCATGGTCCACAGCCGACCCCGGTACATCGTGGGGTAGATGCCTCGGGTGAACGGCGGCTCGCCGGGCACGCCGAGGTCGCGCGCCGGATCGAAGGCCTCGAGGTCGGCGGGTCCGTAGACGGGCTTGATCTCGACACCGGAGTCCGTGACGCGGCGGTCCTCGTCCACGACCGAAGCCTACCGCGCGACCTTGGATGGTCGGGGCCCGCGTTCGCGGGCGGGCTCCCAACTCAGCTCGTGGGCTCCTATACCCTGTCTGAATAGATGTTTTGGTCCAGTCCGCCCTGTGAGAGACAGGAGTCGTTTACGGTCGGCGACGAATACGACGGTGCGTTGATGTCGTTCGGCACGTAGGTGCAGGGCTGGTGCACGTCGAACCCATCCGCAGCGGAGGAGTCGCGGGGATCGACCCCGGGAAGGAGGTCCCGTGAGTCCGTCCACGCCATGTTCACCGCCGCCCCGACCGCCGAGACGTAGATGTAGTCGCCCCAGAACCCGATGCGGCGCGACCCGTGCGTCTCCCAGCCAAAGTTGCTGCCGGTGGTGCTCACCGTTGACTCCGTCCATGTCGAACCGCCGTTCGTGGACTTAGCCACCATGGTCTGGACGACGTTTCCGGAGTTCGCGCCCGAAGCGTTGTTGCCCGGCGGGCGGGCGGGGTCGTACGCGGTATCGCTCCGGGAGTCGTAGAAGACCACCGTGATCGTGCCGCTCGCCGAGGCGATGTCCGGGAACCACTGGTGCCCGACGGCCACAGTGTCGAGCGGCGATGCGGCCGTTGCGAACGTGACCCCGTCCGCCGAGTTGCGGACGAAGACCTTGGACTGTCCGCTCGCCAACTCGGCCGCGTACACGACGTGGACGCCGGTCGCGTCGGCGGCCACCGCGGAGGAGCTGAAGAACCGAGAGAACGTGAAGCCGGTGGGACAGGCGAACGGCCCGTCGCCGCAATCGTACGCGCCGTTGCCGCTGAACTGGTTCGAGTCGAACAGCGTGATCGACGCCACATGGCTGGGCGGCCCGAACGAGACTCCCCCGTCTATGGACTTCAACAGCCAGACGTTGGCCGTTGGGCGGGACGACGATTGATACGTCAGGTAGGTCAAGTAGACGGCCCCGTCGGGCCCTACGGCCAGGTCCGTGAAGGACCCCGTGCCCTGCTCCACCGGCGTGACCCTGATCGCCGAGGAAAACGTCAGACCGTGGTCCGTGGACCGGCTGAACAGGATGGAGTTGTTAGGGGCCTTCCCGGTGTACTGCGACCACGCCACGTACACGTTGCCCGAGAAGGGCCCGGAAGTCTGGTCCGCAGCGATGTTGATCTTGTCCTGGAACAGCCCGCTGCCCGAGAACTGGGCTGAGGGCGATCCGCTCTTGATCAGTACGGTACGGTCGTAAAGGCCGCCGTCGGCAAGGTACCTGGCCGAGTAGACGGCGCCATTGATCGGCTTCGATCGGTTGAAGCAGATGAACGCGTAGAACAGGCGCCCGTCCTTGTCGAAGGTCTGGCTCGGATCGCCAGCCGCGCCGCACGAGCCGTGCGCCGGCGACGCAAGGCCGGCCGATGACGAGTCCTGGGGGTAGCCGGGCACGAGGCTGTCGGCCCAGGTCGCTCCCCCGTTCGTGGAGCGGTAGAAGCCTGGCCAGACATCCCCATTGACGATCTGTGCGCAGTAGTCATTGGACCCCGCCACCACCACTTGTGTGTTGTGAGGATCGACCGTGATGGTGGGCTCGTTCTGCGAGCGCCTGCCGGTGCTGCAGGCTGCCATCGTGGCATCGGAGGTGCCGTCGTAGCGCAGATAGCTGCCCGAGGTGGCATCTCGTGTTACCCGAGTATTCGCGGGTGACGCCAGCGAGGTCGGCGACAGGGCCATGACCAGCAAGAGGGCTGCCAGCGGGATCAAGACGCGACGCGTCATCGAAACCCCCCTTCCGTCGAGGGGTCCGGTGTGAGGCCGTGCAAGAATGACCCGGTCGGGCAACATCGCGCAAATCGGAGGCTGACGCATGGACATCGTGAACCCGAAGATCGAGGAGTACATGCGTGGGCTCCTCTCGCGCTACGACGAGCCCGTGCTGCTGGAGATGGAGGCCGAAGCGAAACGGAGCGGCTTCCCCATCATCAACCGGCTGGTGGGGGTCACGGTGGAGCTGCTGGCCCGGTCCGTCGGGGCCGGGCGGGTCTTCGAGCTCGGATCCGGGTACGGCTACTCGGCGTACTGGTTCTGTCGGGCGGTCGGTCCCCTCGGCGAGGTCCATTGCACGGACGGCGACCCGGAGAACGAGAAGAAGGCCCTCGACTACCTGGGACGGGCCGGTCTGACCGAGCCGATCCGGTGGCACGTCGGGGAGGCCGTTGCGACGCTCGAGGCGACCGGCGGCGAGTTCGACGTGATCTACGACGACATCGACAAGGTCGGCTACCCCGACGCCTGGCGGGCCGCCCGCGAGCGGATCCGCGTCGGCGGTCTGTACCTCTGCGACAACGTGCTGTGGTCCGGACGGGTCACGGGCGAGGAGCTCCCGGAGGACGAGCGGCAGGACTGGTCGACCCAAGCCATCCTGGAGCACAACCGGCTCATCGCCGAGGACGAGCGGTACGTGTCTGCCATCATCCCGACCCGGGACGGCGTCATGGCCGCGCTCCGGCTGGGCTGATCCGGGCCGTGGGGGCTGCGACGGAACAGAGTAGACTCCGCGCGGCCGGAGGACGCCGCGTCCAGGGTCGTTTGCCTCGGCCGCCGCGATAGGCTCTCAGAGGGCGCACTTGAGGCCTGTCCCCGAGACATCGAGGTGACCAGGGCCATCCAGGAGGTCAAACGCACGATCCTGTTCGACCGGTTCTAAAGGACGCACCAGTGGAGACGTTCGCTCACGACATCGTCATCGTGGGGGGTGGGGCCGCGGGGCTCCGGGCGGCCATCGCCGCCGCCGCGGTCTCGGAAGCCCTGAGCGTCGCCGTGGTCTCCAAGGTCTATCCGATGCGGAGCCACACCGTCTCCGCGGAGGGCGGTTCGGCGGCGGCCATGGGGGCGGACGACAGCCTGGACCTGCACGCGTTCGACACGATCCGGGGGAGCGACTACCTGGCCGACCAGGAAGCCGTGGAGGCCTTCGTGGCCGAGTGCCCGGGGGAGATCATCCGGCTCGAGCATTGGGGATGCCCTTGGAGCCGAGAGCCCGACGGGAGGGTCGCCGTACGGGCCTTCGGAGGCATGAGCGTGAACCGGACGGTGTTCGCCGCCGACAAGACCGGCTTCCACATGCTCCACACGTTGTTCCAGACGTCCCTCAAATACGAGAGCATCGTGCGCTACGACGAGTTCTTCGTGACGAAGCTCCTCGTGGAGGAGGGCCGGTGCGCCGGGGTGACCGCCATCGACCTTCGCGACTCCGAGGTGCGGTGCATCCGGGCCAAGGCCGTGATCCTGTGCACCGGCGGCGCTGGACGGATCTTCTCATTCACGACGAACGGGTCGATCAAGACCGGCGACGGGATGGCCCTCGCGTACCGGGCGGACGTCCCCCTGAAGGACATGGAGTTCGTGCAGTATCACCCCACCGGACTCCCGGGCAGCGGGATCCTCATGACCGAGGCCTCCAGGGGCGAGGGGGGGTACCTGATCAACAAGGAGGGGAATCGGTTCCTCGAGGAGTACATCCCCTCGAAGATGGAGCTCGGCCCGCGCGACATCCTGTCCCGGGCCATCATGCAGGAGTTCGAAAAGGGACGGGCCTTCGAGGGGCCGTACGGCCAGTATGTCCACCTCGACATCCGCCATCTCGGCGAGAAGGTGATCGACGAGAAGCTCCCGTTCGTCCGCGAGCTCGCTCGCAACTTCGTGGGCATCGACCCGGTCCATGAACCCATCCCGGTCCGGCCTGTCGTCCACTACATGATGGGGGGGATCGACACCGACCTCGTGGGGCGGACCCGCCTCCCGGGCCTGTACGCGGCCGGAGAGGCCGCCTGCGTCAGCATGAACGGCGCGAACCGCCTGGGGTCGAACTCCCTCAGCGAGTGCCTGGTGTTCGGAGCGAGGGCGGGGAGGCAGGCGGCCCAGGACGCCTCGGAGGCCGGCCACGCCAACGAGCGTGCGTTGGAGAAGATCGCCGAGGCCGAGCAGGCCCGGCTTCTCGCCACGTACCTGGAGAAGGAGAAGGGCCGCGAGCGGATCTCCGCGATCCGTCGGGAGCTCCAGGCCGCCATGGAACGAGGGGCCGGCGTGTTCCGCACCGAGGAGTCGCTGAAGCAGGCCGTCGAGGAGGTGCGCGGACTGCGGGAGCGGTACCGCGACGTGGCCCTCGACGACCGCGACCGGGCGTTCAACACCGAGCTGGTGGCAGCGCTGGAGCTCGAGAACATGCTCGACGTGGCGGAGACGGTGGTGCGCTCCGGCCTGGAGAGGCGGGAGTCGCGAGGCTCCCATACCCGCCGGGACCACCCGGACCGGGACGACGAGCGGTTCCTGAAGCACAGCCTAGCGTTCGCCACGCCCGGAGGCCCCCGGATCGAGTACGGCGACGTCTCGATCACGCGGTGGCCGCCGGCCGAGCGGAAGTATTAGGCGACAACGGGAAGGATGGACATGGCCGAAGCGACGATCGCGATGAAGGTGGCCCGGTACCGGCCGGAGCACGCTGGCGAGCCCTACGTCGACGAGTATCGCGTGCCGTACCGCGAGGACATGGTGGTCCTGGACGCCCTGAACCACATCAAGGACGAGATCGACGGGAGCCTGGCCTACCGGTGGTCGTGCCGCATGGGCGTCTGCGGCTCGTGCGGGGCGATGGTGAACGGAAAGCCCCGCCTCACCTGTTCCACCTTCCTCCGGGAGTTCCACCCGAAACCGGCCGTGGTCGAGCCCCTCCGGCACTTCCCGGTGATCCGCGACCTGGTCGTGGACATGACCGACTTCATGGAGAAGCTGAAGGAGGTCAAGCCCTGGATCATCCGGAAGGAGGAGAAGCCCGTCGAGGAGGGCGAGTACCTCCAGACGCCCGAGGAGGTCGACGCCTACAAACAGTTCAGCATGTGCATCAACTGCATGCTGTGCTACTCGGCCTGCCCGGTGTACGGCCGCGACCCCGAGTTCCTCGGCCCGGCGGTGATCGCCCTGGCCCGCCGGTACAACCTCGACTCCCGCGATGAGGGGCGGGCCGAGCGTCGGGAGGTCCTGGGGGTGGACTGGGGCATCTGGGACTGTACGTTCGTTGGCGAATGTACGGTGGTCTGTCCGAAGGACGTCGACCCGTCCGCTGCGATCCAGCGCGAGAAGGTGGCAACGACCACCGACGCCATGCTGTCGGTGGTCCTGCCACACCGGGGGGGAGCGTGAGCACGGGAGGGCGGCCCCGGTACCCGGTCTACGTCCCGGAGTACCCGCGGAGCTGGTGGCTCGAGACCGGCCCGTACCGGCGGTTCGCGGCCAGGGAGATTACCTCCATGTTCGCCGCGGCGTTCTCGGGGCTCCTGCTGCTGTTCCTGTTCGCTCTGTCGCGGGGGCGAGAGGCCTACGAGGGGTTCCTCCGGTGGCTGAAGCTTCCGGGGGTGGTCGCCCTATTCGCGGTCATCCTGGTGGCGGTGCTGTACCACATGGCGACGTGGTTCCGCCTCACCGCCCACATCCAGAGGGTTCGGGTCGGCCGGACCGTGCTGCCCGAGGGCGCGGTGGTCGCCGGGCTCGTCGCGGCCTGGATCATGGCGTCCGGGATCGTCCTCTACTTCTACATCTGGTTCTAGCCGTGGACGAGCTACGGACGGACGACATGTCTCTGGGGGACATCCTCGACGGGTCCGACGCCAGGGAGGTGAAGCGACGCGAGCGGTCCGCCGGGCCCCGCCGCGAGCGCAGGCTGCTGCGGCGGCTGCTCCGTCCGGAGCCCGTCTTCTGGGGGCTGTTCTCGGCCGGAGGGTTCGTGGCTGCGCTCCTCCTCCCGATCCACGTGGCGATCCTCGGCATCGCCTTCGCCGCGGGATGGCTGCCGAGCCGAGTCCTCTCCTACGAGCGGGTTCAGCATCTTGTCCATCTCCCTCTCGTGAAGCTCTACCTCTGGGGGCTGGTCGCGCTCCCCCTGTACCACTGGGCCCACCGGTTCCGGTTCGCCATCTACCACCAGTTCGGGATCGTGCGGTGGAAGCGGCTCGTCGCCGTGGGATGCTACGGCACCGCGATCGCCGGCACGGCGGTCTCGGCGTGGGTCCTGCTCGGCATCTAGGTTCCCTAATACCCCGACGTGACCGAGATCGACCTGGGCGGCGACCAGCCGCTCTTCGCGCCGTTCGACGTCTTGCGAAGGCGAGAGCGGAACGACCAGGTCCCCGAGGCCTTCGGCCTGAAAGTCGCCGACTTCGCCGTGATCCCGGTCTTCCACGCCGTCCAGTCGCCGCTCCCCTTCCTGCGCTGGATGTCGTAGACGAACCCACTCGGGGCGGCCACGGACGCGACGGTGACGCCGAAGGCCGTCCCGACGCTCCCCGATGATGGGCTGACCTGGATCGGCACCCTGACGGTGCCAGTCATCGATGTGTGGATGCTGCAGTGATAAGGGTATGAGCCGGCGAAGTCGATCGCCCTGGAGAAGGCGTTGCCGGCGGTGATGTTCCCCGAGTTCCACAGCGAGAGCGGCCCGTTCTGCGTCGTCGTGTGGGTGATGCTGTCGTTGTTCGTCCAGTGAAACGTGTCGCCGATGGCCCCGGTGGCGGTCGTGGGATCGAAGCCGGCCGAGACTCCGACGATCGAGATGTCCACCGTTGCAGCCCGGGCCTCACCCGCCATCAACAGGAATAGCGATGCTGCCAGCACCAGCGCGATCGAGCGACGCATGCGCAGTACCCCCTTCGGTCGTCGGAGAGGTGTACGGGCACCGGGCTCGTCAGGATGGTCCGGTAAGGTGCGGGCCGTGGCGCATCTGGTGACCCTGATCCCCGGGGACGGCATCGGCCCGGAGGTCTCCGAGGCCACCCGGCGGGTCCTGAACGCCACCGATGTCAGGCTGGAGTGGGTCGTCGAGGAGGCCGGCTCGAGCGCCCTGGCGCGCGAGGGCACGCCGCTTCCCGGCCGGGTCCTCGAGTCGATCCGCCGGACCCGGGTGGCCCTCAAGGGTCCGATCACCACCCCGGTGGGGAGCGGCTTTCGAAGCGTGAACGTCGCGCTTCGGCACGAGCTCGACCTGTTCGCCGCGGTGCGGCCGTCGCGTTCGCTCCCCGGCGTCCCCACTCGCTACCCGGACGTCGACCTCGTCGTGATCCGGGAGAACACCGAGGACCTGTACGCCGGGATCGAGTTCGAGCGGGGAGCCCCCGAGACCGAGGAGCTGCGGCGGAAGCTGGAGGAGCTCGGCCACGAGATCCGAAAGGACGCCGGCGTGACGGTGAAGCCGATCTC
>Ga0184612_10000515_pt1 | contig 18169 bp, 18 predicted proteins | sample PLM3_60_coex_FD_133163 | JGI IMG/M metagenome (GOLD analysis project Ga0184612, IMG submission 133163) | Groundwater sediment microbial communities from an aquifer in East River, Colorado, USA - PLM3_60_coex | ecosystem: Environmental > Terrestrial > Soil > Riparian zone | place: USA: East... | reverse complement strand
TTCCTCTGGGGCCGCCGCGCCGCCCATGACCGCAGGGCGGTGGAGGCGGTCGTCGCCACGGCGAATCCGCCGCCGGAACTGCACCGTTTGGCGACGACGCTGGACGAGATGGTGGCGCGGCGCACCGATTTCCTCACCGGCTATCAGAATGCCGCCTATGCCGATCGCTACAAGGCGCTGGTGGCGCGCGTCATCAGCGCCGAACAGGAGCGCGCGCCCGGCATGCGCGGCCTCGCCGAGGCGGTGGCGCGCTATTACTTCAAGCTGCTGGCTTACAAAGACGAGTACGAAGTGGCACGGCTCTACACCGACGGCAGCTTCAAGCAGCAGATTGCCGCCCAGTTCGAAGGCGACTACCGGCTGGAGTTCAATCTGGCGCCGCCCTTGTGGGCGGAGAAAGAGGCCGGCACCGGCCATCTCCGGAAACGCGCCTATGGACCCTGGATGTTCACGGCGTTCCGCCTGCTGGCGAAGCTGAAGGGCCTGCGCGGCACCGCATTCGATATCTTCGGCTACTCAGCCGACCGGCGCTTGGAGCGCCAGCTCATCGCCGACTATGAGCGGACGATCGAGGAAACTCTGGCGTCTCTGAACCACGAAACCCACGCCCTCGCCATCGAGATTGCCAGCATCCCCGAACAGATCCGCGGCTACGGCCATGTGAAGCACGCTCATCTGGAGCGGGCCAAAGCGCGGGAGGCCGAATTGCTCGCCGCCCTGCGCGCGCCGGCGGCCCCGCGGCAAGCTGCGGAGTAGGCAGGTTTCACCAAGACTCGCCGGGCGCAGCTCAATGGACAACAACGAGGCGCGGGCGATTCTCACTCAGTATTTGAGCCGCTATAGAAATCGCAGCTATGCCGATCTCGTGGGCATGATCGGCGAACTCGATGTCGCGGAGACAGCCGGGCCGTCCGGGGCCAAGTACCAGATCGAGGTCGAAGTCCACTGGGACGACAAGGCGCAACATAACGTCCGCGTGCTGGCGGGTATCGACGACGGCGGTTGGCGCGCCTGGGCGCCGCTTACCGAGAGTTTTATCATGAGCCCTGATGGGTCGCTTGTCGGCGAGTGAGACCATCGACCATCGACAAAATGGTCCGGCCCCGGAGGTGCTTGCTCCCTCCGGGGCCGGTAGTTTCTCAGCAGACCGAATAACGAGCTGGAGGCGCCCCGTTCAGGGGACGAGCTCGCCATGCAGGCTGAGATCGAGTCCGTCGCGCTCCACCTCTTCCGGCACGCGCAGACCGATGATGAGATCGATCAGCTTGAGCAGGATGAAGGTGGCGACGCCGCAATAGACAATCGTGATGGCCACGCCCTGGATCTGTGTCCACACCTGACCCCCATTGCCATCGAGCAGACCGACAGGATCGGCGGCGCCGGTAACTGCCATGGTGGCGAAGACACCGGTCAAGACCGCACCGATGATGCCGCCGACACCATGGACGCCGAAGGCATCCAGGGAGTCGTCATAGCCGATCATGTTCTTCACCTTGGTGGACGCGAAGAAGCAGAGGACGCCCGCCACGATGCCGATCACCAAAGCACCGCCCGGCAGCACGAAGCCCGACGCTGGCGTGATAGCGACGAGTCCCGCGACCGCGCCGGAGATGATGCCAAGCACCGAGGGCTTACCCTTGGTCAGCCATTCCGCGAACATCCAGCCGAGCGCAGCAGCGGCGGTTGCGATCTGCGTCACCGCCATGGCCATGCCCGCGCGCGCATCTGCGGCAACAGCCGAGCCGGCATTGAAGCCGAACCAGCCCACCCACAGCAGGGCCGCGCCGATTATGCTGTAGACGAGGTTGTGCGGCGGGAACGGAACCTTGCCATAGCCTTTGCGCTTCCCAAGCACCAGGGCCGCGACAAGGCCGGCAACGCCGGCATTGATATGCACCACCGTGCCGCCGGCATAATCGAGCACGCCCATTTGGCCGATAAGACCGCCGCCCCAGACCATATGGGCAATCGGCGCATAGACGACGACCAGCCAGAGGCCCATGAACCACAGCAGTGCGCTGAACTTCATGCGGTCGGCAAAGGCGCCGGCGATCAGCGCCGGCGTGATGATGGCGAAGGTCATCTGGAAGGTCATGAAGACCGATTCCGGAATGCTCGCCGCCAGGCCGTGAGAGCCGCCGGGCGCCATGCCCGCGAGCAGCACGCGGCTGAAGCCGCCGAAGTAGTCGTTCCCTTCGGTGAAGGCCAGGCTGTAGCCAATCACCATCCACAGGATGGTGACGAGGCAGCAGATGGCGAATGACTGCATGGCCGTCGCCAGCACATTCATCTTGCGCACCATGCCGCCATAGAACAGCGCCAGCCCCGGGATGGTCATCATCAGCACCAGCGCCGTCGAGGTCAGCATCCAGGCGGTGTCGCCGCGATCCAGTGTCGGCGCCGGCGCTGCCTCCTGCGCCAACGCGGGCAGTGCGAGAACCGCGGCCGTGAACGCGGCCGATCCTCCGGCCGCATAGCGTAAAATTCTTGCCATCATTGTTTTGGTCTCCTAGAGAGCTTCTTCGTTGCGGTCGCCGGTGCGGATGCGCACCGCCTGAATCATGTCGAACACGAAAATCTTGCCGTCGCCGATACGGCCGGTGGCGGCCGTTGATTGAATCGTATCGACGACGCGGTCCGCCATATCGTTGGACACGGCGACTTCGAGTTTCACTTTCGGCACGAAATTCACCGCATATTCGGCGCCGCGATAGATTTCCGTGTGGCCCTTCTGGCGGCCAAAGCCCTTTGCCTCGGTGACCGTTACTCCCTGGATGCCGATGGAGGTGAGTGCTTCGCGCACCTCGTCCAGCTTGAACGGCTTGATTACAGCCATGATGAATTTCATTCCGCGCTCCCGTCGCTTTCCTTGCGCTGTCACCGCGCTATCCGCCGTTCGCGGCCCCGAGGAATCTCGGGCGCGTCGGCAAGTTGTTGTGCGGCGTACCGATCCGGAAGTAGCAAGAGTCGTGCCAAACAATGCGTGACGGTGCGCCTGCGGCGATGGCGCGCAAGGCAGCAGGCGAGGAATTCAACCATCGGCCCAGAGATCGGACGAAGAAACGAAGCTCGCCCAATGATTTCCGCAGCATTCGAAGAGAATGCGGCGCGAAAAAAAGAGGCCGTTAGTCAGGAAGCAGCGGCGGTGGCGGGCACTATGCTGTCACTTCATCTGTCACAACCCTGCCGCGTGCGCGAGCAATTGCCTATTTTTTCGGCGGCGGCTGCCCGGGGAATGTGGGTAAGCAAAAGAAAAACCCCTCCCGACGGGCGGGAGGGGCACCAGGGTGGCGCCGGGATCAGCGCCGGGAGACGGAGGGCCCCATGGGGGCGAGGCTTCCGGAATGGGGACCGGGCTTCAGGCGGCCCGCTTCAGTTCGTAAATCGAAGCGCTGGGCCGGGTGGCCGCCGGTACGGCCTCGTCGAACGAGATCGGCAGTTCATTGGGGCCTAGTTCAACGTCGGCGCGAGTCAGGCCGATATCCCTGAGCAGCCGGTCGTCCAGGGCGGACAGCGCCCGATGGGTGGCGCGACGAGCCTGGTACTCCTGCCAGCGCTGAATCAAGCCGCCGGCGCTCGCCGAGAGCACTTCGATTGTGCGCCGCAGGCCACGATCCGCACCGGCAATGACCAGGAAGCCAAACCGGGCAATGGCCTCGGCGCGCTCGGCGTGCGCCGTATTCACATAACTGCGAGAGGCATATTCATGAGAAAATTCGCGGTTCATCTGGCTCTCCTTCCCCCGTTTCCTGAGAATTCCTCATCGCGGGGATGCGGTTTGCGGTGGTTGCTGAGTTGAAAAATGACTATATTCGCTGAAATCCACAAACGATGACTTCTCATCCAATCCATTAGATTAATTGATCTGAACCCATGAGCCGACGCCTGCCGCCCCTAAACGCATTGCGGGCCTTCGAAGCCGCCGCCCGGCATCTCAGCTTCACCAAGGCGGCCGAGGAGCTCCATGTCACCCAGGCCGCCATCAGCCATCAGGTGCGCGCACTGGAGGAGTATCTGAGCGTGCAGCTGTTCCGGCGGCAGAACCGCGCGGTGCTGCTGACCGACGCCGCGCAACTGTCGCTGCCCCGCTTGCGCGAAGCCTTCGATCAACTGGCCGAAGCGGTCGAGAGCATCCGGGGGGACAACTCCGAAAATCTGCTGACGGTATCGGTGACACCGTCCTTTGCGGCCAAATGGCTGGTGCCCCGGCTGGATGGATTCCGCAAAGCCCGTCCGGATCTGGAAGTCCGCCTCGACGCCTCGACCCAACTCGTCGATTTTGGCCGCGATAATGTGGATGTGGCGATCCGCTATGGCAGCGGCCGCTATGGCGGGCTGGTATCGGAGCTGCTGATGGATGTGGAGGTGTCGCCAGTCTGCAGCCCGCGCCTGCTGGAAGGCGAGCAGCCGCTGGCGACGCCTGGCGACTTGCGCCGGCATCGCCTGTTGCACACAGATTGGGCCGCCCAGCGGGGCGAGGAGCCGGATTGGCGCATGTGGCTGCTGGCAGCCGGCGTGCGCGATATCGATTGGACCAAGGGACCGCAGTTCAACGACTGGATGCTAGCCATGCAAGCGGCGATCGAAGGCCAGGGCGTGGTGCTCGGCCGCAGCGCGCTGGTGGCGAACGACATCGCGGCCGGCCGGTTGGTGCGCCCCTTCAATGTCAGCGTGCCCGGGAAATTCGCCTACTACCTTGTCTATCCGGAGCCGGCGGTGAAGCGCGCCAAGGTCGCGGCCTTCCGCGACTGGTTGACCGCCGAAGCGGCGCAGGAATAGCCGCGTCGCGGCCGCCCGACCGTCGATACAGCAGCCGAAATGATGAAGGGGCCCGCGAGGGGCCCCTTCACCGTGGTTAATTCAGTGCCGGCCGTTTGGGGCCGGCGCTGTGGATGATTCTACTTCGCGATACAGGTGTCGACGTTATCGGCTGTGCATTCGTCGAGCCCGGTGTAGAGGACCGGTTCGACGGTCTTGCCTTCAACAAGGTCGCGCATCACGAACGGGGCCTTGTAGCCCATCTCGAACGGCCGCTGTCCCACTTGGACATGGCTGCGGCCCGCCTTCAACGCATCGATCTGCGGCGGCAACGTGTCACCGGCAACGATGATGAGCTTGCCGCTCTTGAGCTTGTCCATGACCTGATCGGTCACCTGGGCATATGCCTGCGGCGCGAACTGGGCCCAGCCGCCTTCGAGCACGAAGGCGTCGAGATCCGGATTCGCCAGGAAGGTGTCGGCCATCTGCTGATTGGCAAGATCGGCTTGGTCGTTGGTGTAGAGCGGGCAACCGTCGATCTCGGTCCAGCCGCCCTGACCCGTCAGACGCTCCACGCCTTTCTCTCCGGCCAGCGTGTCGCGCGTGCCGGCGGCGCGCGCATTGATGTTATCGGCCGCGACGTTGCCGAGCTGCAGGCAGACCGTGCCGCCGTCGGGCTTGAACTTCTTCAGATACTCCGCGAACTTCACGCCCATCAGATAGTTGTCGGTGCCGAGATAGGTCTTGCGCAAACCGGCATCATCAGCCCCGAGATCCGCATCGATGGTCATGATGGGAATCTGCGGTGCGCGCTGCTTCAACAGGTTCGCCATCATCGGTGCGTTGGAGGGCGAAATTGCGATCGCGGCCACGCCCTTCGTGAGGAGGTCGTCGACGATCTGGATCTCGCCGGCTTCATCGGCACTCGAGGCCGGACCGGTATAGAGGCAGGTATAGCCCGACCCCGCGAGCTCGGCATTCGCCTTCTCGCAACCGAGATGAATCTGCTCGAAGAACGGATTATCGAGACCCTTCACGACGATGGCCAGGACCTTGTCCTCGGCCGACGCGGCGGTGGTTACTACCGCGAATGCCGTCGCGGCCAATACTCCGAGTACTCGTCTCATTACTCCTCCCTTTCTGGGCGGCGCTGAAGCGCCGCCGGCTGTTTGCCCGTTTGGCAAGTCGTTGCGCCGGCCTTGCTTTTGCGAGGCCAGGTTTTATTCCGTGGTTATCCAGACAGACCGCCGCCGGCGAGGGGATGCGCAATCATACGGCACACCGTGCCGCCGCCGAACCCGGTATCCCGCCGCAGCGTCCTGTCTGTTCCCGGTGTCAAAGGCTACCGGCGGCGCGCGAAGCAAGTCAAGCCGATTTGTATGATTTGTCAGATAAATAGACGGGCCGCCGCGGCAGCCTGTATTTGACGCCGCCAGATCCTTTGCTCTAATGAAAAACGGCTTCGGCATCCGGCCGGAAATGTAAACAAGAAACGGCCCACCGGTGGAATGGCACCGTCGCGTTCGGGCTTTTGGGGGAGGGCAAGGCTCGAATGGCGATCCTGGAACTCGCCGGAATTTCCAAGCATTTCGGCGCCATCCATGCGGTGAACGACGTGTCTCTCGATCTGCAGGCCGGCGAAACGGTCGGCCTGATGGGCGACAACGGCGCCGGCAAATCGACGCTGGTCAAGATCATCGCCGGCAACTTTCCGCCCAGCCACGGCAAGATGCTGATCGAGGGCAAGGAGGTGGCGTTCCACCGGCCCGTCGATGCCCGCAAACACGGCGTGGAAATCGTCTATCAGGATCTGGCGCTGTGCGACAACATGACGGCCGGCGTCAACGTGTTCCTGAGCCGCGAATTGACCAAGGGCTTCGGTCCCTTTCGCGTCCTCGATTATGGCGCCATGTACCGGCGCGCGGCGCAGCTCTTCACCGAGCTGAAATCGGAAACGCGGCCGCGCGATCTGGTGAAGCAGATGTCCGGCGGCCAGCGCCAGGCCGTGGCCATCGCGCGCACGCGCCTGTCGGACGCCAAGATCGTGCTGATGGACGAGCCGACGGCGGCGATTTCGGTGCGTCAGGTCGCGGAGGTGCTGAACCTGATCCGACGCCTTCGCGATCATGGCGTGGCGGTGGTGCTGATCAGTCACCGCATGCCCGACGTCTTCGCGGTCGCCGATCGCATCGTCGTGCTGCGCCGCGGCCGCAAGGTGGCGGACAAGGCGACGGTTCAAACCTCGCCGGAAGAAGTGACCGGACTGATCACCGGCGCGATTGAAAGAGCATGAAATACAGGCTTTCACCGACACTGAGCAGGAGAGCGACGCGATGAGCGCAGCGCTGGACGACGTCATCAACAAACGCACCTACGGGCCGATCGGGTATCTGTTCACGCGGCAGACTTTCTGGGTCTTCCTGGCGACGGTCGCCGCCTGCATTCTCGTGAGCATGGGCTCCGATAAATTCCTCACCGGGCAGAACCTCTTCAACGTGACTCGAAACTTCGCGTTTGTCGCCATCGCCGCGCTTGGCATGACGGCGGTCATCATCACCGGTGGGATCGATCTGTCGGTAGGGTCGGTAATGGGGTTCTCGGCGATGATCGCCGGCATGGTCCTGGGCGCCGGATATCCGGCGGCACTCGGCATTGCCGCTGGATTGTCGGTTGCCCTTCTGGTCGGCCTGTTCAACGGTATCATGGTCGCTTATGTCAAAATGCCGTCCTTCGTGGTGACGCTGGGCGTGCTCTCGATCGCCCGAAGCCAAGGTCAGGTCGTGTCGGATAACAAGGGCGTCTACAATTTCGGAACATACGGCGAAACGCTGTTGTGGCTCGGCGGCAAATCGACGTTTGGCATTCCGAATCCAGTGCTCGTCCTGATCGTGCTGGGCTTGCTCACCGGATTTCTGCTGCGCTGGACCCGTTGGGGCGCCCATGTCTTTGCCGTCGGCGGCAATGAGCGGGCGGCGCGGCTGACCGGCGTTTCCGTGCGTCAGGTGAAACTCAGCGTCTATGTCTTCAGCGCGCTGATGGCCGGGATCGCCGGCATCCTGATGGCCGGCTGGCTCGGTAGCGTTACCCAGAATCTCGGCGAAGGAAAGGAACTCACGGTCATCGCCGCCACCGTCATCGGCGGCACCAACCTGATGGGCGGCAGCGGCACCGCGCTTGGCGGCGTGATCGGCGCCGCCCTGATCGAGGTCATCCGCAACAGCCTGACGCTGCTGGGAATCAGCACTTTCTGGCAGGGAACCTTCATTGGCAGTTGCATCGTGATCGCGGTCCTGTTCGACTGTCTCAAACGAATCCGGGAAACGGACTGACAGGAGACAGCGGCAGTGCTGAAGCATTCGACACCGGCAGGTTCTCGCAAACGAGGGCCTGGCCGCAGTCTGCATTTCTCCGCCGCCGAAGAGATCGGCTCGCGTATCCTGCGCGGCGATTATGCGCCAGGCGAGCTCCTGCCCAACGAGGCGGAATGGTGCAAGCGCCTGCGCATGAGCCGCTCGGCCGTGCGCGAAGCGATGAAGATGCTGATGGCCAAGGGGCTGGTCACGGCGCGGCCCAAGGTCGGCACGCGCGTCGAGCCGCGGGAGCATTGGAACCTGCTCGATCGGGATGTCCTGGTCTGGTACATCGCCGCGCCCGATCGCGAACGCTTTCTGCGATCGGTCCAGGAGATGCGGCGGATTTTCGAGCCGGAAGCGGCGGCGATGGCGGCCCTGCATCGCAGCGCCGAACAGATGGCGATCATCGGCACCGCCTGCCAGAACATGGGCACGGCGACGACGGTGGAAAACCGCATCGAAGCCGATGTGCGGTTCCATCTGGGAATCCTGCATGCCGCCGGCAATGAGTTCCTGGTGCCGTTCGGATCGCTGATCGAGTCGGCTCTGGCGACGGTGTTCGATTTCGCCACCCGCCGCGCCGGCACGCGCCATGCCCAGGCGTTGCATGAGGACATCGAGAAAGCCATCCGCCGCCAGCGGCCCGACGCCGCGCGCCGGGCGGTGCTGCGCCTGCTGGCCGATACCGACGAAGTCATCACCCAGGCGTCGCTGGCGCCGCGGCGCTCCACCCTGCGGCAGCGGCGGGCGGTCGGCTAGCTGCGCCCCGTCGATCTCCCGCGTTCCAGCAGGCGCACTGCTTCTCGCGCCAATGCCGGCAGCAGCTGCGAATTCTCCGACAGCTTGCGGCCTTCGGTGAATACCACGAGAACGAAACGGTAGCCGCTCGCAAGCTGAATGATGGCCGCGTCATGCCGCGTGTCGCTGGTCCATCCTGCCTTCGACCACAGACGCGCATCCGGCGGCAAACCTTGGCCGAAAAATCCGTCGATCTGATTGTCGGCGCGGCGCCTGCGGTCCGTCGGTCCGGGATATCGGCGCAGCAGCGTCCGCATCTCGCGACACGCAGCCTTCGACACGACTTCGCCGCGGTCGATCTCCCAGAGCAGCCGCGCCACCGCATCGGTCGTCAATCGGTTGCGGTTGCTGGCCACGCCGATCCGGGATTGCTGCTCGCGGCCATAGGGACTGTCGTCCCAGGTCTTCTGCGTGACCCGGATGAGCGCAAATTCCGGCCAATGCCAGCGCTCGAAGTAACGCTGTACCGCCCGCCGGCGGCGCAGCCAGCGGCGCAGCGCCGCCTTGGGCAGTTCGGGACCACCGGTGGTGCCGCTCAGGAGATCGACAATGTAGTTGGTGGCGTCGTTCGAGGATTGGCGGATCATCGCCGCAATAGCACGGGCAAGTTCGGACGTCCGGGTCAGGCGGCCTTGTGCGAGCCAGGCCTGGACTGCCGCCAAATAGAACAGTTTGACAACAGAAGCGGGGTAGACCGGGACCGAGCACCGATGGCCCGCGCCGGCAGTGGCGCCATCGACCCCTGGCGCCAACAGGGTTAGAGCGATCCGCGACCGGGCAGCCGTTCCGCCTTCCCGCACTGCAATATCGCGGAGTGTGTTAACGACAAGGCGAAGTTCCGGAGCCTCCCGATAGAAGGTTGCCCGGCCGGCGGATTTTCCAGACCGACTATTTCGCAATCGCGCCCCTTCCGGACCTTGTCTTGCCATCATGACAAAATGATTGAACCAAATTAGCTAATGGGGGAACATCCGGCCATCCGGCGGCTGGGACGTCGTACGGACGTTCCTCGCGCAGCCGCCATAAAACAAAACTACTGGGTTGACGCAATTTCTAGGGAGATGAAAACATGAATATCGCGTTTGCACGGCTTCGCACGGCAGCGCTCGCGGGAGCGTTTGTCCTCGCGGGCACATTGGCCGCACAGGCTGAAGTTGTCTTCCACCGCGGCAATGGCGCGGAGCCGGAGACGCTGGATCCGCACAAGCTGACCGGCATCACCGAAGCGAATATTACTTACGACCTGTTCGAGGGGTTGGTCACGATGGACCCCCACGGGCAGGAAACGCCGGGCGCCGCCGAGAGTTGGACGGTGAGCGACGACGGCCTCGTCTATACTTTCAATCTGCGCAAGGACGGCAAGTGGTCGAACGGCGAACCCGTCACCGCCGACGATGTCGTCTATAGCTTCCGCCGTCTGGTCGATCCCGCGACCGCGGCAGACTACGGCTACATCCTGGCGCCGGTGACGAACGCCGATCAGATCAATAGCGGCGAGTTGAAGGATGTTACTCAACTCGGTGTCGAAGCTGTGGATCAGTACACGGTGAAGGTCACGCTGAAGGCCTCGACACCCTATTTCACAGGCATCCTGGCCCACAGCTCCTGCCAGATCGTCAACAAGGCGGCGATCGACAAGTTCGGCGACACGTGGACGCGGCCGGGCAACTCCGTCAGCAACGGTGCCTACACGGTCGCCGAATGGGTGCCGCAATCGAAGCTCGTGCTGAAGAAGAACCCGAACTTCCATGACGCCGCCAATGTCAAGATCGACACGGTCGTCTACTACCCGACCGAGGATCTGGACGAGGAATACAAGCGCTTCCAGGCCGGCGAACTCGACTTCACCTACGACGTGCCGTCGGAGCGCATCAAGGCGGCGGCGGCGGAAATGCCGAAGGAATTCCACAACGCGCCCTATTTCGGCACGTATTTCTACGGCATCAACATGACGAAGGAGCCGCTGTCGACGAATCTGGCGTTGCGCAAAGCGCTGATGCTGGCGGTCAATCGCGAAGTGCTGACCGACAAGATCACCCAGGGTGGCGAGCAGCCGGCTTATGCCTGGGTGCCGCCGGGCGTTCCTGGTTATGAGCAGCAGAAGATTGAAGGCGCTGACATGACCCAGGAAGAGCGCAACGAACTGGCCAAGAAGTACTATGCCGAAGCCGGTTACAGCGAGAGCAATCCGTACAAGGTGGAGATCCTCTACAACACCAGCGAGAACCACAAGAAGATCGCCGTCGCGATCGCTTCAATGTGGAAGCAGACCCTGGGCGTCGATGCGACGCTGAAGAATGAAGAGTGGAAGGTCTATCTGGATACCCGCGAGCAGAAGCAGTACCAGTTGGCGAGGATGGCCTGGATCGGCGACTATCTCGATCCGAGCAACTTCATGGAACAGCACACCCAGTACGCGGGGACGCAGAATGACCTGGGTTACAACAATGCGACGTTCGATGGGGACCTGCGCAAGGCGCAGGTGACGCCGGAGAACGGCGAGCGCATGAAGATCCTGGAAGCGGCCGAAAAGACCTTCCTGACCGACGTGCCGATCATCCCGATCTATCACTACACCAATCAGCATCTCGTCTCGACCAAGATAACCGGCTACTACGACAACCTCTTGGGTTGGAACCTGACTCGCTATATGGCGAAAGCCGAATAGTCCGGCCGTGATCCGATAGCCGAAAACTCCCCAACGGCCCGCCGCTCGCGAGAAATCGCCGGCGGCGGGCCGGGCGGGGGATCCGGCAGTTAGCGGAGGACACGGAGCATGCTTCGTTACGTCATCAAGCGGCTGATAGGGGCGATACCGACCCTCTTCATCATCATTACTCTCAGCTTCTTTCTGATGCGCCTGGCGCCCGGCGGCCCCTTCAGCCGTGAGCGCGCGTTACCGCCGGAAATCGAAGCCAACCTGCTCAAGGCTTATCATCTCGACGACCCACTTTGGCTCCAGTTCTTGAACTATCTCGGTGACCTGGCGCATGGCGATTTTGGTCCATCGTTCAAGTACAAGGATTTCTCCGTCGGCGAGCTGATCTGGGGCGGTTTTCCGACCTCGGCTCTTGTCGGCGGCATTGCCATTCTTCTGGCGCTCGGCATCGGCATCTGTGCCGGCACCTATGCTGCGCTTAAGCAAAACAGCCGCCTCGATTATTCGACAATGGGCTTTGCCATGGTGGGAATCGCGGTGCCAAACTTTGTCATTGCACCGTTGCTGACTTTCTTCATCAGTCTAAAGATGGGGTGGCTGCCGGTTGGCGGCTGGGGCCAACTGAAGCATATGATCCTGCCGGTCATTGCCCTGGCTTTGCCGCAGATTGCTGCCATCGCGCGATTGACGCGCGGCAGTATGATCGAGGTACTTCGCAGCAATTTTGTCCGCACGGCCCGATCTAAGGGCCTGCCTGAGCAAGTTACCGTGACTCGCCATGCGTTGAAGGCGGCGATGCTGCCGGTGGTGTCCTATTTGGGTCCGGCGGTTGCGGGCATAATCACGGGATCTGTGATCATCGAGCAAATCTTCGGCATTCCCGGCATCGGCCGCTATTTCGTGCAAGCAGCACTTAATCGCGACTATACCCTGGTGATGGGCGTGACGATTTTCTATGGCGTATTGATTATCCTGCTGAACCTGTTGGCTGACATCATCTATGGCTTTCTTGACCCCAAGATCCGCTATGAGTGACCGGCAATGACCGACGTAGTTTTAAAGCCCGATCGCGCGCTCACCGAGGAAGTGAAAGGCCGAAGCCTTTGGCAAGATGCATGGAACAGACTGCTTCGGAATCATGCAGCCGTCGTCAGCGGCATTGTTCTCATTATCATTCTCCTGCTGTCGTTCGTGGGGCCGTATCTTGCTCCGCATTCGGTCGACGAAGTGAATTGGGATTATATCGATTCGCCCCCAAATTTCGCGGCCGGATACTACTTTGGTACCGATCAGAACGGACGAGATCTCCTCGTCCGGACGTTCTATGGCGGCCGCGTATCGATCACCATTGGGTTAGTCGCGACGCTTGTTAGTCTGGCCATCGGCGTAAGCTGGGGGGCCATCGCGGGCTTCGTCGGCGGCCGCGTCGATAACCTGATGATGCGCGTCGTAGACATACTCTATTCTCTTCCGTTCATCTTTTTTGTCATCATGCTGACGGTGATTTTTGGCCGCTACATGGTGCTGATGTACGTGGCCATCGGCGCCGTATCCTGGCTGGACATGGCGCGCATCGTGCGTGGCCAGACACTGAGCCTGAAGCGCAAGGAGTTCGTCGAAGCCGCCCATGCCAGCGGCGTATCTACGTTCAACATTATCCGGCGTCATATCGTACCTAATACCCTTGGACCGGTGATCATCTATGTGACGCTGACGGTGCCGACCGTCATGCTGACGGAGTCCTTCATCAGTTTCCTCGGCATGGGCGTGCAGGAGCCGAATTCAAGCTGGGGCGTGCTTGTCAGTGAAGGTGCTCGCGTGATGGATATTTCATGGTGGGGGCTGATTTTCCCCTGCGCATTCCTGTCGATAACGCTTCTATGCCTCAACTATCTGGGCGACGGCGTGCGCGACGCCTTCGATCCGAAAGATCGGTGAGGCAATGACCGTCACCGCCTTTCCGAAGTCAGGCGCCCGGGGCATCGAACGGGCCCGCGCGGGCGGCGCGGTGCTGGAAGTGTCAAATCTGCAAACCATCTTCAGCACGCCCGAAGGCCCGGTGAGCGCCGTCAGCGGCGTCAGCTTTGCCGTCAATGCGGGCGAAGCCGTGGGGGTGGTCGGCGAGTCCGGCTCCGGCAAGAGTCAGATTTTCATGTCGATCATGGGCCTGCTCGCCTCCAACGGCCGCGCCACCGGCAGCGTGAAATTCAGAGGCCAGGAGATCCTGGGATTGCCACTCTCGGAGTTGAATCGGGTGCGCGGCGAGCGCATGTCCATGATCTTCCAGGATCCGATGACGTCGCTGAACCCCTATCTGACGATCCATCGCCAGATGACGGAAGTGCTGGTCACCCACAAGGGCCTGAGCGAGGACGAAGCGCGGCGGGCGGCGATCGCCATGCTGGATCGCGTGCAGATTCCCGAGGCGGCGCGGCGCATCGACATGTATCCCCACGAATTCTCCGGCGGCATGCGCCAGCGCGCGATGATCGCCATGGCGCTGCTCTGCCAGCCGGAATTGCTGATCGCCGACGAGCCGACCACGGCGCTGGACGTCACGGTGCAGGCGCAGATCCTGGAGCTGATGAACGAGTTGCGCCGCGACTTCAACATGGCGCTCGTGTTCATCACCCACGACCTCGGCGTGATCGCCGGACTCGCCGACCGCGTCCTCGTCATGTATGCGGGACGCATTGTCGAAAGCGGGCCGGTCATCGACATCTTCAAGACTCCGCAGCATCCCTACTCCGCTGGGTTGCTGCGCTCGATGCCGCGGCTGGACGAGGCCAAGGGCGAGCGTTTGGCCACGATCGCGGGCCAACCGCCCAACCTGCAGCGCCTGCCCGCCGGCTGCGCCTTCCGCGACCGCTGCGATTTCCGCATGGAGATCTGCGCCGCGGAAACGCCGCTGCTGCAATCCTTCGCGCCCGAAAGGAACAAGGCATGTCATCTGGCCCGGCTATGAATGTGGAGCCGCTGACGGGCAGAGCCGCGCCGCTGCTGTCGGTCAAGGATCTCAAGGTCCACTTCCTGATCGGCGGCGGCTTCCTGTCCCGCCGCGCGCCCGCCGTGCTGAAGGCGGTGGATGGCGTCAGCTTCGATCTTCGCCCCGGCGAGACGCTGGGCCTGGTCGGCGAATCCGGCTGCGGCAAGTCGACGCTCGGCCGCGCCGTGCTGCGGCTGCTGAGCAATGTCGAAGGGCGCGTCGTTTGGCTGGGCCAGGATCTGAGTAAGCTCGACGACGAAGCCATGCGCCAGCGGCGCAAGGAGATGCAGATCATCTTCCAGGATCCGCTGGCCTCGCTCAATCCGCGCATGCCGATCGGCGAGATCATCGCCGAACCGCTCAAGACGTTCTTTCCGAATACGCCGTCATCGGAGGTCAAGCAGCGGGTCAAGACGACGATGGCCAATGTCGGTCTGCTGCCGAACCAGATCAACCGCTATCCCCACGAGTTCTCCGGCGGCCAATGCCAGCGCATCGGCATCGCCCGCGCCATGATCAACAACCCGAAACTCATCGTCTGCGACGAGCCGGTATCGGCGCTGGATGTGTCGATCCAGGCGCAGATCGTCAATCTCCTGATGGATTTGCAGCGGCAGACCGGCATGGCGCTGATCTTCATCTCCCATAATCTCTCCGTCGTGCGCCATATCAGCCACCGCATCATGGTGCTTTATATGGGCCGCGTCGCCGAGGTCGCCGACCGCGAGCAGCTCTACAAGAATCCGCGCCATCCCTACACCCAGGCGCTGATCTCCGCCGTGCCGATTCCCGATCCGGAAAAGGAGCGGCAGCGACAGCGCATCCTGCTGAAGGGCGACCTGCCCTCGCCGATCAATCCGCCATCGGGCTGCGTTTTCCGCACGCGCTGTCCCAAGGCCACCGAGATCTGCGCTCTTGAGCGGCCGGAGCTGCTGATCATCGAGTCGGGTCATCAGGTGGCTTGCCATCATTGGAATAGCTGAGTCCCGTCATCATCGTCGCTGCGCCAGATAGACGCCGGCGAGGATCACCGCCGACGCGGCGGCGAGCGGCAGCGTGAGCTGTTCGCCCAGCAGGATTGCCGCCAGGATCAGGCCTGAGATCGGCTGAAAGAATTGGATCGTCGCGATGCGGGCGATACCGCCCTTGGCCAGGGCCCAATACCAGCCGACATAGCCGACGATGGATGTGATCAGAGCCAGGAACAGCACAGCCGACCAGGCCTGCCAGCCGGCCACGGGCGGGCCGTCGGTCGCGAACAACGCGGCGGCGATCGGCAGGGCGATGAACGCCGAGAGCGCGATGCCCCAGAGGGTCACCGCCAGGCTCTTATAGCCGATCTGCGCCAGCCGCGCGCCCGCGACATAGCCGGTGGCGACCAGCAGCGCCGACACCAGCACGAGCAGATCGCCGAACAGGCTGGCGGGCGTGCCCGCATTGCCGGCGCGGAAGGCGATCAGCGCGACCTCGCCGGTTAGCGCCAGCGCGCAGCCGATCAGCCAGCGGCGGCTCGGGCGTCGGCGTTCCATCATCGCTGCATAAGTTCCCGTGAAGATCGGCAGCGCCGCCAGGATCATGCCGCCATGCATCGCCGAGGTCTCGCGCTGGCCGATGGTGTAGAGAATCGGAAAGACGATGAAACCCGCCAGCGCCGATACCACGAGAAATCCGAGGCGCGTCCTGCCGCGCGGCAAGGGCTGCCGCAGCGCCGCGAGAATCGGCAGCGCCGCAAGTCCGCCGAACGCCGTGCGCAGCATCGCCACCACCAGCGGCGGCATCTCCGCGGTCGCCAGCTTGGTCATGACCGGCGTCGCGCCCCAGACGATCATCACCAGCCCGGCAACGATGACGGGGGCGAGCGAGACGCTGGGCGATAGGGCGCGATCGGTCATGGCTCGTGTTTGCGGCATTCACGGTCTGCGATGAAGTTGCCGGTCAATCGTCCAACCCCAGGGCTTTCTTGTAGGTGTCGAGGATCGCCTGCTGCTCCTGGCGGTCGGCATCCTCCATCTTCCGCAGGCGCACGATCTGGCGCATCACCTTGGTGTCGAAGCCCGTGCCCTTGGCCTCGCTGTAGATCTCGCGGATGTCCGAGGTGAGCGCGGCTTTCTCCTCCTCCAGACGCTCGATCCGCTCGATGAATGATTTCAGCCGCTCCGCCGCGACGCCGCCGCCTCTCGCCATCGTTTCCTCGCCAGATTTGTTGATTTGTATGCATACAGGCGCCGCGCCGGTCGCGCGGCGGGCGCGACATTATCGGCGCTTCCCGGCATCGGCAAGGGTTGGCGGACGCTAGTGCTTATGCGTGGATTCGAAGGCTTTTTTCTGGGCGGCGCCGGCCTCTTTCTGGTGCTTCGCCTTCCATTCCTCATAGGGCATGCCGTAAACGATCTCCCGCGATTCGGGATCGGACAGCGTCACGCCGCGCTCTTCTGCCGCGGCGCGATACCACTTCGACAGGCAGTTGCGGCAGAAGCCGGCGAGATTCATCAGGTCGAGGTTCTGCACGTCCGTGCGCTCCCGCAGATGCTGCACGAGGCGGCGGAAGGCGGCGGCTTCCAGTTCGGTTCGGGTCTTGTCGTCCATTGTGTGCTCCAAGCGGTCAGTGTCGTTCAAGGGTATATGGTTGGTGCGATGCATCCTGCCAACGGCGTTTAGAGCCCCGTCACCGTTTCCTCGATTAGCCAGTCCACCACATGCTTCAGCGCATTTTCCCGGCTGGTGCCGGCGTCCAGCGCCTCGCGGAAGATGCGGGTCTGCTGGTGGGCGCTGGTGCCGTTGGCGAGAATCTTCCGCGCATGGGCGACCTCGGCGCTGCAGCCGAAGAATTCGGCGTCTTCGGCGATCAGCTCGAGTATCTCCTCCAGCAGATGGCCATAGGGCACGATCTCGCCCTTGCCGAAATCCACCAGCCCCTGATCGAAGCCATAGCGCTGCGCCCGCCAGCGGTTTTCGTTGATCAGCATGGCGGCGTAGCGTCGCCAGCGCTGGTTGCTGCGCCGCAGGCGCCAGAGCATGCGCAAGAGGCAGCGATAGATGGCGGCGACGGCGATGCCGTCATCGAGCCGGGTGCAGATGTCGGTGAGCCGCATCTCCAGCGTCGGAAAACGCACGCTCGGCCGCACGTCCCACCACAGCTTGCTGCCGTCCTCGATCACGCCCGCCTTGATCAGCGCGTTGATGTGGCGCTCGAATTCGCCGTAGCTGTCGAATTGCTCCGGCAGGCCGGTGCGCGGCAGTTCGTCGAACACGGAGACGCGATAGGATTTGAGCCCGCTATCCTCGCCGCTCCAGAACGGCGAGGAAGTGGTGAGCGCCAGCAAGTGCGGCAGGAAGTAGCCGATCTGGCTCATGAAATCGATGCGCAGTTCCGGGTCCTCGATGCCCACATGAACATGCATGCCGCAGATCACCAGCCGCCGCGCCGCGCCCTGCAGGTCGCGGGCGAGTAGGTTGTAGCGCTCCTTGTCGGTGTGGCGCTGTTCGTTCCAAGCGGCGAAGGGATGGGTGGAGGCGGCGATCGGCGCCAGGCCGTGCTGGCCGGCGATATCGGCGACGGTGCGGCGCAGCCGCGCCAGATCGGCGCGCGCTTCCGCGACCGAATCGCAGACCCGG
>Ga0184612_10000514_pt1 | contig 18184 bp, 22 predicted proteins | sample PLM3_60_coex_FD_133163 | JGI IMG/M metagenome (GOLD analysis project Ga0184612, IMG submission 133163) | Groundwater sediment microbial communities from an aquifer in East River, Colorado, USA - PLM3_60_coex | ecosystem: Environmental > Terrestrial > Soil > Riparian zone | place: USA: East... | reverse complement strand
TATGCAAGGGCAGTTGAAAAGCTTCCTGAGGGTCGAGACTGGCTCTATGAAGTCAAGCTGGACGGATACCGTTGTCTTGCCGGCAGGGACTCGAGAGGAGTAATCCTTTGGTCACGCCGCGCGAATTTGTTCACAGCCCAATTTCCGAGGATCGCCCGGGCGTTCCAAAAGCTTGACGCCAACACCCTGATAGACGGCGAGATCGTCGCCGTCGATGATGACGGCCGCATCTCATTCAACCTACTGCAGCATCATCGATCGAAGGCGCCCGCGCTGCAGCATCATCGCAGCTGTTCTGATTCTCGGCAGCCGATATTTCGGCGTTTCGTCGATATTACGACACGTCGCGGTTTTCGAGAAATATCTTCTAGCACTAGCCGGGCAACTGCAACTCACGGATGTCAGGTACTTACGAGTGTTGGTTCGGTTTGGTATGGACCTTGCTCCATCTGTTGTCATGACGCAAAGAAAGAAGGTGAGACCTATGAAAATCGCAACATCATTTCTGGCAGCCTTGCTTTTCACAGGCACGCTGGGAGCGCTTAACAACGCGATAGCTGAGGACGGTATGATCTCGAAAGATCAGTTCGCCGGAACCAGTTACTGTCACGAGAAGTTCCCGGCGATCCGCCAGAGTACTTTAGGCGATGATCAACCAGAGCTGAAAGACTCAAGCACAGGCGACGTGATCGACTTCTACGGGCCGTGCGACGAGAATCCTGTTGGGAAAGATCAAGTCCAAACCCAAAGGCTGGAAGACCAGCATCGTTGGGAGATGGAATACAGTGACTAACAGTCGCTCAAACGGTAAAAAGAGGAGGGCGAAGGCCCTCCTCAGCGCCGTTTGCTGCTATCGACAAGTAAAGTCCATCAAAAGGAAATTCATGTCATTCCCTTCGTTAGGTCTCTTCCGCCCTCGGGAGCTATTGCGCCAAGAGGCAACAAAACCATCGTAAGAAGGGACTAGAAGCCGATACCTAAGAAAGGCGTTTTTGTGAATGAGTTTTTATTGCTTGCCGTCATAGTGATCTATGTCGCCATTCTTTACTGACCGACGGCCCAACCCCGGTAATGCTTCGGAGTCATAGCTAACCCTCGATCTCCCGCACTACCTCCCTAGCGTCCTTGTCATCTCTCAGCCCGACAAACTTTGAATGTCTCAGGTGATTATCCGGCGTCCATTCCGTAAACTCGATCTGTGTGACCAGCTCCGGCTTGAGCCACACACAGTTTTTCATCTCTTCCTTGGTCAAAGCCCATTGGGTTCGCTTTTTCTCAGGGAGATTAGCAAACGGGCAAGTGTCGATTTCTAGCCCCTTGATCTTACTCGCCACTTCACGGCGGACAAGTGGCACAAAGCCGTTTCTCACCTTGGCGGCATAAAGGAACCGCTCGCCCTCGTAGTATCCGACTATCAAGGCGTCAAACGGATTCCCTGGAGTGTAGCCGCCAATGACAAACTCCTGCCCCCGGTTGACCTTGAACTTAACCCACGCGCCGGTTCGCTTCCCGGATTCGTAAAGTGAATCCCTGCGCTTAACGCGCCAAGGAGAATGGCTGCTGACGCGAGCTCGATTTCGGTCGGAAAGACGCTATCGAAATTGTTCCAAAGATGCTGCTGTCCGCCGACAAGCTTTAAGAATGCGCTCGGGATCATCGTTATCTTTCAGGCCTGAGAGTCTCGGTGTGGCCCTTAAGATATCTGGAAAATTTCATTTTGGCAAATTTATTTATAAACAATTCAATGGGTGCTCTTTTTTGTATGATGCCGACGCAATGACGGCGTGCTGCAATCTGACTACCTTCGGAGGACGCCACCATGCAAATTGCTCATCGATCGCCTACGCATCGCTGGCCGCGCCCTATTCGATGCGTGAGGATTTCATACACGATCTCGGACTAGTCGATCAACCATAAACCAAAGCTTGCTGGTTCGGATGCTGGGCCGATTTCAGTCTGGGCTAAGTGTTACCGTGTCGGTTTCGGCGGCAGGCTGTCGCGCTGCTCCGGGGTTAAATTCTGTGCCTGCACTAAGCCTAGACGCTCGTATTCCTGGACACAGTTCCCGCGCCTGAACTGATCTACAAGAACAAGGTTACTTCAAAGACTTTGCGGCCGTGGCCACCGCGGCCGGCGCGCCCGGTTATCAGATCTCTGTTTTTGAATTGGCAGATCGGGCCATGAGCAGAGGGCCGGTTGAAGGCTTATTCGATCTCTTGCTCGATGAAAAGAGCAAACCGAAACCGCGGACGGCCAAGCGCACTACCCGGCGCCCTCTCTCTGTTTAGTTGTTTTTTGCATCCAGGGTGATAAATGATCCCCCCAGATTGCCATGATCTTCGACACCACGATCAAGGACCTTCTCAACAGTAAGCTAGGCGAACTAGAGGCCAAACTTACGGCCGATGTTGTTTTCTACTACGGGGAAATCCATTCTTCGTTGCTGCGCCCATTCCGTGATCTGATCGAGGAATTACAGAAAGTTTCAACGGCGAAAAGGCTCGCCATCATCCTCAACACAGGTGGCGGCTCGGCCGAGATCGCGGAGAAAATGGTTGATATCACACGTTTTCACTACTCGGAGGTCTACTTTGTCATTCCCGATTTTGCGATGTCGGCCGGAACGATATTCTGCATGTCGGGAAACAAGATTTATATGGACTATTCGTCATCCCTGGGTCCGATCGATCCTCAGTCTGGAATGGCCAACAATACGTGCCCGCTTTGGGCTATCTCGATAAGGTCGAGCAGTTACTAAAGAAGGCCGAGAACGGCACTCTTAGCAACGCGGAGTTTCTTATTCTCCAAAGCCAAGATCTAGCGATGCTCAGTCGCTACGAGCAAGCAAAAGCGCTGACAATCACGCTTTTGAAGAAATGGCTGGTAGAATATAAATTTCAGGACTGGACTCAACACGCGACCACACCAGCGAAAATTGGCACACCGGTAACCCTGGCGGAGAAGGAAGAACGAGCCGAGGAAATCGCACGGCTTTTGGGCGATAATAACTATTGGCATTCCCATGGAAGAATGATAGGTATCAACACACTTAAAGATCTGTTACGATTACGGATAGAGGATTACTCAAAGGACCCGGTACTACAGCCGCTGATCCGAACGTACAATGATCTCACGACTGAGTTTATTGCCAAAAATGGTTTCAAAGTGTTCATGCACAGCCGCAACTACTTCTAATGGAGGGAGTATATTATGTCTCTGGCCGAACGAGTTGAAAAGTCCCTCAAAGAAGAGCAAACCGTGAGGGAGAACAAACATAGCTTTCAGAACCTTCGTGAGTTTTACGCCGCGATGAAGAAAGAAGGCGTTGCGATCAAGCAGGAGTACACGCTCCCGCTGATCGACACCGTTGGCCGATCGCTCTGCGAAAACGAACAGGCGCCGACAAAGCGTAACGAGTAAAGTATACCTTCCGGCAGTCACCCCTCGCCGCTTTTATCCTTCGGCACGTTCCAATCATAGACCGTCCCTCCTTGGGGGCACCGAGTTGGAGTTATTCCCCTTCGAATAAACCGCAGATTGCTGAAGCCCACTTGACCGTATCGTACACGATACGTCTGTAAGTTGGCTTGGTCCCGTGCACGTCTCCGACCGTCCGGCGGATCACCTGAAGAGCTTCCGTTGCATGCTTCGTGGCTTCGTGAATTTCTGCAGCGATCTTTCTTGCATCCTCAGGTCCAATACCAATCTCCGTAAGTTCCCTCTCGATTTTAGAGCTGATCCCAAGGTGATTCATAACGGTATTTACCTTCGCTTGGAAAGATCCGGCAGGATCCCCAAGACCGTGTTTGTGGTAGAGTTCAGTCATGCACATGTTCCGCCGATGAGATTTTGAGTGTTGAGGACCAAAAAAGGCTCGGCGCTCTTATCGACCCCGACTATCCCAGGTTTGAAGAAACCGATGCGCCTGTTCGCGATGCTGAATGCCGGGACAAGATACCAAATTTCAAAATTCGTCATTTTATATTTTGCGCATTCTCCTCTAGCCAGCCGGCCAGCGTCAACCCAAATTTTCCTTTTCAACGGCGCTGAAAACACGTAAATTAAGGGCGTGATCTAAGGCGCCTAGGGTAGCTCCCGAAAAGCCGGTGCCCTCCTGCTCCGGCTGGCGCCTTCACTTCAAAGCAGGAGACCGACAGGAGGCGGTACGTGAACGAGAACACCAGACTTAGCACTGCCACCGAGTTAATAGATCAAGTAGACACTCCGGCCCGCCGCGGCTCAGTGCCAAGCGTTAGGCGCCATCGAAATGGAACGTGCATCATGGCGGGAATGAAGAAGCGTGCATGGGCTTCCCTTGTTGCAGTGGCGGCTCTCGTCGGCTGCGCAAGCACGGGTGTGGTACCGACGGGCCAGGACACATACCTAATCGCCAAGAAGAGCCCACAGGTTGGCTTTGGGCCGCCTATTGGCGTCAAGGGCGAGGTCTATTCCGAGGCAAACGAGTTCTGCGCCAAGGAAGGAAAGGCCGTCGAAACACTTAAGCTGGAGCAAACTAATTCTGGTTTTGCTAGAGCTGCGGCAGTGTCGTTGGAGTTTCGGTGCGTTCCGAAATCGCCCTAAATTCGACTACCACTAGGAGGAGATCGAGATGCCTATGAAGAAACCACCGCACCCCGGCCGGATTGTCCGCCAGGAGTGCATCGAGCCGTAGGTCTAACCGTAAAAGGAGCAGCACAGCGCGGGAGTGACGCGCCAAACGCTCAACAACGTCGTGAACGAGAGGGCCGCCATTTCCCCGGAGATGGCCATACGGCTGTCAAAGGCATTTGGCAGCAGCCCTGAGGTGTGGCTTGGGATGCAGATGGAATACGACCTCGCGCGGGCGGAGAAGCACGCCGGCAAGATCAAGGTGGAGAGGATAACTGTGGAGCCGAGGGCATAGGCGCCCCGACATCAGACCACAGGCCAGCATGGTCCTACCGTGAGCGTGATTCAAAACAAGGACTTCGATAGTTGGTTGAACGCCAAGGGGCTCGATCCCGGTCATCTTTTGTGTCGGCGCCTTCGTCGGGGATTTGCCAATCTCGGAGCGGATCTAGATGTCATTTTCGCGGCTTGCTGCATGCTTGTGCTTGCGAACACGGTGCGTTCGTGTCTGATCGAGACAAAGAAAAGATTAGCGGATCGCAAACGGCGCTGGAGAAAAGAATTTCAAGGTCTTCTTAACTCGCATCCTGGCGGAAAGTTGCGGCTAACGGAGGTCGCGCGGATTTACAGTTTTCGCGTAATTCTCTCGACTATCCAAGCTCTAAAAAAGAATGGCCTCATAAATCCCACTACAAACATCGACATCCCGTATGATGATGAAGGGAGATCGATCATCCAACAGGCTTTAGGGCCCCTCGCAGATATGAAGGGCTTCCCAGAAGACTGGGATGCAGCGATAAACGAGTCCGACTATTCGGGCACTTCTAATCTCCTTACAGCTGTCGGTTTTGCCAAGATAACGCCTGAGCAGGGAGAATGGGTTAAGAAATTAATATCCCTTTTTTGGCCTTCAATCTTTATGAACGGCGGAACCAAAAGGCGGGATGATGCCGGGACGATGTTTCTTCTCTTCGTCACGGAGCATCTACGGAAGGCAACGAAAAAACCCCGCTTTGAGTTGGCATTCAATCTCATGAGTGCACTCAGTACCAAACATTCTGGAGGGGTCGATTATAAGCGGCAAAGCGCAGCTGTCAGGGTCGGTAAACTCAAGAAACAATGGCCTCAGTGGCAAGCCTCTATAGCGCGCTTTGAGCAGATGGTACAGCAACAAAAGGTAAACTAGCACTCAACCCCCCGTTCATTTACCTTTTTCTTCGCTCCCCGCACCGGCATTTTCTTTTCTCTAGCCCATGCGTCGCGGTAAAATTTGACGTATGGCAATCGAAATTCTAACCCCCGACGAAGTTTGCGAACTCCTGCGTCTCTCAGCTAACCGGGTAGCCGTACTGGCGAGGCGAGGCGAAATTCCGTTTCTCACGATCGATGTCCATGTTCGCTTCGACGCAAAAGACGTTGAGGATTGGCTGCGCTACCAGCGAAGCGGCGCACCTATCCTGCCAAGTAAACTGGTCGATGTTACGTCACGCGCCGAGGCAACAAAATGAACGCAGCCGCAACGGACGAAAGTGCGCAGGATCAGCGGCCGACCCCCCTTCCCGTGGTGGCGAAGAACATCCCTGACCAACTTAAGACCCTCCCCCAATGGGTAACCTGGAAATACGAGCTCCGCGACAACAAGTGGACAAAGCCACCTTATGAGGTTAATGGCCGTGTCTATGCGAAATCGTCAGATACTTCCACCTGGGGGAAGTTCGAAGATGCACTGAAAACCTATAAAAACGGGCGGGTTGACGGCATCGGCATTATGCTCGCGGTGGATACGGGCATCGTCGGAGTGGATCTCGACCACTATCGCGACCCCCAAAAGGGATCATTCGGAGCGTGGGGGAAATCTATCTCTAAGGCGGCGAGAGATCATTGAACACTTCGATTCATACACCGAGGTAAGCCCCTCCGGCACCGGCGTGAGGATATTTGTTAAGGGCAAGTTACCAGCCGGCGGGCGCAAGAAGGGGAATATCGAAATTTACTCAACCGGGCGATACCTCACCGTAACGGGCCACGCTGTTCGGAATAGAATCTCGCGTGTTATTGAGCTGCGCCAGGCGGAGATTGATACATTCTTATTGGAACACTTTCCCGATCCGAAGTCGAAACCCAATCATTCTAGAAATGGTAACGGCGCCTGGCATCCCTCGGACGAGGAGCTGCTCGAAAAAGCCTTTGCCGCAAAGAACGGCGATAAGCTAAAGAATCTCTTTCGCGGCGATGTGGGCAGTTATCCGTCGCAGTCGGAGGCCGATTTCGCGCTGTGTTCGCTGCTCGCCTTCTGGGCGCAAGATACGGCGCAGCTAGACAGGTTTTATCGCCGCTCGTCCCTTTATCGTGACAAGTGGGACCAGAAACACGGTGCCATGACCTACGGTGAGATGACGATTGAAAAGGCATTCGCGAGCTGCGCGGAGCACTATAGCCGAAACGGCAACGGTCATGCCGAGAACGAAGGGGAAACCCATCAACCGCTAATCATTACGATGGACCAGATTAAAGCCGAAAAGGTTGATTGGCTATGGGACAACAGGATTCCCATTGGCCGGTTGACGCTCTTAGATGGCGACCCCGGAAGCGGTAAAAGTTTCTTGTCATTGGAGATAGCTTCCAGGGTGAGCAAGGGAGAAGCTCTGCCCTTCGGCGGGAAAAAAAGATCACCGGCGAATGTGCTCTTGATGAGTTGCGAGGATGGCTACAACGACACAGTTAGACCTCGGCTTGACCGACTTGGGGCCGATGTGTCGCGGATTGCGATACCCAATCCCCAAAAGGGACTATCAACGACGCTGCTCAATGCATCGTTCATAGAACAGGCGGTAAAGGAGCTGGGGCCGTTGCTCGTGGTTATTGATCCTATCGTCGCTTTTGCCGGAGGGAAGAACACGGATAAGGCCAACGAGGTGCGCGCGTTGTTATCGCCGCTGATGAGCATAGCCGAGCGTTATGCTTTGGCCTGTCTCGTGGTCCGACATTTCACCAAACAGGTTGACGCGAAAGCTATGTATCGGGGCGGAGGAAGCGTTGATTTTATGGCCGCGTGTCGCTGCGCTTTTATCATCGTGGAATCTAAGGAAGAACCTAACACGCGAGTCCTTGCCAGGTGAAAAACTCGATAGGCTCCAAGAGTCCATCGGTGAGTTTTTGCATTGATGAAAACGGGTTCCGTTGGGGTGGGCACGTCGCGGCCAATGCGGATGAGTTGCTCGCAAGCAACCGCCCCGATAACCGCCAGAGGGAGAAAGTCCAGCTTGAGGCGGCGGAACAGTTTCTCAGAGAAACGCTGTCCAGCGGGCCGATGACATCCAATAGCGTCAAGGCCAAGGCGGAAACTGCGGGCATATCGAACAGGACACTTTGGCGTGCCAAGGATACGCTCCACATCAAGGCCACCAAGAACCGTGGGAGTCTAGACGGCGAATGGTGGTGGAGACTGCCAGCGGCGGGGGAGGCCCCTCGCGCGCACGCGGGGGAGTGAGTGAGATGGCTATATTCGTATATATCAATAACTTACACACGGGCTTAAAGGCAACCTTCGATCTCTGCCATCTCTGCCATGCATGCCAAGTCGCTGTGGCCGAAGGTATTAGTGCCGTCAGCAAGTTTCTAGATGATCGCGGGCTTGTAGGGGTGATAAGATTTTTCAGATCAAACCGGCGCCGGACAGAGCAGGCTGCACCCGGATCAACTTCTCACATACAAATTATTCGACAACGTGCTGTACGTCAAATTCTTTCTCTAACTCGACCCTAGTTTGAAGAGACGCTGATACAAAAAGGCGAAAGCTCAGAGAAGGATTGGTTGGATTAGTCGAAGCGGACCAAAGGAAACGTTGGGAAGCTCGACTACGCGGCCGCGAAATCGGGTGTATCGTGGAGAACCATCAATTGATCGGGCCTAAGGGGTAAAATCGCAAACGCACGGCCGTCGCGATCGGCGAACTCAACTTCGCGCGCACCGTCCGGGTAGGTCATCACGACGGTACCGATCTGGCCACGGCGCAAAAGCAAAGCCTGACCGCTCTCGAAGTGCTTCGTTCGCACGTCTTGCAGCAAGGCAACAATGTCATGCATTTTGATTTCGCCGCTCATGGTCTAGAGTATATAGCAAGTTACCAACCGGGGGAAGGCTTCGCCGTCTCGAATGATCCACACTGTTAAAACCGTCGCACGCCCTCGTTGCGTCTCTAGCGGAATACGGAGAACGTAAACCTCCCCATGACCATTGTTTCCCAGTGGCTCGGCCTCGTCTGAGTTCTCGGCTGCCGAGAGAAGGGTCTGACGCAACACTTCCCGGTTCGCGAGCGTAATACCGAGGACCGACTCGAAAACCCGCGCCTTATGACGCCCCTCCCAATGTCGAGGGTTCAGGACATGTCGATTGCTCTTCATGCCGCTACCCAAGCTAGGCGGCCTCTGGCTCTTACCGCCGCGGGACTCCCCTCATCGTTTACACAATGAGAGTCACCCTATGGACCACGACAGCATTTCATCTGGACACACCAACTCCAGACTTGACCCGTTTGCCTCCCACTACCTGCAGCTGTGGTTACGATCGCCGCAAGACAGTGCCACGTTTAAGGTGGAGTATCAGTGAATCTCGAAGATTTTGGGGAAGTTTTTTAAGGCGGATTCAGAAAACGGGCGCGTCTTTTGCGTTTACAGTAGCACTATTTGAGCAGCACTCTTTTTGCTAAATGCTTCACTAGAGGAAGCATTCTGTATACGTTCTCTAAGCTCATCTGGACAGGTCCTTATCAACTTTTCCCAATCCAGTTTAACTTTTACGTCTACAAAAGTTCGAGATGGCGAGACGTAGACTACGACTTTCTTGCCTTTTTCAACCAACCGATGAACATTCATTAAGGTACCAACGCTTTCCCCATCCCATATCATGAAGCCATACGAGGCTTCGTCAGCCATGACCTTATCCTTTGCTGCGTAGAAATCGAAATCCTTTTTACCAGAGACATTCACTTCATGCAGATGCCACTGCCCTACGTTGTTTCGACAAGTGTTCCCTGCACAGAAAACCTCTACCAACTCATAGGCTTTTTTGTGCAGGTAAGTCTGCACTGCCTTGTCTACGCCGTTAGCATCCCCGACAAGGATTTGAAACCGTTTAGCGATGATGGAATTAATCCTTTCCTGGATTTCAGAATTCAATTTACTGATCTTGCGGGACCCTCCAATAAACACGTTCGTCATGTATTACTCCGTGTTCGAGTTATCGTTAAAGCAAAAACATCAGTCACCCCACCTGTATCATAGAGCGCGTTAGTGATTTCATTCATGGTAGCACCCGACCTATAGAGATCATCAAAAAGAAAGATCTTTCGTCCCTTGGTCTTTGATTTTTCAACTTTGTATGCGCCACTTAAGAGTTTTATTCTTTCATCATAATCCGAAACATCTTTAAGCTGGGAAATGTCGCGCTTCTTTGTGACAACGTCCTCCATAAGTTCTAATTTCAATTTTTTAGCAATCCCGGTCGCCACAAGCATCACAGGCGGTACTTTCCTGGTTTTTGATGGTGGCACAGGTATAATCGCATCGACATCAGGCTTCCATCTAGCCTTTACGAAATCAACCGCCGCCGCGACAATATCGTCAACCACTCCCTGTTCAGAACGGTACTTCAAGCGATACAACAGCTCACCGATCTCTGATCGCTTATTATCAAATCGCGGATGGCCAAATTCATCGTGCCCCAGAAAAGTGCTACTAATAGTTTGTATATCAAGCGCATAACCAGTACGCCATCTGCCTTGAATTAAGATGGGATTCACTTTTACCATACGCTTATTTTCGTTTCAAAATCGCTTTTAGCTCACCAAAGTTTTTCGTGACCGTCAAGAGCAAAAAGAACTCGCTCGCGCACCGATGGCCGCCAGAATCAAGCGTCCATTAGACCGAAGCGGGTTTCCGCGCGCTCAGGCCCGGAGACCTTCTCTTAGACGGCGCAGCGAGTGCATTGGTGGCTAATTGTGAGGGCCGACTAACTATTACGACGTCCACTATGCCGGGGATTTCTAACAATGCACGCCGAGTAGTATCGTGTTCCTGGACGCTCGCGGAGTCATCGTAGATGAAAACTATCAGGGATTCGTAGCGAAGATCCCGGAGATAAGGAATACAGTCTTCTTGAACCTCTTTTTCAATCTTTTTGAAGTCGTTCTTGCTGGTGGCAAACTTCGCTTCGATGATCAGCTTCAGCGATCCGATACCAAAATCCGCTTTATATGTGGAATGACCGAGTTTCGGCAATGCGTCCTCGTCGACCACGTCGGCGAAATACGAGCGCAGGATAAGCCAGAGGATGTCCTGCACCTCGCGCTCTTGGTTGACCGGCCATCGAATGGGTTTTTGTAGTTCATCCCCATCCCAACGCCAGCGCTTCATTGCAGGCTCGAAATTCTGAAGTACGGCGGCTACGTGTCTCGCCTGAAGTGAAGCCTCGCCCAAAGCGTGAAAGAGGATAGAGTTCACACTAGACCAAATAAATGCGGCCTGCGACGCTGATTCGAAACGCAAATCTGTGGCCGCACGAAACAGAATATTTTGCCGGTCTTCCTGGAGCCGGTTTAGTGAGGGCTCGTTCTGATGCATCTGGTGACGCGTCAGCCAATCCCTTACAGCCAGTTCGTAGAGGTTGTCAGTCGGATGAGACGCGGCGTTTAACTTCCTGCCAAATGCCCGAAAAAAAAGATAAGGCACTAATGGGTCGGAGCCGGTGCCCTTCTGTTGCATTTTTTCCAGAACGGCACGGCACCATATCAAAGTTTCCGCGGCCGCGTCGTCAAGAGCAAGGCAACCGAGAATAATGCCCAGCAATCTGGACGGATTACGGGCGAGGCTCAGATGCTCTCCTTTGAAAGCATCCCTCTCTCGGACGCGGCTGAAGCCTTCTAGGAGCTGAGGGGTGAACTGCGGCGTAGGTTGCGCCCAGAGAAAGTAGCCCAGAGCAGCAACGTTATCGAGGTGGGTAGGTTAAATTCCGTGTTTGTCCATTCCTGCGTACAGCCCACCTGCCATTCAATTTTGATCAGGGAATCGTCTTTAAGAACGTGATGAGCCAGCAGGCCCTCAACGGATCCGGGCCTGTTTTGTTCCAACACCGCCACACGGAGCCGATCCATGCTTGGCTGGAGATAGAGACTTTGATTCAGAGAAACCATCGTCTTTCCTTTAGCGCTGTTGCGAGCGTCTCGGAGTTCCAATTCTTGACGTGCCGCAGATGTCCGAGCAGATCTACGATCATGTTGGAGTACGAAATTGATACCGGCAACGTGGAAGGATTAAATCCGCGCCACGACATGAAGCTCAGATTGAATACCTGCCGGACGAGGTAGTCCAGGCTCGTGAAAGTAGAATCCTCGTGGATGTTAATGAGCACAGGGTGAGGGCAGCCCTGTTGTGCTGTCTTGACTTGATACGGACCGGTGAGGGTCAGCAGTGCAGTGTAAGGACCAAGCGGGACACACTGTCCTCTCTGCGGCACCATTTTACCTTTTATCGATGTTCCGGACTTTACGCCGGGTGCCGAGGGTTCGAACAGCATCCAGTTGTGAGAGTCACTCACGTGAACGAAGGCGTACTTTACATCGAAGTCAGTTAGCGATGTAGCGAATTGTTTGACGGCCTCAGCTTCCACGTCTTTATATTTCTTGAAGCTTTGGTGAAAGATAAACCGCACGCGGTCCTTCGGCTTCCAACCGAAGCGGCTCCGGAGTTCCGTGACAGTCTCATTAAGAGAAGCAGTGAGAGCCTCAAGGTAGTATTCCGAAGAGACCTCCTGTGTGGTGTTTGCGAGCAGGTATTGCCCGTCTCCGCTAAAGACGGTCGTGATTCCAATGACTCTCTCACCGGCACCTCTGCGGCTTTCACTTAGCCGGGCGCTCCCGATGCCGACAATGATTTCGTGTGCCAGATCCTGATTTGGGGCGAGAGTCCACGGAATTCCCCCGAGCTTTGCGTACATCGCAACCCCCAGGTTGTTAAGAATGTAGGCACGGCTGAACTGCTGGCGGACGGTTTCGATCTCGATAATCTGCACCGGAACGCCCTGCGCCATCATCCGTGCCTTTGTAGTGTAGTAGGGGTTCGAAGGATCTGGTAGCTCCCGGTACTGCTCGCGTATGATACCGACTGCAAGGTGGGGTTTCTCCTTTAGGGCATCAAACGAAGCGGCTCTATAAGCTTCCTCTAATGAGGAGGACGCTCGCTTCACCTCGTGAAAAGTAAAATCGCATCCGTTCAGGTGATACTTTCGAACGAAACCCTGCCGGAACGGTGCTTTCTCGTCGGGAGAAGGGATCCCCTCCTTGAACTGTCGAAGGAACTGGCCAACCTCACCGACGAATTCCTCCGGACAGACCACAGCAATCTTTACCCGCTTGTCGGGGAAGGACTCGGCATCATAGGGCCCATGCTGATCAATCTGCCTATCGACTGGCCAAGGTACAGTGATCGAGCCGCCGGGGCGAAGAACGCAATTCGGCGTGTTGAAAGTGTTGGAGTATCCGGCGTCAGTACCGCGCCGGCATTCATGGGGTATCTTATGGATACGTATGTCGAAGTCGGCACAGCAGGGTAAGGGAGACTTCTTTTCAAGCCAGACTCCGAGAGTGTTCAGGCGCTGAACCTGATGCTCCGCGCCCATGATTCCATATGTCTGCTCAAGAAGAGCATTGGAGAACGCATCGTAGTCAGCGCCCAGAAGTGCCCTGCCAACGACTTCTATATTGGTGCGACTTGCTTCTAGGTAACAGCTGTCCAGCGAAACGTCTGGAAAATCTGAATCCGAGAGGATCGCTTTCCCGTCCCGGATGTCGGCGATTCGGCCTAGATATCGCCGCTCAAATGGTGTCGAAATATCAGCGTCCTCTTGCACGCGAACAACATAAAGGCCATCCAGTGAAACCCCTTCTTTCCGAAGCTCGCCGGCTGTTTTCAAGAACACGTAACGGATAGCGAATCCGATGAGAACACCGCTCGTGATGTCGCCTTCATGCGGCGCAAGCGGCCGAACGTCCAGCGTGTACTCAGGAAAAACGCCGAACACGTCTTTCCGGGCACTCGCGAGATTGCGGTCTTCGAGTATGACGGTTACGGGTCTAAAACCAATAACCGTGTGGTTCGTATTCTTGAAGAATGCACAGAGAGCATGGCGGGCGAGCGCGTTCGCTAGTTGAAAGTCTGTAATCGTGCCGAATGTTTTCTCTTGGCCAATCAATGGCGCATTAGGCGTAAGGGGGATACAGGAGATGACATTACCGGAGGCGTAGAAAAAATGTGTGTCCTCATGATTTCGGCGAAGTTCTCGAAGCTTTACCGAGAGAACACTCTCCTTTGCCACTAGATCCTTGGGATTCCCTTCGAAAGAGATGATCCTTCCGTGGAAGACATCTGACGTGAAAGCTAGCGGTAGGTAATTTAGATGCATTGCCAAATTCCTCAAAAGAAATTACATCCAGACGATCGATACGGTCAACAAAAAGATTCGCATTCCTTTATCGCCCACGCTTGGAAAGCCCGCCCCCCAAAGGCACCCAAGATTCTCTCTGCTCCAGATATGTCCTAAATTCGATCGTACAGCGCATGCTGCTCTGAAACCCTTCCTCTGCTCACTGTTCCTCTTTAGTCCAGTAGGCGATTTACCTATTCCCGAATTGAAGCCACCCGGCTCGCTCATAACGGTTCGTCGACTTTCGTTGTTCAGTTTGTCTCGCCTTCCACAGGACAGAGATCAGTTAACTGGTTCCGGCGCCAATCAGCAATCACAATCAGAAGGTTTGGTGTCAGGCATTCGTATTGACTTATTCTTCTCGCCGATTCAGATTTCACTTGCAACCGCGGTCCGAAGCCGATTGCGCTAACGGAAGAAACGGTTCACACCGTTCAAGCTGTTCAAATCGGGCCCGGAGGATTGTAGGATTGCGCCTTGCAGCAACACAATGTGTGATTGCAAGACTTAGGCTCCTTCTTTCCTTTCTCCCTCCCAAGTCCATTCCAGTCCAGACTAATTTAGGTGCTTCGGCTAGTCAGGCCAGTGGGGGCTCGTCGTCTCGATCCGCCAGACCGGCCCCATCGTGACGAGCTGCCCCTCAAACCTCGCGAATGCCGGCAGCTCATCGCTGATGATCCAGGCGTGGGATTCCGACGGCACGCGTCCCAGCAGTGTGGCGAAGAGGTTGAGCCAGGCCCCGAGCTGGGGCCTCAACACGTAGTGGGTTGCAGTTTTCGCGAGTTCGCCGATCAGCACCTTACGCTCGCCCTCCGGTGCCAGCTCCAATTGGATGAGGCGGGGCGTGGGCGTGAAGGCTACGATGTGGACGGTTTCGCTCGCTCCCTTGGGGAGGTTCTTCGCGACCTTGATCACCATTCCGTTATAGACGTCGGGCGGCAGGTCAAGCGTGCCATTGAGCACCTCGTCCCGTCCGTCTTTGTGGGCCTTGGTGTTCACGCGGTACTTTCCGGAGGCTCGCTCCAGCGAGATCTCGGTGTCCTCGGTAAATGCGGGTCCGCGCTGCACCAAGTGGTAGCTCTGCATGGTAAAGACTCGCTCCTGAGTGAACATCACTGTCTCGTCGTATACCGACCCGTCCTTGAAGCGGAATACCATGCGGCTCTCGACCTGTCCGTCCCGGGAAACTTGGAGGAGATCGCCCGACGCAATGAGCTCGCCATTGACGGTGCGAAGCACAAGGAAACCGTGGGTGACGCCCTCGACGAAGCGTACCGAGACCGGAGCCGCCGAGACCGGACACAGCCACAGCAGCACCGTCACGAGAACCAGCAAGCAGAGCGTCGCCGCCCTCGTGAACAACATGACGGTGGAGCAACGGATGTGTGTCCCGACGGGGCGCGTTCCTGCATTGTGCCATCGCCGGTTGCGAAGTCTCTTCCAATCAACTGATCTCAAAGTGCACGCCCCCAGCCTGGCTTGGTGGTCGCCATCCCAAAAGCCGAAGATTCAACCCTAGCTCAACGTTGCAGTTCCTAACTCTACTAACATTATCATTTCTCCGTATACGTCATTATGCAAGCCTTGATACATCGGTTTGCTCTGACATGCGCCCGAAGATCCTGGGTCGGATCTGAGCAGCCATTGACGCCGATTCGATTGCGCCCTACGGACGGTTCAATGATTCAAGATTCAAAGTAGCCGGCGGGTCCCATCGCTAATCTAATACTCAAACAATTTTTGTTTTCTTCATAAAATTTGTTCTATGAGGCCATTACGCATGGCGGCGTTGCGCCGCGGCAGATTGGCCGCGGGACCTTAACGCCGGTTTTCTTTGATATTGCCGGAGTTCTTTGATATTGCCGGAGTTCTTTGCTATTTCCTCGGCTTTTATTGTAAAGGGAATTTGACCTTCTTATTAATTTCAATACGGCAGTGAAGGAAACATCAGTGAAGCGAGTATTCCTTTTTGGTGTGAGTATCACCTTACTCCTCCACTTCGTTGCGAGCGGAGCGGGGCGAGCGGGTGAGTCCAGACCCGCCTGGCAAGTTGAGTGGGAGAAAGCGCTGAAGGCGGCGGAGGCGGAGGGTGAGGTGGTGGTCTACGTGGTTGATTATCCCAGGTTTACCGTCAGCCAGTTTCAGAAAGCTTATCCCCGGATCAGACTCAACCTGGTAGACGGCCCGAGCGGCCCCGCGCTTTCGTCTCGGCTCATGGCCGAGCGGAGAGCGGGAAAATATCAAGCCGATATCTATATTGGTGGACAAGGGACACATGTTTCAGTTTTGTATCCCGCAAAGGCTCTGGCTCCCATGCCCCCTGCGTTTATATTGCCGGAGGTGAAAGACGAGTCAAAATGGTTTAAGAGAAAGCATCGCTTTGTCGATCCTGAAACTCGTCACTCTTTCGTCTTTCAGGGGCATCGAGGCCTTTACATCTCCGTCAACACCCAGCAAGCGAAGCCGGACGAAATCAAATCGTGGTGGGATCTTATAAACCCGAAGTGGAAGGGAAAGATTATCGGTTACGACCCATCCATTGCCGGCGTTGCCCGCAATGTTCTTTGGTACCTCTATATGAATAAGGTCCTGGGTCCAGAATTCATGAGCAAGCTGTATGGCGATATGCAATTGACTTTGAGTCGAGATCATCGGCAGTTGGTGGATTGGCTGGCAGCGGGGAAGGCGGCCGTCTGCGTTCCCTGCGACGACGCGGAATTGGGCAGTGCCAAAGAGCAGTGGCTTCCTGTCGAGTCGATAACCCACACGTTGAAAGAGGGCGACTATATCGCCGGCGGACAAGGAGTGATTAGCTTGATCGCTCCGGCTCCTCACCCCCATGCAGCGCAAATCTTTCTCAATTGGTTTCTTTCAAGGGAAGGACAAAGCTTATTCCAGGAGCAGTCCGTCAAATCCGGGCAGCGTAACGCCAACTCTCGGCGCACGGATATCCCCAAGGACGTCATTGCACCTGAATACCGCTTGAAAGACGACGCAGTTTTCTGGGAAAACGGGCCCACCGTGGATCAGGAAACTGCCGAAGCCACAAAGATGCTCAAAGAGATTCTCGCAAGAAGACCATAGGAAGGACAGCAATCATGCTCTCAAGAGAAGAAAACGAGCTGTTGACGCGAGTGCATACCGGTACTCCGATGGGTCGTCTGTTGAGGCGATATTGGATCCCCGCTCTGCTCTCGGAGGAAATTCCCAATCCCGATTGTCCTCCCGTAAGAGTGCGACTTCTCGGCGAGGACCTCGTCGCTTTTCGTGACACTCAGGGGAGAATCGGACTCTTGGATGAGCACTGTAGCCATCGAGGAACTTCGCTGTTTTACGGTCGTAACGAAGAGTGCGGTCTGAGGTGCATTTATCATGGCTGGAAGTACGACGTCGAAGGCAACGTGCTTGAAACACCCGCGGAACCGGCCGGTAGCCAGTTGAAGAACAAGGTCCATCATATGGCTTATCCCTGTGTCGAGGCGGGCGGGGTGGTCTTCACCTACATGGGAGCGCGAGACGAAATCCCGGTATTTCCAACCTACGCTTGGCTAGGAGTACCGCAGAATCAAATATACATCGCGAAGAGTCTTTTGGAGTGTAATTATCTTCAAGGCTTGGACGGCGACTGCGATTCTGCTCACTTAAATTTCCTCCATAAAATGTTCAAGCCGGACGCGCGCAGGGAGTTCCTGAGGCACGAAGATCAGTCACCCGCTTTTGAAATCGACGAGATGGACTTCGGCTTTAGGGTCGCGGCGATCAGGAAAATCGGACCCGACAAGAGTTACGTTCGCATCTCACAATTTGTCATGCCGTTTATCGGCTGCGTTCCGGTCGGCCGCGAGGTCGACGGCAAGCTCGATGGCTTTAAGGCCGTCTACCAGGTTCCTTCCGATAACAACAAAACCTGGAGGTACGATTTCTTTTTTAAATGGTCGAAACCGATGACCAAGGAAGATTCAACGAAGCGAGATTTCGTCGGCGCCGACTACCGCAAGCTTCGCAACATCCGCAATAACTATCTCCAGGACAGACAAATTCAGAAGACGGTCAATTTCACGGGGATAGAAGAGTTCTTAAACCAGGACGCATGTGCAAC